>Ga0307517_10000798_pt1 | contig 54239 bp, 44 predicted proteins | sample 23_EM_MG_FD_194515 | JGI IMG/M metagenome (GOLD analysis project Ga0307517, IMG submission 194515) | Populus trichocarpa ectomycorrhiza microbial communities from riparian zone in the Pacific Northwest, United States - 23_EM | ecosystem: Host-associated > Plants > Roots > Unclassified | place... | reverse complement strand
TATTTTGTAAACTATTTACAGTCAACCTCTCTTATTGATGCCTTCGAAATAGTCACCGTCCTACTGCACACAGTTGATCCACCAACAGCAACTCTTTTTCTACAATTAATTCAACTAATTAATTCACAACCTCTAGTATGTTTTTGTGTTTTTTCTGCTAATAAGCGAAACTGTTATTTTATTTTTAATCATATTCCGCAATTGGGAAACATTTACCGTGAATTTTGCTGTTGACACAGAGCAGCCGCTCGCTATGCGTGGGTCGGCCGAAGCCGTATAGGCCGGCCTAGGCTATATAGGCCAGGCCGGCCTATCAGGCAGCCGGGAAAAAGCCTAAATGGCCTATAGGCAGGCCCGGCCAGGCCAGGCTCAGGCTTAACCAGGCCTGCAGGCTCGGGCCAGGCTAGATCTGAGAGAATTTGGACAGGCCGGGCCCGGCTTTACCGAAGCCTGGCCGGCCTGGCCCGTTGGGAACACTGGGCATGACGGGGTTGTAAGGGTGCTTTTGGAACGAAAGAACGTCGATCCCGGCCAGGCAGACACCCAATTTGGCCGCACCCCACTCTTGTGGGCGGCCAAAGGAGGGTATGAAGGGGTGGTAAACATGCTTTTGGAATTAAGGGGAATCAATCCCGATCAGGCAGACACCAAGTATAGCCAGACACCACTCTTGTTGGCGGCTCGGGGGGGGCATGAGGGGATAGTAAAGACGCTTTTGGAACGAAAGGATGTCAATCCCGACCAGCCAGACACCTTTTATCGCCAGACGCCACTCTCGTGGGCCGCAGGGGGTGGGTATGAAGGGATAATAAAGATGCTGTTAGAACGAAAGGACGTCAATCCCGACCAGTCAGACACCATTCGGGGCCGCACGCCGCTCTTCCGAGCGGCCGAAGGCGGACATGAAGGGGTAGTAGAGATACTTTTGGGACGAAGTGATGTCAATCCTGATCCTACAGACAAATATGGCATGACGCCACTCCTTTTGGCAGCTCAGGGCGGGCATGAGGGGATAGTAATGGCGCTTTGGGAACGAAATGGCGTCAATCCCGACAAGACAGACACCGAATATGGCCGGACCCCACTCGCCTGCGCCGCTGCGAATGGGCATCAGGGGGTTGTAAGTGTATTCTTGGAGCGGAACGACGTCCGCACACCCATGCCAGGCAACCATAATCAAACCCCACCACCGCCTGCACCCGCAAAAGGACATAATGGTGCTGCGGACATCCTCCTTACACCAGGCAATACCAATTCTAACGCTGCATGTCGCGGTCGCCAGGAATTCCTCCCTCCACCTGCTCCGCCCCTGGACGAGTGCCTTGTGGAGATGCAATTCAGCTCTCATGATCCTAATACCAACATCACTGATTTTAACAGCCCACCTGCACTCGCTCCGCCAGATTCCGACGAGCGGGAACAGGTACTGGATTCCATGGCCTCCGTCGCAACATCCCTATATAATGACATTTGTCTAACCAAACCATCCCTATTCTCTCGGGCCGTTTCCCTGTGGCTACCAAAGTTCTCATACCCCCTACGAAACCCTGATCCCCACCCCAACAAGCCCCGCTCAACCCTATCAATTGTGCTCAACCGGTATCGGGTCATCTACTCCTGCCTGTCTCTTCTAGCTTTGGTCACTCACTGTAAGAGTTCACATAATCAAACCTCGGAAAAATTCATAGTTTCCTTCGTGGCTAAGTTCCTGCGCTTTCTTATTTTTTCTTTTCTTAAGCTGGGGCTGCGGAATTGGGGCAGGCAAGACCTTGGTCGATTCAGACGTAGATAGCCAATGATAAGGCCGCATTTCTGGTTTCTTCTCGCTCTTTGCTATTCATCTGCTTTTTCTCTTCTTTCTTCTTCACCCGTTTCTTCCCTTGGGGTTCTTGCTAGAGATTGTCCTATAGTGGTGCTCTCGGTCATCATTTCTGTTGTTCTGCTGTTCGTTAAGTTTTGTGTTTTTTTAGGCAATGCGTTATAGTAGGGTAGGGTTCGTAAGAAGCGATTTGGGAAGGGTAGACGATAGCCTTAAAAAATCCCGTCCTGAATTGGTGAGCTACTGGATTATCTCCGCCAATCATGGGAAAAAGTGGAGTTCACATTGACAGCCCGCCCACCACAACCACCAACCAAGCTTTGTTTTCTAAGAGAGAACTGTTCCCCTATCTATGAAATTTATTACAGTACATGTTTTATACTCTCCCGAGTTGTGAACTCTCGTCTTCTGCCATTACTAGCGAAAGGCATTTGTCGCTGAGGAGCAATAGGTTGGGAAAGCGAGGGTGTTATTATTGTTATGAGATACTGATAGGAGAAAGATGCGTGAGGAAGATGAAGAAGTACAAAGATTCCAAGGAGGAGTGGTCTGTCTATTATTTTTCTGCGGATTTGTTTCTTGCTTGCCTATCCATCTACCTACGGCCAAACAGACAGTTTAAATACAGAGAACTTTACTATGCCGGGAGTCCTTGCGGAGACATTCTCCGTCCCCAACACGCACTACCTTCCGACCCATTCCTCGCCTTGCTCCCCGAGCATTTCCGGCGATCTCAGCGAATCCTGCAACTAGTATACAAACCAGGTATACTCGCCCCTCCTCCGTGATTGATAATGACTGACAAAGGAACTAATAGATAACACTAAGAAACATAGGAAAGGTACAACGACAAGGTATACATGTGTGCGCAGTGATCGCAGGTGATATTCAACAGTTATCACACCCCGCTCTGTGGCAAGCCATAAGTGTGATCTCCACTTTTTCCCACGACTTCCGCCCAGAACTTCCTCTAAACTCGACCTGCCAGGACAGTGTCAGCTGGTCCCCAATGCGGCATTTCCGTGCTCCAACTCTTATTCTGATGCTTAGAAGAACAACCCTAACCCTACTTCTTCAAGTGTCTTTTTGCTTTTTTTTTTAATACCGGCACCGCCAAAAGGGCCAGCCCTAGTAGCTAGATCCCGTGGGTGTCTAGCTTAAGAACCTTTGTATGTTATTATTTTTAGCCTTTTTTTAAGCTGTTGAGGCGATGCAAAAATAAGAGGTTAAGCACCCTCTGCTTCGCCAATCATATAGGAGCAAAAATTCCTCGGTAGAGCGGTTGTAATTCATACGCGAGTGTACTCTTCACTTTTGATTTGTTATGAGGAAGCCAACGTAGTTATTATTGCTAGTCACCGGCGCTCACCTATTGTTTTCCGTATGAGTACCTCCTACGCCCACATCTCGGTGGGTTGTCCGTCTATATCAAGAGCCTACATCCTGGGACAGAATATGCTAGAAGAATACCGGACCATTCAGCGAGATGTTTGTTGGTCGGTGAATGGTGCGAGAAGAGGGGTAAATGCGGTGAGGATGTGAGGGGTAGCTGCGGTGAGAAAAACGGGAAAATGAGGGGTAAAAGGATCGTGTGATGAGGGGCAGAAATGGCGTGATTGAGTTTGGAATACTCGTGGACGAGTAGTTCAAGTTTTTGTATTTAAGAGTCACCTTGTGGACGATTGTTGGAAGGGCAAGCCAGTCAATAGTGCCTTCTCTATATACATTATTCTTTCTCCTCGATACAAGTATCCAGTTCCGTGATTGATACCCGGTACAAAAGATAAAAGTTATATTGACTATGGAGGAAAGATAAAAACAGTGAAGACGTGAACGACAATAGACTGATGATCAAGTAAGACAATAGGGAGGAAGATCCTGCTTTTATCCCATGCGAACTATAAGAGAAGAAAACGACTAGAATACTTTTCCTCCACACGACACAAACTCCTTTGAGTCTGTAACAAGAGGCCATCTGAGGTTGTCGGTGAAACAAGAGTAAACAACAACTAATGCAAGACAGGAGAGAAACAAGACATGAATCAACCGCTCCGATCATAGGTTTCAACATTCACAGGCCCTGTTCTTATAGTTCAGGGATTTGCTGTCACTACGTTTTCTACCTTCCACATCTCACATATCATCCATATTCCATACCCTGTATTTAGTCAACACACTATGGTACGAGATGCGTTTTTACCAACAGTTAAATCCTTATCCGCATCGCTTTTTGCAACACATTTACCATCTGCTTCGCAATCTCCTTCTTCGACCACCAATTCTTTAGCAAATTCTTCCCTCCCGCACTCCACTAATCCAAGCTTTGTTTTCGTAAGAATTGTTTTTCGGAATGCGCCATACTTATTGGAAAGTGAAATGATTGGTATTGCACGTCTGGGAACGGTGACTGGTACCGTATGATGGAATGATGGAATATAGGGCTGGGATAAGTTAAGGAGTAAGGTTAAGCGTTTGGTAATCAGGGCTAGTGTGGGAGCGAGTCTGGTGGAGTTGGATGAAATCGTAATAGCTGCGCAAGGCTAGAAAGTTTGTATATATAATCTGTTACGGTTAATGTCTAAAGGCGGAAAAAATAAGGCGATAAGACGAATGAAAATGATAGTATTTATGTGTTCACTTTTGATTTCGAGCACAAGGAGCCGAAGGGTGAGCGACCCATCATGATCGTATTTACGCGAGCATGCCGTAGAAACTCGAACAATCGAACCGTGTGCTATGTTGTTGGACTCTCCTCGGAGTAAGGTTATTAAATTTTTCATTTTTCATTTCTGTCGGAGGGGGCTGTGTTTTCGCTATGTTTTCGCCTCCATTCCGGAGGAGGGGGTTCTGGACTTCATAGCACTCGGCTCAATTATTCGAGTTTTCACGGTAGCCGAGTATCATCGACTATGATTGGGTGATACCCATGATCGAGAATTAGGATTCTATACTCGGTCGAACCGTGATTAGGGGGCGACTGTGATCGAGGTGATCCAGCACAATGTAGTTGAGCAAAACTCGATCATGATTTGATCGCACCCATACACTGCAACGCCGCCTCAGATCACCGGAACGAACCCCCCCGTCCTTATTGCCGGCTCCCGACAGGCAAGGTAGAGTTGGGAGAATCTTACTGCAGCAGGTTAATGCTGAATGTGTCGTAGCAGATCGCAGTAAGTAGTCTTCTCTCCCCCCAGCCTAGCTGGCTTGGCCCTCAGGACCCACCCCTGTTGTCGCTCCCCAGGTTGCCGCAGCTTCCCCGGAAACCTAACGCCTGATCAACTCTATAATTCAGGTTAATTTATTCATCCCCCCTTTCGTTTCTCTTTTAGCTTTCCTCTGCTAACTCTTTCCCTCTCGGCTGTGAGAGGCGCTCTCTTTCAATGAGTGATTGCCACTTAGGTAATTTGGCAATATAAGACCTCCGGACATTTAATGCGAATAGGCTTTGAGTAGGGCGTTTTTTGGTTTCTCCTAATTTTTTTGCTTCCCACCCTCCTCTTCTCCGTGTGTTTCCTCCCCTGGGGGCAGATGGAATTTGGCCTTCCTAACTTGCAGTCTTTTTATAGCTTACTCGAGTATCCGTAAATAACCTAGCCAGAACAGATCGTAGTTCATTATTTTTGCTTGGGGAGGCATCACGTCTTTGCAGGGGTGGCTGTTGCCTAGTCTTGGCAGACAGGGGCTCAACGTAAGTTACGATCTTTCGCTTCTCTTGCGCTTTCCCCCCCTCCACCACGAACGGGAACACAGCACAACAGAGAAACCCTTGGAGTGTGGATTGAGGAAGGAAATTTTGCCCTGTACCTAGTTAGTCGGGCAACCTGTAAGGTTGGACTTTCTTGCGGTGGTTTTTCTTCTCTGCGGTTCTCTGGGTTGGCTTTAGATAGGGGGTTTGTTAGTTTGGCAGAGTTGAATTGATCGTGGCTTGTGTGATTTTCCTTTCTGGTTGAGACTTCTTGAAAGTGATAGTTGTTTGACCGTGCCTCTTTCGTTCCGCAGAGTAGATTTAGTATCCCGGGTGTCTTTGTTTTCAGTACTGTGCGACAGCTATGCTCAGCTAGTGGATCGAGCCCCCCGGGTAGAGACTGTAGAATCGCGTCTCTTCGCGTATTGTAGTCCCCGCGTTATTCTTACAACCATACTGGGGCTCTAAGCGCCGCAATAATACTTCAAGTAGCGGGCTCAACACACTAGAACAACAAAATGCTAAAGAAATAGGTGAAGAAAATTTGTTGTGATGTTAGAAGTATTGCCTTGTCCGAGAGTCCTGGTTTGGGATCTTGAATCCTGGTATTTACTTATTCTGCTTGCGAATCATGATGAGGAAGATCGCGCTAAATAAATTTGATCCACCGAATGTGCAACTCAAATGACCAGAGCCCCTGAGCCAACATCCATGAAGCTCGCTACACGAGTACACATCCCCCCCCCAAAGACTGGGGGAGATGGGTACCAAATACTGGTAATTTCCTGGCGTTTGTAACAACGACTGCCATTGCATACGGACAAAGTCTTGGGGCTCCAGGCGACTCCTCTCCTTTGTGCAATAGCAGCCGCTTTTACAGGCGCTAGGAAATTACGAGTATACAAAGGAACACCGGCTTTGCAACGAGGTGGAGTTCATGAGTGAGAATACAAGAAAATACCTCCCTTGAAATGTTATCTATCCATCACAGTTTTACAGATTGGAGTGAGGAGCTCATTTTGAACCGCACTTGTTATATGAGTAATCGACTAATGAGTTTCAAATGAAGAAGGTTTTAGTGGAGTGGCTGCCTCTAAGATCGCTGTGCCATATGTTTTCACGGTATCGGGGGTTAAGGGTAAGGCGAACCTGTCCTGACCAGCCCCCGGAACGAGCCAATCGGAGAGTCGAATATCATGAACCCTATGCCCAGAGTTTGCCTGACTTTTGATCTATGATACTTGGACCACGAATTTTATCACCTACACTGTTGAAACATTCAGGCCCATTTAAAATGTTGAACACTAACGTCATTCCTGAGGATGTGGCTCATCACCGGGATCCGGCTCACCCATAGCAACTATGAGAAAACCAAATGTACTTTTAATTATCTCAACAAATAAATGAGATACTACCCTGAGAATTAAGCTACAGGTACTGTGAAATATAGAGAATCTGAAAATCCAGTTTTTATTTCTTGGTGATAAATTGTTATTCCAATATAGTGGTTTAAAGATTGCCTATTTCATAAATAAATTGCGGTTTTTCATAAGCATAAAAAAATTGAAAAGCCTAGCAGAATTACAGAATACAATAGATGAAGGGATAGTATAAGTCTTAGATATTCACAATAACCAGATTTTAAATTTGTTCATAAGGATTTTGAAAAACCAACAGCAGTTAAAAAAGAGGGAGAAAATATGTCCAAATTACATACAAATTGGATCAATTTTACCATATAATATCTACATAAGTAGTTAGCGTATGAACTAACTATCTTGGTATTCCTTTTACTATCATATCCTAAGGTAGTATATAAACTTTGAACATAAATAAAAAAGTTTTACATACTTTGTACATTGATCATTGTCAAACTATCAAAAAGTTGGAATAAATTCTTATTGTATCTTTATGTTGCGATAATAACTTATTCAAACTAACGAGGAGTTATTAAATTGACATAAATGTTCTTGGGAGTCCAGGAGCACTCTTTGGGGCCAGGTTCAATAATAGCTGTTGATCAAATTCTATATTAATTTCCTTTAGTTACAAATCAATAATTCACTTTCTACCATGCATTATAATTAATATACACTTTATACTATACCCCAGACTGTCTACTCTAGTCTACTACACCTGATGTCATTTGTAATTGACAGGTAGTTTGCTTAATGATTTGATTTCAACAAGTTGATGATTAACATACCACGTATGAGTTATATAGCAATCATCTTTAGAAATCTGTATGAAATGTAGAAGGATATATTTATCTGACTTCAAACTTCATATACTAACTTCAAAGGTGATCATAAAGCTTATTCCAGGATAATGAGTTCATAGGCCAACTACTTATGTAGATATTATATGGTAAAATTGATTCAATTTGTATGTAATTTGGACATATTTTCTCCCTCTTTTTTAACTGCCGTTGCTTTCCAAAATCCTTATGAAGAAAATTAAAATCTGGTTATTGTGAATATCTAAGACTTATACTATCCCTTCATCTATTTTATTCTGTAATTCTGCTAGGCTTTTCAATTTTTTTATGCTTATAAAAAACTGCAATTTATTTATGAAATAGGCAATCTTTAAACCACTATATTGGAATAACAATTTATCACCAAGAAATAAAAACTGGATTTTCAGATTCCCTATATTTCAAAGTACCTGTAGCTTGAGTCTCAGGGTAGTATCTCATTTATTTGTTGAGATAATTAAAAGTACATTTGGTTTTCTAATGGTTGCTATAGGTGAGCTGGATCCCAGTGATGAGCCACATCCGCGGGAATGACGTTAACTTATTCAAGGAATCGTAGCATAAAAAACTCCGCGCTCAAAGAAGTGGTGTTGGGCTCAGAATAAATAATGCGCCTCTGTACTTCTCGGTACAGCCATAATGGAAATGTAATTCTCCTGGCAGATTTGTTCCCGGGTACTCAAATAGGCAGGTGTTCAACATTTGATGTGCCTGGGTGTTTCGACAGGTTGGGGAATAGCCAAAAGTGGGCGTTCGTATAGTTACACGCACGTAAGTTTGGCCAGTAAAACTCGATTTCGCCGCACTTATGCTCACCCCCTCGCACCCGAGTACTGGCACAGCATAACGCCGTGGCTTACTGTCGTCAGCGAGGCGAAGTCGGGTTGCAGTACTAGTACCCGTAAATTCTTTTGCGATTCGCTATCTCAGGAAGAGGTCGTACGGTAAAAACTTTGGCCATTCGCCATCTCGGTTAGGTTGCAAATCCCGGGATTCAGAGACGAAGTCTCCTGAGATGGATTCGTACTTTCCTAACATGGTATAACCTGAGTGCTTTGGCCTCGTTTGATCTTTTCAGCTTTAAAAACTAAACCTATCTTGGGCTAATGACTCGGTCTCTAGGAATCCTCAGATAGCGAATCGCAAAAGAATTTACGGTAATTTAATTCAATGTGTTGGGATTTTCTTGGCATGGATCTAATTGGTGGATAGTTGACACAAAATGAGTCGCTCAGCCCCGCGTTTTTCAGCTTGGGCACAGAGAGGTTTTGTAAACTCTCCCATTTACCATTCATACCAGTATCGCCCTATCGTACCATTTCTACCCTCAACCAACATTCCGAGCAGAACATCATGGCCCACCAGACATTACACACACAATCGATCACAATCGGCAACAATAATATCAACACCGGCAACATAATAGGGAGCTTCAACACCACTGTCATTCTCTCTGACGAAGATACAAAGATTATGCACTGGCTCTCTCCGCTAGAGCCAGATAACAGACACCATGGCGTGCGCACCAACCGATTTGAAGGTATCGGCGATTGGTTTTTGGAAACAAGAGAGTTTCGGGAGTGGAGGGGAGGTGAGGGTGGAGCAGATGAGGCAGTCTTGTTTGGCTCTGGGAATCCGGGAGTGGGCAAGACATATTTGAGGTAAGTGGCTAGATTATTTTAAGTGAGTGCCACTAACAAGTACTGATTGTAGTTCCCTGGTGATCGACACGCTGTGCGATCAGGCAGGCCTAGCGGTTGCATGGTTGTACTATGACTACAACTTTCAGAAAGAACAAACAGTAATCAACATAATGGGAGCGATTTTGAAAAGGCTGGTAGGCTCGGAGATCCCGGAGGGTATAAGAAAAGCATTTAAGGAAGGGAGAAGGCTGGTACTTGCGGACTTGATGCGAATGTTGAGGATCGCGATTGCCAAGCTACCCCAAGTTTTCATCTGCATCGATGCGCTTGACGAATGCCTGCCGAAGGATCTTCCCCAGCTACTTGAGTCACTAAGAGATATCGTTCGGGAGTCCCCTGGGACAAGAATATTCCTTACCGGGAGACCCCATGTCGGCGAAGCCATTCAAAAACATTTTGCCAAGGTGGTTGCGATACCCATCAGTCCTGCTGAGGGTGATATCAGGAGTTATGTTGTAATGAGGTTAGACAGGGATGAGATGCCAGAGGCGATGAACAAGGGTTTACGGGCTGAGATTGTGAGAATTATTGTGGACAAGATGGCTAATATGTGCGTTGGTGCATCCCCTCTGTCGGTGATGTATACTTACTAATGACTCTGTAGATTCCTCCTTGCTTCGCTAAACATCGGGACTATTCTGGGGGAGGTAACAATTCGTCAGAGACGAAAGAAACTTGAAGAGCTGGAGCATGGAAGCGGACTGAGCGATGCTTATACGGCAACCCTAACCCGAGTAATGGCGCAGAAGGGAGGTAGGGCGGGGCTCGGGTTGCAGGCACTAATGTGGGTGCTGTACTCAGAAAGGCCATTAGTGGCTGAGGAGCTCTGTCATGCCCTGGGAGTGGAAATAGGATCCACAGATCTTGATCCTGAAAACATTCCTGCGTTACGGACACTCCTCTCATCGTGTCTCGGTCTCCTCACGGTCGAGGCTGCCTCGTCTACAGTTCGACTAGTGCACTTCACGCTGCGGGAACATCTCTCAAGTGATACTACCCTATTTCACAGCCCCCACTCAACTATTGCTGAGGCTTGCTTGACATATCTCAATTTTGGATCAGCCAGGGATCTCTCGTCAACTCTGGGTTCGGCCCCCTCAGCAATGCCCCTTCTAGAATATGCTTCGCTTTGCTGGGGGGAGCATACAAGGAAGGATATGACGAAGAATGTTGAAATACTTGCACTGAGACTCCTCGATAGATTTGACGAGCATATATCTGCTCAACTGCTACTATTGGGCAGTGAACGGAATAGAAGCTGGAGCACTAGCTTTAACCTGCACCTATTTGGACCTACGGGATTTACGGGACTCCACGGAGTAGCATTTCTCGGAATCGGGGAGATGGTTGCCCCTGTGTTGGAGGCGAAGAAATGGGACTTTGATGCAGACGACTACGCCGGGTGTACAGCTCTCATCCGAGCAGCCCAAAGAGGGCATGGGGATGTAGTAAAGATGCTTTTAGAACGAAAAGAAGTTAATCCCGACAAGGTAGACACCAAATATGGCCGGACGCCACTCTCGTGGGCGGCTCAAGGGGGCCATGAGGGAGTAGTGAGGATGCTTTTGGAACAAAAGGACGTCAATCCCGCCCAGGTAGACACCGAGGATGGCCGGACGCCACTCTCGTGGGCGGCTGAAGGGGGCCGTGAGGGGGTAGTAAAGATACTTTTGCAACGAAAAGACGTCAATCCCAATCAGGGAGACACCAAATATGGCCGGACGCCACTCTCGTGGGCAGCCGGAGGGGGGTATGAAAGGGTAGTGAAAATACTTTTGGAACGAAAGGACGTCAATCCCAATAAGGCAGAGACCGGGCATGACCGGACGCCACTCGTGGAGGCGGCCCACAAGGGACATGAGGGGGTAGTGAAGCTTCTTTTGGAACGAACAGACGTTAATCCCGAACTGGCAGACACCAGCTATGGCCAGACGCCACTCGGATGGGCAGCCAAAGGGGGGTATGAAAGGATAGTGAAGATGCTTTTGGAACGAAAAGACGTTAATCCCGATCAGGCTGACACTGGATATGGACGGACGCCACTCTCGTGGGCGGCCGAAGGTGGGTATAAAGAGGTAGTAGAGATGCTTTTGGGACGAGAGGGAGTCAATCCCGCCCAGGTAGACACCGAATATGGCCGGACTCCACTCTCGTGGGCGGCCAAAGGCGGGTATGAAGGGGTGGTGGGGGTGCTTCTGGAAAGAAAGGACGTGAATCCCGCCCAGGCAGACACCAAACATGGCCGCACGCCACTCTTGTGGGCAGCCAGAGGTGGGTATGCGGAGGTAGTGGAGATGCTTTTGAAACGAAAGAACGTCAATCCCAATCAGGCAGAAACGAAATATGGCCGGACTCCACTCTCGTGGGCAGCCGAAGGGGGGTATGAAAGGGTAGTGAAGCTGCTTTTGGAACGAAACGACGTGAATCCTTGCCGGGAAGACACCGATTATGGCCGGACGCCACTCTCTTGGGCGGCTAAGTACGGGCGTGAGGGGGTTGTAAAAATGCTTTTGGAACGAAAGGACGCCAATCCTGACAAGGCAGACACCAAACATGGCCGCACACCACTCTTGTGGGCAGCCAGAGGCGGGTATGCGGGGGTAGTGGAGATGCTTTTGAAACGAAAGGACGTCAATCCCAATCAGGCAGAAACGAAATATGGCCGGACTCCACTCTCGTGGGCAGCCGAAGGGGGGTATGAAAGGGTAGTGAAGCTACTTTTGGAACGAAATGACGTCAATCCCGATCGGGCAGACACCGAATATGGCCGGACACCACTCTTGTGGGCGGCTGAAGGGGGGTATGAAGGGATAGTGAGGATGCTTTTGGAACGAAAGAACGTAAATCCCAACCAGGTAGACACCAAATATGGCTGGACGCCACTCTCGTTGGCGGCTCAGGGCGGGCGTGAGGGGGTGGTAAAGATGCTTTTGGAAAGAAAAGATATCAATCCCGACCAGGCAGTCACCCAATATGGACGGACGCCACTCTCGTGGGCGGCCGAAGGTGGGTATAAAGAGGTAGTAAAGATGCTTTTGGAACGGGAGGGAGTCAATCCCGCCCAGGTAGACACCGAATATGGCCAAACGCCACTCTCGTGGGCGGCCAAAGGCGGGTATGAAGGGATAGTGGAGATGCTTCTGGAAAGAAAGGATGTGAATCCCGCCCAGGCAGACACCAAACATGGCTGCACGCCACTCCTGTGGGCAGCCAGAGGTGGGTATGCGGGGGTAGTGGAGATGCTTTTGAAACGAAAGAACATCAATCCCGATCAGGCAGAAACGAAATATGGCCGGACTCCACTCTCGTGGGCAGCCGAATGGGGGTATGAAAAGGTAGTTAAGATGCTTTTGGAACGAAACGACGTCAATCCTGACCGGGCAGACACCGATTATGGCCGGACGCCACTCTCTTGGGCGGCTAAGTACGGGCGTGAGGGGGTTGTAAAAATGCTTTTGGAACGAAAGGACGCCAATCCTGACAAGGCAGACACCAAACATGGCCGCACACCACTCTTGTGGGCAGCCAGAGGTGGGTATGCGGGGGTAGTGGAGATGCTTTTGAAACGAAAGGACGTCAATCCCAATCAGGCAGAAACGAAATATGGCCGGACTCCACTCTCTTGGGCAGCCGAAGGGGGGTATGAAAGGGTAGTGAAGCTGCTTTTAGAACGAAATGACGTCAATCCCGATCGGGCAGACACTGAATATGGCCGGACGCCACTCGTGTGGGCGGCTGAAAAGGGGAATGAAGCGATAGTGAAGATGCTTTTGGAGCGAAAGGACATCAATCCCGACAAGGCAGACGCGAAATGTGGCCGGACGCCACTCTTGTGGGCGGCTGAAGGGGGGTATGAAGGGATAGTGAGGATGCTTTTGGAACGAAAGAACGTAAATCCCAACCAGGTAGACACCAAATATGGCTGGACGCCACTCTCGTTGGCGGCTCAGGGAGGGCGTGAGGGGATAGTAAAGATGCTTTTGGAAAGAAAAGACATCAATCCCGACCAGGCAGTCACCCAATATGGACGGGCGCCACTCTCGTGGGCGGCCAAAGGGGGGTACGAAAGGATAGTAAAGATGCTTGTGGAACGAAAGGACGTCAATCCCGACCAGGTAGACACCGAATATGGCCGGACACCACTCGCATGGGCGGCTGAGGGCGGGCATCAGAGCGTAGTAAATATTTTTCTACAACTGAACGATGTCAGCGCAGGAATTGCAGAAGTCCAGCCCCAAGCCCCACCACCGTCAGCACCCGCAAAAGGATACGATGGAGCTGTGGACATCCCCATAGAACTAGGCAATGCCGATTCTGGGGCAGCAGATAGCGGTACCCAGGCATCCCTCCCTCCACCTTCACCGCACCGCGACGAGTGTCTAGTTGAGATTCAATTTGGTTCCCGTGATCCTAATACCGACATCACAGATTCTAATAACCGACCTCCACTCCTGCAAGCAGAGTCCGGTGAGCTGGAACAAGTACTAAACCCCAAGGACTCAGTCTCAACCTCTCCAGACAATGAACTCCCGGCAAACGAACCATCTATGCCCCCCCAGGCGGCTTCCCTGTTGCCCCTCAGGCTCCCACTCGGTATCCAGGAAACTCATACACGCCCTACCAATGCCCCCCCAACCCTGACAATTGTTCTTAACTGGTATTGGGTCATCGGCTTTTGCGTTTGTCTTTTAGCTCTTCTCGCTTACAGTATGCAAACGAATAATTGGACCTCACGCTAGAACGTCAGAGCTACCTTACGCACCTTCCGGCACCTTTCTGTTTTTTCTTTTCCTAAGCTAGGCTTGGGCAATTGGCGCTGGAATACCTCCTTTTATTCAGACATAAATAGACTCTGATATGGGTCCTTCTGTAATTTCTTCTCTCTCTTTGCTATTTATCTGCTTTTTCTCTTGTTTCTTCTACGCCTATTTCGTCCCTTGGAGTTCTTGTTAGACATGGTCCTGTCGTGCTGTTCTCTGTCGCCGTTCCTATCTTTGTTTTTCGTTAAGTTGGTGTTCGGCCTCCTTTTTTTCAGGTAGTGATTTGATGTATAGTACCGGGCGTGACGAGCAATTTTGTAGGAATAGACAGATGATAAGCTCGAAACCCCTCCTACACTCGTGAACTGCTGGTCCATCCCCGCCCGAATCCCCCCCCCAACGATGCCAGACCATTGCCAGCTCGTCCCTTACACTATCGTGCTCCAATTCTTGCCCCCCCACGGAGAAGCACAACCCTAACCCCAATTGGCCGGGTACCGTAGAAGCCTGAATAATTGAACCGTGCGCCATGTTGTTGGACTTTCCTCTCCCAGTGGGGCCGGAAAAGATTTGTGCCTCCCCCGCTGTCTCGGAAGGGGGAAAGGTGCTGTGTTTTTGCTGTGTTTTCTGCCCTGGTTCCGCAGAAGGAAATTCTGGACTTCATAGCACACGGGTCAATTATTCAAGTTTTTACGGTATGTTTTTTTTTGCAATACTGACGCAACCGAAGAGGGAAGTGATTGGGTTGCCCAGTTAAGCCAGATTCTGTAAATATAGAGGTTAAAACCCTTCTTTAGTTCTTGTTTTCTTGTATTTTTTTCTAAGCTGCCGATGCAATCCAGGAAATAAGAGGTCAAGCACCCTGCATCTCACCCGATTGTACCACGATTGTTCAAAATATGAATGCGGCACAATCTATTCTATGTGGATAATACTTCGCAAGTACGAGGGGGGTTGCGAGGCACGCTTAGCGAGGAGGTGAAGAAGGGATTGGTAGGAGTTCCGGTTCTTAATTCTTCTAAGCCAGGTGGGCGGTAGCACCTTATTTATAGAAAAGTGCACGTCCATATGTGCAAGAGAAATATAAGGAAAACAATGTAAGAAATATAAGTGCGAACATGTCTGACCCTGAAATCCAACCAAGTAAATCCCAAATAATGTGCGTGAAAACAAAAGGGTGTGGAGCGATTATTAGAAATATCATGACCAAGAATGGTGCATAAAAGATGCATAAACAACCATAAAATCCTAAACACCTGATTGGAAAGCACATGTTAAATCCCGAGATATTATCCTGAAATAAACAATAAAATACCATAATATATATCTTAGCTGTAGTAATGTAAGCGGTGGACAGGCGGAGCCGAAACACAAACTAAGTAAAAGATTACATGGTAGTGTGTTGAATATACATAGGAAATATACAAAGAATTTCAACAACGATAAGAGCAGAAATTCCTCGGTAGAGCGATTGTAATTTATATGCCAACGCAATCTTGGTAGGCTCTGTTCTTGTGATTGGGAGTTCGCTGTGAGGCCGAATACCGCCGAGCACAGATTTAGTGGCCTTGAAGCTTGGTGCAGAGTTCGGGGTCGGATACTATCACCACATAGATAATAGTGCGACTATTAGATAATGCCGCGCCTCACAAATTTGGTTGCAACTACTGAGAGTAAACCCTATTTGCTTACTAATGCGCTTAATTTTTCTAGAGTCGCGTGGTCATATTGTTAGCGATAATGTCCTGTCCTCCATTTTATCGAGCGGGTGGCCAGGTGGTCGAGGATTATGCCTCGTATAGCGGGTAATAACATCCATGCAATGTAGCACTCCCCTACCTCCCACTGTTTGGACCCTATTAGACGCTTAAGCCATGAGATTAAGAAAGAATAATATCTCCTCTATCTAGAATGGACGCTATTGCCGCCGGAGGTGAAGATACCCGTATTGGGGGGTAGATTCCATTTCCCATTTCCCGGGCGGCTGGTTGCCAAGCAATAGAGTCTTAACAGGGGGGTTGCAGTTTTTGGAGCAAAAGGAAGTTATAAGGATACTAGCTCACGGGTTGTATCTCTCTTGTTCTCGCGTTGATAAATCTATTTGTATGCTCATTTTTGTCCAGATTCGCCCTCCTTGCGTATTAACTATGGGAATTAGGCAAATAAGAGCACAGCCCCCTACCTAATCTTCTGCAATGGCCTAAATGCTGCAAGTTTCATAATATTATCATACAAGGCGCTACAGTGGTTTATGTATGCACAGCAGAGTATCGTGTTTTATAATAATCTCTGATGCGGAGTCAAGTCCTCGGAATTTATAAGAGCCTCAACTATGTTGGTATATCCTTGGCATGGAAATGATTGGCCGGCGGTTGCCACAAGATAAGCCACATCACCCCACCTTTTTTCAGCTTTGCCGACAGTTTTGTTAACTCCCTCACCAACCCGACATGGCTGTTTCACGCTACCTCTACCCTCAACTAACATTTTGGTTAGATCACAGCTCTAGCTACACATACGTCGTCAATCATTCGATAAAGCAATGCTACCTCCGGCAACACAATAGGGAGTTGCGACAAGACCATTCGTTGCTCCGACGGGGATGCACTGATTAAACATTGGATCTCTTTACCAAGGCCGGATAACAGGAATTTTGGCATGCGCACCGGCCGAGTTTATGGTATTAGAGATTGGCTTCTGGAATAAGCAAGTTTCGGGAGTGGGAGACAGTGGGAATGGAACCGATAAGGCTGTCTTGTTCCCCGGGAATCCGGGAGTGGGCAAGACATAGCTGAGGTGAGTGAGTTCTTTAAAAGAAGCCAGTATTACTGACGGCGAGAAAATCCATTTCCCTCGTGACTGACAGGTTGTGCGATTAGACAAAGGGGGATACCACAATTCCATACTCGTATCCCAGCATGGCTTCCTTGCTCGGTAGGATCAGGCAATATCGGCAATTGTCCGGAGATGAGGCTAGACAAAGATGAAAAACAGGAGAGGTTGAATTACAATCTATGGGTTGTCAGAGTTATCATTCAGAGGATACCTAATGTGTGTAGGAGAATTTGGCGTTTCCCCACTATCAGCGATACGTACTTATGAAGTGTCGTGCGTAGATCACTCCTTTCTTCGCTAAACTTCAACGCTGCTCCGGATGATGTCAGCTTTCGTCCGAAAGGAAAGGAACTTAAACAAGCGATGAGACAATGGAGGCAAATAAACGAAATGTGTCAGTACTCGGAATGAAGATGCTAATGTCGGTGTTTCCAGAGCGGCGGTTACAGGCGAGGGGGTTGTCGTGCCCTGAGTGTGGGGATAGGGTTCGCGGGCCTCTGTCCGGGGGACGCTCCTATCTATTGTCTTGGTCTTGCCATCGAGACTCCTCCATCCACAATCCGCCAGTCCGATTTACTCTTTATGACTACCTCTCCGGCTATTCCGCTCCATTCCATGACTCTTACCCAACAACTTTTGAGGTTTAGTTGACATAGCACCTCCATTTCGGGGCTATGAGAATATTACGGCAGCGGAGCAATTCCCATTGTGGCATATCACATCGTGGTGACCAAACTTCTCCCCCCCAATCATTCCCGCCTGTCCCCTCAATCCCCCCCCCCCGGGTCGTGCTACCCTAGGTCCCCGCATCTCTGAGGAAAACTAAAGTATATTCTAACAACGCCAAATCACCTTTGCCGATCCTGGTTAAACAATATTAGGCTTACTCCTCTTTCTTCCGTCCTTTAGCTTCCCTTGCTTATATCTCTTCCCCTTTGCTACACGACTCATTCGTTTCCAATGAGCAATTTCCGCTTCCAGAATTCGTTTATGCAAGACCTCCGGCATATTAAATATAAATATACTTTGATCAGGGCGCTTGCTAGTTTCATCTTTCATTCTTTCCCTTGGGCTCCGGTGGGACTTGGTCCAATTGTAGTGTTCTCGCTCTTCATTCCTTCTACTCTGTTCTTCGCTACGTTGGTATTCGTCCTGTGTCCCGTAGTCCCTTGTGTAATACGGCCAAGCACAAGCAATTCCGTGAAGCTGAAGCTGAGCTGGAAGAAGCCAAGCTTAAATTGCTGAGAGGTAAATTTATCTGTTCCACAAATTCCTCCCAGTGTAGTTAAGCCATTTCATGTAGTTCTGTTTCCAGACTGTCATATTCCAAATCTGGTTCGGCTACACTACCGACATGCCGGGGAGGCCCCCAAACTGATTGCCCAGAACCCTAACTCTAACTCAAATTACGCCTTAAACACTTGAATAATTGAACAGTGTACTATGCTTCGGGACTCTCCCGGTAAGGTCAGAAACTCTCTTTATTTTTTTCTATCGGGAAGTGGCTATCTTTTTGGCTTGCTTTGTGCACTCCCTTCGACGGAAGGGGCATTTTGGACTATATAGAACACTGTCCAATGATTCAAGTTTTTGCTATATCGTTTTGAACAGGTAGATTATGTTGTTGCATTAGCGACAGACTGGAACTAGTTAACCCTGAGTCAGTGAAATGCATAATGCCAACCATGATATCCCAGGACAAAACCATGAAGATAAAAAGAAGGAGTAAATCTGGATGGGAAATAACTTAATTTTATTCAAGTTGGCTGCGGTGGTGGGCATCCTCCGGTTTGTCACTATATTCCGACCGATTCATTTATGCCTAACTTTGAAGGAGTCGATATACTTTGGCTTCAATAACACTATCTCTCGTTCTAGACATTATCACTACTATCATCTAATTACATAATCTTCTCATTTCAACCTTGTAGTTTCGGGTTTGTTTAGTAACCCTTGTAACCACTTAGTTAAGCATGGAAATAGCGGAAGGATTGCGATGGCAAAGCAGATATTATGCCGATGAATAATTAAGCTTCTAGGAATGCTAGCGCATGTAGGAGACGGGACTGCCGGAACCCTGTTATACTGCTCGACATGCTTAGCCCACCGGGCACGCACACAGCTTATCCCGTTATTGTTCAGAAAAGAAGTTCGGATATGCCTCCAGGATTGATACGTCCACTGGGAGCAAGTTATCTGATGCTGCTCGGGTTGCTTAGCATTGGTGCGGCCTATCCGGATATCCTCTAGACAAACCTCTGGATATATTGTGCATGGACAAAATTAACCGAACACAAAGGATGCACGGTAAACCCCACCTCAAGGAATTGCTTAAGCTCGACCAAAACCAAAGTATTTGGTCGGCTCCACCTTGTTTAGGATTCTGGGCTTCCTCTTCTGCAGTTGGGCCCAATAGTGTTTTTCATTTTTTTCATTTTGGCTATTAGTATGGTAGCGTCAGTGGGGGGGGGGGGGTGTTTTCATAAGCCAAGTTTTTTCCTCTTAGTTGATGTTCGGTTAATTTTGTCCAGGAACAATACACTTCGGATCGGCGTACGGTCGGAAGGGATAGACGGGGATGCGCGGAGGCTATAGAGCCTGAAGGAGTTTTCTTTGTATTCTTTGTTAGCGCAGTAGTTTAACGGGAGGGAAAGATGAAGCTGTGTAGAGGGAGATGGGGCCGTGTTGTGGTTGACCAAACGGTAGAAGGATAGGAGGATGGCATCGGTGTTGTTTCGATTTATGCTCCAGTCCTTACCGCTAGTTAATTGCGTTAGTGAGCAGCAAGTATCGAGCATCGTGGGTCGCGAGCGTGAGAGTCGTTAGAATCGAAGTGTAAATTAGCGATCGAAAGCTTTAGGGCCCGTTTACCTATAGACGGCCGTCTAGCAACCGGAGACGGTGCCGACCGTCAAGGAAGGTTAAACGGTGGGAGGTGTGTAGGGTGAATGGATGGTTGCGTGTTTACCTAATTATACTGTCTAGTGTAGTTCAGTGTGAAAAATTTGATTAATTGACGGGAGGTGTGCAACCATGTAGCTTTCTGCTTGCAAAAGTGCTCGGCAACCGAGATAGTAGACTGACCAACAATGTCTCCTCACAGACAGAGGATAGGAATTTTGTCTCTAAACTCACTCTGAGTTATGAGAGAACAAATTGCTATTTGCAGAAAAAAATTAGAGCTGATTGGTAACTATTCTTGTGATTGCGTGCATGATGTATGAGTGGTGTGGATAGACGGTGGTTGCAAAACGACCTGTTGAGCAGCGTCAGGTTTTGACCGTCTAGCAGCAAGAATATTAGACGGTTGAAAACAGGGTCAACGGTTTTGCCACGTCTATCGGAATATGTTCCTGGTTGAGACGCCACCGTCTAGTTTCCCCACCAAAATGTGAGAACTAGACGGTTAGGTAAACGCGCCCTTAGTGTTTCGATCTTGGCATTTCGTTTCATAGCTGCAGCTCCACAATAGCCACGGCTCACCCTTCCCAGTTCAGCCATAACCATTCCCAACACGGACTCCGCTAACCGGACCGGTTACATTGCCGCCGGCTCCCGCCACTAATGCCAATTCCCGAGATGCCGAAGGAGCTCTGCGAGTATTAAGTAACCTCTATCATATAGCCTCCGGTAGAAAAAAATAGAAAACGGGGATCGGGCTTCCACAGTTTTGATTACTGTACTCGAGTACTTGGGTGAGGGGGTAGGTGATCGGAAGAAAAGTGGTGGGTGCAACACCACTTTTTTCCGATCACTTCTCGCTCCAGGGTGGTATTCGAGCACAGCGTTTGATGCGCTCGAGCCAATTGAGCAACCGTGTTTCTGACATTTGGCTTCCACATTTTCCGATTTTTTCGACCGGAGGCTGCAGAAGCCAATATCTACAGCTGGCTTAGCATACCTTATGCCCCGGTGGGACGCCCCCTCCAAATCCCTTCCTAGAACTTTTTTTCTTTCCCTTCTTCCCTCTCTTCTTCTTTCTTTTTTTCATTAACTCTACTGACTACCTACTCGCTACGCTACACAGCACTTGCCCATATACTCTTTTCCCCAAGTTCTTCCATTCCGCCCAATCGTGCCCAACCCAGACCCCGAGTTCCACCCTTTCCCACGAACACCCAAACGAAAGATCTTCTAATCCTTAATGACGCCAAACCCCGCATTCTGCCCATCAGTCCCCCCGTTCACCCATCCTGGTGCCCACCCAACCGAATATCATAAAATAAAACACTTGAGCATCCAAGTGGGGGGCTCATCTGTTATGCACCTGTGCCTTGTCTTGGCCTGCAACAAGCCTTTCAGCCGGACGGAAAATTCTGTATTGCTCGTTGCTGGTACTAAAATGAGAAGCACAACCGGTACCGTATTAATTTACTCGGTCGATTCGCTAACTCCGCTGGTGGCTAATCTCGGAACACAGAAACAAAGGTTCTTAAGAAGGGTTAGTGCTTTCCTGACACATTTTAGCCTGAGTTACTTGGTTGTGTTGGATCTCATTAATTAGTTTTCACAATTCAATTAATTTGGTAAGACAAGCTAATCCCACAGGATGTCATGATATAGTACTCGAGTACAGGGATTTTTGGAGCCAGCCAATCGACCGAGCAAATACCGGTACGGTACTCGCGTACTCGTCCTGTGGTGATGTTTGTGAACCGGACCGGGCTTGCATGGTTGCGCAAGTTGGTGCCTATCGGCACACACGAACCTCATAATAATACAAAATATGGTGCATGCTCAGGCGAAAAGAAATAATCCCAAAATACTCATCGTACAAGCGTCCAGAAAGAAGCACTACTTGAACATTAGAGGTAGGGCGGGGGGGGGGTATTTGCTGGAATCAGCTAGGGTCCCTGCCGAGGGGATAATAATACTAGTAATGTTGAAGCGTTTTTTTAAAAAAGACTGCTATTGTATACTACTAAAATTTGTCCTTTTTGCTCGGATTTGGGCAGTACAGTCTCTCATCAGGCTTTGACGAATATCAGAGGGTAGCGAGCAGGGGTTTGCAGGCATTTTTTGTTACCCCTGTTCGTCATCCGCCGACATTCGTCAAGACCTGATGGGAGACTGTATGCAATAGCAGTCTTTTTTAAAAACACTTCGACATTGAGAGTGCGAACCCAATTTTCCGCGGCTGAGTACCCGACATCACTTGCAGAGATAACAGGGGTGTTCAATTCTTCCGGAGCACTGCCCGCCATCCGATTGCTGACGTGTTCTATGCAGGCAAGACGAAAGTGTTGGCCTGCTTGGCCCCCCACGCTCCAAAAAGGCGAAATGGATGAGAGCACTTTACACAGTCGCGATTCACAAGAGCAATGCAGGGACAGCTATGCCCCCTGAAAGGGTTCCGGGCATGCGGACAGGCTTTGGCGGGTGCGGTACCACGAAGTGCCGACCGTAGAATCGCTGCTTCCCACCCGTTGTAGTCCCTGTGCTGTTCTTGCTTCCACTGTGCAGAGGAAACCCGAGCGTTTCAATACTGTGCTTAGGTAGCAGACTGAGTGCTCTGGAATGACAACAAAATGATAAGGAAATAGTTGAAGAAAAAAACCGGCAGGGTTGGGAGTTCTGGTTTACCTGAAAGGCCTAGTTTGAGATCTTGGATCCTGCTATTTATCAATTTTGGTTGTGAATTTATGATGAAAAGGATCACGCTAGATAAATTCGGTCTAATAGTAGCAAATGTGCGGCTGAACTAACGAGAGCATCATCAATAAGAATCTGTTCGAGTACTCGAGCATGCATTCAATCCAAAAACAAAGAGAAGCGGCTATCAAATATGCAAGAAAAAACTGGCCTTGCAGCGAGGTGGTGTTCACTAGTGTGAGAAGATATGAAAATCTCTCATTTGAAATGTCACATTTGTCTATTGTAGGTTCACGGACCGGGGTGGGGAGCCCGGCTATGTTCGTTGTTTTATTCCGATTCGCACCGGTTACACCGAAGGGCAAAAGTGCAACCATCGAAAAAGGAACCTCGCATCCGAAATAAAGCACACAACCCACCGATCACCACCACCATACCTCTATGAACCCCTTACATTATGTCCCTGTATGCTTAAGTCAAGTCTCTCTTAGAACTACCGTAGCAACTTCTCCTGGTAAAAATGGGAGTTGGGCTGGGATTGTGGAGCCCAAGGTCCACCACATACATATCCGTTGATGGGTCTGCCGGGTAACTTAACTCGCTCTCTGGAGCAGACTTGCTTTGCGGCGCACCTATTTCCACCATTCCTTGGCCTAGAAGAGATGTAAGGCGTCTGCAGCCTTAAATCTATCAGTATTCTTTCTTTGGCATGTGCCGGTATGTTGTGTTGCTGGCGCTAGGTTGAATTCCGGCCTGGCCGGTGTTGGGGTGATATTTGTTTTGGCGATGGTTGCGATGTACGAAAACTCATGCACTTTTGTTCTTCGCTGTAACTAGGTGCGATTGGTGGATGAGTTTCAAATCGAGAAGGTTTTTAGTCGTGTGGTTGTCTCTGAGACGGCCGTGCCGCATGCTTGTACCGTACTCGTACAGCACTCGAGTACGAGTCCAGAATCGCCCCCTGGGTTACAGTAATCTGCAAGGCGTTAGAACTCATTAGTGCGTAGTTGATACAAAAGGGGCCACACCACCCCGCTTTTCTCAGCTTGGGCACAGAAAGCGTTTTTTCTTAACTCTCCCATTTACCGTTCATACTAGTATCGCCGTATTGTACCATTTCTACACTCAACCAACATTTCGGACGGAACATCATGGCTCAAACGACATACGCAAAATCGATCACATTCGGCGACAACAATGCCAACTGCAACAACACGATAGGGTGCTACAATACAACCGTCTACAACTCTGACGAGGATGCGAAGATTATGGGTTGGCTCTCCCCGCTAGAGCCAGATAACAGACACCACAGCGTGCGCACCAACCGATGTGAAGGTGTCGGCAATTGGCTCTTAGAAACAAGGGAGTTTCAGGAGTGGAGGGGAGGTGAGGGTGGAGCCGATGAGGCCGTCTTGTTTTGCTCCGGGGATCCGGGAGTGGGCAAGACACATTTGACGTAAGTGGCCAGATTCTTTTTATCGAATGTCACTAACAGCCAGAAATGCTAGTTGCCTTGTGATCGACAGACTGTGTGATCAGGCAAGGGAGGGGGACTTCGCGGTTGCATGGCTGTACTGTGACTACAAGGCCCAACAAGAGCGGACTCTCATCGACATAATGGGAGCGATTTTGAAGAGGTTGGTGGGCTTGGAGATCCCGGAGGATATACGGAAGGCATTTGAGGAAGGCAGAAGGCCGCTACTTGCGGACTTGATGCGAATGTTGAGGGTCGCGATTGCCAAGTTACCACAGGTTTTCATCTGCATCGATGCATTAGACGAATGCCTGCCGAAGGATCTTCCCCAATTACTTGAGTCGCTAAGAGATATTGTTCGGGATTCCCCTGGGACGAGAATATTCCTCACTGGAAGGCCACACGTCGGCGAAGCTATTCAAAAATATTTTACCCGGGTGGTTGCGATACCCATAAGCCCTAATAAGGATGATATGAGGAAATACGTGGAGATGAGGTTAGATAGGGACGAAGTGCCGGAGGCGATGGACAATAGTTTACGGGCCGAGATTGTGGGAGTTATTCTGGACAAGATGTCTAATATGTGCGTTTGTGAATCCCCTCTGTGTGAGATCTATACTTACTAATAACTGGGCAGATTCCTGCTTGCTTCGCTAAACATCGAGACTATTCTGGGGGAGATGACAATTAGTCAGAGGCGAAAGAAACTTGAAGAGATGGAGCAAGGCGGCGGACTGAGTGATGCTTACACTGCAACCTTAACGCGGCTGAAGGCGCAAAAGGGGAAAAAGTCAGTACTCGGGCTGGGGGCACTGATGTGGGTGTCGTACTCGGAAAGGCCATTACTGGCCGACGAGCTCTGCGATGGCCTAGGAGTGGAGATAGGATCTACAAATCGGGATCGGGGAAGAGTTCCAGCCATACGGACACTTCTATCATCTTGTCTGGGTCTTCTCACCCTTGAGGCATCCTCGTCTACAGTGCGACTAGTGCACTTCACACTGCAGGAATATCTTTCCAGCGATCCTACCCTATTCCATGATCCCCACCCGGCAATGGCAGAAGCTTGCCTGACATATCTCAATTTTGGATCAGTGAGGGATCTCGCGCCAACCCTTCACTCTGCGCCCTCCACAATGCCCCTTCTGACATATGCTTCTGTTTATTGGGGAGAGCACACAAGAAGGGGGATAACGGAAAATGTCAAAATACTCGCCCTGAGGCTTCTCGATAGATTTGACGAGCATATAGCTGCCAAACTGCTTTTATTGGAGTATGACAAATCTAATTTAGTGAGACCAAGTTTGAACGGGAGAATCCAACCTCGGGGGTTTACAGGGCTCCACATGGTAGCATATCTCGGAATAGTGGAGGTGGCTGCTGCCGTATTGGAGATGGAGGAGTTGGATGTTAACGCAAGCGATTGTTCGGGGGTTACGGCCCTCACATGGGCAGTTTGCAAAGGGCACGAGGAGGTTGTAAAGATGCTTTTGGAACACAAGGGCATCAATCCCGATGAGACAGGAACCCAGGGCGGCCAGACGCCACTCGCGGAGGCGGTCATGTGCGGGCATGAGGGGATAGTAAATATGCTTTTGGAACGAAAGGGCGTCAATCTCCATGAGGCACTCTATTCGGCTGCTTGGCGCGGGAACGAGGAGGTAGTAAAGAAGCTTTTGGAACGAAAGGAAGTCAATCCAAACTGGGCAGACAAGCACTGGGGCCAGACGCCACTCTCGAGGGCTGCTTGGTGTGGGCAGGAGGGGATAGTAAAGATCCTTTTAGAACGAGAGGATGTCAATCCCGACTGGGTAGATACTGACTCTGGCAGGACCCCACTCTGGTTGGCGGCTGAGGGCGGGTATGTGGGGATAGTAAAGGTGCTTTTGAAACGAAAAGAGGTCAATCCCGACCATGTAGACACCAAATCCGGCGTGACGCCACTCTCGTTGGCGGCTCAGAGCGGGCATGAGGGGGTTGCAAATTTGCTTTTGGAACGAAAGGACGTCAATCCCGACCGGGCAGATATTGACTCTGGCAGGACGCCACTCTCGTTGGCGGCTGAGGGCGGGTATGTGGGAATAGTAAAAGTGCTTTTGAAACGAAAAGAGGTCAATCCCGACCTGGCAGACACCAAATATGGCCGGACGCCACTCGGGTGGGCAGCTAAGAGTGGGCATGAGGGGGTAGTAAAGATGCTTTTGGAACGAAAGGATGTCAATCCCGATCAGACAGACACTGAATGGGGCCGGACGCCACTCTTATGGACAGCTAAGGGCGGGCATCAGGGGGTAATAAAGATGCTTTTGGAACGAAAAGACGTCAATCGCAACCAGGCAGACAAATATGGCCGGACTCTATTCTCGTTCGCGGCTGAGGGCGGAAATGAGGGGATGGTAACGATGCTTTTGGAACGAGGGGACATCAATCCACACCAGATAAGCACACAATATGGCTGGACGCCACTCTCATGGGCGGCGAAAGGCGGGCATGAAGGGGTAGTAAAGATGCTTTTGGAAGGAAAGGATGTCAATCCCAACCAAGCAGACACCAAATATGGCTGGGCGCCACTCGCATTGGCGGCTCAGGGCGGGCACCGGGGCGTAGTAAAGATACTCTTGGAGCGAAATGACGTCAATCCGGATCAGACAGACAAACATGGCCGGACGCCACTCTCCTGGGCAGCTCAGGTGCGGCGTTTCGGGGAATTGATCATACCTTCGGAACGAAAAGACGTCAATCCCGACCAGGGAGATGCCGAATATGTTGAGTCGCTCTGGACTCGGAAGAATGAAGGGGACCATGAGGGAGTAGTAAGGATACTTTTGGAACGGAAGGACGTCAATCCCAACCAGGCAGACACCGAATATGGCCGGACGCCACTCTCGTGGGCGGCTATGGGCGGGCGTGAGGAGATAGTCAAGATGCTTTTGGAACGAAAGGGCGTCAATCCCGACCTGGCAGACACCAAATATGGCTGGACGCCACTCGCATTGGCGGCTCAGAGCGAGCATCAGGGGGTCGTAAAAATACTCTTGGAGCGAAAGGACGTGAATCCTGATCAGACAGACAAATATGGCCGGACGCCACTCTTGTGGGCGGCCCAGGTGACGTGGCCCAGGGGATTGTTCATACCTTTAGAACGAAAAGACCTTGATCCCGACCAGGGAGATGCCGATTATGTCCAGATGCCGCTGCCATGGAACTATGGGCAAGACCGTGAGGAAGTAGTAAGGATACTTTTGGAGCGGAAGGAGGTCAATCCCGATCACGAAGACGGATACGGCCGGACGCCACTTTCGTGGGCGGCTGCGACCGGGAACTGGGAGGTAGTAGATATGCTTTTGGAACAAAAGAATGTCAATCTCCACCAGGCTGACACCAAATATGGCCGGACGCCACTCTCGTGGGCGGCTGAGGGCGGGCACGACTGGGTAGTCAAGATACTTTTGGAACGAAAGGACCTCAATCCCGACCGGGCAGACACCAAATATGGCCGGACACCACTCTCGTGGGCGGCTCAGGGCGGGCACGAGGAGGTGGTAAAGATACTTTCGGAACGAAAGGACGTCAATCCCGACCGGGCAGACACCAAATATGGCCGGACACCACTCTCGTGGGCGGCTGAGGGCGGCCATGAGGGAGTTGTAAAAATACTTTCTGAACGAAAGGACGTCGATCCCGACCGGACGGAGGGTCAATATGGCCAGATGCCGCCCTTGCCGGCGGCTAACCATGATCCTAATGCCCACATCACTGATTTTGACCGCCAACCTTCACTCCCGCCGGCAGACTCATTCCTAGCGTCCCCGGATGATGACCTCCCCGCGATTGAACCGCCCGTGACCCCCCCAGCAGCTTCCCTGTGGCCCCTAAAGTTCCCATACTTCCTACGGAAATCTAATCACCATCCTAACAATAATACCCGCTCAACCCTATCAATTGTACTCAACCGGTATTGGGCCATCTGCTCTTGCCTTTGCCTCGTAGCCCTCCTCGCTTACTGCAAGAACATGCATAATCGAAACTCGCGTAGGGACTTTGGAGTCACCTTTTCTGGGAAGTTGCAGCGGTTTTTTGTTTCTTCTTTTCTTAAGTTCGGCTTACGGAATCGGCGCAGGCATGACCTCCATCGACTCAGACGTGAATAGATTTTGATAAGGGCGCTTTTCTAGTTTCTTCTCACTCTTAGTTATTTATCTCCTTTTTATCACTTTTCCTCTGTTTCTTCCGTCGGAGTTCTTGTTAGACATGGTCTTATAGTGGTGCTCTCGTTCGTTCCTGTTCGTGTTCTCTTAGGCAATGTTATATAGTACAGTACCCTGCGTGACAATTAGGTTAGGTAGATGATAGGCTTGAAGAGGCTCATCCTCAATATGTCAGCTACTAACTTATCCCCACCCAGGACATCCTCTCAATGCTACCCAACCATCGCCAGCTGCTCGCTTACAACCGTTCTTGAATTCTTGTTCTGTTACGTTGAAGCCCAACCCTAGCCCTGCCCGAACGAGTATATTTTTTAATACCGGCGGAACTGAGCAAGCGAGAGTCAAGTATGGCGAGATTCTGTAAATCGCGCGGTTAGGCATCTTCGTCGATTCTTATTTTTTTTTATTTTTTTTACCCTGCCGATGCAGCCTGAAGCATAAGGGGTTAAGCACCCTACGCTTACCCGATCATACCATAGGGACAAATTCTTCGGTAGAGTGATTGTAATTTATATGCTCGGGTCTGATAGTCTTTATAGGCTATGCTGTTGTAGTTCGCGTTTGTGATGGGGTTGAAGCCGGCGGACACCGGGATTTCGCAAACATTGCGAAAAGTCGCGTTAAAGGGGTGAACCTTTTCAATACCATGCTCTTGGCGTGAAACCCTTCCGGATACCATTGACCGAGAAATATGCCATCGAAAAAGTGAAACCATTGCATGGAACCATCACTCTCTTCGGCCACCATTAAACAACAAAGAAAAATTAACAAATAAAGTGAAAAAGGAGTAAATGTGGCCAATGTCTTATATTTATTTTTCCAACCTCAGAATGGCTTTCTGTGGGATAGTTTTTTAAGCCAAGAACCCCTATAAAATTGCTAAAAAATAATTGTAAGGTTCTAGAAAAATACTAGGAGGGTTGAAGTAATTCTTTATTTTTTCTGGCATTTTTTTCAATTTATTTGTATTGTTTAAGGGATAAAAAGATACCAGTATGCTACTTGTAGAGTGTGTAAAAGTCTTCGTTGTTCGTTCCAATTGGGGTTGCCCCTGTGAAGGTTTCACTTTCTCGATGGTACAAGGTACAGGGATAAAAAAGTGGTACGCTGCATAACTAATGTCTCTGAAGAAGTGGTACACTTGAGAGGAAACAATTCAAAGAATATGTGTTTCCTCTTGTGCCATGCAACTGATAAAGGAAAATATTAGTAGATCATGTAGATAACCTCTCTTGCAGCATATTTGCCATCAAATCAAGCATGTATAGGTGCTTGATGAGCATGGTGCTAAGACCTTTAAACTGGAATTGTGTTTAATGCTGACCTCAGTTCAACCAGGCTTGGGGGCATGACAACATATTTTCAAAACCAATATTCCCCTGTATCTACATGTTGGGATTATACATATCTGTTATACTATTGTGAATTTATATTTCTTGTCTATTGATGATGGTTAAAAAATTTTGCATATAGGTTTGAAGACAGAATAGTAAAGGAATGTGGTTTAAGAGGGGCTTCACTATTGCAACCTATTTTCTCTAAGAGTGTGGCTTGGTTGCCGTGTACCATAATTCTGTCTGGAGTCAACCCAACCCACCCCTGCGCCGTACCACTTTTTTATCCCTGTACCTTGTACAAGGGACAGGCATAAAAAAGTGGTACGGTGCATAACTAATGTCTCAGAAGCAGTGGTACACTTGAGAAGGGAAACTTTAAGAGAATCCATGTTTCTTCCCATACTATGCAACTGATAAAGGAAATTATGTATGAGTGATGTAGATGACCTCTACTCTAACACATTTGCTATCAAATCAAACCCTAAGAGGTGTCTGCTGAGGGGGCACCTGAACCTCTAAACTAGGACCATGTTTAATGCTAGCCTTATGATAAGTGGGCTTTAAAGCCCAGTGGCTTATTGAAGAAATCAATATTCTTTTTGGATCTATGTGTAGAGGCTGCTCTGCTCTGTCATCCATACCCATTTATTTTCTTGCACACAGGAGTGTTGGTTCAAAATACTTACCCCTTGGAGTTGGTAACTGTATGGTAAAGGATGGGGTTTAAGATGTACTTTACCATCTCAACATATTTTCTGTCTAAGTGTGGTTTGGTTGCAGCGTACCAGAATTTTGTCCAAAATCAACCCACCCCACCCCTGCAGCGTACCACTTTTTTGTGCCTGTCCCTTGTATACCCTCCGGTCGATGGCACCCGAAAGGATTGACCTCCAAGCGCATGGTACAAGTGCCACGGAAAAAGTGAGTGCACTCGTGGGATTTACACCAAAAACGGCCATTTCCACCCACTTATTCCACTACCAACAACTGAATTAAAAATAAGATAACTTCATAGAATTCTCAGAGAGCTATAGGCTACTCAATCTCTTTTGAAACCACAAATGAATTAAAATTTCCTGAGGAGGAGTACACAGTTGAACTTTCAAATTCTTCCAAGACACAGTTTTCTCACCAAAAATGACGGTCGTGGCGCAATTTTCAGGAAATTTTTCTTTCTCTCCCGTACTACTCCTCAGGAAATTTTAATTTACTTAATATTTCAATAGAAGTTGAGTAGCATATAGCTCTCTCAACATTCTATGTAGTTATCTTATTTTTAATTCAGTTGTTCGTAGTGGAATAAGTGGGTGAAAATGGCTGTTTTTGGTGTAAAATCCCACGAGTGCACTCACTTTTTCGGTGGCACTTGTATTCAAAAGGTTTTCTCCGCGTTAAAGGTTTGCCTAATGTGGCTTGTTAGAGTTTAGCAGATGGTTGCCATCCCATGCGCTTGTTTACCTCACCGAAAAAAGTCGATATCTTTCCGCTTAGATAACAGAATTTTTATCTCTATTATAGCTCCCGCTTAGATGGGACATGAGCCCCAACCTGTCACCTGTTGCTGTGGCGACGAGCTGAAAGTTCCCTAATTCTGGTTTGCGAGGTCCCCCTAATGGGGCACCTAGATAGTTTAGTTGGAACCCAAGAGTAACCCTTTTTTGCTTACTAATCCTCTTAATCTTGGAGAACGGCGAAGGTATCCTGTCGGAAACAGTGTCCTCTCGGGTTCTTTAACAAGCAGATGAGCAGGTTCATGAACTTACTGTGTTATGCGCCGGATACCGTAGCGGCTAATAGCACCCATGGAGCAGTTCCCTGACCCACGGTTTGAATCCTATTGGACATTTATGCGGCGAGCTTGAAAAGGAATCTTATCCCCTCCCTCTAGAATTGAAGCTATGATATTGCATCAGAGGTTGCCGAGAAATTAAGGCTTAATAAAGTTGTTGCAGTTTTAAGAGCAATGAGAATTTACGAGGGATATTAGCTCTCCAGTAATATCCTTTTTGTTCCCGAGTTGAGAGATTCCTTTGTATGTTAACTTATTTATTCGCCCTCGTTGCGCATTCACTACCGTATTGGAATTGGGCAAATAGGAGCGCAACTGACTACTCAATCTCATGTGATTGCTTAATTGCTGCAGGTTCCATAACACTACCATACCATACACTACTCGAATACCGCATCTCACGTTGCAAAGCATCGCGCGGTGAGTCAAGCCCCCCGGAACTCACCAGAGCCTCAAATAAGACGGTATTTCCTTGGCACGGAATTATTAGGCGGCGGTTGCCACAAGATATCCTGGAGGACAAAAGTGCATCAGTTTTTCCGCGTGGCAACCAGCGAAAAAAAAGCTCCTCACATCTGGAATAAAGTACACAGGACACCGATCACCGCCACCATGCCTCCCTGAACCCCTTACATAGTGTCCCTGGATGCTTAAGTCAAGTCTCTCTTACAACTAGTAATTTTTTCAGGCAGGAATCAGGGTCGGGCGAGGATCGTGGAGCCCAAGGTCCAGCACTTCCATAGGTTGATGGTAGTTCCGGGTAACTTAACTTGCTCTTAGGAGAAGACTCGCTTTGAGGTGCTTGACCCGCAGCTATTTCTACCTTTTTTTTTGGCCTAGAAGACTAAGTTTTACAAGGTAATGCAAGGCCTCTGTAGCCTTATTAGTATTCTTTCTTTGACATGTGTCGGTGGGTTGTGTTGCTGGCATAATGTTGGATTTTGACCTCGCCGGTGCTGGGGAGGTTTTTTTTTTAGCGATGGTTGCGTTGTACGAAAACTCATGCACTTGTCCTCCGGTGTAAGCCACATCACCCCTCTTTTCTTCAGCTTTGCCGACCAAGAGTTTTGCTAACCCCTCACTAACCTTAGGTATGGCTGTTTCATGCCATTGCTACTCTCAACTAACATTTCGGATAGATCATGGCCTTAGCTACGCATACGCAGTCAATCATTCGGCGACAACAACGCCAAGTCTGGTAGCAGAGTCGGGAATTCCGACAAGACAATCGCCACTCCGACGGGGATGCACAGATTACGCATTGGCTCACTTCACCTGGGTCGGATAATAGACATTATGGCGCGCCCCCCTGCCGAGGTGACGGTATTAGAGGTTGGCTTTCGGAACGAGCAGGTGTCGGGAGTGGAAGACGATGGGAGTGGAACTGGTAAGGCTGTTATGTTTCTCTCAGGGAACCAGAGAGCTAGCAAGACATAACTGAGCTGAGTGAGTTCTTTGAAAGCAGGGAATATCACTGAAGAGGAGAAATTCCTGTTCCCTTGTGATCATTAGATTGTGCGATCGGACAAAGGGACGAACTTGTCACAGTTGCATGCTTTTAATGTGGTTTCCTTGCTCCATAACAGTAAACGGTATCGGGGATGGGATGAGCGACGATTATTTTGGAGAGGATGTCTAATATGTATGTAGGGGGGGTTGGCGTTGGCTCTCGATTAGCCATCTATACTTACAAAGGATCGCATGTAGATCCCTCCCTGCTCCACTAAACATCGATGCCATTCAAGGCCATGTCGCATCTCATCGCAGAGGAAAGGAACTTGAACAGGAGATGAACCAACGGACTGAGCAATGCCTACACGACAGCTCTTGCTTGACTGAAGCTGCTGGAGCGAAATGGGTCAGTCCTCGGAAGGAAGGTGTTAATGTCGGTGTTGCTTAGTGAATAGCGATGGCTACACGGTGAAAACGGCGGTGGCAAAAAGGAAACAAAACGAAACCCCAAGAGCGACTCAAAAGGTACATCGCCAACACGCAATTTAGATTGGGGAACTTCTTCCCATTCAACTGCTCGCTCTGCTCATGATTCACAGTGCCCTGAACTAGCTAACGGAAAGATAGAAGTATTTATGAAGATAACAGAACCTTTCTCCCATCCTTCTATCGATCACGCCACAAGGCCATTCTTTTCCACGTATGCCCCCTTTCGCTTCCTCAGACTCCTGTGCTAAGAAAAGAAAGACAAACATTACAAAGGCCCTCCGCTTTCCATAGCTTCTGCGGATCCGACCCTTCCCTGCACCTGGCTCGCCCCCGCATCCGACTCTCTCAGAGTCACATTCCATCCGATGCTGGGTCCACCCCAAGCATATTCCCGAATGCTGTCTGAGCAATGAAGAGATAGGCTGCGCGCGTGCACGGTAATATGAGCACGCTGAGCAGCATCAAAGACTTCTGACATTGCCAGAGCGGCGGTTACTGAGGGTGGAGATGAGGTCTGTGGGTCTGGGTCCGGGGGTGTGTTCCTTCGCTACAGACGCTCCTTACGTATCGCCTCCATTCACAATCCGAGTAGTGCCATTTGCTCTTTAGGACCACCTCTCCCGCCATTTTTACTCTATTGCATAATTCTCATAACTCCAGAGGTTTGCTTGAATACTATCAATTTGGAGTTGTGAGAATCTTACTGCGGTGGGGCGATAATTGTGGCGTAGCGGATCACGGTAGCTAAACCCTCCCCCTCCGAACTTCCCCACTTGGCCCTCTCAACCCACCCGCCAGTTGCGGCACCTGCATCCCCCCAGGAAAACTGTCCTCCCTTCTAACAATTCCCTGCGGACTATGGCCAAGCAATATCAGGTCCTCCCCTCTTTCATCTGTTTCCCAGCTTCCCGTGCTTGCATCTTCCCCCTTGCGCTACTCGACACATTCTCCTTTCTTGCGCAATTATCATACCGCGTGAGGAATTGGTCAATGCAAGTCCTCCGGCGTTTTAAATGTAAATAGACTTGTGATTAGGGTATTCGCTAATTTCCTCTGGGTCTTTGCCAGGGTTCCGAATGGTCGGCGGAAGACTGGACTGGACTAGCTAGTCAGGTCGAAAGTCAAGTCTAGTCCAATGGTGGAAATTAGACCGACTGGGCAGTCAGGATTATGGAAACCGACTTGACCAAGACTGGTCTGACCAGGCCTGCCAAGCAATAGGATATGCTATTTTTATCACTATATATTACGTTCAAATAAAGGTTTTCTTAATTAAACTTATTGTTTCCATGAATTATATGGTGGAGATAGTGCCGCATTTAGATTAGGGGTGGCGAAAATAGGTTCTCGAGTATTGAACTATTTTTGGTTCACTAAGTGAGTGATATTACATGACCACATGCAACAATACGTGTATTGGATGCGACTTATCCATCAGGTAATTGTATTTCCACCGCATATTATCCTCTCCAGGATATTCTATCAACTTGTATTGAGGGGCTGTTGATTCATAGCGTGACAAGCGACTTTAAGATTCTAGTATAGCTATACTTCTATTCTTAGCGAGTGTTGGGCTTGGTGCCACTCAGACTCATGCGATCTTTTATAAAGACTGGTCTGGGACCAGTTCAAACCGGACCGGACCACCCAAGTTAGTCGGGTCCAGTCATCGCTATCACCAGGACTGGCCAGCCCGGTCCCGCCTCCAAGACTTGACCGGTCGGACTATTCGGAACCCTGGTCTTTGCTATTCATCTTTTCTTTTCTTTCTTCCTCGCCCCCTTCTTCCACCCCCCAGGGCTCCGGTTGCACTTGGTTAAATCGTAATGTTCTCGCTCTTCATTCCTTCCACCCTATTCTTCATTACGTTAATACTCGTCCTGTGTTCTGCGAATCGTGGTATCTTGTGTAATACGGCCCATTACAAGCAATTGGGTGAAATTGAAGCCGAGTTTGCAGAAGCCAATTCTAAATTAGTGAGCAGGCGAAACATCCTCTCCAACTAATTACTCCCCCAGGGGCTAAACGATCACCAGCAGTTCCCCTTCCAGGCTGTCATACTCAGAATCTAGTTTTGCTCCTCTATTGATAAACCATCAAGTGAGACCCCCAACTAATTTCCCAGAACCCTAACCCTAACTTAATCGATGCGATTCCGTATATTTGCTCCCATAACTCAGACAGGCTAGGGTCCACCATTTTAAACCCGGGTGGGTATTAAAGGTTTCGCGGGGTAATTGCTAACTGTATTGTCAACGATACCCTTACTGGCTTCGCGCTCATGCAAGTGTCGTTGCCACACTACTCGGGCCAAGTACTCGTAGCCAGTGTTCCCAAGCGTCCAGTCCGTCCGTCTTTAGCCTAGGACGAGACGGAGGCCAAGTTTGAGACCTTCGGACTGGACGGACGCCCAGTTGCAGTCCGTCCTGACCTATGCCTGGGACGGACGGCCGGGCCCTATAGGTATCTTAGTTTATGTTTTATTTTCGAATTTCATGAGCATTAGGTAATTGTTATCAAGATGTGAAACATTTTTATTCTAATGAAGAGAAGCTTAGGCTCTACTATTATGTATCAAATTTCGCTATCAATCAACCAATGCTGCCAGTGATATCCGATCGTGGTTCTGAGCACCCTGACCCCATTCCACTTCCTTGACCTACAAGGGACGCCCGTCATTATGCGGGACCGTAGGTAACCTACAGGTGACGCCCGTCCTTACTTAGGACGGTAGGTACCTACCGGAAGTTACCATTTCCAAAAAAGACTGCAGGGCCCGCCCGTCAACCTACCGTCCTGCGGTCTTTACAAAAGACGGACGCCGTGGACGGACAGGATTATAGGACGCCAGGGCCCTGGTGTCCGGACAGGGCGGTTGGTGTTCAAAATGTGAATGCGGCGCAATCTATTCTATGTGGATAATGCTTGGCAAGTACGAGGGGGGTTGCAATGCACGCTTAGCGAGGAGGTGAAGTAGGGATTGGTAGGAGTTCCGGTTCTTAATTCTTCCAAGCCAGGTGGGCCGTAGCATCTTATTTATAGAAAAGTGCGTGTCCATATGCCCAAGAGAAATATAGGGAAAACATTATAAGAAACATAAATGCGAACATGTTTGACGCTGAAATCCACACAAGTAAATCCCAAATAATGTGCATAAAAAACAAAAGGGTGTGGAGTGATTATTAGAAATATCATGACCAAGAATGGTGCATAAGAGATGTATAAAAAACCGTAAAATCCTAAACACCTGATTGGAAAGCACATGTTAAATCCCGAGATATTATCCTGAAATAAACAATAAAACACCATAATATATATCTTAGGTGTAGTAATGTAAGCGGTGGACAAGTGGAGCCAAAACACAAACTAAGTAAAAGAATACACGGTAGTGTGTTGAATATACATAGGAAATATACAAAGAATTTCAACACTTCCCCACATTATCTACAGCCCGATAATGTAACCATTCGCTAATGCGCGGGTTTGGCCAAGATTTTGGTGCATATATCAGCAAGATTGTTAAGTGATTCAACCTTAAGGAGAACGAACAAGTTGTCTTCGAGGGCTTCGCGCGTGATGAAGAAGTCGAAGGCCATATGCTTTGTTCGAACGTTGATTGGAGGGTTGATAGGCAAGAAATTTGCACAGGTGTTATCAGCGTGCATAGCGATTGGAACATGAAGGCGAAGGTCGGCGAGGCCTTTCAGAAGCGATCGAATCTAGCAGGTACCATAGGACATGGCAACAAATTCTGCTTCCGTAGTTGATTTGGCGACAGAGGATTGTTTGTTTGAGAGCCAGGAGATACAACAGTAATTGAATAGAACAATGTAACCGGAGGTGGACCTTCTGGTATCGTGACAGCCAGCAAAGTCAGCATCAACATAAACATCGATAGCGTTCGTTGTTGTGTACGGGTAAAATAGGCCAAGGTTTCGCATTCCGTTAACATATCTAAAGACGTGTTTAGAAGCCTTTATATGTTCGTCGGTAGGGGAAGAAGAAAATTGTTCTAGAAATGAAATTGTATACGCTAGATCGGGTCTTGTGCCTATAACGAGGTACATGAGGGAACCTATCATTGATTGGTATGTGGTAACTTGCTCTTTTGGTTGTTACATAATCCCTTTCATAAGTGTAATGCCTTTTGGTAAGGGGATGGATATAGTCTTTGAGTTTTCCATTCCAAACCAAGAGTGGATAGTACCGATGTATCGTTCCTGGGTAAGAGCAATACCGTCTGATGTATACGTGATATGTAGGCCGAGTAGAAATGAGGCTTCCCCGAGGTGTGAGATCTCAAATGCCGTTTTCAGGCCTTTGATGAGAGTGCTCAGGTGGGGGTATCGGCCGAATATAGTGCAATGTCGTCCACGTAAAGCGATATGTGGCATTCAAACTTGTTGTGGATAAACATTCAGGGGTCTTGATGTGATGCGGTAAAATCTTTGGAGGTCAAGAATTTAGCGAAGAGAGCATACCATTCATTCGCAGATTGCTTAAGTCCATATATGCATCGGTTAAGTTTCCATACTTTGTCTCCATCACTGAACCCTGGTGGCGGTCGCATGTAAACTTCTGCTTTCAATTTACCCTAAAGTAAGGCAGATTTGACGTCAAACTGTCGCGGTCGCCATTTGTTTCTGGCGCATATCGCAATCAGTAGTCGGAGTGATTTGTACCGAATAACTGGGGCAAAGGTGTCTTCGAAGTCGAAGCCAGGTGCTTGAGAAAATCCTTGCGCAACGGCTCTTGCTCGCAATCTTTCCAATGTACCGTCAGCATTGTTGTTGGTTTTGAATACCTACTTACTTCCAACAATGTTCCGTCCTATTGGTTTATTGACAACGTCAAAGGTATTATACTTCTTTAGTGCATTAATCTCATCGTTCATGGCCGAGGTCCATTCTCCCTTCAGCGATCTATTGACAGATGAAGGGTTGGAACAACCCGTTGCCAATTGGGCAAAGCGCAGAAGAGCCGCCCGGAGGTTGTCGGAGCAAGGCCTAGTGGGTTGTCTGGAGATCATAGCACACGATGCACGGACCTGAGAGCCATGAGCATACATAGGACCATCAACCCCCAGAGTTGGGATCCTCGAAGCTCGCTACAACTCGCATTCTCGTCTGCAAGCTCCCGACAGCTCGCCTTTTTTGTCTGCCCTCAAGCTCTCGTTCTTTTTCTTCCTCCTCCAGCGCGCACCTTGGGCCCCCTCTCCAGCTTGTCCATTATTACTGGGATTAGTCCTTGCAACACACAAGTTCGCGTTTTCATTTCATTTCTTTTCTCCCCTAGCTCAAGACCTCGTTTTGCCTCCGGCTTCAAAACCGACTCATTCTACCTATTTATCCTCCTCTACTCTTGCCCTGTCACGTTACCCCTACATAGCTATGCCTCAGAGAGATCTCCTCAGAGAACAATAGTCACGCGTGGAAAACGCGGCACTACCTGCAGCGCATAGTGTTGGCGACACTCTGATGGCCGCTCGCTCACAACCCAATGATGACTGGGGTAGCATAGGTAACGGCGCGAAGTCCAGGAGAAAAGCACCGATCACCTAGCCCACGGGCCCACCTAGCAGTCGGAAGAAGGGACAATTTCCGAGCTTTCCTGCGGCTACATCAAACCTACAACAAAGAGTCCGTATAAAACAACAATAAAGTCATCTAGACCTGTCTCCCCTCCGCCACCAATCGCGTCGGAGCATCTACCCTCTTCCATGCATTCCTCCTTCATATAGATCTTTACAAAGAAAACTCCACAAGACTTCTGAACTCAGTCTTGGCAAGAGGGGCCTGGAAAAGAAACACGAAAATCATAACTACATTACTTTTGATCCTTTACGCATCCATTAAGTCTTAATATGCAATCAATAACACGCCCATACCATTTTTCCTCCTTCTCAAGTCCATTCTACTGCCCTCGAGACTCAACCTACACAATAGCGCAACCCAACCCATACATTATGGCTATCAAACCACTTCTGTTCTCTAGGTCATCCTTGGACCACACAAGGGCCTATATCCTTTCACAGAGCGGCTATGACTAGATGGCGAAATGGCAGCGAGCCATTGCAGGTGAAACCCAACTCTAAGGCAAAGGAGTATAAGTACTGTGGTGTGAGAAATTTTAGAGAGCTAGCATCGTGGATGAGAGCGGCTTGCTTCGGATACGAAAAACAACGAGCCCTTCCTTCATCATTTGAGTCTATTCCTTCCAACAACCATCATACCAGTTCTCGCCCTGCTATGCCCTGTAGCCCCTCAGATTCGATACCCCCATTACAAAGCCCCAGCACAGATCCGGAGATTGCGAAACGATAACGAGACTTCGACTTGGCCACACCTACGCTGAACATGCTGGACACGATGAAACACTTTATACCTCCAGGTATTAGTTTTCCTTCCGACAGCACCATTGACCCTGGATGCATCCCTTGTAGTTCTTCTTTTGAACAATTGCCAGATGGGATGCATGCTTGCCGGTGGATTATGCGCTGGCAGACAGCTCTATGGAGGGCTATCTGTTGTCCTAGTGATGAGACTACCCCTCTACTCAAATCCAACCTGTCATTACAACTCTGCTACTGCCCTTCCTCTGGAAAGCCCAATCAAACACTCTATTAGCCCTCTCCCACGTCCGCAGCCGGCGGGCGACATTCATTGCATGAAACAAGAAGGATCTCAACCCTTGGCAACATTCTCCGGGAGTGTGGAAGTCACTTATTGGTTTGCTTGTAGCGGACAGGCTGTGTGACCAGGCTAGGGGGCAAAATACCATTGTTACATGAGACTGACTGGGTCTCGCTGCATGAAAGGCGCAGTCTGTGAGCAGTATTCAGGGGTCATTGCTGAGACTGGTCATTGACGGATCGGAGGAGGTTCCTGAGGGAGTAGCACAGGCATCAATGCCACAGCCGAAAATGCCTACTAGTATTTGCGGACACTTTGGATCAATGTGCAGTGGCACACCGAGTCAGGTCTCTCAATTCACTAGAGCAATCCCTTGTGTCTCTGCCAGTGTCGGGCCCAGCAAAGATGCTATCATTGCTTTAGACTACATGAAGACGAAGCCCCCAACACCATGGATGAGAGTCCCAATGCAGACATTGTAACTACAATTCCTAAAATGATATCGGAAATTGTTTTACCCTCAACGCCGTCCTATCTTCTCCACAACACAACTAGGGTGGTTGCCCGTACCCTACTACACTCAACAAATCTTTCACAAATCAAAAATTCCATAAGGATGAGAAGAGTTAAGCAAAGCAAAAAATAGACTGGGATTGGAAGATGTTTATGGTACAACGATCAAGCAGACAAAGGCACAAGACGAACACCAGCTCCGCTACACACAGTATGGTTAGGCATCACGGTTTTCAACCATGATACAATGAGACCCCAATCCAACAGTGGTCTCCTGGTCAGCACATACCACCCACCCACGCTAATCGAACTCTCTATCATCTCACTAGCCAGCCGGCCATCTCCCCCCCTTTTCTCTCTACTACAATGATGCAACATGATACTCCGATCCTATACAAGCTCCCCATGCACCGAATACCCTCCTACTCCAATAGCACTCCCTATGAACTCTCCAGCCAGCAGGTCACACCTCTACCAAAATAGACCCCCTTACTAGATATCTTATGCACTCAGCACTTCCCCGGTCAGCAGACCATCTTTCGCTTCCATACGAACTCTCCATTATCTCCCCAGCCTGTAGGCTATGCCTCTTTTGTTTTTCTACTACAACAATGCTATAACACACTCTGATCCAATACAAGTTCCCCAGTGAACTGACTACCCTTTTACTACAATAGCACCCCCTATGAACTCTCCACCCAACAGGCCATACTTTTACCAAAATCAATCTTCTTGCTAGATACTTTATGCACTCAGCACTTCTCCGGTCAGCAGACCACCTTTCTGTTCCATAATGAACTCATCATTATCCCTCCAGCCAACTGGCTATTCCTCCTTTGTTTCCTACTACGATGATGCTATAACATCCTCTGTTTCTATAGAAGTTCCCCAGCGAACCAAGCACCCTCCTATTACCATGGGACTCTCTCTGAAGCCTCCAGCCAGCAGGCTATACTTTTACCAAAATGTCGCTCTTTACTTGATACCCTAAGCACTCGGTACTTCTCTGATCAGCCTACCATCTTCCTACCCCAAACGAACTCTCTATTACCCCTCGACTCGAGCCTCCTGTCCCAAACCAACTAGGCAACCTGTGGTGGAGGAGTGAGGGAGCAACTTCACTATCTTCCAACTTCCGGGTTCGATCATTGCCCTCTATCAATCGCGACACAGATCCACACTTTTCCATCAATATCCTCTCTCTTGCACAAGCAAACAGTACAAAGGAAAGACTCTTCAGGCTACACCCAGTGTTCGCAACAGGGCAGTCTGTCCGTCCTGGGCCAGGACGAGGACTGACAACATTTCGTGGTTCCCTCACGTTCTTTCCTGAACTCGCCGGACAAGTAAGAGCCAAGCACCAGGACGGACGACATTGTGTCATCCCCACCATCCTCCACTGTTCCCCGTTGTCCCCCGCCGTCTTCCGCTGTTTTCCGCAATCCCCTGCTGTCCCCCACTGTCCCCGGCGATCCTATGTAGTTAACTGCAGTCCCCTGGTAGAAGTTGTCTCAGGTTATGGGGCTCGTCGTCCTGGCTAATAACCGCCGTCCTGGGAATTCAAAGATGAGGACGGACTACATTTTGCCGTCCCGTCTTGTCCGGGGGCCCCGGACGGCTGAGAGCACTGGCTACACCACCACTTACTACTCATGCTTTGTCCACCATCCTCCGCCATCATCACATGGCCTCAGCAGTTATACCCTCCACCTGCCACCTCGCACATTTTCAGTGACAGCTGCAGAGCTGCCTTCAAGTTTCCAAATACCTGCCTCCCCCACATAATCCTGGCCCTCCTCCTAGCCCTGCTGGCATTTGCCATTTGCCTAAACCACCGCTGTCACATGTGTCTCAATAGACTTAGAAAGACACAGTGTGCTTTAACTAATTGGGGGCTGAGAAAAAATCGAATTAACCCTTCTTGCACTAGAACTGATGTATCCAAACTGAAGAAATAGCTAATGGTCGCAGGAAACCCATCGTGGAATGTCCAATAGTAGCCTGAACAACAAAACAGATACTACTAAGAGATGCCAACCGCCTCCAATCAACTCGTCTGTTAGGCATTCGAGGCAAGGTTGGAGTTGCAGAACAGTGCGAATAGCCTTCGCCAAGTAATAGCGACCAGGACGGTCCAAACTATTTGCGGTACTTGCAACAGGAACGAATATCACTACCAGAACAGGTTCAGAGATGGTAGGCAGGTTTGAGGCCAGAAGGGTAAGTGGCCTGCCTAAAATGGGAGAGTCGTTCGCCACCGAACGGCAGGCACTTCACTACCTGCCTCAAAATGGGATTCATCGGTGGCAACGATCTCAAGCGACAAGGGCAGCGACATCTCCCCCCAATGCCTCCGCCAGTGGACTTACAGTTGAAGGATGATTGATGGAATGGACTGCTCGGATAGTTTTGGTTTCTTGTTTCTCTGTACCCGTTAGGTTTTCATTCTCGTATATTGGCTACTATCGTAATGTATTGGATTGGGTTTGGAAAATTGGATGAAGGGTTGGAACAACCCGTTGCCAATTGGGCAAAGCGCAGAAGAGCCGCCTGGAGGTTGTCGGAGCAAGGCCTAGTGGGTTGTCTGGAGATCATAGCACACGATGCACGGACCTGAGAGCCATGAGCATACATAGGACCATCAACCCCCAGAGTTGGGATCCTCGAAGCTCGCTACAACTCGCATTCTCGTCTGCAAGCTCCCGACAGCTCGCCTTTTTTGTTCCCACCCACCGCCCCTATATCTCTCACTGCGCCCTCATTGTCAACCTGCGATTCATCGGTGGCAACGATCTCAAGCGACAAGGGCAGCGACATGTCCCCCCAATGCCTCCGCCAGTGGACTTACAGTTGAAGGATGATTGATGGAATGGACTGCTCGGATAGTTTTGGTTTCTTGTTTCTCTGTACCCGTTAGGTTTTCATTCTCGTATATTGGCTACTATCGTAATGTATTGGATTGGGTTTGGAAAATTGGCTTGGCGATAGGTAGTGGGGTACTCGTCCGGTATCTCTCTAGTAGCATGTTGTACTCAGTGTCCCAGTTGCTTTTTGTAGCTGATTGACGATTGTGTTGAGATTCTTCCAGAACGGCGGGATGGTCCAGGTATTTCCTCAGTAGGGTCAACAGGTGCTGGTGGCATATCCTGTCGTTGTTCCTCAGGCAAAGCCGAAAGATGGGTAGCGGGAGGCTCAGGTGTTTCTGAATATCTGTTTTGTGGTAAAGAAAATTCCCTAAATGTTGGTGGGTTAATTTGTCTGTTCCGGTCCTGGTCCATCTCCTTGTCAACCTTAATGGTAGGTAATGGACGGGATAGGGGGTAGACAGTAGCATAAGTTTCCTCAGCAAGTAACGGTTCCATGGTAGTAGTTCCAGGCGATGCTATCGTCTTGGTTGTCCAATGGATTTGTCGAGTTTCGGTGACTTTATGCTGGGAAGGGATGTAGATTCTATATATTTTATCAGAAGAGGTATAACCGATATGATATCCTCCGATAGCCCGCGGCATCAGTTTCGTTCCAGGTTGACGTTTCTCCTCTGGTAGATGAATGAAGCATTTGGTCCAGTATGGGCGGAGATGGTAGATCGACGGTTCCTTGTTGTAGAGAGATTCATAGGACGTCAATTTTCCTATAAATTGGTTAGGGAGTCTGTTTCGAAGGTAGACAGCAGTTGCGATAGCTTCGGCCCATAAAGCTAAGGGTAAGCCAGTCAACAAGGAGCGAGCAGCAGTCATAATTGTTCAATTGTATCGTTCGGCAACAGCATTTGATTCATGTGAATAAGCGGCAGAGAGGTCGTGTACTATGCCTTGCTTATCTAATAATGTTAACATGGCAGTATTGACGTATTCTCCTCCATTATCCATTCTGAATCTTTTAATTATGGCGGTATCTTGAGTGTAGCGTGCATAGATGAAACTGGTGAACACTGTGACCGTGTCAGATTTGGCATGGATGGGATATATCCAAGCGTATCTCGTGCAGTCATCTATGAAGGTAACATAATAGTTGGATTTGCGGAAGGAGGTTTTGGAGAATTTTCCCCTCAGGTCAGAGTGAATCAATTCGAACGGGGTATCTGCGCGTATGTCGGTAATTGATGTAGGCTTTCGCTTTATGCGTTAGGGAGTGATGCATGTTTCGCATTGCCAGTCTTGCGGAACTTTAGGGAGGTTGCTAGTGTCGTAGTAGTCGTTGCTTTTGAGATAGTCACGTAAGGGATGTCCAAGGGCTTCGTGCCACTGTTGGTAAGTCATCTTCTTTGCCGACTCTTTCTCTTCTTGCACAACATAATCTTGTCCGTCAAGCTTTCCCCAGATAACCTCACTTTTATTTTCCCTAAAAATATACATATCCTTTCCGGAACTAGGCAAAGAAAATCCCTTCCCCAAAGAAACAATTGCCCGCTAGGACAACAAACAGCAAGAACCCCAACCAGGAACCCAAACAACACATTCAAGGTATACAGAAGAAACATGACCAATAGATGTTTGGTCCAAGATCACAACTGTTCCACTGCCGCATGTCTCTATGGCAGAGTCATCGCCTAACTATTACCCTAGCGGGAATAGCTTGCATAATTATGCGCGAGGTATATGCCACCATAAGGGAGAGCAGAGATCCGAACCCAAGCTTCCTGAGTAGGGACTTCCCGGAGGCATCAGGGAGACTAGTTAGGAACCACAAAGAGTTCACGTTTCAAGATATGGCTAACTGAGTGGAACGATGGTTAGAGAACCAGTTCTCTACTCTTACTAATGCATATGCATTATGCATTGATAAATGAATATCGGACTTGATCACTGCATATTCATGATACTATTGGTATGTAGCCATTTAGACTGCATATTCCCTTATAGTCTATCAGGACGAAGAGATCAAAGACTGACTACTGGTGGAGTGGGGACACCCTCAGAAGAAATAGCAGTCGGGAGATTCTCAGAGTCAAGCTCGGCAAGATTCAGGGTCAAACAGTGTTCGCACTTTGTTCTGACGAACTGGATTCTTAGAAAGATACTTCTTTACTAGAGAAGTCAAAGTAGCGTGAACATTAGTATAAATAGTAGGACTGTCCCCGATGGTTAAAAACATCATCAAGCAACGGAGAAGAGACCTTAACAATATTATAAGTTATTACGATATTCTTCTATTACTTTATCAAACAATTCTTCTTGAGCCTTCCTGACCTATATTCCGTTGTCTCAAATATCCTCGGCCTAGTTAGCTTGGAATCCTACCGCGTTAGCTACCCCGTAACACTATATTGTTAATTTTCAGTCACCCAGTCTTCTATGTTGACAGACAGCCTCGTCTGTTTTATCCTTTACTACCTTTTTTTAATCCTTGAAGATACACCACAGGCTGCCATTGTCGCACCTGAGTTCACGATCACTGAAGATTCAGATTCCATAGACGATTGGGAACCTGAATCAGAAGGAGCCATAACTTTACCTTGTTCCTCTCCTTCACCACCTCTTGACTTGTCTCGTCCTTCCACTCCAGAGACTATCATTCCCTCAACACAAGTGATCGAACAAGTGGAACATAATCAAAAAGTTCTTCAGAACCTTATTGACGCTGAAGAACAAAACTGGTGTGTAACTAAACAAGGGTCCTCTCGTCACCCCTTCCCTACTTTAGCGAAAGGTCGAAAAAGGCTCTACGATATTGGAAAGTTAGAAATCCTGTGCCTAATTAAAGGATCACTAACCTCTACCATGGCCCTTGTGAGCCCCATCTCTCCTCACCCGGAAATAATCCGAGACCCCGATCAACCGATGGAAGATGACGACACTTCCACTACTCATGCATCCTCATTCGACTCTTCCTCTCGTGCTATAACCGTTACCTCAAACCCAGGTTCGGTCATACACTCCCCCATGAGTCGCTCCCATTGTGCGCAATTTCGTGTCGAAAAGAATAGGTCACGATCAAACTCCCGTCAACACGCAAGAAACACTACGAACCAAATGGAACTTCTTAAGCAACAAATTGGACTAGCATTCTAACACATTTCATCATCCATCAATCAAAGTCAAGACAAGAACTTGATAGCTTTGGATGCTTTATTGGAAGAGGCTAGGGCCCAATACACTAACCTGTGGTTATTACAAACAAGGTTAGCAAAAGGCGAATTAATTGTGGACAAGGAACTTTAGGATGCTAGAAAAGCACTAGCAACTCTCGAAGGAGCAACACATGACGAACAGGAACGACTAAAAATCGCTATTGCACAAGAATTTAGCCGCCAAGAAGCTCAGCAAAAGGAAAATGCGAAATCTTCGGAGGTCCGAGATAAAATATTGGAAGCTGAAGTAATATCCTTAAAAGCTCAATTTGCTGAACAACTTAAAAATCAGGACACCGAATGGCAAAGCGTCCTGAGACACCAGGAAGACCGTGCTGCTCAAATATTAAATCAACAAAAAGCCAGTGCAGCCGAACAGCATCAAAAGGACCGTCAAGCAGCAAAGGAGCTTCTGAATAGACAAAATCAGAAATTCCAAAACGCAATACAAGCTTTGACGGACAGAATAGATCATCACGAAAAACCCAGCTTCACCATCCCGCCTACGGAGGCAGGTGATGGTGATCCAGGTCCCTCAAACCAGAATCAATTTGATCCCTGGATTCCTCCGGATAATCCTAACCCAGATAAACGATCAGCTTCTACTCCAAAGCAAGATAAAGGAAACGGAGTTGACCGTGGAGGAAATTTCCAACCACCTCCACCACCGCCAAGTAATATTGGGGGTGATCCAGACCCAGACCCAAGCGACGATGACGATGATGACGCTAAAGGAGGAGACGATGGCACGGGCAGAAAAGGCGGACGTCCAGTACGCAACTCTTGAAGACCATCGGTTCTTAGAGATTCATCTCCCCGTACAAGAGGCATATTAGAATTCTTGCAACAACTCAGTACACCAAATCGATCAATAAAAAATGCGGGTGAACAAACCCCCCTTACTTCTTTCAAGGCGATGATAACGAGGATGTTACAAACTGGCTAACGGCATGTGAAGATTACTTTGATCGAAACCCTTACCAATGGGAGAACCACTCTCATGGCATTGTTTTCGCGCTTGGTAAAACCAAGGGAAACAAGGTAGCCCCTATCGCGGAAAAATATCGAAAAGTCATGGGAGGTATAGGAGGTTTCACTAGAGATCCCGATTATGCAACTTGGGAGAGATTACGACAAGAAATTATCAAAAGATATATCGGTATCGAGGAAGAGGGACGAGCCCTGGACGAAATGGTCGGAATTAGCTATAAGGGCAAAATTGATACATGCCGGCTCCTTCTCGAAAATCTCAACATCAAGGCAGGACTCTCAGGTATAGCGTGGAGGGTCCGTGTCGAAAGCAAACTCCCGCAAGAAATATTACGTCGCCTATCCCATTTTTAATTTGCCACCGATGATGAATGGATGCAAATTTTAAGAAAAGTGGGTAGGCAAGAGGAGGAACTCCTGGAAAGGGGAAAATTGACAAAATCCATAACGACCCCACACGCACCCCCTCCTAAGCGAAAACGGGAAGAACCCGATAAAGGTTTCAATACCAAATACGAAAAAGGGGATCGGACAATAAAGCGGGAAAGGGATCTTCCCAATGGAAAGCTTCTCGAAATAACACCACAAAAAATAAAGATAATACTGTTGTAAAGAACGAGCATACCGATTGGAAAAGGGCACACGATGCAATCAAGGACGATGTGGTTGAGAAACGAAAAAAAGAGAAACGCTGCACCCGTTGCAGGAGGGACAACAACACCGGGAGAAAATGATGTAAGCCAATCTTGGTTGCCGCAACCTTCGCATACAAAAATAGGGGAAATCCTAAACAACCATTTAAACCAAGAACTGACACACTCGCAGTGCACCAACCTCCTCCAACACGACAAGAACCACCGGCAAAGGTTAACTTATTACGACGAGAAAGACCATCGCAAATCTGGGAATTGTCGGATACAGAAATGTCATAGGTGTACGCGTCGCAAAATATCTAAGTATTTTCTTTCCTCAGTCTATAAGTCCTTATTTATCTCGTTTAGCGGACAAACTAGGACGGATGTCACCGTGTCCTTAAGAATGACATGGGTACGAGCAAGTCGCATCTTAGATTCAAGAAGCAAGCAGAGACCACTTATTCTTAAGGCAAGCAGGAAGTGATTACGAAGACTTTTTCACACACATTACACCTCGGCACGTTTCGGAAATTCTTGGCAAAGTCTTGGCGTTCGTACAAAATCTTTCGCTGCAGAATGCGGGGATACCACACCTGCAGGAACCGTCGAACATGGAGTAAGGGGACGGTGGATGGGTACCTTCCTAAGAAGGAACCCGGGGTTTTTGCCTTCCGGGAAAGGACCTTCAAGTTGCCCCCTGAAGGAGGACTTTTTCTTTCCCCCGAAGGGGTCAGGTATTCCGAATTTGGAAAGGTTTTCCCATTTTATCGACATGGATGTCTAGGGAGAAGGATCAGGGGTCGTGAAACCCCCTGGGCTTTCCCAGGCCCAAGGTGCCACCAGTACAAATTACATTTGTTCTGGCCAGAAACTGGACTCGAACGCCGGACCCTACGGGTAAAGATAGGTGGACCTGCCCTATCTCATCAACTAGACCATGGCGAACGGTTCAGAAATACAATCATAGGATCACGTATTATACCCCAACCTCGCGTAACCTCAAAACACCAAAACGCGTTTATGCAACAACAACCCAAACTATGCGACAACAAACAGAGTCGCTAAGACAACCACGTTACACGAAAGATAAGTTTTGTTTACTTTCATCGTTTGTTTATTTTTGTGTGTTGTTTTATTTTTGCATTGATTGGCGTTGGGATTTGGCTCATTTATTGACCTTTATAACTTCGGGAACCTCTCGGCAGGGGGTAAAGACCACTTGTAGTGGGTTGCCCGGAAGTATAAAATGTTTTGATCATTTATTTTAGAAAGTTTGTCTGAGGTGACCTATCTGGTCGAAACAACACGGGCGTTGTAACAAACACCCAACTATACAACACCCACGATGCCTTCTAAGCGAGGTAAACGACAACCTTACGGTCGCATTAAGCCAACCGATATCAGAATCAACGAACCACAACGCTATGACTGACCTGAGGGACATGCACATATTTATATCCTCGGCAAACGCTATCGAATCCCAGTCTTGTTGGCCTCTGGATCGAATATTTCCCTTATCAACGAACAACTCATTAAGGACCTTCACATCCCTTACCACTCTCACGCTGATGCAGTTCAAATCCAAGGTTTCACTGGAGAAGCAATCTCTTCTGGTGGATCACACTTTACGAAACCTCTCTACCTAGAAATAGGGAAGAACAAACCCTTGTCGCTTGTTTCCTGCGAAATAGCTCCGGCAGGAAAGTGTGGAATGAATATACCTTTTGGGTGGTGGCATCAATAACACCCGATAAAAAATATTGCCAATCCTGATACCTGGTTCTTTGATGATACTGACTGCCAACCCCATTTGCTTCCCGAAGATGAAGGAATCTCGGTAGAATAGAATGAAGATGTACTAAATGATCCCAACGCAGCGGTTATAGGCAGGATTGAAAGGATTGATGAAGAAAAAATTACTATCATCGATCGCCTGCCAGATCAGTACCACAATTACCTGGACTTATTCAGACCTTCTACGGCAGAGAAACTCGCTCCCCACCGTACCTTTAATCATGCTATCGATCTTAAACCAGATACCCAACCACCTTGGGGCCCGATTTACCCGTTATCACAGAAACAGCTCAAAGCCCTTCGGAAATACCTGGACGATATGCTCAAACAGGGAACGATTTCCCCAAGCAAGTCCCGCGCTGGTGTACCAATCCTTTTTGTATCGGAACCTGAGGGTCGCTTACGGTTAGTTGTTGACTACCGAGGCTTAAACATGGTTGCAGTACACACCAAATACCCCATCCCCTTAATGACGGATTTGAAAGATAAAGTCCGTGACGCTCAGATTATTACAAAGCTAGATCTGAAGGACGGCTTTCATTTAATAAGAATATGAAAAGGAGATGAGAGGAAGACAGCTTTTCGAACCTGTTATGGCCATTACCAATATCGGGTTATGCCATTTGGATTGGTTAATACACCCGCTACCTTTCAAACTATGATGAAGGAGATATTACGAGAATTCCTGGATCAGGGAGTCGTGGAAAGCCCCTGCCTCGGTGAAAGACATTCAAATCTTTATTGGGTTTGCTAATTTCTACCGCCGTTTTATAAAAAACTTCTCGGCAATCTGCACACCAATTACGAACCTACTAAAAGGGGACCCTAAGAAAGTTTCCTGGGGAAATGAACAACAAGAAGCCTTTGAGGAGCTGAAACGTCGATTCATCTCGGCTCCTATCCTATGTCACTTCTATCCCGATTTGAACACTGTGGTCGAAACAGATCCTAGTGACTATGCACTTGGTTGCATCTTATCACAATTCCACGGCAAAAGGCTTCATCCTGTGTGTTTCCACTCTCGCAAACTCTCGCCGGCTGAAAGAAATTACGACATTCACGATAAAGAGCTATTAGCCAACGTTGTCGCCTTCATGGAATGGAGACATTACCTAGAGAGAACGGAAAAGCCGGTAACAGTCTATACTGATCATCAAAACTTCCAGTATTTCCTTACAACAAAAGTCTGGACGCAGAGACAAATAAGGTGGGCTCAAAAATTATGTGGCTTTAACTTTAAAATAGTCTATCGTCCCGGAACCAAAGGAGTCAAGCCAGATGCTCTGAGTAGGCGGCCGGAGTACGGCCCTGAGGAGGGAGCTACGCATCCCAAACAACAAATTCTGCAACCCAAGCACTTCGGAAAATTCCAGATCGCCATTGTATGGGGTTCAAATCCGGAACAGCTCCAACGGGGATTGCCTCAAATGGAAAAGGAAATGGGAATTCGGGTACAAAGATTGTCCGAAGACGCACGAATCCCGCCTAGAAGGTCAAAGCTAGCGGCAGGACACGACGTCTACAGTAGCGAAGACATTAACATCCTGGCAAATAACCGAGCCCTGGTTAAGACTGCCTTAGCCATCGCAGTACCTGAAGGAACCTACGGTCGTATAGCACCTAGGAGTGGTTTAGCAACTAAGGGAATCTCGGTAGACTCGGGGGTTATTGACGCTGATTATAGAGGGGAAGTCAAGGTCCTACTCGTTAACCACAATAGTACGGATTATGAAGTTAGGAAAGGTGACCGGATAGCTCAGCTGATTGTGGAACGGTTGGATGATCAAGATTGGATGGAGGTAGAAGAATTGGATGTGATGGATAGGGCAGAGAACGGGTTTGGAAGTAGCGGGCTAGGAGTAGAGTTAAAAGAGGTTCAACCAACGATATGCTTCCTTCAAGCGGATGGAAACCATCAGGTCTACGACCCTTTCGATATTAATCAACACCCTATACTACTCAAGGGACAAGTCCTCCTATCTAACTCAATTATCGCTAAAGCCAGCTTAAGAAAATTGGAAGAGGATTTCCTATCATCTGTTAATGAAGCGGCATTGGAGGATGAGAACTGAGTGCGAAGAAAGGAAGAGTTGGAAACCTTAACGAAGGAAGAAAAGGAACTGCCTAAGCAATGGTCAATATCCGAAGGCCTACTCTACTACAAAGATCGACTATTCATTCCCGATAACGAAGATCTGCAAACCCTTATCGCAAAAAGTTGTCAGGGCTCCAAAATAGCAGGACATTTCGGACAAGAGAAAACCCTGGATATTATCATACGAGATTTCTATTGGAAAAAGATAACCGATTGGGTAAACGACTATGTTCGATCCTGTACCACATGCCAACAAGCGAAAGCCCCAAGAGATGCTCGCTTTGGGTTACTTAGTCCCCTACAAGTGCCTTATGCAGCTTGGTCCTCTACATCGATAGACTTCATCACGCAGCTACCAAACTCGGCAGGGTATACTCAGATTATGGTTGTAGTAGACCGATTCACAAAAAGGGCCCACTTTGTTGGATTACAAGAAAACGCGACCGCTACAGAAGTGGCAGAGGCATTCCTTAAGGCAGTATGGAAACTTCACGGGCTACCATCGGAAATCATTTCAGATATGGATGCGAAGTTTGCAGGAGAATTTTGGGAGTCATTGTGTATAAGACTTGGGATTAAGAGAAAAATGTCGACAGCTTACCATCCCCAAACTGATGGACAAACAGAAAGAGTCAATCAAGTGTTGAGAGGGTATCTTCGAATATTTGTCAACTATGATCAGAATGACTGGTATCACCTCATACCCCTAGCCGTGTACGCCTACAACAACTTGGTTACAACCGCACATAACATAACCCCCTTGTTCGCAAACTACGGATATGATCCACAAACCGAATGTCTAAAAGAACGAGAAGCACAAAATCCAGGAGCAAACCTTTATGCCCACTGGATGCAAACGATACATCAAAAGCGAGACAATCACTGGAAAGGACAAGGGAAGCTATGGGACGATATTACGATCGAAAAGCTAAGCAACAACCAGACTTTAAAACTGGCGACTGGGTTATGCTCAATGCTAAAAATATCCGAACGAAACACCCCTCTAAGAAGTTAGCTCCAAAACTTTACGGTCCCTTCAAAATCTTAGAACAAAGAGGAGAACTTGCCTACAAGTTAGAAATATCGGGTCGATGGAAAATACACCCGGTATTCCATGTGTCGCTTCTCGAGCCCTATCGAACATCTACTCGACCTACCCGAGAACAACCACCACTGACCCCAGAAGATAGAGATGGAGATCGTGCGTGGGAGGTGGAAAAAATAGTAAAGAGTGAAATAATCTCTCATGAACGAAGAGTTTGTGGAAGTACCATATCGATTGAAGAACTGCGTTACTTTGTAAAATGGAAGCGGTGTTCGGAAGGTGAGAACACCTGGGAACCAGCGGAGCATTTAGAATATGCTAAGGAATTGGTTGAGGAATTTCATAGGGAAAATCCAGATATGCCAAAATTGGGCTAAGTAGTATTACTAGGGAAAAAGGTTTTCCTGCCGTGGCCAAGTAAACGCAGAAGGTTTTTCACCGTACCTAGTAGAGTACTAAAAGGAATTTATGTTTATCGCTATACATGTACTATAAGGAGTTTGAGGTCAAACCCCTTTGGTGGAAGCTAATAGTACCCTAGCGGGAATAGCTTGCATAATTATGCGCGAGGTATATGCCACCATAAGGGAGAGCAGATATCCGAACCCAAGCTTCCTGAGTAGGGACTTCCCGGAGGCATCAGGGAGACTAGTTAGGAACCACAAAGAGTTCACGTTTCAAGATATGGCTAACTGATTGGAACGATGGTTAGAGAACCAGTTCTCTACTCTTACTAATGCATATGCATTATGCATTGATAAATGAATATCGGACTTGATCACTGCATATTCATGATACTATTGGTATGTAGCCATTTAGACTGCATATTCCCTTATAGTCTATCAGGACGAAGAGATCAAAGACTGACTACTGGTGGAGTGGGGACACCCTCAGAAGAAATAGCAGTCGGGAGATTCTCTGAGTCAAGCTCGGCAAGATTCAGGGTCAAACAGTGTTCGCACTTTGTTCTGACGAACTGAATTCTTAGAAAGATACTTCTTTACTAGAGAAGTCAAAGTAGCGTAAACATTAGTATAAATAGTAGGGCTCTCCCCGATGGTT
>Ga0307517_10000797_pt1 | contig 54259 bp, 24 predicted proteins | sample 23_EM_MG_FD_194515 | JGI IMG/M metagenome (GOLD analysis project Ga0307517, IMG submission 194515) | Populus trichocarpa ectomycorrhiza microbial communities from riparian zone in the Pacific Northwest, United States - 23_EM | ecosystem: Host-associated > Plants > Roots > Unclassified | place... | reverse complement strand
TCCTTTTTGCATCTTTCATCCAAAAGTGCCTTCAAAACATAAAACAAAGAATATCAAGGTATTTTATATATAAAACATAGGCAAAACACTAGTTAAATGTGGGTGAAACTATCGAATAATATGGTTGAATAAGTAATTAGCCCCAAAATAACCAAAAAGAGGGATAAGAATAGCCTTAACCAGCACCCAAACACCTCCATCTCATTTAAGAGGGGGTATAAATGCAAGGGAGAGAGAGAAGGTGACCCTTCCTCTCCCCAAAGTCTAGCTGTAACTCTGCTGGAACCGCTCCTCTCTTAAAGAGAAAATTGAAACCGACCAGCTGCATGCCAATCTTCTTGGTTGCTAAGTGAGAAAAGAGTTAGAGGGAAAGAGAAGTGATCAAAAACATGGAGGAAGAAGGAGCCTAATTCTCCTTCTAAAACCGGCAGCAGCTATTGTTGCAGCACACACTCCTTCTCAAGGAGAAAACTGAACCCAACTAGCCTGCATGCCATTCTTCTTGAGTGTTGAGTGAGAAGTGAGTTAGGAGAAGGAGAGAAAACCAAAAACATGAAAGAAAGAAGAGCCTAGAGGGTCGGCTGGACAACAGGAGAGGGAAATCGAACAAAAAAAAAAGAACAAACCACTGAACCTTACACTAGGACTGCCTAAAATCTTGAGGTAAGGGAAGAACATTACCTCCTTATTTATTCCTTGAAACTTTGGGATAGAAAAAGGGAAGAAAACCTCAAGAGAATGGTTAGCGTTCTTACACTTATGACTTATGAGAACTAGAGGGAAAGATTAAGGTGAATGGGGGGCTGAATGAGAGACATAATTCCAGAAATATTAACAAAAAAATGAATGAATTTGAATACATAAACATTGAGGAAAAGCTGACCAATTTGAGGGGTTGGACAATATGAAATTGTGTGATGAAATGTGTCATAACCTAAAAATTGATTTTTTGCTTTTTTATTTATTTTGATTTTTTTATTATTTCTATTTCTATTTTTATTTTTTATAAATAAAAAGAAAATGAATTGAAAGCAATTAAATGAATAAAAAATGTTTTTGAAATTTGGGTCAAGACAACACAAATTAAAAGTTTTGAGGGTTTAATCTTGTTGGATTTATGACCTTGAAAGTTAATTTTAGAAGAAATTGAAAGAATTAACAAGTCTGAGGATTCAATTAAACTTTGATTCGGTTTAATTAATGATATCGGGAGTTTAATTGAAGAATTGATAAGTTTGGGGACTTAATTAAGCTTAGTATTAGTTTAATTAATGAAATTAGGAGCATAATTGAAGAAAATATTAAATTTATGAGCTAATTAAGGTCAAAATTACAAGTTATTAAGGTCCAGGGACCATCTTATATAAGGCGCAGCAATTCTGCCCAAGGACCCGATTAAGAATTGTTGAAACTTGGAGGACCAGATTGAAACACGGCCACGGCCGCCCAGTCTAGAAACGACGTCGTTTTTCATTTCTGGCCATCGTCTTCTTCCTATGAAAACAGAGGAAACTCCCTGCAAAAAAAGTAAAAAAAGAAAAACACCGATCAGACCACCCATGCGTGCAATGATTGATCTCCACGACCGCCATCACCACCTTCCCAGACTGTTCCCACCATTGGTAGGTCATAGAGACGGGGAAGGCACCACCACCCAGACCCCTGCAATGGCAGGACTCCGGGAGTCCGAGTTCTTGTCAAACACCAATGCCCAACAAAGCTTTATCCTCCTCCTAGGAAGGAAGAGGCGGGCTAAAAGACTACCACGCACAGTCTCCTATAAATACCCAACAAAGCAGCCATCGCGGGTAGGGATGAAAAAAAAAAGGGGAAGAAAACAGGGGAACAAATAATACCAGGGGAGAGAAAAAAGAGTAAATTCATTTAACTAAAAAAGAGGCACAAACCAAAAGAACAAAAAAAGGAAAGAGGAGGAAAAGGCAGAAGAAGAATAATGGAAACTCCAGAACCACAAGCCAAGAATCAGCAACACCTCTCGCCAGCACCGAATGTTGATAAGCCTCCGTTTTTCCCCCTTCTGGTAATTTAATTGCATAAACACTGTAGCAAGCGTGAGAACCCACGTACGCTTGCAGACCAGCCAACCTGTTACTGGTCTAAACCCGTAACCGGGCCGGGTTGGTTGGGTGTAGCCTAGCCCAACTTAAACAAAGAAAGAGGTTGGGTCAAGTCTAGGTCTCAAGCCTAGCCTATGTTTGCTAAGGGTGTGTTTGACAAAACACACGTTTATGCCCTGACCATAATTTTTATGTCACTTCTATTTTGATATTTAGCCAAACAAGCCCCTTTCAATAATAGAAAATTCTCAAAATATTTGTGGACCTTCGTAGGGTTATTTGTAGACCCATCAAACATTGTTTTATTTTTTTTTAATTTTATTTGCATTTTGTTTTTTTCTTTCCTCGCTGTATGCTTTATCTGTGGACCGTACTATTAAGTGCAAATCTGTCGTGCAATACTTCTTTTAGGTTTGTCTAAAAAGAGTAAATATAATAATAAAAAAAAGGCATAAAAAATTGTTTCTTCTTCATTAAAAATTCAAAAACTTTGCGAACTTATTCACTGACGTTAGAGTCAGGAATATCATTTTTTTTTTGTACAATATTTACCAACGCTAGAGTAAAAATATTTGTAGGTATTGTTCACTGATGCTAGAGTTAGGAACATGACAGGAAGAACAAAAAAAAAGAGAACAAATTCTTAGCAATTTTAGACAAAACAAGCAATGCAGTCTGCCTTAGGTAGGATGCTTAAGGGGTGATAGCATCTTCCCTTTCGCGTAACCAGTCTCGTACCATAAAATCTCTGTTGATTTGTTAGGGTTTTCAGTGACCTTATTAGGTGATAACTCCTTGAACTAGACATTTTCCTCCTTAAAAACAAGATGCTAGATATCTGTTCTTTTTTTTTTAAGATTATTTTTAATCGGGCGGCGCGATGTCTTAGGGTGTGACAAAATGCATAATTATGACCTTGTTTGACTCTTAAGAGCATGCTTAAACAAAAAACAGAATGTATGTTAATGATTAGTGTCTTGATTTTCACTTATGATTAATGAACTTACATGAAATGTGAAATGAAGTGATGAAGTGCATGGATTGCGATATATTTGGATTTCTAGAACATGTGCTGGAATGAAATTCATAATGATGTTAATGCCTTGATTTCGTTATGAGTTTGATGAATTTATACGAATATGAATCAAGTGAATGGAAATATGGTTGTGACATGCTGTTATGATTATTCTTGTGATAAAAATGATAAATTGCATGTGTAAACTTGGGAGAAACTTCGGTAAAGGTACATACGGAGATGTTGTCTTTGTGTTACTTGGTAATGTATGATGAATAGAGTGTGATTGGTGACATTCTATATTCAGCTGGTTTGGGATATGTGTAAGGGGAAAAGCGTAGCGTAAACTTTACGTTTAGCCAAGGGAGAAATTAAAACAAAAAATGACTTGATTGTCGTTGGCGATTTCTGAATCAGCAGCGACAAGGATTGCGTCTATGATGATTTTGGATCGGCAATGACTCAATTTTCATTAACAATTTTTAAGTCAGCAATAGCTTATGTGCGCTGATGACTTCAGCATCAATCGTATAACTTGATCGCGTTGATGATTTTTGGGTCGGTAACGACTCAGTTTTCGTTAACGATTTTTAAGTTAACAACAAACTAAGTACGTTGACGATTCCTTGCATCAGCCATAGGACTGGAATGATTAAACTCAATTGCTTCACAAGTTCATATATTACAACTCCAGTTTTGATAACAAACTTAGCAATAGATTGATTAGAATAATAACTTAGAATCCGCTCTAGCAATCAAACTAAAAAATCATAGGAAATAAGCATAGGAAAATAAACATACTCATACTCATCATATAAACAGAAAAGAAAAGGCAAAATAGATCTCACAGTTCTTGAAATTCGAAGGTTTTTGTGTCCTTTCAACCAAGAAAAAAAAACTTAGCCTTTCATGTCTATTGCAAAACTTATCAAGAGAAAAGATGAATACATGATTTCGGGTATAGGATGAAAGAGTGGAGATTTTTCTTCTCTATGGCCACCCCTCTCTTCCTCTCTCTCTCTTTCTTTTTTATTTGATAGCAAACCCCAATCCCTACTTCCCTAAAAATATAGTCCTTTTCTAAGTAGACAATTTACATTTAAGTAATGCAATAACTATTTTCCTAAGAAAAGAAGAAATAGTCTTGCATAAAATCTTCAAGCTTTAACTTTGGACTTATAGGAGTTAAATTGCCCAAATATAGACTTAGATATCGGTTTGGATGCTTGGAAAGTAAATTGGACTTATTTCTTCACAAAACCTGTATGCTGGCAGAATTTATGAGTAGTCTTAGAAAAATCATATTTGTCTTATGTGAGCTCTTTTTCTGCTAAAATTTGATAGGTTGATAGGTCTTCGAGTCCGGAATCCAACAAATTTGAGTTTGCATCAAATGGATCTCTCTAACTCAAGTTAGAATGGTTGAAGGTCAACACTGACAGAATGCGAGATCTGTCTTTGAAGGTTACAATTTCCATGCTCTTTCTCCTTTTATTTTTCTTGCCATATATGTATAAAAAAGTATGGATGATAGCTTTGTAATGCCACTGTAGTCACTTCATTTCAACTTCTAGAGCTCAAGCTCTGCACAAAACATTGATCGGAGGTCAAATTTGCTTTAAAAATATAAAACAAAGAATATCAAGGCATTTTATATATAAAACATATGCAAAATACTAGGCAAATATGGGTAAAGCTATCGAATAATATGGTTGTATCACCTTTCAATATGGTCGGCCCTCATTTAGGGTTCATACACCCAAAATCCTTCATATTCATTCATATTTCTTTTGTAAGGTCTGCACTTAGGCCCTTTCATCCATTATTCTACTTAAATCTTCTCGTTTAATTATTAAGTCTTGGGTTAAAGGTGTAAGAATCCTAAATCTTCTATTTTGTGTTTTTCACCCTCTCCTTTGTATGAAATTATGAAGTGACAACCAACCAAGGAAGTGATACTACTCTTACCTACATCTTTAAACAATTCTAGGGAATGTTTTAGTGACTTTCCTCTTCTGTTCCTCTTAGTTTCTTCTCCCCTTCCCTACTATTCTAGCCGACCCTTTATGCTTCTTCTTCTTCCATGTTTTCGGTCATGACTCTTTTCTCCAACTCTCCCTTCACTCAAACACTTAAGGAAGACAACATGTAGCTGGGTTTGGGTAGGTTTTTCTTTGGGAGAGAGAAGTTGTTACTGGTTTTGGTGGAATGGAAAAGTCATCTCTTTAACTTCCTTTTGTATTTATACCTCTCCTAAATGAGATGAGGGTGTTTGGGGGCTGATTATCCATATTATTTTTCCCTCTTTGGTTAACTAAAGGTTGGTTCCTTCCCTCACTATTCATGCCTAGAATAGGCTAGTTCCCCCCCCACAATCTCCACCTAGAACAGGTTGGCCTATACTACTTAAATATTTTGGTTTTTACAATAATGGTGTGAAAAATGCCACGTATTCGTTCATCGATGGGTTCTCAAGTTAAATCATATTAGAATGGCAGAAGAAAACAAAGAGAAAAATATTTTTGTCACGCCGTGGGGAACCTTTTGTTATAAAGTGATGTTATTTAGATTAAGGAATGCCGATGCAATGTATCAAAGAGCAATGATCACTTTGTTCCATGATATGATGCACTAAGAAGTGGAAGTCTATGTAGATGATATATTTACCAAAACAAAGAAAGATGAAGATCATGTATAAGTATTGAGGAAATTGTTTGAGAGGCTGTAAAAATACCAATTAAGATTGAATCTTGCAAAATGCTCATTCGAGGTGAGATCTAGAAAGCTATTGGGTTTTGTAGTAAGCAATCGAGGAATAGAAGTTAATTTGGATAAAGCAAAGGCTATCCAGGATATGCTGACACCTAAAATAGAGAAAGAAGTAAGAAGTTTGCTTGGGCATTTGAACTACACAGCTCGGTTCATATCTCAGCTGGCGGTAACGTGTGAGCTAATTTTACATTTACTCGGAAAGAAAAATTTGGGTGTATGAAACAATGATTGCCAAGAAGCCTTTGATAAGATAAAAAGGTATTTGCAGAACTTGCCATTGATGGTGCCTCCTACATTAGGAAGACTCGTGATCTTGTATTTGACAATGACATAAATGGTTATGGGATGTGTGTTGGGTTAACACGATGAGTTGAGGAAGAAAGAACAAGTTATCTACTACTTAAGTAAAAAGTTCAATGACTGTGAATCCCAATATCAACAATCAAAATGCTATGTTATGCTTTGGTGTGGAGTGCAAAAAGGATCAGGTAGTATATGTTATACTACATGATCTGGTTGATCTCAAAATTAGATCAACTTAAGTACATTTGTGCAAAGCCTTACTTGTCAAGTAGGATAGCAAGGTGGAAAGTGTTATTGGTAGAATATGACATTATTTTTATGACAATAAAGGCTATAAAAAATAGTACAATTGCTAACCATCTAGAAGATCACGCTGTGGAAGACTATGAGCGATTGAATTTTGACCTTCCTGATGAGGATGTACTAATAGTTGAGGATAACAGTGAGATGATGATTGGCAGACCTTGTACTTTGATGGGGTAGTGAATGTATTAGGAAATGAGGTTGTAGCAGTGATAATTTCCCTAGAAAAGAAGCAATACCATGTTTCAGTAAGGTTGCAATTTGAATGCACTAATAATATGGCCGAGTATAAAGCCTACATCATCGGTCTAGAAGTTGCTTTATAACTTAAAGTTGGGAAGCTTGAGGTCTATGAGGATTCCCTACTAATCATCTGTCAATAAAAAGGGAGTGGCAAACCAAGGATGAGGAGTTGAAGCCATATCAGAATTATCTCTTGAGATTAGCTAACGAATTCAAAGAAATAAAATTCACCCATATGAGCATAGATAAAAATCAATTTATTAATGCCTTGGTAACCCTAGCTTCGATGACATAAATCGTTGTTAGAGGCAGGATCTAACCAATAAACATCGAAGTCAGAAATCTCTAAACTCATTGTTGTACAATTGAAGAATCACCAGATGGGAAACTATAGTACAACGACATCAAGAGGTTTATCTAGCACCGAGAATACCCTTCAAGGGCTTCCAAGATGGATGAAAAGACTTTGAGAAGAATAGCCATGGTTTTTTACTTGGATGGCAAAATCCTATAAAAAAAAAGGTCATTTGACAAGACTCTTCTCAAGTGTCCAAATAAGAAGAGGTTGAACAAACATTAAAAGAAACCCATGGGGGAATTTATACCACTCATGCCAATGGACATATAATGGCAAGGCAAATGCAATGATCTAGATACTTCTAGTTGACCATTGGAAAGAACTGTATATACTATGTTAGAAAATCCCATAAGTGTTAGATATATGGTGATAAGATAAATGCACCTTCGATAATGATGTTCAATATGATCTTGCCTTGACCTTTTGATATGTGGGGGTTGGATGTCATAAGACCAATCAATCTGAAAGCTAGCAATGGGCATAAGCTTATTTTGGTGGCCATCAATTACTTCACTAAATAGGTAGAGGCCAACTCTTATGCATATATGACACAAAAAATAGCCAAGAGGTTCATTGAAAAAGATCTGATTTGTTGTTATGACATACCATTAAGATTGATAACTGATAACGCTTAAAATTTCAATGCGAAGCTGATTGTTGAGCTTTACACTAAATGAAAGATTAAACACCTCAATTCTTCTCTTTATAGACTGAAAATGAATGGAGTTGTTGAGGTAGCTAACAAGAATCTCAAAAAGATCATCACGAAAATGGTGGTCACCTATAAGGATTGGAATGAAATGCTTTTGTATGCACTTCACGCATACCACACCATAGTTAGAGCTTTTACTAGTGCAACCCTTTATTCTTTTCTCTTTCTTTTTTTTTATCAAATGTAAGAAATATTATAGATCAAAAGTAACAAAACTGGAGAACCAGCGAATCAGAATATACAAATATGTACAAAACAGGGAAATAACCCAAAGGGAACAGACTCCCTTGAACAAATTATAGCCTAACCAGCTAGAAAGGCCAAAAATAGAAGGGGGGAACTATATACAAAACCAAGCAGACGCACAGCAGTTGCCCTGCTAGTGAACAACCAACAACAAGCAAAGCAGCACATGGCAAGGCAAAAATCACAAGGAAGCAGCAGCTTAGCAGCTCCAGCTAGTAGGCATTCAGCTAGCAACAGTGGAAAACCGAAGCCGCTACCCATCAAACCACGTATACTTTACTAAAATGTAGGGGTCAAAGCAGCCAACCTACATGCATCCCCAAACCGTATAGAGAGGGAAGCCATCAGAACCCCATCAACTCTAACAGACCAACACTACAAACAGCAGTAAATAGTTCTAGCAGTCAGCTTGAAAAAGTTTAGCAAACCAAACTGCTCAACAACAATTATATGGAGAAACAAACCCAACCATAACTTCAAGAAACAAAGTGGCTCGCCTTCGTGCACCCACCTGCAATAACAAGAACAACCAACAACAACAAAATACAACTACAACAAAATAACAACAATAAAACAAGGAATCAACATGCACTCCATATACCTAGAGTAGCCAGCAAGACAAGCCAACATGAGCTACAGACAAAAGCAAAACATACTATAGACAAGAGCCAACAACTCTCAGCATCCGCAAACCATAAAACCATGAGGCCAACAGCCGCATGGTACATCAGAGACCAATAAGACCCCCGGACAGACCAGAAAGAACACCATTAGCATTTGCAACCCTTTATTCTTTGATATATGGGATATAAGCGGTTATGCCTTTAAAAGTAGAGATTCGATCATTAAGGGTCTTAAAGGATGCAGAACTGGATAAATTAGAATGGGCAAAACTGAGATTTGAGTAGTTAAATTTGATCAATAAAAAGAGATTGACAACCATTTATCACTACCAGTTATACCAAAGCAAAATGGCTAAGGTATACAACAAGAAGGTTAGGCTGAGAGTGTTTAAAAAAGGAGACTTAGTATTAAAAAAGATCTCACTAGTATTAGAAGAATATTAGAGTAAATAGGCACCAAACTATAAAGAACCATATGTGATAAAGAAGATTTTTTCTAGAGGAGCTTTAATTTTAACCAATATGGACAAGGATGACCGGATGACCTGCCTAGACCTGTACACTCTAATATTGTAAAGAAATATTATGCTTGATGTACGTTTTTTTATCAATCAATAAAAATTGAAGTTGGCAAAAAATGTTTTTGATGTGTCTTCCTGTTCTTCAAAAACTTTGCATGATCTCAAGTTTTCACAAAGGTTTTTGAGAAAATCAAAGTTTTAATACAAAAGCTGAAGTCAAGTTGGTGTCTGTTTTAATAAACGAGTTTTGAGAATTCAAGTGATCTCTTAGAAAGGTGACTAGATACTTAAGAACTTGAAAAGCAAATCAAACACCATTAGACAACTTTGAAGCTGAGTTTTAGCTGAATGAATAATGATAATGAGAAACCATTTTGCATGTTCAAATAAAAAACAGAAAAGCTTATTGATCCTAAACATACGTGTTTGAAATGAGGAAATGTCATCTTTAATAATCTTTTCACAACACTTAAAAGTATCTTTTGGGATCCCTATTGAGCCTAGTAAGTTTTTTCTGAGAATTAGCCCTAATTATTATAACACCCCACGTTAGGAGCAAGTGCAAGAATTGTAAAAGTAATCTAAATATACAAAATGATCCTCAATGACTAAAGGTGCCTAAACAAAGTTAAGGACATGAAGAAATTCAAAGAATTCAAAAGGTTTGAGCATACTATACTAAATAGTGAATATGATGATGGTGCTTAAAACAAAATGAAGAAAACAAAGATGAGAAGCCTAAGCCTGACACCGGGGGGCACGACAGACCATCTTGCAAATCAATCTTAAGTTCTAGGAATCCATAGACAAAAAAAAAGTCTAGAAACAAGCACTAGTGATCCTTAGTCTTGAAATCCCTTAAACACGTTTTGATCCAACAAATATCATTTTTCTTCTTAACCAAAAGCCAAAGTCTACATTATGTGTTTAATCAAGCTCTTTCTAATCAAAGTCAGACAATCTGGATTGGCAGACAACGCTTTCCTATGTGAAATGAGCTTTTCAATAAACTTCGGTTATGTTTTATTATTCATACAAGCAAAATGAAAGTTTTAAAGACTTGTTCTTTCCTTTAAAACCTCAAGTCAAAACTAGAACCCTTCTGACCAACAAAAATGTGAAACAAAAGTCACTTCACATTTTCACCAAAAAAACAAAACAAAAAATTTCAACTCTCGTGAAAATCTATCTATAGGAATCGCTTGAATTCTTTTTAGAACAAGTTTGCTTTAAACTATCTTCAAAATAGTTTTTATGTTTGGAAATGGCTTTGAAATTCCAAAACTTTTTCCATGAAAGCAATCCCTTGTAAATAACCAAACTCTCTTCCGCATTGCATCATCCCTAAAGAAAACTCAAAATAAACAAAATTGGATAAAATACGTATAGGCATAATCATGTTGGGGGCAATCCAAGAAACATAATAAGGCTGGCTCCACGATTACCTTTCTAGGAAAGCAAAGAATGTAAAGCAAAACTGATGGTCTTTGAGGAAATGAGGTATGTAGCTATCATTTGAGGTCATCCCTTCCTAGAGGTCAAGATCACAAGCTATGACTTAGGTAAGCGGAAAAAAAAAGCCATAGAAGCTTGTTACGTTGATCGAAACTTTCAAAAGGGAAGTCTATGAAAAAAAAAGGACCTATATTTCTCAAGTAAGCATACATGCATATTAATCACAATGCATTACACTTTGATCTTTACAGGGAGTCTAAGGAAAGAACCCTTAAGGAATTGTATTTTACCAGTAATGTTTTTTTCTTTTGAGTGCGCCTTTGAGCCCTCATCACTCAAATAGTGTGCTTTTGAGCCCTATCCTATTTTATTTTATTTTGTGTCTTTGAGCCCTGATCACCCAGATAGTGTGCCTTTAAGCCCTATCTATTTTCTTTTGAGTGCGTCCTTAAGCCTTCATCTCCTGGATAGTGAAACTTTGAGCCATATCTTGTTTCTTTTGAGTGCGTCTTTGAGCCCTCATCTCCTAGATAGTGCACTTTCTAGACTTTCTATTTTCCTTTTCTAGTGCGCTTTTAAGCCCTCGTCTTCCAGATAGTGCATTTTTTATCCCTATCTTTTTTCTGAGCGTGCCTTTAATCCCTCATCTCCTAGATAATGCATTTTCAAGCCTTCACTTCTAACACTTTTGGAAGGATTAACCATTCCTCGATCTAGTAAATCCATAATCTCTCATTTCTTTTTCTTCTTTACAAGCTTGCTATCTAAAGTCCCTTATGAGACTTTCTTCCATAAGCATTGTAAAGAGATGGCAACTATAACCCATTTTAGGTTTGCCCCTAAATTTACCTTTTTCCTTTTAAAAAAATAAAAGTAACAAAAGACTGGCAACTTGGTAAAAGTAGGCTAAGAAGGGTTTCAAATGTATAGAGGAATCAAGTTGAAATTTTGGATAAATTTAGAAGCTCAATCGTACCCCATTGTACCCAAGATTGAAAGATAATAGAAATTCAAGGTTAAACCAAATGATTATCAGATGAATTTGCATAAACATTAAGTTTAAGAACTTAATTAGGCTTTTGATAGACCAATTTGATTTAATCATTGGCTCAATTAAGGGTTTAATTAAATTTTAGAATTAATTTGGATCAAATTAAAAGAATTAATTAAGTGCAAGGACTTAATTAGGTTTTTAATGGGTCAAATTAATTTTATTAGGGACTTAAGCTTAATTTGGATTTAATTTTAAATGATGAAATTTAAATTTTCCAAACTCAATTAAGTAAAATCATGGTTGAAATTGCAAGAAAATCAAAGTTTAGGGGTCAATTAAGATCCAAATTAAAGAAAGTCAAAACCCATGACCTTTTTGCAAAAGAACCAAGAAATATTAATTCTTCAAGAATTTCATTTTATATTGGGTTATAGACTTATACTATAAGATACGGACCCGGTGATGTAACCATATTATTCGATAGTTTCACCCATATTTAACTAGTGTTTTGCCTATGTTATTTATATAAAATGCCTTGATATTCTTTGTTTTATGTTTTGAAGGCACTTTTGGATGAAAGATGCAAAAAGGAGTAAATTGGAGGTAATTGGCAGATTTGACGTTCAATCGATATTTTGTGCAAAGCGTGAGTTCTAGAAGTCAAAATGAAGTGATTCCAGTGGCATTAGAAAGCTAACATCCATATTTTTCTGGAAATCTAAGTCAAGAAAAATAAAATAAGGAAGAGCATGGAAATCACATCCTTCAAAGTCAAATCTCGCATTCTGCCAATATTGACCTTTGGTCATTCACAATTCAATATCTGGAACTTCAAAAGTCCAATTGATGCAAACTCAATTGTTTTAGATTCTTGACTCAAAGGCCTATAAACACTCCAAATTTTAGCCTAAAACGATGTCATATGAGGGAGATATGAGTTTTCAAAGATAACAACTGAATTCTGCCAGCAAACAGGTTTCGTAAAGCGAATCAAAATTACATCCCGAAGCATCCAAACCAAAATCCAAGTTTTTATTTCAGAAATTTAGCTCCTCTAATAAATCAATCTAGAAGGTCAAGGAAGGCAACCACCAACCACAAACCAGCTGCCAGCCACCAACCGTCAGCCGCCTTCACACTACCACCATCTATTGATGTTCACACTTGAACTTTGATTTTTCTTACTTACAATTTGTGTATAAATAGGCAGCTAAGTTTATGCTATTAATAGGGAGCCAAGAGAGATCCAAGAGAGAGGGAAAGAGAGTGCAATAGAATAAAAGAAAGAGGGGTGGCAGCCATAAAAGAAGAAACACAAACTCTCCCCTCTACAACCCATAAATCATGTATTCTTCCATCTTTAGGAGTAGTTGTTCAATAGATATGCAAGGCTAAGCTCATTTTCTTGGTTGCAAGGACGCAAAAACCTTCAGATTTCAAGAACTATGAGATTTATTCTTCCATTTATTTTTAGTTTGTATTACAAATGAGTATGTTTGTTTTCCTATGCATATTTTCTATGATTGTTTATCTTAATTGCTAGAGCGGACTCTAAGTTATTATTGTGAACAATCTATTGCTAAGTTTGATATCAAAATCAGAGTTGTGGTATATAAACTTGTGAAGCAACTAAGCTTGATAATTGTAGCGGAACTACGTTATTAAACTTAGGGAGAACATTCAATCAAAGCAACTCAAGCAGACAACTTGGTTGTTAAGATTAATGAATTTATCTAGATCTTAAGGCTGCCATTGGATTAAATCATTAGTGTGAACACTGTGATTGTGTGTTGGTTAGGGCTAGTTACACGGCGAATCCGTTAATTAACCAACGTTAAGAAAAGATAAAAATTCAGAATATAAACTGGAGTTTCGTTTCAAGGATCGGTTCTAATTTCTGTAGGTGGATGTGTGCTTACGACCAAGGTTTGTTTTCTTGATAAATTTCAATTTTAATTGATTTTGTTTGCTAGTTTAATTTCTCCCATAGGTTAAATCATTACAAATCAAACTCCCCCCCCCAATTGCATAACGTATAGCATAAAAATCTGAACTAAACCTTCCTCGTGGGATCGACCCCTTACTTGCTCTATACTATCTTGTGTGTTGTGTTTTAAGCTAGGGTAATTAATTTGTGCAACCGCGACATCGCAACACCCGTATGAAAAATAACTAATTTTTCTCTGAAATTTCAATACAAAAAATATGTTTTGTTTTCATGCATATAGCTAAATCCTAAAGTTTTTTTATGCATATTTCCTAAAAAGGACAAAATCACATTTTTATAATGTTTTAAAAATACAAAATGGATATCGTAACCAGTATATGATTATCCATTAGAGTTTGACCAAAATACCAAAAATATCATAACAATTAGTTTGTTATTCGGAGTATTAGGATTTAAATGTAGACTTTAATATTTGGGGGTATAAAATTACATTGTAAAGTATACCCTCATGTATTAAATATATAAAATAGGAAATAAATGTGATGCTAAATCTGGACCTTAAAACGGTTACGATTTAACCTAATAAGATAGAGACTTCCTCACAAAAAGTTATTAGAATTAAATCTCCTTTCCAAATCTTGAAGGATGGAATGATAGTGATAGGAAGATGAGTGTATTTGCTTAAAGACAAAGCATTGAAAAAGGAAGTACTACAAGGTGCACATGAGTCGAGACTCGCGACACACCCTCGGAGCACTAAGATGAACTAGGATTTAAAAGAACTTTACTGGTGGCCAAATATGATGAGAGAAGTGGTTGAGTATGTGGCCAAGTATGAAGTGTGTCAACAAGTGAAAGTGGAACACCAGAAACCAGCGAGGCCTTCGCAGCCACTGATGATGGTATGTGGCTGAGTATGAGAGAAATGGTTGAGTATAAGCACCAAACACCAGAAACCAGCGGGGCCTTCGCAGCCACTAGTTGAGTATGAGAGAAGTGGTTGAGTATGTGGCCTGCTGATACCTGAATGGAAGTGAGAAAATATCACCATGGACTTTGTGTCGGGGTTACCTAGAGGAAAAGGAGGCAATGATGATGTTTGGTTCATTGTAGATCGATTGACTAAGTATATGCTTTTCTTATCAATAAAAATGACAGATTCAGTCGATAAATTGGCAAAGTTGTATGTGAATAAAGTGGTAAGGTTACATGGAGTACCAGTGTCAATAGTTTCAAATCGAGACCCTAGGTTTACCTCTCATTTATAGCCAAGTGTTCAACATGCTTTAGGAATAAAGTTGAGTTTGAGCACGGACAATTTGAGAGAATAATTCATATCTTGAAAGATTTATGAAGACCTTGTATATTGGAGTTTGGTGGTAATTGGAAGAATCACCTACCTCCAAAAGAATTCACCTACAACAACAACTACTAGGCTACAATAAGAATGACTCTCTATGAAGGTTTATATGGTAAAAGATGTCGAACACCAAGTTGGGAAGAAGTAGGAGATAAAAAACTAATTGGGCTAAAATTGGTATAGGTTACCTCAGAAAAGATAAAGATAATAAAAGATAGAATAAAAGCGGCCCAAGATAGGCAAAAGAGCTATACAAATAACAAGAGCAGACTTCTTGAGTTCGGTATTGGAGATAAAATATTTTTGAAGTTTGCCCCTTTGAAGCATATGCTAAGATTTAGTATGAAAGGAAAACTAGCGTTGAGGTACATTTGACCTTTTAAGGTCATCAAGAGAGTTGGACATGTAGCATATAAGTTAGCTTTACCTCTATATTTGGCTAAGATTCAAAATGTGTTTCATGTCTCTCTGTTAAGACAGGCTAAAATGGATTCATCTTAGTTTCTGCCACAAGTTCCTCTAGAGATTGAGGAAGATTTAACCTTGGAAGTGAAGCTGGTGAAAGTATTAGATCACAGTGAGAAAAAACTTAAAAAGTAAAAAGATTCTTATGATAAAAGTGTTATGGAGAAGCCCTTAAATTAAAAAAGAGACTTGAAAAAGGGAATCAGAAATGAGGAGCAAGTATCCCGAATTATTGGCGAAATGAGGTACGAAGTTCAAATTTCAAGGGTGAAATTTATTTTAAGGAGGGGAGAAGATAAAGTCCTGGCTAGAACGGCACGTGGGGGCTGTCCATTTTTTTTTAATTTCCTAGTTAATAGAATTAATGCCTTGGATAATGGACAATATGAGAAACTTACTCCCTGGTTAATGTGATTAATGTCTTGGTTAATAGGCAATTGAAAAGACTTATTCCTTAGTTAATTGGATTAGTGCCCTTATTAATGGAAAATTGAAGAACCCAATTGATTTATTAATAGAACATGTGCCTGGTTTTGGGCTAGAAATGATGTTGATATGTTTTCAAAATTGTGCTAATAGCATTGATTTGCAAAGATAAGGATATATTAAGAAATTAATTGTTTGATAAATGATTTTGTTAATATATATATAGAAAATAATATTAAATTATCATTGAGTATAAAACTGATTGCATTCAATATTAAATAAATTTTTAAGTACTTCGCAACATCGTGATGAACAGTAGATTCATGAATTTGTATCTTTTGCTTAATCAAATGATTAATTGGAAGATTGAATATTTCGCTTTGTAATATCATTTTGTATCCAGAAATGTATTTGCATATCTAAGTTAGTGATCAATGATGTATCTAAAATAATTGTTGTTAAAGCATGTCAATTATTTTGTTGCACTCCTCTTTAGACATACCTTTATTTTTAAAAAAATGAATATATTTGTCTTGACTTATGTTGTAACTAATATACTTGTCACATTATCTGTAATATTTATGGCATAATATAATACTTATTTTATTTTATTGGAGTGAATAATGAAGAAAACGAAAAGTTGTTCTTATTGTTAGTTTAAGGAAGTCAACAAACATTGGAATTATTGTTTACAGGTTGTGAAAATTTTGAAGTAGATAACTTTAAAAAATATAAGAAAACCTGCTGGATTTTTAATTGAATATAAAAAAAACCTTGTACTTTCAATAATAATACAAGAGGTATACATGGAATGTTGTGTAAATAAAATTAGGGACATTACATCTTTTCAATTTCATCCCTCTTAAATTTTTTTATCTTTCACATTTAATTATCATTCTTTTTATTGCTATTTATTTGTTTGAAATCAATTTTTTATTGATTTTATTTTACGATTTCACCCTCCTTTGTTTTTTTTTTCCTATCAAATTTAATCCATATTCTTTTAACTGTCAATTTTTTTTTGCCAAGTTTTCATTTGAAATCATTTTTTATATTGATTTTATTTTATGATTTCACCATCCTTTATTTTTCCTGTCAAATTTAGTCTTTATTCTTAAAATTGTTGATTTTGTTTTGCTTTGACAAGTTCTAAAATTTGATATTATTAAATTGGTTCATAATAAAATTCTTGATTGGACTCGGATACAGAGTTTCATGAATTGTGAATTTTTATAATTTAACTAGGTTTAGGATGTTTACCTGGGTTTGCCTTTTTGCCCCTTTGTCTAAGCTAATTTTGTTTCCTATTTCATCCTTCAATGTTTATTCAATTGAACATTTTCTCTAGCTTGCTTTCTGTGGAATTTTTTGTTGGTCTTGAAAATGACCCTGTTATCTTTTTTTTTTTTTGTTTATCGTTCTTTGATAGGTCTTCTTTTGTTGACTCTTTAAATTTGTATTTTTTTTCCCGATCCTTTCCTTCAATATTTGAAATGATTTTTTAAACAATTTATAAGGATATAATTCTTTTTTCTATTTCACCCCCCTTTATTTTATTTTTCTTTTCAATTTAGTTCTCATTATTTTCATTGCTATTTATTTTATTTGAGAGAAAAACTTTGAAATTATTTTTATTTATTCGTGTTTTTCTAGAATTTTTCACTGATTTTAAAAATAACTAGGATTTTCTTGGGTTTTTTTATTGTTGCTTTTTGTTGGATTTACTTTGGCTAAACAATATTAAATTAGTTAGAAATTAAGCTTCTTGATTTAGTTTGGATCTAGAATTTAATAGGTTGCGAGTTTGAGATCTTTGTCTAGGTTCACAAGGTTCACCTAATTTTTTAAGGTTTTTTCCTATTTTTAAAGTTGATGTTTTTTTTTTAAGTTTTATTATTTAACATTTATATTATTAGTGATTAGGCATTTTTTTGTTCATTTGTCTTCTATATGATTTTTTTAACCGTGAATTTTATGTCTTTTCTTTTTTTAAGGTTTGTCCATATATTAGCCTTTCTTTTCTCGATCTTGTTTATGCTCCAAGTTGTTTATGCTACAACTTCATCCTTCATGAGGTTTTTTTTTCTTTCAAATTTGATGCCATGCTTTTTTATTGCTATCTTTTTTTGCTTTTGCAAGTTTTTAAAATTGATATTTATTTTTCATGATTTTATCTTTCAAAACTAAATTGGTTTTGAATTAAGCTTCTTAATTCAACCTGAGTCCAAGATTTCATGATTTGAGAGTTTTTGAGATTCAACCATGTTTAGGTGGTTTGCTTTATTTTTTTTTCTTTTTTAAGCTGATGTTTTTTTACTCTTTTTTTTAGAGTTTTGCTTCTTCTTTTTTTTTTTAATTTTTACTTCTATAGAGTTAGTCTCATATTCATGTTAGAGACACCGGTTTTAAAGGTTATTACGGACTGACTTTGTTTTTAAAAAAAAAATTATTTATTTTAATTTCATCATTCAACAGTTGTATATTGAAAATTGTTCTTCATGTTTTTTTCTCTTTCTTTTCAAGTGGTCCTTTTTTTCTAGCTTTTCTTTCTATTAGGTTATCCAATCTTATGTCCATTATTACAAAGTTTTTAAGTTAACCCAGTTTAACTAGGTTTCTTCCTTGCTTATTAATATTTTTTTTTAATTTTACCCTTAAACATTGGTTTTTCCAAACTCCAAATGGGCTCATGTCGGTATTGTTTACCTCTTTTTTGCTATCAATTTGTTTGACATTTTATTTGTTTTTGTTATAATTTTTTTATTCATGTTATTTAAATTACCAATTGATTCGGTGACTTTGGTCTTAGATTTTTTTCCTTATTATTTTTTTGTGCCGAAAAAAATTTGACCATCCCGCATTGAAGCGCGGGCCACCAATCTAATTAACTACAATTATTTTTTACATTTAAATATGAGAGAAATAAAGCATGGAGATCAAAATGTAAATGTTAAAAATTACAAGGATCTATTTATATATGAACACTAAATGAATAGGGCAATGTCAATGTGTAAATAATGGAAATGTGAATCTGTGAACAGTAATCACCATAATTACAATGATTTCATATAATCTTTTAGCATTAATAATAACAATAATAACGATAAAAACAACGAGCTAGTATTACAATATCCATATCAAACCTAAATTGAAAATTTTCACTTTAACCCAATTAGACATAAGCCAAACCCAACCCGATCAGGTTTTGGATATCCATTTGGTATTCATCGAGTCTCCAATAGAGATATTCATACCCAAACCTAAACTTAAAACCAAAACCATAATGTTTTGTGCACTTGATAAATCTTACATAAAAGTAGTTGGATTCATCTTTTCCTAAAAATATCCAAACATAGCAATTCAAGAATCATTGGCATTTGCACTCATCAAATGTGTACAACATATAGATTAACACTAATACCCAATATACATTAGGACAAGATGCATTTCAAATACAAGATAAGAGAAGCATTATATCTATTTTCAAATACACTAATAGCTAGTATACACTAATAACCTTAAATCTTTTGAGATTTTTTCATAATATCATGCATTATATCTATTTTCTTATACTAGAAAATTGAACATTAAATAAAGAATCCACGATGCATTCGTCCACTTGATCTACTATTGACACGGTCTACATAAGAAAAAATATATATAAGTAGTAAAACATTATATTGAACATTAAAAATTGAGATTTCATTTTCTTTATGGCACGAATTATTCTTATAATAAAAACATATATCCTTCATTACAATCAATATCATCAAATATGGTGACATAATTATCTCAATCTAGTGTCGCTACATCTAAAATCAATCCATAAAAAAAGTTAGGAATGCACTTCAATAAATTATTAAAATGCATATTACCATAATAAAACATATACAAAAGTTAGGAATATGATTCAATAGCTTTGAATGACTTTAAAATATTAATTTACCATTACCATTTACCAATTGCAACTAGTTGATAAACCAATAAATAAAAACAAAACAAGCTAGTTTTGTGGTTTGCTATGTCATAAGCATGATCAGTCCATTCTTATTATTATTTTTTGATAAAGTGATACTAACATACACAAAAGATCCATCAATAAATAAAAACAAAATAAGCTAGTTTTATGATTTGTTATGACATAAGCATGATTAATCAATTCTTCTTCTTTTTTATAAAGTGCTACTAACATATACAAAAGACCAACCTTTTCTATTCTTTTATTCCCGCAAGTCTTTCATTTAATGATTTGATATTGTCCTAACTTGATTCCTTTTCCAGAAGAATTTGATTGCTGAAACAATTTTCCACTAATCAAAAACTGGCAACAAACATACAAAAGAAAAAATATAGATTATATTAGCATAAAATATTATGCAAAAAAACACAAAATAAATCAACCTTCGGTGCGATACTACAGTGTAAATCTAGATTGAAAGATGAGAGAGTTAGTTGGAGTTGTTGGTATTGCTTACTTGTTATTGATGGATCTACACTTAGTTAGATATTAGAGAAGAGAGCAGGAGGGAGAGTGATAAAAAAAGGGAAGTGTGATTTGTGTGATGAGGGAGACCCTCAACTCTTAAGTCGGTTGGAGAGGTAAGTGGGATTGAGAAACCCTAGTTTCTCTTTAAATATATAGGTGGGTAAAAATATAATTTTTTAAAACTTTAAGGTTATGTTTATAGTTAGGGTCTAGTTCGAGCAGGTTTAGGGTTGGGCAGTGCAATATCCATACCCTACTCAAACCCGGCTTTTCAACTTCGAGTATTACCCAAACATGAATGGGAAAAAAAACTCATATCCATTCAGGTAAATTCTGGTCAGTATCCATCAAGTTCGAGTGAAATTGTCATCCCTATTAGTATTAGAGCAAATTTATAAATCAGTCCCTCAATTTCTCAAAATGAATTAAATAGTCCTTTTAATTTAAATAATAATAATCAATAACTTGATCGGTGTTGTCAATACTTAATTTAATATTTTTTTCGTTAATCTTTCCATATAGTCTATTTTTATTTTTTTCTATTTCTTAAAAAATAAAATAAATTGAAAAACAACATTAAAGGGGTGAAAAGGGATCAATTTATAAATAGATTAAAAACAATATAGAGACTAATTAATTATTTTAAAAACTAGAGGGTGAAAAGGGATCAATGTATAAATAGATCAAATTATAATAATTTACTCTTTTTTATCAATATAGTTTTATCTACAATAATTAGACTCGACTTGGGGTTGACCCGACCATAAACTCAGGTTGTAGGTCAAGTTGTTAACCTAGGTCAATTCAACTTTTGACCCTTTTTTTTTTGTAAGAAAAGCTCAAAACAACTTCAATTTGGTCAATAAAAAGTCGGTGTTTTTCACTGTCCAACTTAGATCAGACTCTGAATTAACATGTTATTAAATTGACCCACTAAGTAATGTCTCATAATTGTGATCTTATTCTACAAAATCTTAGATTGGTTTGCTATTATTTTTCATTTCCATTTTTGTTTTAAATTTCTTAAAAACATAAAACAAACTTCCTTCTTTCATATTTTTTAAAAGAAAAACAATTCCTATAAAAAAAATTTAAAACCGTTTTGTTTGGATTTGAGAAATATCTTACAACTAGTTGTTAACTTCATATACTTGTTGATTTGGTCTAATCACTTGATTGAAGGATATTGATGACTTTTTTTTAGTCCTTTGGATTTTTATATTAAGTCAATTAACTTTTTTTTTTTCAATTCATCTTTTAACATTGTGTTCAATTGAGATTGAGATGAATAATTTATTTCAATTTGCTTTTTATGGGGCTGTTATGATGTCAAAAAAACATTTTGATATTGAGTTGATGCTTGATTTTACAAAAAAAAAAAATTAGTTGTAATGTTTGCAAAATTAGTTTTTTCCACCCACTAAAAACAAGCCTTTCTACCTAGATAATTATGCCAAATTATCTTTAGTCCTTTTAGTTTGACAAGTTGATATTTTGGTTCCAAACTCTATTTTTATTACATTTCAGTCCCCAAATTTAAGAGAAGAGAAAAAGTCACTGAATAACAGGATAAGAGAGAGAAAATTACTGATTAGCTAGATTTTATTGAAAAAAAAAAAGATCTTGGTGTAAACGAGTTCTTTTCAATGAGATGAGTTTCATTAACGTTTTTTTGGCCTTCATCTTTTCTAAACAAAAAAGTAGACAATGCTTAAGTCTTTTAAATTTAGGTTGATTTTTTTATCTTTTGACCAATTTTTGGCTAACTTTAGGCTAAAAATAGATTTATTGAGATTTTTAGAGTGTTTTTTAGGTATTTTCTAGTAAAAACTAGTTGAAATAAGTTTTCAAGAAATTTGAGATCCAACTTTCTAGCCATTTGAGGTGGTTGGCATTAAAGCTAGAGTAGACAATGAATCAACTAGTATTTTAGCATGCCCACGCTCATCTACCCACATTTTTCTGAACCAAAAGCAGGCCCATTATGCCTAGCCATTTGGGCTTTTTCAAAGCCTTTTTTTTATATAAAATTTTGCTTCAATTTATTTAAAATAAAATAGGTAAAATTAATTTTAAATTTTTTTCAAGTGAAATTATGATTGTTATTATGATATTAATAGGCACTCTTTTTGTAATGCCCTAATGAATTTTTTCTTTAAAGCTTAATCAAAATTAATTATAATTAAATAAATATTATTATATTTGAGATACTATATATTATATATCAATCAATTTGATATTTATTTTTAATGAGATTTTTCCTTTTTTACAATGTTAGCAACATCTCGTTAATTATTGTATGTGAACCTGCTATGTATCTTTCACTTTTTGGTCAATGAATTGTGCTTCTTATAAAATAAAAATTAAAGAAGGGAACATTAAATGAATCATAAAAGGGAATTTTAAAAAGAAAAAAAAACATTTTTTCTCCATTTTTGATTCGTTGTCTTTATTATGAGTTTTTGTTATGATCATATAATTAGCTAAAATACATTCCAGAAAGTTTCCCATTACAATGCACAAGCTGTATATCTTTATTTTCTTTAATAATACACTCACATCGAAAATATCAAAATATTTTTTTTCCTATTTTTATCGAAACTTGTATATATAATTTTAACAAGTTGTTTGAAAAATTATTATTATGGTGAAGTCAAATGTAAAAGAAAAAGAAGAAGAAGAAGCAAATGAATTACATCAAAGGTTTTAATTAAATGAAACTTTTTTTCTTATCCTTCTTTCAAATTACCTAGATTGGTTTTTTTGTTGATTCTTACTTGCAATTTTTATTAAATTAGAAACTAATGAAAATAAATTTATTGTAATAAAGTTAATAGTAAAAGAAGGAATTATACATTAATAGAGTTGAAATAATTACTTTTCTTACAATAAATAATTTTATTGTTGTATAATTAAGTGATTATTTTTAAGAGCTCCCTGCAAAATTGAATAGGAAAGGACAACATTATCCTTTGATAAATAATTATAATTAACTATGGTTGAAGGATAATTAGGACATTTCACACAATTTGATATATATATATATATATATATATATGGAAAAATAGTAATAATAAATAAATTAATATGATTAATTAGGTTTTCTTATTGTGCCTTTTTTTATTAATTAATAAAATGAATATGAATATGAATTTGATTGTCTTTTTTATTAATTAATAAAATGATTGACAATGCTTTGAACCTGACTTTTGAAAGCTAAACACTGACACTTATAAACATGTTTATTTAAAACTTAATACTTATTCATAGGAAAAAATACAATTCATTGTTACTATAGTTAGAGCAACTGTAGTACTTTAATTCTGAATTTGACTTTGAATGTATGTGTACAATCCATGTTCATATTCAAAATAATTGGTTTGAATTACTTAAGTTTGTATAAGATTTATAAATATGCTTTTGAACTTTTGAATCTTTGAATAAACTAATATTTTGGTATAATTAATGAATTAATTTTAAGCTATATATGTTAGTGAATTTTAGCATGCCTGGCCCGGCTAGAGAGATGACCGAATGTGTAACACTCACCCTACCCTTATTTTGTTTTTTTCAAGATGGTTTAGAGGAGATTTAGAATGTTAAATAGTTGCTTCAAAAGTTTATAGTTGATTTCTAGACTTTAATATTTCAATTATTAGATAATTGATGTGTGATAAAGGAGATTTGAAGATAAAGTAATAAGCTAAGAAGAAAAAGGTAAAGAGAGAAGAGAAAAAGGTAAAAAAAAAAACAAAGAAAAGAAGCTGAAGAAAAGAAGAATGGGGGTTCAAAAAGTATGCCACTTTGCAATTTTTATTCAATTCATTAACAAATGTCTAAAATTTTAAAAAATAGAATATAAAGACTAAAACTTCAAGTAGAACAAGCAATTAAGCGTATTGCCTATTAAATAAAATATCTAACAACAATTAAATCAAACATAACAAATAAATCCTAATTAATAAATCTCAACTAAAAACTCAAATAAATTAAACCAAAACATATGTCAAAGCTCAATCTCTTAACAGTTTGGGCTACCCTCCATCGTCTATGACCACACAAGTGCGTAAACAATGTCTCAGGTTTGGTAACTCTCTCGGGATTAGATAAACTCCCCTCGAGTGTAGTTTGAGGCGGTTCTAATAATACTCTCAAAGATCATGATTAAGCTATTGTGATATCTTTCTAATAATCCAAGTATAGTCTAAATCTGGTTATCTAGCTCATATACTGGAATTCGCTGAAGTTCATCATCTCTGGTAAAAACAACTTGTGCATCCAAAGTAGCATTAATATATTCCTTTTATGTCAAAGATAAGGATAATAAGGCAGAGATTTCAAAAGAATCATTAGGGATAAATTGTTGTGTTTTATATAGAACGAGGTCCTTCATGTCAAAACTATGACTAAATATCAAAGTTTAGTGACAGTTTAATAATATAATTATTTGATTAAATCGTTTACAACACCAAGATACAATAGTTTAATGAAATTATAAGGAGTGTTTAGTTGTATGTTGTGTGTTTTTGTCTATGAACTTATATGAGTTGTTGAATGGTCGTTTATGGTTTTTAGAATTGTTGGATGGTTGTTTATGGTTCTTCGAATTGTTGTATGGTTGATACTTATATATGAAATTGCATAGCTTGACTTATTTTACATGGTGACCAAGATATTTATAGACCTTGATCACATCAACTTACATCTAAAGTGTGGAGAATAATGTTGCAATAAAGCTGAAGTGCCTCATAGCGTGTGAAGTATCTTGGTAAGTGAAGAGTGTCGTGCCATTGGTGAATTGATCCTGGCTTAACATTGGTGGAGAAGTTGGTGATTGATTAGGTAGAAAATAAATATTAGCTAAAAAAATGGTGTCTACTCTACATAGAAAAATTTATGTTTACACTTTGAGTGGTGCTTGTTATACTTGCAAAGAGAATGTATGTGCCATTCTTGGGAACTAAAAAGAAAAATCATTCCCAACAAAATGCATGTCCCATGCATTTCTTCTGTAAAATATGCACCTATACTAAAATATATACATTTTACATTAGTCAACAAGATTTTGTATGTAAATCTAACAACCATAAGAAAACAAGCAAGATTTAACGACAAATGAAAAAAGAAAAGAAATGGGTTGGCACAAAAAACAAAGCATGAGAGGAAAAAAAAAAAAAGGTCCCGAAAGCAAACTAAAGCTTTGATGAGTACACCCCTTTAACCTTCATAAAGATCTTGAAAGGACAAATTTGTAGACACCAAAGAAGGCCATTTGAGGAGTTGGAAGGAGCCACATGCATCGCCCAAATAGGCGTTGACCAACTCATCTAGCACGTGCATTGCAAGCGTTGGTAGAAAGCCTACTGGTTGTTTGGGCATCCTAGTCTGGAACTAAACTCGCCTCAGACTGTCTAATACCTACTGAAACACACACCTCTATACATTTTTTAAGTTTTTAAAAATCCCACAAACAAATTCTTTATACGGCACAACAAACATTACCTCGAACACCAACACAAAATTTTGTATGTCAATTAAGCATCATTTTTCTAGCCATTATTTATTTTCTACCTACTCAACCACAAACTTCTACACCAATATTAAGCCAAGATTAGCCCACCAATAACACATCACTCTTCACAGACCGAAGTACTCCACACACTACAAATAGATGATGTAACTAAGTTCGATGCCACAAAGTAAGATAAGTCAAGCCAAGCCATGCAATTCATATATTAGCATCAACCACTCAACAATTCCAATAACCATATCAATCATCTAGCAATTCCAAAAACCACCAATAACCATTCAACAATTTCAGAACCATAAACAACCACTCAACAAGTCATACAATTTAATAGACAAAAACATAACATATATATACATACTCCCTACAATTTCATTTTATTTTCCTTTATTGTACATTATTTTTCCTTATATGTTTTCTAACTTAAACACTGGAGTGTGTTATATTCCCCCAAGAAATTTATTTGATAAGAAAGCTTATAGATAAGTGGTCAAGCTCGTTCACTTCAGTAACCCAAAGATACAACCGTGGAAAGCACCAGTCTAAAGTTTTTCACGACTTCATTAGTGTCAATCATATACTCAAATTAATGGAACTTTTACTCATGTTATTCAAAATTATAGGATGCATAATTGTCCAACCAACTTAAGATCTAACCCAATAAAAGATCTGAATCACTAGGTCATCAAATCAAATCAATTGACATTCTTTAATTTTTTTAATGAAGGATCACCATGACGTGATTTTGATTTTTCTTTTCCTTTTTTATATCTCATGGTTAACTCGGTCGTATTTGAATTAGGTTAAGTTATATTGGTTAGATCGATCAAGTCAACCAAAATTTGATCAGGTTAACCAGGTTTGACCGGGTGGGTTGGTTTAATTTCAAGCCTAGTTCGGGTTTGGCCTTAGGTCACCAAGTTCCTAGATCAACCCACCGAGTCAAGTTTGATAATTATGGTAGGGTACAATCTGATTTCACTTAGTCCTAACTCAATCCTTGATCACACCGATCTTGATTCAAAATGTCTTGGACTAGTATTAGTTAACTCCATGTGTCTTGGTCTTAATCTTAGACTCCTTAGATCCAAGATCATTTTGATTCTTGATAGCCCAAAATTCAATCCCAAACTTGTCCTGAGCCTAACCCTTGATGTTTGGACCTAATCCTAGCCCAACCCCTGCCATCTTGGACTAGTCTTGGCCTAACCCCTAAGAACTTGAGGCCCAATTCTCAAATCCAATCCCAATCCAGTCCTAGCCCCGCCCCTAACATTAGGACCTGATATCAACCCAACCCCTCGCCCTAACTTTTGGGCCAGTCTCTTCAGATCTCTAGGCACCTTTGATCTAGTCTTAGACTGTCCCGAACTTAGTTTCATCCTAATCATGACCTAATTTCTACATTAGATTAATAGTGTAAAAACAAGTTCTAAAAACATTTAAGAAAATTTTTATTTTAAAAAGTTTTGAAACTTATTGTCAATTTTTATTCATCAAAACAAAAAAACAAAAAAAAAACATATTTTCATATCTTGTTTACAATTTTTTGAAAACAAAAACAGAACAGAAATCAAGGGGTGACTTGGGTCAGGTTCCGAGAGTAAAAACTATAAAACCCATTGATGCTTTCTAAAGCCTTCCTTTAGTCAGATATATTACTGCAATGGCCTATATTAATGTGCTCATTAAATTGAAGCTGCCAAAAAAAAATCCAAGTGAACTGGTATTGGCTCCTCACCAGCACTTTCCCAGAAAGCAAATCTGGCACAATTTTCCAAGAGCAAGGTACAAACCAAAAGCAAGCATAAAGCTGTATCCCGGGACTCAATGCAGCATTGCTATCCCCTGACCTGGAGTTCAATATGCGACAGGAACTTTCCATGTTCACTAGGTATTTAGAAGCGGAACCAAATAGATGACAGAACAATAAATAAACAAATGGGAACTCGATCAAGACTATTGGTAATGGGGTAAAAGAAGCATTTATTACCAGAAGCAAAACTGAAAGCAATAACTAAGCATGTCATTAAAATTCCCAGTGAATACAAAGGTAGAAATGCAACCAAGCCAACAAAAGGCGACGGGCTCCCTTTATATGGTTCTACCACTCGCACTACTCCATTCTTCACAACACTAGAGAAAGGTGCAAGGTCAGATTCTGGCCAACCCAAAACCAAGATTAAATTGACATTTTGATGAATGCAATCAAAGAGTGCACCCAAAGAGATGAAGAGAAACAGAAACATTAGTAGGATTTTCCTCTGGCAAAATTAAACCAAGAACGTTTCCACTTTCATAGATGCAAAGGGACGTACACATTTTGGAAGCAAATTGACCATGACAAGCTCATAAAGCATGACATTATGTACACACTAAGTTTCTGTGATTTTATGTACATACAGTATTATTATGTTAATCAGCATTTCTTGTTGTCAGTGCAATGAACAGTAAATAGGTGGGTTATAAAACATTCATCAAACATCCCTTACCTTAAGCTTGATTTCTGCGAGTGAATTTGATGGTTTCTTTGGGCTTGATGGAACAGTGCTGAACTTGTGAACCAAGACCTTGAAACATGGCAAAAATATTATGTAGAGTGCGGCCAAAATAAAGGGTGCTGCTACTAGCCATCCCAACAGCTGCAAAATCATTGTGATGACATTAATTATCACATAAAATAAAATGCCTCCGAAAGGGAATAAAATAAATATTAAAAATGTCTATAGCCACATGGATTTCTCGTGAGCTCCAAATCTCAACCCATATAGAAGTGCAGAATCATCCCAGTGGTTCAAGGAGGAAACTGAAAAGAACAAGTCAAAGCATTGCAGATCCACTACAGTAATTGGACGTTCCATCTAATCTAAAATTTTACAACAATCAGCACTGGGAGTCAAATTAGGTGAGCAGGCATATCAACTGATCGCCGGAGTTAGTGCAGTATAAATTGACAGTATAAGCTGCAAACTATATAGTGATTAGAAGTTCAAGGTTGTTGGTTGCAGCAGTTCAGCTTGCTACATCTTGTGACATGGAATGGAAGATAGGAAACTTTGTTGTTGAAAGAATTTTGGACAAGCCAAAGCAAGTGCCAAGGTATCTTTTATTTGTTGTCCACATTTAGAGTAGTTATGAGCAGAAACATGAAGAAGACAAGGAAGAACTTTATTTCCTGTTTTGTCAGAAGCTGATTAGCTGCAAAAGATGGTCGCCTTTTAAAAGTGATTTCCTACTTAATTTGTAACACATCTAATCCTCCTTGTTCTAATTTGAACTAATGGTACGTTGGACTTTGTCTGCACAGTTTGAGGGAACAGGGGTTTCTACTTCTTCATTATTTGTTAATGCACATGCCCTAATTAAAAAAAAAATACTATCCACATTCTCTAGACAGTGAATAATTAATGTGCCAGCATCTTCATAAACTTAATGGATTTTGTACTTCTGGGTGCTGGTTGCACGCACATAATTCAAATAAGATCCATCATCTTGTATGTGGCTCGAATTCTTTAATCTTCTTAACAAAATTTAGTTATGTACATCGAGAACACTAGCTCTGTATCCCACCTCCGACACCAAAATCTGTGCTAGATTACTAACCTAAAGAAACCAAAATCCTCCAACCATCACATTGTAGCACTTGAGAAATTCATTCACAAATACAGACCCACTCTATTAAAACCTTACACTATGAACAAAACATTGAAGTCGCTAATTAGATGGTCCTATGGAGGCATCCTCAACATTCATCCAGCACGTTGGATGAGCATTATTAGAAAATGCTGCTATCACTTGTACCAATTTGGCGCTGTGGTCTTGGATCTTGGTTTAAAAATACATTTCCCAGAATTGTTTACACTTCTCATCAACCGAGCCTCTTTTATTAATAATGCCAGTCTGCAGATAAGGCATTAGGGAGAAAGGGTACAGCAATCTGGGACCACAAGCCAAGTGGAGTACAAAATAAACATTTAAAGTTGTTCAAGCTCAAGTTTGTCAAAATGGGATCATATTTGAAAACAAACTCTAGCTTAAGCTGAAGAAGATAAACTATGACCCCCTCAATCCTCTCAGAGATTGAGCACACAGCTACCGATGTTGAGTATTTTACTCCATGTGGATATTTGATTGTCATATTACCCAACTGATTATCTAGAGGCTGTCATCTAGAAATTATTCCTTTCCAGGATTACTATGTTTTGAAGGGTTTGAATCTATTTGAACCAAGAGATGTTTTGGTGCTTCTATTATTTATATAAGAGTTTCAATGAGGATAACAATAACCTTCTCATATCTAAATGATCCCTTGGAACACCATATCCCCTGACTTCTAAATTCAATGCTCTACTTTAGTATGCTGACTCCTTTCTTCATCCCAAGATGTTTACCCTAAATACTTAAGGAGTTTTATGTCCAGTGAAGGTAAACACTGGAGTACAATCGCGTTCATTCATGTGAGATAGAGAGTAAGAGTGTTGGTTAGAACCAATATGGCTACTTACAGCATGGGCAATACTTAATATAACTTCACGCGAAGCTTGTCCTGTCAAAACCTTTTTCAATGCATCGGATGTCAAAGGAAAAGGAGGTCCACCAGACATAACTTCGCCAAAGCGCAAGAAGGGCACCACCAAACTTGAAAAGGAAAAACATAAAATCAGAATTCAGAAAAGAAAAACGAATCTAGTACATACTTAAGGCGCTGCAATGCATGCGACAAGAAATTGAAAATGTTATTATCAAGTCCAAATGCACATCAAAGCTCCTTTGAGCATTCAGAGACCAAATCACCAAATATTTCCTTAAATCTTTGACTAACTGCCGCAGTATAAATAGATAATTAATCAGAAAATGTGGTAGAAAATGGATCAATGCCAGGTATAATTTTTTTCTTTAAAAAAAAATCACGCAATGTCAACGATGAAGATGGATACGATACCATGATCCATTCCAGGAAGAAAGCAGAAATACCTTAGCTCTATGGGAGTAGCGATGAAGTTAGCTAACAGCACGGTGGGAGCATGGCAAAGAGATCCAAGCAACGCAATAGCCAGTCCACAAAGCAGAACGGTAACACCTGCCAATCATTTCCAAGAAATTTCATTAAATAGCTTCAAGAATCTCATCGAGTTTATCCACAGAACAAAATACATACATACCGCATATAGGAAATATTCCGAGAGCAATACCAAGTGCCGTTGAGAAAGCCAATTGCTTCGGCTCTAAACCCCTGCCAATAAATAAATAAAATAACACCACCACAGAACCTCATCTATAAAAAATTAGATTCAAGAGAAGCTACCTGCGAAGGATTTGATAGAGAGGATCCACGATCTTCTTGTCAAGCCAAGCCAGAAATCCCATCGCCGGCATCGCCATTTTTTCACTTCTTTTTCTATATTATTGATTAAAATTACACGATAAAACACTTTCTTTTTTTCTTTTCTTCGATGAGAATCAAACACTGTATTTAATTCTCATTTCCCTCTTAAGATATTAACAGATTCTCTTCCTTTTTTCTTTTTCTTTTTTTGTATTTTGTATGACTTAAAACAAAAGAAAGGTAGTTGAAACTTAAAACACTTTTGTGTTCAGTCTGTATGCCTGTGACAACATCAGGGATGCCAATTGTTTGTGCCCTTCTGCGATGACGGTACGTTATGTCCTTTTCTTCTTTTGAAAGCACCCGTATTGTCACTATTGTGTGGGTGAGAGGCACAGATTATTATTTCTCACTGTGCTTGTTGTTTTTCCGATAAAATTGTTAAAAATATATTTAAATTTTTTTTTCATACATACTTCAAGCACCTTAAAATATATACTTTAAATAAAAATTTATACGTAATTCGAGCATCTTAATCAATCCAAACATAATATAATTCTAATTAATTTTTTATTAAAAAAGAAGTATCATAATACATTACATGTGTTATACATAATAATTCATATAATTCATATAATCCATGCATGAAATATTGAAATATTGAATCACCGATCAAGTTTTATTTATTTATTCAATTTGCAAGAAGATTTAATAAACTTGAAATAATATTATGATAAATAGTTCTTGATCAAATATCTTCAGACGATTTTTAAATTCCAGATCATTAGAAAAGGCAACCTCTGGAAACATTTCAAGCAATTTTTTTCAATAAATAAACCAGCAACATCATAATAAGGTGCATTTTGACAACCTTAGGTGGCTCCTCCTAATTCTCTCAGTAATTCTATTTTTCTTTCTCTGTTTTTCTCCTCATTTCTCATGGAAAATGTCAAGAAAATGGCAAAATTAACTGACTAACCGAATAGATCTTTCTCTGTTTTCCTCCCCATTTCTTCGATTCAAATAACAGTTTACAGTTCATCAGTGCTAATCAAGAGAATTAATGGAGTAATTATTTCTCTGATTCAATAATAATTGACATCTCAATTATTTTTTATTCTCTCCAGTCTCCACCATTAACAAAATATTATGAACAATTGAACATATTTTCTTTACTAAATTTGCCATCAATAAAACAAACGAGACTCTGAGAGCATAAAATAGGCAGAGAGCATAAATTTTTGAATAAAAATTCATTACCAAATTTGCAAATCACTTCAAATTTTCTACTGCATATTCATTACCCAATCACTTTAAAATCATCATACTAAATTACTAATCATTCCATCAAGCAAAACATTATAAAAGGGAATAATTTTTTTTCAAATCATGGGCAATCAGGACCGGGAAAATACAGGGGATTGGAGAATATCATATTATAAATAGAACTTCTTACGGTGAAGACTGAAGAGGAAACCGGCAAGCCGAAGACTGAACTTTGAAGTCTTAAGAGAAAACTGTTGATGTTGGGGAAAAAAAGGAGATCGATGCCGCTGTTGATGAAGAATGAAGACTGAAGAGGATGTCGTTGATGATGGAAATAAAAAGAGAGAGGCAGAGTATCTTTGCCCTTGTACTTTTTTTTTTTGTAGATTTTGTCTCCATACAAATATTCTTATGGATTATTAAAAAAAAAAAAAAAACTTAAAAGAGCTCAATGCAAACACTTTGGACATGCACTTCGGATTGACTCAACGGGTTGATCTGGAATCCAGTAGCTGGATTGATCCAGGTAAAACAAAAAACTGTCTAGGATAAAAACTCAGTAAAACCCGGTCGACCCGAGACTTGGCCAAACCCGGACGAGACACGATGTTTTTTTTTCAAATGTGATTTTTCTCCTATATCCCTCTTTTTTTATATTTTTTTTTGTTGGTTATTAACACTTTTTAAAATTCACTATATAAATACTAGAAATATATTTTATTTTTTCAATGTAGGATTTGCAACTCTTTAATATATACACTCTATATTTCCAAGAAAAAAGTTGTTTTTATAATATGGGATTTGAAGCTTTTTCGTATATATATTCTATGTTCACAAGAAAAAAGTTAAGTTTTTTCAATGTGAAATAAAATTTTTTTGTTTATATACTTCAACTTAAAAAGATAACATAATATATTTTCAATATGAAATTTGAAGCCCTTTAATATATATACTCTATGTTTATAAAAAAAAAATTATATTTTTTCAATGTGGGATAAAATTTTTTTAATTTAAATACTTCAATTTTGACATAGTATCTTTTTAATGTGAAATACAAAAGTTTTTAAAATATTCTTTTAAACTTTATTATTTACGATATATATAATATATATTTATATGAATTATTTCTTAATTTTAAAGTTTTTAAAATATTCTTTTAAACTTTATTATTTACAATATATATAATATATATTTATATGAATTATTTCTTAATTTTTTTATATAAAAAATTAAAATTTTAAATAATTTTTTTTAATTTTTTAGATTAACCATAAAATTCAAGATCCGATCACTTCACCGGAGTCAACCTCCGGCTCAAGTTTTATAACGAGTGTATTTGGTATTGCGGTAGCTGTTGTGGTTGTGGTTTGAAAAAAATTGTTTTATAAAAAGTACTTTTGGTTGAGGTTGGTTTGGTATTTATATATGTTTGGTTAAAAATGTGGTTGAAATTAAGGTTGAAGAAAAAGTAGTTTAATGTGTTTGGTTAAGAATGCTTTTGAAATTGAGATTATAAAATAATTTAAAAATATATATATTACTATTGATGGTTTTAAATTTAAATATTGTAGAATTAATTACTCCTATTACATCATGAAATAAATAATACTTTATATAAAATATTTTTTTATTATTCCATTAAAATATTTATAATTCCATTACGTATAAAATTCATCCGATAAGAACTACATTTTTCATAATTTTTTGAGCGTGTAATAAAATTAGATAAAATATTATCAGGTATAAAATTGATATTACAGTGCGAGTGAATTTAATTCACTCTATACTAGTTTTTCGGGAAAAAAAATATTATTCACATCGCAGTGCGAATGAATTTAATTCACTCTAAACTAGTTTTTTTTTTAAATATTAATAAAATTAACATTAAAAAAAAACACTTGTGTTAATGGTCCAAGTGAATTGCACTGTTTATTAATTTTTAAGTGAACAGTGTAATTTTTTTACACTATTTACTTAAATAGTATATCAATATATATTATTCATGCTAATTGCATTGAACAATATAATTATCATGCATGCATACGTGAAAAGCTAAATTTCTTTACTTCTCATTTATAGCATTTCGAAAGCAAAAATTATATAAAATCCATGTATAATAAATTACTTTTCTTCGTTATCAAACAACTATAAACTGCGTTTTAATTAAAAGGCAGCCGCAACGCAGCCGTATAAGCAAACCGCCTCATGCCTAGACTGCTTTAAATGTGGATTTTAATAGTTCAGTAACGATTATACCCTTCATTCTGATTGAAGGTTTAGTTGTGTTGAAAGGGTAGTGTGGGGTTTTCGCATTGCCTTATTGCCTTTTCCTTCTGATCTTTTGAGACGTGGCAAGCTTTTATCCATGTTTTTTTTCCCTTTTGTTCTGGTCTTTAGCTTATCGTTTCTTTATCATTTTCATTTCCTCTGAAGAAGAGCAGGGATGAAACACAGGTTGGAGAAAAATGGAGAAGGATGCCGCATCGGAGATAAGAGAATACTGCCGAGAGAGGGTAGGTGGTGCTGTTGGCAGTGGTGGTTCTTCTCCTTTTTCTAACACAAACTGATAGACGAAAGCCGAAAGAGGAGGCACCATACAAGAAAAAAAGGGGGGCAAGGAAGCCATTACGAAAAAGAGAAATCTACAGAGCGATGGCCTTGCTCTCTCGTCACTGATGATGAGGATGGTTTTTAAGGTTTTAGGCATAGTACACCTTTCTAAGTTTTCTTTTATCGATTTGTGTTTTATTTTGGTATTTGACTCATTAATATGATTTTTATTTTTAAATATTCAGACATGCACTTTACTGCTTTGGGTTTTTACCAAGGTCTGCTTAATTTGTGGTGCAAATTATAATATGCTATACAGAAATTGAAATATAATTTATGAATTATGAATTTCCTGGCAGGTTGGGGAACATCAGGAGGATTTTGTTGTGGGAGATAAGAACTGAAAGATGAGGTTCGAATTTATACATGGATGATGTTGCTCTTCGCGGGTAATTGATATGGTGAGTTGATAAGGTGTTGAATTGCTTTATTTCTAAATATTGAATGGAAATTTTGGTTTCCTGTTAGAATGGAATTGTGGATGCTCTGAATTGGTTTCTTTGTATCTTGCCTGTAATGTGTTTGACATTCTGAGAAAGTTGACCTTTCTTTTTCTTTTTTCTTTTTTTTTTTAAAAATGTTTAATGGAATATAATGTTTTCTACATGTTGGGTGTTCGAATTCGCTTAGAGATTTATTATGCTGATAAAAGAGTCCATGTTGATCCCTGTTGTTTTGGGATATGATTGGAGGAAACAGTTTTTTGGTCCTCTCTTAGTGTCCAGGTTTTAATTCTGGTTTTAATATAATTTTAATTGCTTTCCATCAAGTGTAAAAGGAAACATCTTGATGATCAATCAAATCAAACATTCATTTGAGTCACAGCATGGGTCTCTACTGTTAATTCATTGAATTGTTTTATTTATATTTTTATTTTTATCAGGTACAAAGGAAACATGTATATGATATTAAGCAATTGATTTTAACCAGAGATGGTGGAAGTTGTTCTCAACATGTATTCAGTGAGTGCCCTTTTGACTTTCAACGTATTTTGTGACTTGAATTGCTGTTTACATTTTCCACGCATGATAGCTCTGCTGTTGTTTTTGCAATGCTATAATAGCTTTCACCTTATACTCTTGTGCTTCACACAGTCCGAGTGAAGATAGTTCAGTATGTTAAAACTTGTTGCTATGGTTGTTGTTAATTGGAATTCTAATTCAATCTGCACTCCGGAATTGATGACATTCAGGTTTGATCCTCCATGATGACCATACAAGAATAATTCTCTCATATCCCTCCTCAGGATAGTAGATATTGCTGGGTGGTTTGGTTGATTGTATTGCATCGTAAAAAAAGATTGAATCTGAAATGTTGACAAAAATGTAAAGTGAATAATATCTTTTCATGTTGCAATCCTCTAGATTTGTGAGGGTCAAATTTGAGAGGGGAAGACCTGATGCCAACCTCAACACTGAGTAGTAGTTGTTTTAGTTGGTTTTTGCCTTATGATTATTTTTTGTTACTCTATGTATCTGTGAGCCCACATGCACCTAAATTTTTATGAATTGTTAGCTCACACGAACACTCATTTTGTGAATTCCACTTGGGATTATCTTTTTCCATTAACAGAAAGTTGTTCGTTAGGTACATGCAATGGTAGTTGCAATCTCCATGTACATGTTGTATACCTAAATCACAATTTTCATTTATTAATTGCTCCTTATTTATGGATTCAAATTTCTTCCCAGCCTCAAATGCCCTACATTAATATGGGAGAAGACAGTGATACAGAACCCCATCCTGGATTTCTATACTATAATTTCCTTTAGGCAATGATATGGGGCTGGGCAGAAGTTTGGTGGTCTGTTAATTAGTTTCAGGTCTAGGGACAGTCTTGCTTCGGCTTATTCTATTGAAGGCCTCTTGACCAGTTATTCCAATTCTTTTGAGTGATGGTTTGGATTTTTATCAACAGCGATGTGCCTTCCATTCACATTTAAACTACTTGATTTGCGTGCTTTGTCAATTAAATGGTTGGTTAGTCTGCCTATTGTTAGGTATTTCCTCTATCTAGGTGTACTGTTAAATCAAATGCTTTAAGTTTTTGTTGAACTGGTTTTCTCTATAAATATAGCTTCATTTCCTATCTCCTTGAAAGCTGCAACAATTGTTATTTGTTCTTTGAAAATATGGCGATGCCAATGATCAATGAATATAGTGATTCTCCAGCTTTTCTCTAAAAGCCAAGCTAAAATCTTCTCTTTGTTGCTCCCCCACCAGTGACATGACTCATCAGCATGAGATGTTTGATCAAGATCATGACCAAGATTGGAATAACAGTAGGAAGCTGCAGCCACAGGCACCAAGATCACCTTATGCCTGGCTCAAATCAACAACCGATGATTTGGATATTAAGGATAAGTATCTTGGGTTGATTGGAAAGAGAGGAAAGAACATGAAACATCTTTGTCCAGAGGATTTTGGGTATGATCCTCGAAACTATTCTCATAACTTTGAGGATGATTTTCGCAGAGAAGATGAATTGTGCTCAATCATAATTGTAGGGGAAAATTTCCTACCACACGAGAGATTGGTGGTGCTGCTGCAGGTAAGGAGGACAGAGATTAAATTGTGGAGCATATATTTTAGGATTAAGGATGTTTGTGGGTTTTATTTGTTGCAATCTAGGTGTTGTGGTTTGTTTCTTGCACAGGCCATTGAACTTAATTTTCAAAAGCAAAAAAATTGAGGAAGAAAAATAGAGTAAGATGTTTAATTAGCGTTTAGATTTGTTTAATTTTTTTTGTTAATGTTTGCAGATTTTGAATTTGGATGGAGAGTTTTAATGGGTGAAGCACTTCGATTGCATTGGCATTAACTATTTAAGAACTTAGGAGTGGAAGAAATGCTATTGAAAAATTAGACATGACCTTTTGAAGGAGCTTGGCCTTCTCGAGAAAAAAAAAAGAAAAAAAAATCCAATTCTAGAAATTAATCAAAAGATTTATGGAATGCTATCCAATTATTTAGTCATTCTATGGTAAAATTAGTTCTGCAACGTTTTATCTTATTGCATTGGCAAGTTAGTGCAAAGTTGGCATTTTTTAACATACTTGGGTTTGTAACAAATTATGCTGAAAGATTTGACATTTGGTTAATTTGATGTGTCAAGGAACGTTAATAATAAGAAAAATCTTAGAAAAAAAAACTCAAATCTCAAAGTTAAAAAAAAAACATAAGAAGAGTGTTTTGGAAAATTTCCAAATTTTTTTATTGTTTGAAAATATATTATATCGTGATCCATGTTGGAGCTATTGTTTTTTGAAAACACTATTTTTATGTGTTAAAAGATAATTCGCAGCACGTAAGGTTTGGGAGTGTGATTGGAGTTGTTTTTTAAAATGTTTTTTATAGTGATTGAAGTTGTTTTTTAAAATGTTTTTTTATTTGAAATGTACTAAAATGATGTTTTTTTTATTTTTTAAAAAAATTATTTTTAATATTAGCACATCAAAATTATTTTTTATATATAAAATTATGTTATTTTTAATACTACGGCAAGTGATGATTTTTTTTTTATTGAAAAGATGAAGACAATGTTAGAATCAATGGTAAAAAAGAATGCTAAGAATAGAAGCTTGATGACAGAGAAAGGGTTAAAAGTAAAAAAGCCCTAGATTGAGGGGTATCCAAGAAAATTTTGAGGAAGGTTGTGAGAAAGCTAGAAGCAGACCGTATTTAAAGAAGGCAAGTCAAGGTTAAAAGTAAAAAATATCTATCAAATCTAGGAAGGGCAAAAGAGTTTTTTAAATTGAGGAAAGACACAACAAATGCCAATAGTCGATGTCGAGAACAAGTTGAAAAAAAAGAAAAAGATATTTAACTATACATGTCTTTTGGTATCTATGATAAAGCCTATGGTGTTTTCAAATGATTGGTTATTGATTAGTACTTAAAAGTGTATTTTTATCAAGATTTTATATAATCATTTTGTACTTGAAGTATCAAAAACTCCTTAACGCATGTTTTATAGTAACAAGTCTGATAAAATAAGATACCTTTAATTTATGGTAAATGTTCATTTTAAATGCAAGCCTATCACATAAATCAAAGGATTGATTGATGAGTTTAACTACTGAAATTGAGAAGACAAAGAGAGGGCTAAGCTTAGAAAAAAAATGCTGGTTGAATTCAAATTGGAACACCATTCGGTTATTGGATCATAATTGGAGCTGTAGAACTTGGATTTAGGTCTAGTTTATATGGATAGAAAGCTAAGACATAGGCCTAAAATTTTCATGAAGAGTCCAAGATTCAAAAGGACCGTTTTCAATTTCAAATTGTAGCAACAACAGAGAAGTCGGAATTTGTCCTGCAGCCTAGACACTGTTCAGTGTTCAGCCCATACCTCGAGTTCTAGAAGTCCAAATGACCGCATTCTTGTTTTGTTGGAAAGCTGAGACAATTTCCCAGAACTTTCATGAAGACTATTTGTTCAAATTCTGATGTTAGCAATGACGTTTTCTGCAGATAAGAAGATAAGGATTGTTACCAAGTCAAGAGGTGACCACCTACTCAACAATTAGTCATCAAATCAATAGTTCCGAATTTTGGCCTATAAAAGGAGGCATTTGCCATGCATTTAGGCATCTTGGTTTTCAGATCAAGATCATATTCTTGTTTCTTTCTTTGTATTTTTATAATGTTTAAGTTTTGCTTTCATTAATCTCTTGTTTATGCTTTTCATCATAACTATGTTTTTATCTAGTTTATTTATGTTTCTCTTATTCACAATGTTTAGCTGAGTTTATTATGTCAAGGTGAAAATGTTTCACTAATGGTGTCAGAATAGGTATAATATAAACTCGACATGGACTTCAATGTTTATATTCAAGAAAATTTGTTATTAACTTGTCTTATCTTTTTATCTTACTAATTCTTAATACATTGCTTGTTAAATAAATGATTATTCTAAATTTGTGTTGTACAACCCTTGGTACAATAAATACATTGCACTTTCATAGCCTACTGTATGATATAACCGACACTTGTGCTATGAAAGAAACTTGATTTGTTGTTAACATAAGTTAACATCATGAATTCCTAACAATATTTAAAAGTATGGTGTTACTAAAATAAGATAATTAATATGATCATGTTAAAAATTTATAATGAACTATTAAGGATAAATCATCCGATTGGAACATCCTTTGTGTGTGGTTTCCAGTTGATTAATAAAAAAAGTTTATACTATACTTATTTCTAATACTATTAGTGGATCCTCTAACCTTGACAATTGTTTTATATTTGTTTAAGTCCTTACATCAATATCACATCTTAAAGCTCTCTTCAACTTCTTTTCTGTTATTATCTATTTTTTTATTTATAGTTTATACAGTTAACCTCCCTGTGGTTCGGCCCCGGTCTTGCCGGGTTATTTATTACTTTGACACTCCTGCACTTGGGATAAGACATCAATCTTTTGATCGTGTCAGTTATCCATCAAAGAAAAAGTTGAATTTGCTTTATAGCCTCTATTAGGAGAATATTGATGTTTTAGGTGAACATATAATATGTGGCACGATTATATGTCATTCTTTTACAAAGTTAATGAAATAGAAATAAAGAAATGACAAGGCTAATGATTAACAAAGAACCTTGACCTTTCCTTCGAATTGAAATTTGAGGTAAAGGAATATTAGGAGATAAATGATAGGCAATGAGTTTTAGTATTCTCTTTAAATTTGAGATTAACAATAAAAGGAGTGACATAGTTATATGCCAATGTTTGACCTTGATTGATAACATTGAAAGTTTTTGATTAATCAAAAATCCTGATAAGAGTGAGACATGGTTATATGTCATTATGAAGGAGTTTCCTGTCCAGTTTTAGGAAACAAGATTTATTGGTAAAATATATGGCATCTCACTTTCTTCTACAAAGACAGCAAGAGAAAGAGAGTTAATGAATAGTTGATGGTGATTCTAGGTTTTTAAAACCCTTAAACACTTTTCAGCCTATGAATTTCTTTTTTTTTTTGTTGCCATTAACCATAGCCTGCATTATATGTTTTTAAAACCCTTTTTAACCAAGTAAACAATTTGAACTGATAAATGACGCTCTTAAAACTTGAAGAGCTTTTCTATAAGGGTCATGGCTTCACGAACTATGCATGCTGAGAAAGTCCTGAAAATGAGATAAATTTTCAATAGAACCTTGAGTCTTTGCTCAAACCTCCTGCTGTTGAAATCCATGAAAGGTCATCTCATCATATACCATCAAATGATATACTCAAAATCAGAGATTAAAATTGACACAAGAAACCATAGAAAAAACTATTTTAATCTTATAATTGATCAATTTCTATTTTTAAAATACAAAACAATCAAAGGACTGCATGTATTGAATAACATGTGTTGGGTCTTTGACTAAAGAAGCATAATTTTCAAAATACTTTTAAAAAACTAACATCTCTCTAATTTCATTTCAATAATTAGACTTGAGCAGACATGATTTTTAAAATGTGCGAGTTGATTCTAGAACAAGAAATATTTTCAAACAAAAAACAATATTGGTCGAGTTTGCAAAGTCCTCAACAAAAATGACATTAACACTTCTTGATCATCCTTGAAAAGTTAAGTAGACGAAGGCAATACAGTGACCCTAGAAAGGAAAACAAGCACATTATCGAGAGTAATGTTGCTGAAAGACAACCAATGATTGAATGAACACCAGTAGCAGTTAAGAGTAATGCTACACTCAAAGGGCATCTTCATGTCTGAAATCTTGGTTTGCCCTCTAAAGTATGGTTATGACACCTGAAAGAAGTGATCGTATAGGTGCATTTGGATAAATACACGCCATCAAGACTGACTGTGGGACAATCTGCTTTGAAACTCATTAATTCAAGTTGCATCTCACCACATGAATGTGGGTGATAAAAGGAAATATCATTGATGATGACAATACGTTTCTTTTCATGATCTGGTTAGATGGGCTGAGAGGAATTCATTGAGAAAGACATTGAGCGTACAACAATGAGTCTTTGTTGCCTGTCTGAATGACTTAACAGTTCCATGAAGGTTGATGATAACATATGCTTAAAGAGTATGGTTCAACTAAAGGCAACTTCATGTCTAATTGATAATCCTAAATGAGATCGACATTAGATGATTGTTGGCAGACTACACACAAATGATCAGAGGGTAGTTTTGGGAGAATTTTAAAAGTTAATGATTTGTTAAACTCCTTTATCAATCAAGTAACACCACACTTGGGGGCATGATCAGATTTGATAAACAATGAGAGAAGTAATAGTCGCAAACAACCTAGGATGGGCACTTCATTTACATTTGAGTGGAGGACTAGCATAAGGTAGACTCGAATGAGTTGATGCATCAGAAAAACTAAAAAGGTTTTAGATAGCAAATAAAGGCACCCTATGGTGACGGAGCATCAAAGAGAGAGGGGGATATATTTCAAACTAGATAAGGATGTATGCATGTCATTTAACCCTAAAGCATTGCATAAGTATTTTTGAATTTTATAGGGAAAATCCTCAATGAAATCCAATAAGATTTTGATGAATCTGAGTGAAAAAAGAAAGAATTATTGAGCTAATGATAACAAAGAATTATAGTTTTGACCCTAGAATGAGAGGAAGGTGAGATAAACTCTACCATTAGAAAATTCTCAAGAAAATAAGAAGATCAATCTTGTCATTATGAAGAGTCTTCAAGTCAACCCTGCAATCAGGAAGCACAAAGTTTTCAAGCCTCGCGATTGGAAAGTATCAAGTCAACCCTGCAATCAGGAAGCACAAAGTTTCCAAACTTGGCTATTAGGAAATATCAAGTCAACTCTACAATCAAGAAGCACCAAGTTTTCAACCCTGTCATCAGGAAATCCAGTTAAATCCAATAATCAGGAAGGACATATGTCAATCCTGCAATTAAAAATCACTAGGAAAGTTCAAGAAGAACTTGATCAAACCCTATCATCAAGAAGAAAGAAAAGGAAGAACCCTACCATCAGGAATCTTAGATTTTAAACCCTGCAATCAAGAAGAAAAGTGAGAAGAACCTTACTATTAGGAAATTCTCAAGAAAAGAAAAAAGTTCAAACCTTGTCATTAGGAAAAACAAGAAAAAGCCTACTATCAAGATTTTGAGTTTTAGGAACCCTGCTATCAGGAATCTTAATTTTTAACTCTACAATTAAAATGTTTTGGATTCAATCAAAATGATTAAATACACCCTTGGAAAGTTCTAGTTGAAAGGGATCGCTGAGATTTAGGATTTTAGGTCAACTGAGCTGAAAATGAAGACAATTATGTAGGAGAATAGTTATGAGAATACGGTTATCCTAGGAGCTAAAGACAAAGGCCAAGGTTCTAGTTAAAAGGGGTCTTTAGATTGAGATTTCAAGTTAACCTAACCAAAAGGACATTGTGGTTCTAGTTAAAGGGGATCGCGAGATGAGATTTCAGGTTAACCAAGTTGAACACAAAGACTAAGGTTCTGGTTAAAAGGGATCTCTAGATTGAGATTTCAAGTTAACCCAACCGAAGGCAAGATTTTGGTTCTGGTTAAAGGGGATCACTAGATTGGGATCTCAGGTTAGCCAAACTATTTTTCAGATTTGGGTTCTAGTTAAAGGGAATTGCCAGATTGAGATTTCAGGTTAACTATGTTATAGACAAAGATTTTGATTATGATTAAAGGGATCACCAAATTAGGATTTCAGGTTAACCAAGCTAAAGACAAGGATTTTGGTTCTGATTAAAGGGGATCGCAAGATTAAGGTCTTAGGTTGACTAAACTGAAGACAAATATTTTTTATTCTAGTTAAAGGAAATTGCTAGAATGGGATTTCAAGTTAGTCGAGCCATTATTCAAATTTAAGTTCTGGTTAAAGTGGATCACCAGATTAGGATCCCAAATTATCCGAACCGTTTTTCATATTTGTGTTCTAGTTAAAATAAATTGTCAGATTGAGATTTCAAGCTAGCTGAGTCGTTGTTCATATTTGTGTTTTGGTTAAAGAAAATTACCAAATTGAGATTTCAGGTTAGCCGAGTCGTTGTTTAGTTTATGTTCGGTTAAAGGGGATTGCCAGATTGGGATCTCAGGTTTGCCAAACTGTTTTTCAAATTTTTAGGTTTGGTTAAAAGGAATTACCAGATTGGAATTTCAAGATAACCGAGATGTACACATTTTCATCATAGTTATGATTGAAAGGGATTGCTATGAAAATAGAGTTTTAGGTTATCGAACTAGAAGCTTTGAGGAGATTAGTTTTGGAAGAACAGTTCGTTTGTCTTTACAATACTTACGGAGAAAAGACTTGTTTTAAATGAGCAAGTTGCCCATGAAAATAGACTAGTTTTTTAATTTTAAATGAGCAAGTCGCTTATGAAAATAGACTAGTTTCTGAAAGTGTAGGTCGCCCATGAAAATAGACAAATTTCAGGGAAGCATGGACGTTTGCTGAAGTTCTTTTTTAAATTAGAAAAGAGAGGGCGCCCATGAAATTAGACTAGTTTTTGAATTTTAAAATGGAAAAATCGCCCGTGAAAATAGACAAATTTAAGGATAGCATGGATGTTTGCTGAAGTTCTTTTTGGAATTTGAAAAAATGGCAGGTCACCTGTGAAAATAAGTCAATCTTTAAATTTCAAAAAGGGCAGGTCGCCCGTGAAAATAAACTGGTTTATTGAATTTCAAAAGTGGGGCATGTCACCCATGATAATGAGATCATTTTCTTCTTTGGATAGGTGGATCGCCCAACAAGTCAAGCAGACATTGTTTCTTTACAAGCTTATTATGCAAAATCTTAATGAGATTTTGCTTCGTAAGCGTTGTAAAGAGAGGGCATTTGTTGCTACCTAGTTTTTTACTATATTTTTTAAAAGAAAAGAAAAGAAAACGAAAGGATAAAAGGCTTACCTTAGCTAGTTCCAAATGAGAAATGGGTGGTTGGGTTGCTACATGTGATGCTAGTGGTAGATGATGAATTTTCTCTATCTTGGGCATATCACTCTATACATGGGTTTTCTTTGTTTCTCTTCGAGTTAGGTTTTTTTTTTCTTTTTTTTTCCTCTTACTTTTTCTTTTTATATCCTTATTCTTCCCCTATACAGTTTTCTAGTTCAAACTAAACCCATTTTTTGCCTAAAAACTCTTTTTTCCTTCTCTCCCCTTTTTGTTTTTTCTTGTTTATCTCTTCTCTTTCTTTTTCTTCCTCTCTTCTCTTTCTTTATCTCTTACTGCTCTTTGTTAGTATTGTTGCTACCCAAAATTTGACCTAATTTTTAAAAAAGGTTTTTTTAAAAAACCTAAAAATAGCAAAAGACAACAAAAACCCAAAAAAATATATTTTTGACGTCTTTACATCACTAGCTGCGTCTTTTACTATGCGTTTAGTTCTTAATGCACTTTTTAAGTTGACATTAAAGTTTCTCTTTTTCAAAAAAATCAAAATACAAAAAATAAAAAAAATCAAAATATACAAAGGGACCAAATATGAAAAGAAAGAAGTTAAGGGATCAAATTGTTTTTGGGTTGTTTGATCTCCAAACAAACTTGGTGACCAAACAATTCAAGATAGCAAACTCTTTTACCTATAAATATGTGGTTATACCACACACAAAAGAGGGGTGGAGAAATTTAGGAGAGAAATGTTTTGGGAGAGAATTTGAAAGGGAGACAAATTAGTTACAACATTTTACCACAAAAAAAGACCTTCATCACACATTCCACACTCTCTCATCTCATAAAGACTTTCCCAATAAAAAAGACACAATAAAAAAAAAACCCTAAACCTAAAAAACCTTAGACCAGCCATCCTCACCATTCTTGAGAACCAACCACACCAGTCAATCAAACACTCCATCATCTTCCCTAACTCTCAGCCACCAAGAAACCAAAAAAAATACCCAGACCACTGCCTCCTCCACTATACGTCAGCTCACCACTCATCATCCACCATGTCCCTTGCCAACATCTATCTCTTTCCTAGAACCAACAAACCCAGCAAATCACCATCACAAGAAGACCCAGTCACTACTGGAACCAACCTCTCTAACCTTTCCTGAAAACCACCTAAAATCATAGCTTCCCTCAGCAGAAGCCTTTCCTCAGAAGCTACTAGCACTAGAACCACCAGCCCCAACATCAGTTTCCTCTCTTGGTTACCACCAACCTAGCTTAAACAAGAGCAACAGTAACAAACCTGATTGCCATACAAGAGCATCAGTTTCCTCTCTTAGCCTCTCCTTTGGTTCCTCCAAAACTAACACCTATTTTCTTTCATCCTCCTCCCATGATGTTTCCCTCTCTCTTCCTTTTCAACAACCACCGAGAACCATATATAACAGCTCATCCACATCTCAACCAATGTTGTCTCAGCTCCTCTAGTTGGCCATAACCAAGTAACATCAACAACACTAGCTGACATAGCAGTCGTAATTGAACATCAGGTTGTCCTCCTTCATCCACAACAACAGCAACGACGATATCTCCTCTTGCAACCCATAACAACCACTATAATGCTAGATAACCTCATCAACAGACCCATAGCAGTCTATAATAGCAAAGAATAATAGATGAAAAAACTAGTAACAAAGGAGAAAGAAACAAATCTGAAAGAAAAGGAAAAAGCCAAGAGAATCGAAACTTTGCTTGTGGATTTTTTTGTCTTTGCAGGTGATAATGAACTTCACCGCTACTATAGTAAGGAAGAGGAGGTAATGCTACTTCAAATCCATCGGTTCTTAGCCTTCCATGAGCCGCGGGGCGTGAACCCGCACACCTCTAGTAGTGGTGGCATGTGGAACCTACGCGCCGCCATTGTTTCTCCGTTTCCAGTACCGTGTAGCAGCCTTTCCAAACTATCCTTGGCCTTCAAAAGGTCCATTTTTGGATTTCGATGATTTTTATGTCTTTTTTGTTATGATTTGTGTTTAATTACAATGTTCTGTAAATATTTGTAATTGTATGGTGTGTGGGTTAATTAGTAAAAAAGATAGGTGTGTGTGTTTGTAATTTCTTATATGTTTTTGCATTTTTAAATCCAAAAAGACAAAAAGAATTAAATGTTTTAATTGTATACGACCAAGTCTCTCAAAAATATAAAAAATGGTACAAATATTTTACATTAAAATATAAAGTTTTAATTAAATTTCTTTCTCTATTAAAGTCTTCACTTATAGATATCCCTCATAAGATTATGTTAATTTTTGGTAATACCTTGTAATGTACACATATTTTTTCCTATTTTTTATCTAAGTTAGGAGCCCTTATTCATAAACTATTGGAGATGGTACTTGTTTTTGAGCCTTTATATCTCTTTTTTTAGTGCATAGTACTCCTTAATATCATGACCCTTATCCTTTTAGAACAAACAATACTTTTTTCTTTTTTTCTAATTATGACTTTAGAGGTCTCATTTCGTGAGAGGAGGGTGATATATAAACTCTTTTTTCTTGGATGGTTGCATATAACTTTGTTTAGGTTATGTTTAGAGGTGTGATTAAGAGTTTTAAAAAAACAAATAGTTATACACTAACCTTTTCAATTGCCTCTTAGTTGTTTGGTTTATTTAGGGACCGATCATGCCTAGAGGGTTCATCTATTTACTTGTGAAAGTAGAGGTGAGATTGTTTTGCCACATACACCTCTTTCATTCATATGTGTTTCTTTATAACTTCCTTTTCTTTTAGGAGATTTCTATCAAGGAAATCATATATATCTCTACATAAAGTTTGGTCATAAACCTTATTGATTAAGGTATTTAAGGTTATTGCTCCAATAAGTCTTCTACATTTAACATTTTCTTATCCAAACTCTTTAAGTATGTTTTGTTGCTCTCATTCTCCTATTGGGTGATGGCAAATAACTTTATAGAGCTTTTCCTTTACTAGGATGCTTGTGTTGAAGTGGGCTATGAGATTTGCACAAAGATATTTAAAGTTAAGGATAAAGTTGGGATCTAGATTATGATAACAAAATCAAGATGACCTATAAAAAAGTTATAGAAAAATCTTGCACATGCATCTAAGTCTTGTATTATCAAGTCTAAGATCCTACACATATTTTTCATGTTCTTTTTAGGATTAGTTGGGATATTTTACATGTCTAGATTCATTTTAATAAAGATGAAATCTTGAGAGATCAGTATCCAACATATGATTTTCTAGCAATCAGGGATATACACTTACCCGATAAGGGATATACACTTCAGCCATTGTGACTTGTATCACCATGGATTTAGCTTCCATTTAAGCCCTATTCCTATGTAGTTGCTTAATGACGTATCTAAAAAAGAGTGGTCATGATGGAGATGGCTCATCTTATAATTATGGTTATATGCTATTTTTCTTAATGTTTTTCCTTTATTGTTTCTTATCCATCTACTTAGAGGATACTTCTAATGAAAAATATAGCAACTTTTATGGGAACCATGAAGCAATGATGCTATTTTTTCTCTTTTACACATCATTTTATCTTGCTTTCTTCTTAAAATGGAATTGTTTACACTTGCTAGAATGTACAAAAGGTGGAGCTAATAGAGGAGCCATATGTGGTAAAGGAGGAAAGGCTTTTAACTACTCTTATGTGACCATAAGGGTCTCTATGAGTAGTTTCACTTGTTGAGCCAATATTGGAGATCTGGTAATACCTAGGATGGGAAGGTTTATGACTCTTCCAAGTCCTAAAGTTTTTTTTCATTTTCATTCATGTAAAGAACATAAAATATATGAAAGAAGATGATGAGACTAGTTTTTGTTCAAAAGTTTCCCTAGAGACATCACCACTAATAAGGTTAGGAATGATGGACTTGGATAGTAAAACACCTGGAAAACAAGTCCCTTCAATAAACATAATGATGTTGAAGACCCTTACATTGGGGTTTAAGGCAGTCTATAAATTTTTGAACCCATATTGGTGTGTTCATCATGTAAGGGATAGAGTGGTAAATGTGCTTACCACCTACAAATTTGGACTATTTAGATATGTATACCTAGAATGACAACGAACCTCCATAAAAGTTTTTCTGATTTCTGAGTTTAATTAGTTATATGCTATTGATGACAATCATAGGATCAATATATAAAAGATAGTAAGAATGCCAATTTTTTTTATTAAAAATAGTCTTCCCTCAAAAAGTATCTACAAAAAAGTATTTATACTAGAACGAATCATATATTTAATAGGAAATCCCTAATGAATATGGATAAAACTAATAAATAATAATAATCCAATGAATCCAAATTTAAATAAAGGCCATAATATCTCTAAAAAGCCTAATAATAACTAAAAGATAAATAAAACAATAGTTTAACTAATTTTTATAAGACTAAAGTTGTTTTTGTAATCTACTAGCAGAATCAAAACACAATTTTATATGTGTGGTTCTCTCTTGTCTTAATGAATTAGAAGGCATGGTATATATCAACTAAAATCTATATATGTCTACTTTTCAATTCAACAAGAATCACATTAAAATTCCTTATGTAACTCCAATTATGACCAAAACAATAGTTGAAGGTAAAAATTGGCAGATTTGAATCTTCTTATACCAATCTTTTTATGATGTCTGAATGCCCACCTACAATCCCTTCTTGAACATGAATTACATTAATCAAGGCTTGTACTTCATTATTATTAATCTTCTTGAAGTCAACCTTAGTTCATCTATCTTGAAGAAGTCCACTGAAAACTTCTTTAAACCTCTTAGCCCTATGTCTTGTCAATAGGACCAACTAGAACCTCTAACGGATCTTTTGGTGTTGCTTGGATCACATCAATAAGCCTCATACTTGAAGGTGTTGCTTTGTAAGGCTTTATGGATACCCCGAGAACAATTAGAAGATTGGTGTTACAGGCTTATTGGGTTTACAAAACTTCTAAAGAGATAAGTTGACACAAACCAAGTCAGGTCTGAATTTGCCCTTAAAATATTGGCTGACAAGTTTTGCGAGATTGAACATCAAAATGAGCTAACATTTTACAAGGATCTACTAGACACATAGAAATATATTATGGTAAATTTTCATGTCAAATGAAGTTCGAAAACATATTATTTTAGAGGGTCGAAGTTACTAGACAAATCTTGTCAAATATGTCATACTTGACCTTTATGTACTAGTTAGGGCATATTTGGAGATGCAGGTGGACGTTTGCTATGATTCAAGTTGGGATGGAAACTAGACATCTCATGCTTTCCAACCATATATGATAGGCCTATTAACTCATTCAAATAAGAGAGAACGACATGTTTAAAGTTAGAATTGAAAGTCTACCAGAAATATGAAAAAATTAGAGATTTGGGCTACATGGAGTAATTTTGGCATAGAGAATTTGTTTTTATTATCCTATTTTATTTATTTTTAAATAATTATTTTTAATTTGGGTTTGTTCTGGTCCATTAGAAATTGTTTAGGGGTTTATTTTATTATTGGACATTGTTTAGGGGTATCTAGAGCTTAGTAGTTTGCATTTAGGGTCCTTAAAAAAATGTTATTTTAGTTTATTGTTGTCTCTAAATATATCAGTAGCATAAATAGTAAAAAAAAGTCACTTTTGTCGAATCTGCCCTAAAACTTATTATAACAGGTTAGATTTGTATTAGAAAGGGATTTTAGGTCAAATAAGTTCAAAAAATTCTGAAATTTTATATACTTGGTCTTAAGGTTCTAATCGCACCTCATATAAGATTTTAGATCATTAAGAGTTTGTTTTCTATAGGAACTAAATTCAGGATTGGAACTTGTCGTAATAGGTCTAATTTGTGTCAGCAATTCAAACTTGTTTTTTTACTGTTATTTTTCAATTCTGATAGTATAATAACATCATAATTGATATAATTAGGTGTCATTTAAGTTTTTTTTATATAACCTTTGCATCTTTTTTCTTTTGCATCTTCAAAAACATCAATTTTTCGTACAAATTTGCTTGTTACTCGCGAAATTATAATCGTAGTTTCGTCTTTGATTGTTTTCATATTTTTATTGTTTCTTCATTTATATACACATATTTGGATACGCTGCTAAAGTTTTTATATTTGGTGTTGATTTTGGTTCCACAAGAGTTGAAGAAAGGTGAGACAAGAGGAAAAAAGGTATAACAAACATATTTGAGTGAAACACAAAAGGAGTGTAAACATGTGAGAAAGTGGATGAGGAATATATATTTCTTGTCAACTAACCAATTTTCATATTCAAATATTTCAGAGGCAAGCAACAACATGGCACCACTGAGAAGAGATAATGAAATTGTAACTCAGATACGCATTATGAATAAGTGGATAGATCGAATGGGCCAATGAATTTAGAGATAGGTTGGAGAGGTAACGTGTTAATGATTATATTAGGGTTCAAATTAGGCTTGAGCGAAGATAATTTAATGTTAGGAGGGTTGTTAAGCGAATTAATACTAATATGGACGAGTTTGTGGCTGATAATATGGACAAGAGTGGTGTTGATTTTAAAGATGTGTCCGTGGTACATGGAGAATGTTTTGGACAGTAGCAGAATTTTCAGTTTATAGGGGAAAGGTATGGTGGTAATTTTGTTCAGATGGTAATTATAGGTACCAGGATCATAATGTTGAGTTAGGTGGAAATTTGGGTACAATTAAGCTGAAAATACTGGTTTTTCAGGGAAAGAATAATCCAAAAGTTTATTTAGAATGAGAGAAGAAGGTGAAGTGGATTTTTTAGTGTCACAATTATCCAAATCCCAAGAAAGTCAAGTTTGTTGTGATTGCTTTTACTAACTATGTCATGTGTGATGGGGTTAGTTAGTGATAAATCGCAAGAGAAATTATGAGAGGCAAGTTGTTGATACATAGGATGAGATGAAATCCCTTAAAAGGAGATTTATACCTAGCCACTATTATAGAGAATTGTGTCAAAAGTTGCAAAGTTTGATTTAAGATACAAAGAATGTTGATGAGTATTTCAAGAAGATGGAACTTGTTATGATTTGAGCTAATGTTGAAGAGGATAAGGAGGCTACTATGGCTAGATTCATGAATGCCCTTAATCATGATATAACTCATATTGTGGAGTTGCATCATTGTGTGGAGTTGAAGGAGATGATGCATATGGTAGTGAAGGTGGAGAAACACCTTAAAAGAAGGGTATCATTTGACAAGGCCAACCATTAGGACCTTCAAAACACTGGAAACCCGATTGGAAGGCCAACACTCCATCACGGAAAAATGAGGAGGGCAATGTCGAATACCTTTGAAAGAAAAAAAAAACACCTCGACCATTGTTAAAGATAGGTTAAGTCTTAAATTGATTTTTCTTATGAATAAGTCCTTAATTGAAAGTTTTCTAGTTATTAGATTTTATGAATAATGTTTTCAATTAAGTCCCCACGTGTTTGATCATAAACATGGTCAAAATTAGCCAATTAATTTAAATGGGGTGATGTAAAAGGATAAAGATAAAAATAAAAGAATATTTTTTAGACACACACATGCGAGAGAGAAAATAAAATCAAAATCAAAACAAAAACACTTGAATAATAATAATAATAATAATAATAATAATAAGATATCATGATAGCCTTTTCCCTTTCATTTTTTAAATTGGGTTTAAATTATGAAAATAAATTAAAAATATAAAAAAATTGACCATAGATATATGATTTATAGGGAAAAAACTTATTTTTTATATGAGTATATCTATTTAAATCCACTTAACTCTTATTTTGTCCATCAATTCATTTAATTGACTAATTTTGATTAAGTTTATAATTTGACATATAAGGATTTAATTGAAAAACTTTATTCAATGACTAAATTATTTGCTGAAAATCTTTATGACAAAAAAAATTAAATTTAAAACTTATTTTTAAAAACAATAAATACTAGGTTTATGGTAAAATTAAAATGTACATCAATAAAAATTTTCATGATGTAAACACATGATACATATTAATTTTTAATGGTGTTAATAACACTAATTTATATAAGAATGTGATGATAAATATATAAAGTACATTATTGATAATGAGAAAACAAATTACATAAAAGGCATAACCTGTGAAATCTATGCGTGTGATTTCCTACTTTCTCTGTTTTGGTGCTAAAAGGTTTTTGTTTTCAATTTTAAAAATTAAAGGATAATAATTGTTAAAGTAAATAGCCTCATCGCTAATATTTGCTGCCGACACCCAAGAAGCATAGTTATCGAACCCGGCCTGGGGGTTGACTCAGTCAAGGGGCCGGATTTCAAGTTTTATGGATCAACCCGGATCAACCCGGAAAATTTAATATATATATATATATATATATATATATAAAGTTTTAATATTTCATATGAAAAAATTAAAAACAAATCCATATGAATATAGGCTATACATGTCGTAAATAATGAAGTTTAAAATAATATTTTAAAAAGTTTTTTATTCCACATTGAAAAGATATTATGTTATCCTTTTAAATTGAAGTATTTAAACCAAAAATGTTTTTTATCCCACATTGAAAACTTTTTTCTTGTGAACATAGAGTATATATAAAGGGCTTCAAATCCCACATTGAAAAGATATTATGTTATCCTTTTAAGTTAAAGTATTTAAACTAAAAAGATTTTTTTATCCCATGTTGAAAAAACATAACTTTTTTTTCTTGTGAACATAGAGTATATATACGAAATGACTTCAAATCCCACATTGAAAAAATAACTTTTTATTGGGAACATAGGAGTATTAACATTAAACATAAACTGCTCAGTGTTTCATTGTGCAAGTCCACAGTGAAACGCTGAGCAGTCTTTTTTTTTTTATTTTTTTTCGTTTTCTATACCTTTATGGGTTTTTTTTGCTTTTTTCTTTGTGTATTTTTCTTTTAATGAATTTTTTTTTGTTTAATTTAGTTTGTTAATGTTAATTTTTTTTATTTAGTTATCAGATTTTCATAACACGGATCCCGGGTTTGACGGGTTAACCTGAATTTTTTTTCTTTTTAATTAATTGAAAAATATGCTAAAACTGCTCAGTGTTTCACTGTGCAAGTCCACAATGAAACGCTGAGCTGTCTTCTCTCTCTGTTTTTTTTTCTTTTCTTTTTACTTTGTTTTTTTAAGCAGTTTTTTTTCTTTGTTTTTTTTAATCTGTTTCTTTTCTTTGTTTTTTTTTAATGAATGTTTTTTTGTTTAATTTTTTTTGTTAATGTTTAATTTTTTTGTATTTAGTTATCAAATTTTCATGATACAGGTTCTGGTTTGACGGGTTCACCCATATTTTTTTTTTTTGGTTTTTCTTTT
>Ga0307517_10000796_pt1 | contig 54267 bp, 45 predicted proteins | sample 23_EM_MG_FD_194515 | JGI IMG/M metagenome (GOLD analysis project Ga0307517, IMG submission 194515) | Populus trichocarpa ectomycorrhiza microbial communities from riparian zone in the Pacific Northwest, United States - 23_EM | ecosystem: Host-associated > Plants > Roots > Unclassified | place... | reverse complement strand
AAAGTCATTACATCATATGACATCACAATCGTGAGTCATGAAACAATCAACCAATCATAATATAACGATGACTCGCAAGTGCGTAGTCATGTAAAAGCTATGAGTCAAGCGACATCATAGTGTGAAAGCCAACATACCTTATGACTCATAACTATGAGTCATGTGAAATCTGCCTTGCTTAGTCACGATTTGTGACAATGGCATGGTTATACGTACAGCCACAAATGCATTAGCAAGGATCGCCTATTGCGCTGATTTGAGAATCACGGTAGCAGGGGTACCCTGCGACCTACGTGTTTATGCTCTTCCGGATGAGTATAGCCCTACCTATCCAATGCTCCTTAGTCGCAGGTGGCTACAGGCTGTCAAGGCCAAGGGTGACTATTCTACAGGACGTTATTATATCACAAGCGGTCGAGGAACCAAGGTCAAGATCCCTAGTGACGAGAAGTACAAGCGTATAGTTCGGGAAACTGAGCGTGGACGCCGTCCGCGGGTTCCAATTATTTTGAGGGATCGGGAAGCGGGCAGACACTAGTTATTTGTTGAAGTTGAGGAGGAGCTTGAGCTACAAGAAACTCAAGGCAATAGGTTCTTCGAGAGACTTATTCAACTAATTAACGAAGAAGCGGATGAACAAATGAAGGAGGAGGAAGACGATAGTGCCTACGAAAGTGGGACTTCTGACAATTCGGAAAACTAACTATGCCAGTCAATGCAGTGAGCCGATTGGGTGGCAAAGAAGATGAGTTAACAGTTATTAATTCTAAAGGTTTACAGTTTGAGGAGAGGAAAAATATGAGGAGTGGAGACGGAAGTCTGAATGATGATAGTGATGATGATGGCGATGAAGCTGATGAGGATGATGATGATGATGCTAGCGATAGTGTGGATGTCAGCGCAGATGTATCTAGTGAGGGCAGTGTTACGGGATTTGATCAGTTGGAGTTGGGCTTGTTTGGCCCGGATGAGGTCTGTTTTTACGGAGAGGTAGGTGTGGGGAATGATAGAGGGATGGCCTCACAAATGGTGAATGCTCGGGAGGAACGAGGAAGAGGAGGAAGTGCTGGGGAGATCATGTTTGATGAGGAGAAGGTGGGATTTCATGCGGGTGAGATGTGTATCGACAAGGCTGGAATTCGGGAAGTTCCAGAGGAGTATGACCGGAGCATAGCAGTTCTCACTGAGGAGAAACTATTTGGTAAGATTTTGCCATATCCGACTGACAGAAGACCTGCAGCATATAGAAGGGAGTTGAAGGGTCCGGAGGAAGAGGAGGCAGCTGGTATATGGTTTGCGACGAGGAAAATTACATTGGTGCAGAAGCTCAACGAGAAGGAGAAAAAGAGAGCCATGCTTTTACTATACACATGGAAGGAGGTGTTTGCGAATGCATTGAGAGATATGCCTGTTACCGACCTTGTTGAGCATCAGATTCCAGTGTTGCCTGGATCTCGGTCCCGGCGTGCACGCGATAAAATCTACACAAAAGAGGAGATGGACTGGCTCGAGTTGAATATGCCAGAACTTGAGGGTGCGGGAATTATAGGGCGTGCGGAATCGCCTTGGTCACATCGCACCAAATTTGTGAGAAAGAAGGACGGAGGACTACGCATGGTACATGTTTTCTGTCCGATTAACGCAGTTACGATGGTTACCAGCTACCCCATGAAACGAATGGAGCCGGTAATAAATAATTTGATGCAAGCACGGTTTTCTATCTACTTCCAGGCCGATGCTGCAAACGGATTTTGGGCAGTGAGAATGAACCCTGCTCATGCCTATCGTACTGCCTTCTCGACATACAATGGCCAATGGCAATATCTACGAATGGGGCAAGGTCTAGCTGGTGCGCCGTTGACATATACACGATTAAAGGATCTCTTTAGTGGAGCTATTCCGGCACCGGATCCTGAACCATGTCTCAACGGATGTTCAGCGGGAGCGTTCGAGTGCTTTGTGGATGACGATTTCGGAGCCCATACGAGCTTCGCATCTTTATTTAATTTCCTTCATGATCATTACTTCCCTCGACTCCTATGGGCGCGAATCACTCTTAAAGATAGCAAGTCGGGCTTCTTTCTCGACAACATTAATCCATTAGGATATGAAAGCGATGGTAGCGGACTACGTCCTTCTATTGACAAAGTCAGAGCTATCCGAGAATACCCGAGGCCTACCAACCTCGCCGAGATCGAAGCGTTCCTTTTTATGACTATATTTCTACGTCAATGGATTCCCGGACGGGCAGAGCATGCCCGGTTGATCAAGACCGCTGTGCAATATAAGGGTGAGGTTGACAGTTCGAGTCCGGGTACGCCTAAGTTCAGCAAAAGAGATCGGGCAAGGAAAATAGAGTGTGGACTAAAGTGGGGGCCCAAGCAGGAGGCCTCGTTCCAGGCTATCAAACAGGCTATTATCAAGAACGTAGTTTATGGAGGTGACGAGACTACTCAATATCATCTGATGACTGATGCGTCAATGCATGCAATCGGTGGTGTACTGGTTCAGCTACCAAACAGTCCGGCAGGCACAAACATATCTACAGTAACAAAGACGGACATGAAAGTAATTATGTTTATATCAAAACGACTTCTACCGGCAGAAACCCGATACTCCACTACGGAACGAGAAGCATTGGCTATCCTGAGGTGTTTAGAGGAAGTTCGCTGGTTGATAATCGGTTCACCGTTCCTGACCAAGGTCTACACAGACCACCAAGCACTCGTTATCCTACTACGTAAGGATGATGCTCACGGGAGAATAGTCAGGTGGCAAATTCGATTAGCGGAATACGACATAGAATACATACATATACCAGGGAAAGAGAACGTTCTGGCAGATGGTTTGAGCAGGATACGAGATGAGAGGGGGAAAGAGGAACTTGCAGAGGCGGGAAAAGCATCAGGTGAAGTAGCGGCTATAGAGGAACAGAAAACGATAGCTGAGTGGAGCGAATGGCTCACGGATGAATGGTACCGCGAAATTACCTACTACAAGCTTTTCGGAGACTTTGACGGGTTTCGAGATCAAGACGGCCTGCCGTTGACAACGCATAAACGAAGACTCATTCAGATGAGATCTAGATCTTACCGCCTTATCGATGTAACTTCCGCCAATTCACTGGCTGTGGAACCGAAGAGTATTGTCGCAAAGTTACCAAACCGGCTCGTTTATGTGGAAAGGAATGGGAAGGAGGCGTTCTGTGTCCGGCGGAATCAAGTGCCTGCAATATTGCACTACCTCCACGATTGTCATGGTCACTTCGCCGCTGGAATACTATCCCGTACGCTCATTGGACGCTACTACTCGCCGACAAGGGGGAAGGACGTCCATGTTCATTGCGCAACATGCCCAAGCTGCCAATTAATCGGACCATTGAAGCCCTCTGTCACTCAAATGGCAATCGTACACCTCCAACCACTCGACATGCTTGGGTTTGATTTCGTGGGACGATTCCCTGACACACCCAGAGGAAACAAGTATATCGTTATCGGTGTGGATTATTTCACACGGTTTCTTTTCGCCCAGGCAGTTCCCGATAGTCAAGGAAAGTCTGCTGTATCTCTTCTGATGAGAGTCGTCAAGCAGTTTGGATGGCCGAGAGCCGTGTATACGGATAATGGCACACATTTCGTCCAGGGCGAGTTTGCAAAAACCTTGCAAAACTTTCACGTTATTCACTTTCCCGCTCCCAAATCTCATCCACAGTCTGTGGGCCTTGCCGAACGATATGTACGCTTGTTGGTAGATGGTCTGAAAGTGACTGTCATGGCGAGCAAGGCAGAAACCACAGATTGGGATCTCTACATCGATTCAGTAGTTCATTCGATCAATACCCGCATTCTTAGTGTGCATAACTTCAGTCCAGCTGAGTTACTACTTGGATACAACCCAAACAGAATTGGCTGGGATACATCACCTGGTACAGAGCGGGCAGTACCTATCCTCATGAGCGCAGTGGCGGAGAATCTAGCTATATGGGAGGGGGATGAACTTTTGGCCAACCAGCAGCTTGAGCGTCTTACAAGAATCGATGAGAAACGTGCGGAAGCTGCAGAGAAAATCGTTCAACAAGCCGATCGGAAGATAGAGATTCAGAAGGAACCCCGTTTTCACGCTCCCAAGGTTGGCGACCTAGTTTTACTACGGCGATTCATTCTCGACCAGCGTCGGGGAAGCAAGTTGGAGGCTCGGTGGGAAGGCCCTTATCTCTTAGGCGATTTGGCATACCACGGCAAAAGCGGGCGACTCTACGATCTCAACACAAAGGAGCTTGTAAGGGTAAAAAAGTGAGGGTTAAAAGATCGCGTTCATCTTAACGATCTCAAGCTATACCTCACTCGTCCGGCAACTGCAACGGAGGAGACAGATGTGGTCAATCTACTCCAGTATGGTGAAGGCAAACCCTTGAAGCAGATAGGAGGTATATACGACCTCGGAGGAGGGACTACCGGGTTATGTAACAAGGGCCGAGGACTACATGTACATTGGTGGGATGAAGCCCAGGGAGTTGGATAACGGGAGAATGGGAGGATCATGGCGGGTCACTCGGTAGTTGAATTAGCTAGCTAGAGAGATGTTTACACGGTGGATTTGTGTTTTGTTGAGAGATATGTTTGTTTGCCTTCGTGGGCGAAGGCTGAAGAAGAAGGAGGACCGTTGTGGGATAGGGCACTTGTATAGGGTAGTTTTAGCAGTCAGGAGGACGTTCGAGTACGCACTAGAACCCTATGTTTGTAGATAGCTTGGCGTGCAGAATTCTCTGCACATAAGCCTCTCGTCTCTTTCTTAGTTTAGACAAGCGCAGCAACAACACACTTCCTCCACGGTAATTGGTTCTTCACTTCCACTCCATTGGGCCTAGCTTCCTGTGTGCTTCCCTGTCGGTTTATCGACTACAGTACACCGTAGCTATACCAGGTCAAGTTCATATCGCCAATCTCCCGGTATAGTGAGAAGGTCACGAACGCATTTCACCTTCACAAGCAGTCTCGGTCGGACCACCATCCAGTCAAGGGATAACGAGAGAACATCCCACACCGTAGAATCTGGTCTTATACAGACCGTTGCCAATGTGGTGACTCGCATGACTATACCATCTTGGGCAGCACAACCCGGCTCTCTAGCCAATTAGCAAGAGAAATCAGTTTTGATTGCACTTTCGCTTTGATGTTTTTTCGCTATTTCTTCCACATATAGTATAGTCCAACACTAATTTTACCTACTTCCAACTTGGCAACGGTCTGTATAAGACCAGATTCTACGGTACTGTACCACCTCTTCCTGAGACGGCGAATCGCAAAAGTTTTTACGGTACCGAAAGAGAAAAACACAATACGGTGGTACAGTACGGTACCAGGGCCTCCCTACCTGTCATCCCAGTGTTCGCAAACGGCCAGTCCGTCCAGTCCACAGTAGTGCCCAGACGGCCTGGTCCAGTAGATGGATTGGGTAAAGCCGGACTCCAGTCCTATAGACCATGGGAGCAACAGTTTGGACTGACTATAGTCCGCCTACAGTCCACCTACAAATACCGTGACTGTTATCTGAAAATTCTTAACACAACTGTGGCAGGCTGTGGGAGGCAAATGGGCATAAGTTTGAATAGAAAAGTGTAATAAAAAAGAAGAAACTAAAAGGAAGAGAAGGAAAAGGGAAAAATTACCGATCGGATGACTTGGGTAATGCTGTAGCAATGGGAGGGAGAAGAAAAAAAATAAGGTTGAATAACCAACAAGCTGATGTGATGCTGGTGCTTCTACAAAATCCTATTGTCAACCGCCTACAAATCCCGGTAGGCCATTTTCAGGCCAGGCCAGTCCGTCCAGTCCGTCCATTTCTCCTGACTAGACTACCTAGTCCACTGCCTCACATTTGGACGGTCTGGCCTGTTGCGGACGGCCTCCAGTCCTCCTAGTCCGGTCTGGCCTGTTGCGAACACTGTGTCATCCTGGGTCACGCTTTGGCGTTACACAATCCTGCCGATATTACTTGTATGCAAGTTAGTTGCTCTGCAAGGAGTGCCCACTCGCTGTGGCATCCAGTGCTGTACGAGTATCCGGAAAACCTGTATCAGTGCGAGACCTCGTGTGTTAGACCAAGTAGAATAGGAGAGGAGAGGTTATTATTTTTCTATGCAACAGAGCAACCCCACATGAGTACATGGGGAAAAAAAAAAACAAAGCTCACCCCACGACGGAAGCCGACAAAAAAAGCCCTGTCACACAGCTCATGACAAAGGTTAAAAAAAAGCAAGGCACACCCCACGACGGAAGCTCACAAACAATGCCCCAGCACACAGCTCATGACAAAGGTTAGTGTGCTCATGAAGGGCGTGTTGGAATTAACTTGTATTGAATGAAGCGAATCCGGCGCCATGCCCAGTGTTCGCAGCCGTCCGGGGGCCCGGCGGGGCCCCGCGGGTGGACTGCCAAGAGCCCCAGACGGGACGGGACGGCTAGCTGTAGTCCGTCCGGGGCGCTTTAAGGGCAGGACCGCCGTCTTCAGGCAGGACGGCGGGCCCTACAGGGTGAGACATGTTAGTGCAGGGCAGGGGAATGGATGGCAGGGGACGGCCGGGGACAGGTGAGGACGGCCGGAGATGAGTGAGGACGGCCGGGGATGGGTGAGGACGGTGGGGGACGGCACGAATGATGTCTCATGATTCTATATGATTGGTTCGGAGGTGCATTATTTCAACTTCGGCTAGTACCGGAGGTCCAAGTGCTGGACTACAGTCCCCTATAGTCCGTTCGGTCCTAACCTTCCCGGGCGTAGTCCGTCCTAGCACCCCAAAAAAGACGGACTATCAGCCGTAGTCCGTCCCGTCCTACTCCGAAGACGGACGGACTGGACGACTGAGAACACTGGCCATGCCCTCCGAGTCACTGCCGCTGCCGGGGGCCCAGCAACCTCCCCAACTTCTAATTTACGTCGATTCTCCTCATCCGCAGTACGAAAAAAGGCCAACACGGTGTCGAAGTCAGCTTGTTCTGGTGCGGCCCACTCCCTTGTGTATCGGGATGGGTTTGCGAGCATCGAGGCCCGCTTGTCAAACATTTCCACCATTCGTTTTGACTCTATACTATTTGTCAATATTATTTTCATAAAGGGATTAGTGAACTTACTAAAATATTGTTCACAATTGAGGAGCGGCACACCATAGAGGATGTGGAAAGTCGAAGTATCGGTCAGATAGCCTTGACTGAATAAAGCTGAATTGGTAAGGAAATTTCCCTCATGGGCGGCTCTGTTCCCGGTAGGTACGTCATTTCGATCGGAGGACGTAGTGCTGATAGTGTCGGGGCTGTTAACATCATTCCCAATGGATTTGACAAAGTGGTGCCAAAAGCGGAGCCGGACGGCTACAGCAGTTTCGCGCAATGGTTCCATCGTCAACATCCACTTCGAATGACGTTTTTGTTCTTCTTCCAAGGTTCTTAGCTTTTCTAAAATCAAGCAACCATGCTTATTAACGTAGGTATAGCCTTCATCAAAAGACTTCTTGGTAACGTCCCTGCAGGCAGCATGGGGTTGATGGACGGCGAATGTTTTTTCGACTACAGGATCTGGGTATCCCGGCACCTGGCACGCTACTAAGGCCTCCACCATGTGATATCTCTTATGAACCGAGATACTTGGTATGGGGGGGGGTAACACAAAGGGTTTGGCAGAGATGAGATTCGGACGGGAGATTTGCTTGAGGAGTGGGAGGTCAACAAGACGAAAGCCTATTCTTATTAGCTTCAACTAATCCCGCAGTTATTGAATATGAAGAGAGCTAATACCGATTGCAAGGTATGTTTGTTTCATTTTGCTTAATAAATGTGGAAATAAGAATGGCAAGAGAGAGGTTTGAAGTCGTTTTCTTTTCTGCCGGAATTCCGAATGGGTGGAGGGGGGCGAGGTGGGAAGAAGGCAAGAGAAGCTATCCCAATCGCTTTTACCCTCGGAGCACGTTGCCCTTGCGTAGGTCTCCATGCGCGTACCGGTACCATGGTTGATTTGTGGTCCCCCTGGACTGCGGCTCTGCCCTAGCCCTGCCCGTGCACACAAACCCTGTAAACCCCATAAGCGAAACTCCATGCCCCGCCGGGTGCGGTAATATGCTGCGCTTGAACACATTCCGAATATGCTTTGCAAATAACCGCCTCCCTGTAAGAAATAGCCGGGTATTTGGCGCATCTTTAATAATCTGTCGTAGCGCACGGGAAGCTCTGAGCGATCCTGTGGCAGCAACTCGTCTACTGCGTCGACACAGATGTATACGCGCTCAATGGTACTGCTTACGAACAATTTCGGCGCATCCGACAACCGAAGGAATTTGAGACCTCCCCGCCCCAACCCATTAAAAGCCCTTTGAGCTTCCCCGGGAATCCCCGCTCCTCCAGAAATAACCTGCCTGAGTAGGCCCCCTATCATATTTACCGCCGACTGGTCCTTCTGCGCCTGGTAATCGCAATAGAAAAACAAAACGGCGATATTCTGTCCCTGAGTTTGCTCGCACAGGGTATCTATTACCAAGGAACTGATTTTGTTGCTTCATTGACGGTTTCTGGAAAATCACCCTGTATCATACCTTATATACGTCTTGCCAACCCCTTGACCCTCACAGCATCGTAAAGTAGGATCCGGGGAGCCGTCCCGACTGTTACGCTATGACTCGAACTCATTCCTCTGTAGAACCCAATCCCCAACACCATCCAGTCGATGATTACTCACATCTTGATGCCTTCTGCTAGGTTCAAGTGGCGACAGCTATGCCGCAATCCGTGAAGGCTCTTCATTCGCCCCGACGTTGATAGTGTTATTATAGGAGTTTAACATATTCCCTACGTTCTGATTTGAGTGGCCATAAATCCTAGTACTCACGTTATAGTCGATACAGGAATTCGGTGTGTCGTGCCGGGAGGGATCAGAGGGACTCGGTCCTCTGTATCTGGTGGGTAATGTATTCATAGCGGATAAGGTCCCGTAACATAGGGGAGAATAGCGTAGCGGTGGGGTAGCTTATCGAGGAGGTTTGTAGATGTCTACTTCCTTCAAGAAAGGCTAAGAGGGGATTCCTTTCTTGTAGGGGTGTTAGGTTGTTGTTTCACAAGTATAGAAGCGCTAGCCAATCCTTCCCATGCCAAGGAAACGAGCCCTGCCTCACATCCCGTATCAGACCATTGTCCGAATAACTTTCATAGACTACGGTACCGGTATTAGAAATGGCCGTTTATTGGACGGACTAGCCCTGGTATTCGAGAATACGGATGATCGATTTGAATTTGTTGATTACCCCTGCTCACGATGAATTCTTGTCGTCTTTCCTGCGACTAGCCCCTGGATACTGGGGGGATTTCGGAGAAAATATGTTGGGATCTTAGACCAAGTAGCGACAATGTCTATTGACCGGCAAGCGTGAAGAGAAAGAAAAAGGGTGGTTTTGGAGTTACCGTAGAGAGAGGTTAGCATGCAACTAAGCTTAATAAGCGATGTTAGTGTCTGGGGAGAAGTGATCACATCGTATTCATCACAAAATCACAACTCACCATGCACCATGTCTCTACCGGTAGTTCAAGCTTTAACGTTTTCCCCTCCTTTTTGATGAAATGGGCCGAGCAAGGTGCACAGTAAATGTGTTGGCTTCTTCTATCCAGAAATCGGCTCAACGGAAGGGGTGTTTGAGGGAAAGACAGCCTGGATGACGGTCTGTTGAAGGACGTTAACGGATGTGCAATCTCTGGCTTAGCTAGAACTAGGCACCCTGTATGCGGTTCATAGGCTGACAGGCGTTCGCCTGTTGGAACATATTAGGTCCGAAGACGGCTCAACCCTATATCCGTTCGCGCCCTAAAACGTTCGCTCGTCCACACTTCAGTGTTCCTCCATCACACATGGGCTTCCTTGTTGCCTGCGCTCCTCTGTGATCCTGATGCAGCACTCTACTACTGGGGCTATTATACCATCACTATTTATGAACTGCGAAATTTAGCATCATCAACACCACGCAATGTTCACGAGTCCCGACACAATCGACACCGAATCCATCTGCATGTCCCACAATGCGGTGCCTAGGTGATATTAAATATCTGGAAGAGGCAAAGCCCAACTGCTAACCCAACAGAACAAAAAACGGCTCTAAAGATGCTAAAAAAAATGACAAGGCAATTCCTGGTAGCGAAGGATATTCAAATACACTCGGTGAAACGTTCCGCGGCGTTTATTGGGGAGGGAAGGGAATCTCTTTCCCACCGTTGAATTTACTTGCACCTACAAATGGGTACTAGAGGGTTCTAAATCATAAATCTCGGCCTGGGCTGGTTTGGAGATTTGCTGGAATCTAGGCACTGAAGACCTTCTTGTGTGTCAGGTTGAGGAAGACTGTGGTTACGGTGAGAGCGGATCCGAGGCGAAGCAAGGAACACAACTTAAAACGTGGCTTCAGTCCCATTTTTCCCAGTCCTTATGTTTGGTTTATTATTTGCCTTTCCCTTTTCGTTTTAGCTGTTTGGCGGAGGATTTTGGAGAATCGGAGTTGACATCTTCGCTGCGATTTTGCTTCACACTACCACTGTGACGATGATTTAGCCCTTACAGGACCAAGTGGTTAGAGCAATAAAAGGCAATATTGGATCATTGGGGTATAACGCGAACCCTGCAAGACAAAGTGCACCAAGCCATCCATCCATACAAGATACCTCAATGAAAAGAAAGATCCTAGAAAAGCGAAAACACCAAAACAAGGCAAATCACCCCACCACTTCGGACAACCTAGTCCTCGAAGATTTTTCCCTCATCAGCCTTATCAAACAACATAAGAGCCGCAGCCTCCCAAGCTTCGTGAAGATTCTTAAGCTCTAACTGGACCCAAGCCTCGTACTCATAGTAGTCCTCTTCTCTGCCCGCCTCGCCCTGGGCCATGTTGCGGAGTCCCATATTGGTGACGCTAGTGATTTTATCTTTGTAGTTGTTTTTAGTGGCTTCGAAGAGGTGGATGTATTGGGTGTATTCCTCGTCCGTGATTTTCGGGAATTGGAATTGACTAGCGGGCGAGTAGCGAGCGAGTGAAAGAGAGCTCATCGTGCAAGCGATCTGGCAATGTACTAGCGGAGCGGGTGCGAGGAAGCAGTTTTAGGAGATTTTTGGCGGCTGGTAGGTGTTCGATCGAGGATGTGCGGTGCTGAAGGGAAGTGGTAGCGAGTTTGTTGATGAGGGGATTTTCGGGAGTGAATGACTGCCTTCTTGGACTGCAGCTCAAGCTAATCTGCAACACCACTGTTAACGCACCCTACCATTAACCACCATCCTGCCTGACAGTGGGACACCGTTTTCCAAAATTTACCTGTTATGAGGACGAGCCAGAGGAAGTATTTGCAGAATTCAATTCATTTGCGCCGGTAAAAATAGAGTTTTGATAGCGGCTTGTTGGAGGACATATGTGGTTAAGGATTTTTGTATAGATACTTCATTCTGCTCATTATTATTAAAAGTTAAGCTCAACTAAGAACCCAATCTATAGCCGTCCTCCGTCTTCTGGCGCTTAAACATACCTACCGCACTTCATCGATACTAGCAAACTTGGGCTAAATTGCCCGCCTGTCCGGTTCATCATCACTTGTCACTCGACAACAAACAATATCTCTGAAGCCCAAGCAGTGAAAAGAAGCGAGAAAAAAACCCAGCCACTTCAAGAACCATATTTACTGTCATTACCAAACCGTTGGAAACAGGAGCACCTGGTGTGCGAATGCCAGCACCATTTGGCCGCGGTAGGCGTATTCACAGAGGGACACTCAAGTATTGAAAATCCTTCTCCGATTTGTTTCCATCCCTTCTTATCCTCTTCTCACCTTAGACCTTAGCGCTCCCTCCCGTTCATTCCTTTTTCTCCTTACTTTCCCCTCCCTTTCTACATACTCAACAGGAGCCATATTATTAAGCTCCTTCACAGCTTAATATAAATTCTTGCGTTCACTTGAGCCTCCCCACTCCATTACATAAAGTTCTTTTCGACGACCATTGCCTCCACTCCCGTTATTTTCAGCGCCGACAAATAATCCCGAAATCTCCCCTCATTACTCACCACCGAGATTGCCACCTTAGGTGCCCGGTTCCCACCCTATGGTCCTCGGACCCGAGCTCTGCAGCGCATCTAAAATAGTTAGGAATCGTGTGACAACCGGATAAGCCTCTATACTGTTCACTGCCAAATTCTCGAACCCAAATTCGGGAGCGTTACTGCTGGTGTGGTACAGGACGTACAGTACTCCATCCAGCTCTGTGAAGAACCCAGCTCCCTTCCAGTAAATGGTAGGTACAATATTACCGTTGTGGCCGTGAATCTTACCATGGGGTATACCTGCGCCTGTCAGTACGGTATGGGATCCGTGGGGAATTATAGCGCTAAGGTGATCAGCGCTTGCTGAGTTGTGCGAGAAGGGTTGTGTTGGTGGTGGGAAGTCAGAGCTAGCTAGAGGGATTTGTTATCAGAGAATATGCTTCAAGCAGTATCCCTCCGTTCGAAGAGAACCCCGTGTTATTCCTGCAATGGGGCCACCCTCGCAGGAGCGAAGAATAGGAGAAGCGATTCCGCGCAGCTCATCGAGGTAATTCGCGAACTGAAGGACATGCCTTTATTTACCTGTCCTATTAAGGTGCATCCAAACTTTATACCACGGGTCACCCCCAATTTTTTCCATAATCATGTGGTGGGCCAGCAGCACACTACCGCCGCTAACACCTCAACGAACACCTTCGACATTCGCCCATCAGTAGTGAGTGGTAGAAATGGGAATTTTGGTGGCGGCTCGGATGAGAGCGTGAATGTCGACTCGTACACGCCCCACTTCTATGGGGAATCTTTACCATTGACCGTTGCTGAGGTCGAAGATTTAGCTAATGTTGTTGTTGCAGTAGATTCTAGGGGCACCCGTATAGCGTGTGAGAGAGTGGACATGTAAGGGGACCTTTGAGTAGGGACTTGATCGATGACGACCCTGGGCATTGCGGGCATTACTTTTGTGAGTGAGGATTTTGTTTGGAGATATTGGGAATGCTAATACGATGTGTTAGTTTGCTGCATGTATTTGACTGAAGTGTGGAGAGTGAAATAATAGTATCAACGGGTTTATTGGGAAAGGATTTTATAAATTTTGGCCTAGAATCCTAAACTCAGGTTCTAAATAACTGTTAGTATTCATGAGGTACATGACTGTTCGACTGTTAGACCACCTTCATAGGATGTGACATTGGAGAAAAGTTTCAAGTTTCAAGGATTGCTTGGCTTCCCCCACTCTGATCTTGGGGCAAGGAAATAAAATTGATGAAGCAAAATGGAAAATATGGTAGCATCCTCACAATATTTTGTTCCATCGGGGCACAAGGAGGTGCTGGAGCACACCGCCGGTAATGGTCCGGTATTAGTCACTTAGAAACAGCCAATTTTAGTGCTTTCCTTGTTTCATCACCTTTGTTCCACCGCCCAATGCATTATCAGAGCGGTGCCTCATAACAGTAAGTGAGATAACCCGCTAAACAATCCACTAGATACCTCCCCACCCCTCTGGAGGCTCCAATATCGACTACCCGTCATTACTTCTCACTCAGCTAATAACAAGCTCCAACGCTAAATCTTCACTAGTATAGGCTCCTCGAGACTTGGAAGGTGAAATTAGTTCAGGAAATCTGGTATCATATTTGCTGACATAGTTTTTTGCCCTTTTCCTTCATTTCTTCTACCCTCTAAGCCCCTCGGAAACTAGTTGCGGTCAAGCGGGGGAGCAAGGGAACCTGATTAGATAGGTTGATTACAACGATCAGATCTCGTTTTTAGAAAAGGATGATACAGTAAGCCTAGCACAGCCCCACAGAGGCCTCGAGGGGAGTCTTCTGTTCCCATCGGCTTAAGGGCTTTCTCTCCTTCTTAGCTACCCCCCCCCCCACTCCTCGGGCCGCGCTGCCGTCGGCGGTCTGCAGGGATCCGCCCTCTCCAAGTAAGGAAGCGCGACCTGCAGTAGTGCAGAATTATTAAAGGTTTCATTAGCTAGGAGTTTGTCTTTAGGGCCTATGGAAATAATAATTCCTCAGTATCATATCATGATATATCGGGTACGGGCTGCTTCGATCTTCTTGTCGATTGCAGATATGATATTATGGATAAATTTTCTTGTAAAGATGAAGGGCACTTTCTTGAGGGAGGAGCGGAAGGAACAAGGTGCGCCACCATCCTCGTAGTGACATGCTTATCTGGCAATTCTTCGGTGCGGCTCGCTACCCATGAATTTAATTGATATATTGAGACCAGTGATAATAACCGCACTCATGTATAGAATTCTGGTATCACCTCTTTAATATTATCAAATAATGAGTTTATTCGCAAGTTGGCTTCAAAACACTTCCGCCTCCAGAAGTAAACTGCTTATTCGTTCATTGACACCCTCCCGTGGAAGTGATAATTTATTCCACGTGGTGGATATAACAATAGTCTCTGATACAGTCGTGACGATCAGCAGGTAACAGGGGATCAGCGGCGGGTATTTTTTTTGTCACCTTACTGTTGAGACCCGGGTTACCCACTACCTCCGCCAGGTGTCTAATCTCCGTCTTCGGAGACAAAAAACACCAGGAAGGATGAGTTTTTCCTCACAAGTTGAGTCTGAATGTCCTGAGTGCGCCGCATCTCCAAACTGGTATTCGCAATTTCTGTTAACCTGTCAAACTAAACCTATAACTTAGTGGGTTGAGAAGCAGGGATTGATGGAGATTAGAGGCCAGGCCGAGGTAGTTGATAGCACGAATTTTAAAGGTACTTTAACGAATTCGATTTTCTGCTTGCTAAATACCCCGCTGGTCATCGGCTGATATTCGTCACCCTATCGGAGACTGCACCTCTTCTTAGAATAGTGGATCCATTTAAGGGAATGACAGTTACCACCGATTTTTATTTATTCCCTGACCCTTGTCTTTATATACAGTTATGTCCCACCCCGGCAGGCTATAGTCGAATGGGGTTTTCAGTTTATCAGTACCTGTTCACTCCTATGATGTGGTAATCGTAGCACTTGACCGCCAGCCTGGAAAAGTGCTTTTGAGTTCCCCGGTCCGAGTCCTCTAGTATAGTGCCTAGCGCTTTGGAAATGAAAGGAATACTTTGTCGAAATTTGGATTGCGAGCTCTTTGTCTCTAGTTCAAGCAAACCAAAACCCGCAGACCCTCCCCGAATGCCACCTATTTGGCTACTACACACACAGTCTGACAACAGGTCGACTCATGTTCTCTCACGGCTGCAACCTGCTCCTCTTGGATAAAACCCCACACTTCTGGATTGGAAATATGGCCTTAGAATAAGGAGAGGTGCGGTGGATCATAGCGGTTGGGCCAGCCTACGAGTACCTCTCCCTCCGATGAAAGAAAAGCTGAGAAAGTACCAAGTGGCGCTACGGCGCATTATGGATCCCTGGGATGCGACAGATATTCTATCTTAATAAAAATTGCTAGTAGAGAGCTTGTGAATAGAGATATGAAGGAGATAAACACCCACATGGCGACCGAGATAGGAGCACTTGAGGGGGCAATAGGGTGAATGGAAGGGGAAATTTAATAGTGACAAGAAAGGAGGGCATCGGGATAGAAAGGAAAAAAGAGAAAGTAGGAAAATGGGAAGAACTGAGAGAACGAGAGGCCTAGCCTAGCACGCTTTTTTGTGAAGGTCCGCCGCTGCAGTTACAGCTATTCTCTCAGGCGATCATCCTTGGTGGTAGGCCGCCGGCTATGGTAAGTGATGGAGAAAGGTTTGAGTAGCACAAATCTATTCTGGCAAATAGACCGGATTACCGTAAAATCTCCTATAATCACTATCTGATTACTCGGCATGCGCAGGCCTTACCCGTTCGGGAAAAACACTAATCCTCCCTGGGGTATTCTGTTCCTGAACACTGGGATCAGAGGATTATACGAGATTATAGGATACAGTACTCCTATTCTCCGATCATTTCTCAGGATACCGCGCCCCAAATTATCCTCCGATATTACTCTAGAATCACAAATCATTTCCAATTGGATGCCCGATATCCCCCGAGGCAAGGCGAGATCTTTTGACAAATCGAGATTGAGACAGAAAAGTAACCGCGCCATCCACTGCCGAGCACCGAGAACGCAGCAAGGTTGTCTCTGACTATTCAACGGTGACAAAAAACTCACCCCCTAAACTCCGTTTTGCGATCAAAGGAGGGGAAAAAAACACCCGTCAAGTGAGTCCAACTCAGCGTGGAGAATGCGAGCCGTAGGTTAGACTCCGGCCCCCAGGGAGCCACCGAGGGGTACGAAGGTGGAACTTCGAGAGGCGCCTGTGCTCCACAGTGGTTCCCCTGTTTGCTTCGAAAAGCTTCAATGGCACGAATTGGATCTCAAGGCCCGAAGAATGGCCTGAATCCACCAGCCAAGCTCTCTCCCCGCTTTGAATTCAACTTGGCTAACCTAGAGATTTGCCTAGAGCTTTTCTAAACATATTGTTACGGGGGTGTGATGTTGGGTAAACAAGGATCCTTAGATCTACAGGATCAAAACGGCAATTAAGGCAAGGCCCACGGAAAGCGTTTGTTCCATGGAAGCACGGCCCGTTAAAGAACATATTTGCTACGTCTGCTAGGACTATTTCCCATGTCATTAGCCTGGGGGTCTGTGGCTGGTAAGCCCCAGGGAATATCGCCGATAACATATATATCGTTCTGCTCTATAGCACAATCAGATCGCCCTCTAATTGATGATTACCTCTTCCCCAAGTCCGTCCATCCCTCGCCCGATGCGTATCAGGGTAGGATTATCCTTTCTAAAACTTACCGGATTATCTGCCAGGCATCATTCCGGGACCTGAGCCCGATCTTGTCTATGCCCTCCTTTCGTTCGATTCACACGTGCTGCAACCGGACACAAGTATCGGTCCACCCGGTTCGCGCCCCGGTGGTGTCTCGATCGGAATACCCTTTTGATAAACTTGGTCGGACGAGAGTGAAAGCCAGGAGGACTAATAAATTTCTGGGGGCGGTAACGCCCACCGACAGTTCCATCCTAGGGTGAGCGGGATATGAAATCTACGTAGGTTTTGACTGCTGACGTTTTCCCGGAGGTCCAATAGGCACTGCTAGGACTGCAAAAATAAATCATCAATTTCAGGACCCAAGACAGTTGCAGGGCCAGCGGGGAAATTAATCCAGGTACGATGCTAGCTCCATCACATGAGATGTTTTTGTTAGGTTGGTAAATAATGGGCTGATGGATCACAAGGCAGCCTAAGCAGAGTTGTTAGTCCCAACTACGAGTATCCAGAACCTTTGTCATACCGTAGGGCCCCAGCAGGAGGACTCCAGATATGGTTCTTACAGGTGCCCCCCAAGTAATACCTGAACATTTGTGTCTGGATTTAGTACTCGAGTATGGGCGCTCGGATGTGCACAGACAATCTACCGTGAAAACCCCCGGTCCTTGTGTTCAGGTACTATTTGAAGGACACTTGTGATTGGAGAAATACGGTAAGAGTATCGGCTGCAACCTTCAACGGGGGCACGTGGGAAATCCGTTACGGGAGCAGGGGTAGTCGGCAGGCAAAGAGGTGAGTTCGTCAAAGTACCGGTAGGGTAACGAAAAAATCGTTGCAACTGATCCCCGTTTCTACACTCTCATGTACGAGTATGGTACTCCTCGAGTAGCTGCTTGCGCCACGTGCCCCGGTTGATCAAGGTTGTTGATACAGGATCCGACAAGAAGTTATGGAACAGTTATCTGGGGTTGCCCAGCTAAATATATCCCTGCCAGCTCCGCTTAATGATCCTTCCCTCGTACCATGCCGGTACACAAAGTGATATTTTTAAATCCTGATGGAATTCACCGTTATTCAGCCTCCTAAATTCAACATGGCACTTTATTAATATGATACCTAATAACACGCAGGGGGTATCAGATAAACCCCTACCGGAGTATGGCCCGCTCTACCCCTCAACCGGTTTGTAACCCCACCTGACAGCCTTCATGCATAATAACACCCCGGTCCAGGGAAATGGTTAGATTGGCGGGATTTTAACCAGGCTACTGTCAACCCCTCACTTGGATTCGCCTGCGCCCTAACACCGAGCAACTTACCTTAAGCAACCCCCACCCTTCTACTAAGATACGGTATTCTCTAATATCATACCAAAGGTACAGAGCCGCGCCCGAGTGCGCAGGTTTTCGCCCAACATCTAGAATAACATCTATGATACACGAGTTTAACCTCCTCCGTAAGCCGCTGCCTCCCTGCATCGCGTCCAATGCTAAGAGATCTAGAAGTATACAACCATGGTTCTGGGGCATCCGTGAGAATAAAATAGAGGATCCTAGTATGATACCAACATTTTCGATTTCTCTCATACAAGGTTTTCGGGTTCCGGGGCTGCCTGGGCCGTCGCCCCCGCGACCGGGCACAAGGGACAAGAAAAGCGCTCATGGGGGAGTCAGCGATTCCTGTCCCAGTGGAGTCGGCACGCCTTGAGGTTTTCATGGTGATTCCTGACTCATCCGACAATACTATACATGAATACAAGGACAAGGCGTTATGAAAAGAAAAAGAAAAGAAAATATTACAGTATAGTGTAAAGAGGGAGTTCACCTTATTTCTCGCTATTGGAAATCCAGCTTACTCTATGTGAGTAGGTAATGTTAGGGTGGCTTTTGCAGGCCTTATCTACGCACCCCTTCGTGATCCTATATCCGTGGCTGGCGCTATCGTCAGATCCGTTGGCGTGATTTGGTCCTCATAACCAAAATAGGTTCTACTGCTGTGGCCTAACCAAAATACCCGACTCGCCGTACCATGCAATAATCAGCCCAGAACTTCCTTACTTCATTGACCTTCCCCGGGTGGTGCCTTCGAGGCCATCGTCACTAATGCTTGTGTAGGAGTGTTAAAATAATATACTACTCCGAGGGAGCTAGGGAGTCAATCAGGCTGTGTCCCATCCTGGGAGTACGGAGGGAGAATAATGTCACGTAATCCCCGGTTACAGGTGCTCGGGACGAGTTGTTTGTTTTAACCCGAATCCAACAACTTGCTTCCCCAAACCGGGCCCTACATTACTATGCCACGTGCCTGGCTTCACCGGAGGCAATGCCGTATAAACTTGCTAGGCAATAGCCAAGTTACAAGTTGCGAACAAAAACAAATTCCTGACCCGGTTTACTATTGAGGGGAACTCAGGATCCAGCAAGCCCGTTGGACATTGCGCACTGTCACACAAAACAGGCGAGAAAAAATCACCGGGGTGACGAGGCTCAGCGGGCTCGATCAAATACAGTTCTGACCAATACTGCCTCCTCCAAAGTCCAGGCAGCGAAGCAGAACCAGGGAAGCACCTCCACCGGGATCCAATGAATAACATCCCGCGTGGCGGAGAACACGCACACCCCAACAAGGATAAATGGACCTGCGTAAAACGCTCCATAATAATATTATTATAACAAAGAGTTAAGCTGTCGAGCAACCCTAAAGAACACCGGTTTCCACACTTGGGTAGAGTACTAGGGTAGGGAACAGTTAACCTGAACAGACAGGGATATTCTTAGCTAGTTAACCCCAAATAACTGCTCAATCACTTCTTACAGGGCCCTTTTGCTGTAACTTTACAGTACAAACTCTCATAAGACATGATCCGCCCTCCGCCATTCCGAAAACCCGATTCCCGGCACCCCATCCATCGCGTCACGCCATACTGTACGTTGTCCCGTTCCGGGTGCTTTATCATCATCCCAACTCTAAGACAATCTGATTCAAAATCGCGAGGGCTGTGCCACTGCTCTTGTCGCCTCTGCCCCCCCGCCCAGCCATGATTCTACCAGGAACCCTGCGCACCGGGTCTAAATTGGACCGAGTAGTTACTAGTATCACGTGACTACCAACGCTTTTGTGGCTTCCGTCGATCCAAGTAAAAACACTCGTAATAAGTACCCGAAAACAGGGGGGGGGGGTATATTTTGTATGATACTGGATAGACTCTCAGACAAGCACAGATACCTTACCATACCGGTATATTTCTAACAATCCCTGTTTTTCGGGCACCGGTACTTTCTGAATGGCGGGCGAGTATGACAGTGCAGGGTTAAGCCAAGTTACACGAAACCTTCCACTTCCGATCAAGCATAATATGAGTGTATGGTCGCCCCCACCTTCTTCCGGAAAGATTCCTAATTGGACTTCTAAGGCCATGGGACGTCACTCGGTTGATATATTACATGTGATGGCCGAGCCGGATGAATGGAGGAAGAAAGGAAGGGTAAGGTGAAGGCATGATGATGTTGATGATCGCTTGGTTGTCGACCGGTCTTTGTTGAAACGACGCATGTGCGGGGGTACCTTGCTTATCCGCGGATCTTTTTTTTTTTTTAACTTCGCGCTCGGCGGAGGGGATAGGAAACGGATTGCGGAGGGGGGAAATTGGGATGGGGGAGCAATTGCAGGTAGTTAAAGGTAGTGCTGACCTAGATTTTGTGAGCGGGCTGGTGCTAGATGTCAGAAAAGAGCTTGTAATCGGCTTTCGTGAGTCCGGATCTCCCTGGGAATGCGTGCGCCGCCCGGGTCGCTAGGCCCCGGACTATCCACAGACTTTCCCGTATTAGCCAGTAGTCTTGCGCGGGAAATCAAGAGTACAGGGAATTTCGCTATACAAGGTTTACCGCCGAGTGATATAATATGAATCCTTCTGGTTGTCCTAAGGCTTTCATCGCAACAGTAGCTAAAGTGATTGGGAGTATTTTCTAAAAGCACAGTAAAGAAGCAAACATTGTAGGGAAAATCAAAGAGATGAGATTTGAAGAAGGAAAGGAAAGGACAAAGCATGGAATGGAGAGAAAACAACAAAATAGCAGAGAAAACAAGAGGGGTAAAATAGCAGCAAGAATTCTATAGTAATACAACCAACACAAACACACGAATGTCAAAAACTCCACACAAGAAAAGAACTACCCCAAGGACATCTCCGGAGTCACCACCTCAACCAAGGGAAGAAACAACCACAACCTCAACGCTAAACAACTTCCCAAACTCGACCAACTTCCTCCTAACCTCCTCCCGAGCCATCCCCTCCTCGCGAACAGCGACCAGCGCCAAATTCCTAAATTCCCTCTCGCAGCCATCATCTGGGTCGCACCAGTTCGCCCCACCAAGCCTAACCCTATCCCACCATCCCCCGCCACCACTACTCACTTTGGGCACGAGTAGGAAGCGCAAAACCCAAGTCCCCTCGAGTGGGCTGCGGCCGCAATCGAACCCGTCGAGGTATCCCTTGAGTATTTGCGCGGGGCCCGTGCCCATCGGCTGCACGACGGGAGTGGAGGCGATCATTTGACGGAACTTTTTCGTGGCGGAGTGGGCACTCCAGTTGTGGAAGATCTGGCCGACGCCGTGGGTTGTGCAGGGGTGAGCTACGGAGGCGGATGTGTACTCGCCCACGCAGATAGCGGTTGGTTGGAGGGTTGGGGGACGGTTTGTTATGTGCTCCATTCTTGAAGAAAGGGTTGGCCAGGTTGACTGTTGGGAGGCGCTTTCGGTCGTGCTTGAAGAGGAGGATGAGGAGAATATGGAGGCGATCTCGCTGGCAGAGAAGATAGGGCTGTGAAAGTCGTAGATTGGATGCGCGCATAGGTGCGGGTATGCGGGGTGGGTGTTTTGTGAGGATTGGTGGGAGTGGTAGTTGGAGGTGAGCAGAGGGGCAGCGTGAGGGTTGTTTATTGAGTCCATTGTGTGGGCTGGTTTCTCCTTTGTGCGTTTGTTGTATGGTATTTCTTAAATCGAGTGGATGAACGAGCAGGGGAGCCGGGGGATGTTATAGAGTCAGGCCCCCGAGATACGGGATGTGGGTGTAGCGGATGAGGATAGAGAGGCTGGGTGAGAACCCGTGCGTGGTGGCGATGACGACGATGTGCACCACCCCCGTAGGTATTACTTTTTATATCCAAATCCCCTTGACAGCGGTAGCAGCGAAGGACTTGCTCCTATTTGTCGTTCGTAGGCGGGGCACCTCCGTAACTTTGCTGTTCTTCCAATGCTAAAGGCGATAATAGAAAAGAGTTGGTCGGTATCCAAAATATGTCTGTCTTTCTTATTTCCTCTAGGCTCTGATGAGAGGGGGAGAGGGGAGGTGCACATCCTATTTAATACCCCTCATCTCCCCGCTTTTCTAGATGGTGCATAACCTAAGGACAACTAAAACGGAGAGCTCAGATCGCTACCTCCCCACCTCCCTAATCAAATTAGGAAAGCTCCAAGAGCTTCCCTTACTAACCGCCAAACTAGAACAAAACGTGATAATCCTGGGGTCGGCCGTTCTGCAGGCATAATCTCGCGAATCTGTCTATCATGGCCCCCCCGAGCATAGGGGGACCTATGAACGGGTAATCAACAACCGACGCCCTAACTCCCCCACTTGCGTAGATGGCATGGCACGGCATGGTGGTATACCCGATACTGCGAGGAGGGTGGGAGGATGTCGGTGAACCACAGGCCTTTTTTGGGTTGCTTTTTTGTAAACTGGTCGAACAAGCCCACCCGGGATACCGGGTTTAGGAGGGGGAAGACTTGGGATTTCCTTGTTCCGCTAGTTTGTGATACGGCGACGGCGGCGACGGCGGTGGTGGCCCCCAGTGCTATTACAAATGAATCACGGAGTTGGTAAAGCTATTGCGCCTGAACTTAAGGTGAGCTAGCCTTCCCCCCCTCCTCCATAAACTTGATTATCTTGATTCGCCTTGATTATAGTGATTTCTCGTAGGAATAGGTTGGGCTCCTCCGAGCTGGATAGCAGAAACGGTTAGAAGCGTTCTTACTTTGTTCCGGGGATGGAAACTACACAATATCACTCGCGCCCTCTCCCATGGCGGCAATAGGGATACTTGCCCTTCTCACAAGTGCTAAATCCTCAAACCGAGTAACCAGGCGTATGGCCGTACGCATATATCCATACCCTACCATCTACTAAACCATGCATTGACTTAGTAGAAACCCCACAGGGACATTCCTTCCCTGAGCCTCTCTCTCTCCTCACCTCCCCCCCTCCCTCTGCCGCCTGTGTAGCTGCACTGATGTTTGTCCCTTAGGTAACTCACTCACTCGGTCATTCAAGCACAACCTGGGCTCCCATGCAAAGTATATCCTCAGGCCCCATTACCTTATGAGGCTGAGCTTCAACGTATCAAGCCATCTTATCTCAAGCTCCCAAAATTGGTGCTAAACCACGAAAACCCTAAATTCGGTGATTATGTAAACCTCCGTATAACGCAGGGAAGAAGGAAAAAATAGGAAGGAAAAAAATGAAATAAGATGGTACCACTTGAAGTTTCGTTTGAGGTGCATGTAAGGTACACTACGCACGGTGGACTACCGTACCGGTATCTTCAAAGATTCATTACTCAGAGAGGCTAGGTAGTTGAGGGGTTGTGTGTGGCTGAGCACGGTTGTGTGGGCGCTTATGACCGGGAGCGCCCAAGGCCCAGATTCCTTCGCTTACCTGACCCCCCGCCTCCACTCGGATTGTACTTCTCTTTACCAAGGTTTGTTTTAGGCTGCAAATAAGTTAAAATAAGAGTTCCTAGCAATAAGAGAGAAGGGAGATGATGGGAAAGTGCAATCTCGGGTAACCTCGCCATGCGCCATGGGTTGGAAACCCTGGAGGCTATGTCAACTGTTTCGACATGATAAGACTGCTGGTATCCTCAATGATAACCTAAATTGATAACTGTGATTCTTTTAGCAGATCCCGTCCAGTCTAGAAGCGATGATCCACGATATCATAGTCTGTCTGCCAAAGACTGACTTCCTTCGCATACCGTATGTACGTACGACATGTATATTTTAGCCCGCCTTCTTTGCTCTCCTCCCTTCCTCCTCTTCTCTCCACCTATAAATCCCGGTAACTCTACCATCGGTTCCCGCCGTTTTTTCACTAAATCCCCACATGTGCCACATGCAAATATTCCATATTCTGACAAAAAGGAAAATCAGAAGGGGGCATATTGTGCTATACTTAGTTTTTTTAGGTACAGTACTATGCTATACCGGTACCAGCATGAGCCAGCGTTCCTCTCGCTAGGTTAAGCTAGGGATCATATTTGGTGTGCTTCTGATGCTGCCTTCTCCGCTCTGACGTTTATGCCCAGCATGGGCTTAATGGGTGGGTAAAATGGGTTTAATTTGGTATCTGAAGGCTTTTGCTATCTAGGGTATGCCAGAGCTTCAACCCTTCCCTCTTCCCTTATTCTTCATTCCAGATATTAGCTTTTGCCGATAAGCAAGTCTGATGGTACGTTTTGTTGTGACTTACATTACCTCCTCGAGTGATGTTTGCCCGAAGCCGGCGGACGGCCGTAGCCCAACTTATCTTTAGGGTTTCTTATCGAACCTTTTTTCCCTTCCGCCAGGTGATGCCAGATGTGCTGTAGTACTTGTAGTGCGTTCTCTGGTATCGTATTACACCCAACCGAGCCCTTGGAGTAGCGGATAAAAGGGTCACAACACCTAGTGTCATGTTGAAAGCAAGGGCTCACAAAATATCCCGCGGCCTTGATAAAATATGTGGCCTACCCCGAGCAGTTTTCAGGGATAGCTTACCCTTATCTATATTCGCTCGACTCGTTGCCCAGGCACCCACCTAAACTATTGGCAGAGAGTCCATAAGAAAACCCCATCATATCGCAAGTTAGCAAATTTATCCTCAACTGTCGGTCATGTTTTGCGATTCCTCTCCCCTATGCACGGCGCAGTCCTTCATATCACAGCCGGCAGGTCAAGGAGGAAAATGAAACCCCATCAACCGAGAGAGCCCGACCCCTAGCCGGCTGTCTATAGGGAGCTCTCCGGGTACATTCGAATAACCTACTTGCCAATCTAGTTCACACCTTGACCAACCCCCACACGATCCGTAGGCGCACACACTCTGGGAGAGGGAGATCGAAGGTATCCACGGTATGAAGCGCTGGGTACTAGTATAGCCTGGGAATGGGTCGTTCCCAAATTGAGGCTATGCCATCTCTACCCAGCCGGCTTTCGAAGGAAGAACCACGCGTCTATTCAACCGACAGCGATAAGACAAAATGTTCTAGTCTCCTACGTAGGCAGAACGATCCATGGGATAACCGCCCGCCCTCACCCTAGCCTTTAGCGGAAGGGAGCTCGGTGTCACAACCGAGGTAAAACGGCGCCGGGCCACGAGTGATAGCCAATGACAAGATCTCTGGGGCTGTGGCACACTCTGAAACCTCTGCTGTTTCAACGACTTCAGAACACTTGTTCTCGTAAAAGAACCTCTCATGCACTATATGTGTGGGAGAGGTGCTTCGATCACCTGAGGTGATTAAAGTATGCAAACCGGTATAACAGGAGCATAGTATGATCGGTTTATTTCTCCCGGGTATGATACGAGCGCATGCTAGTAGGTCCTAATGTCGGAATTCCATCTTAGGCAGCCCCCGGAATACGCATCGGGGGCCAATTGTAGCCTGTTTTGTAGTGTGTTTGTGATCCCTTTTGTTGAAACAAGGAAAGGGCTTTATATCTCGATGTAAATCGCTGCTGATCGTGACCTCAGATCTCATGTCCCCGGCCGCTGTGTCGTGAAACTCATACCGGCAGCTGAGAACCGCAAGGAACTCACCGATGGATATGCTTTACGCAGGAGGTAGGGTATCCGAAAGGATTAAAAATGAAAAAACATGAGTTATCGGTATTCGAAAGCTCAGCGGATGATAAGGGGCTTTCCCTTTTTCCCTTCTTCGCTTCGTTCATAGGACCCCGGGTACTCTCACCGGCAGAGCTGGTCGGAACAGCGAGAACCGAGAATTACGCTGAATTGACTGGGTAGCGAAATTTTACTTCATCAGGCGCTTCGGAAGATTTTTTGCTTTAATAGCCCCTCCCCGCCTTTTATCCTAGGTAACGATGTTTGATCAGACCGCCCATCTAGCAAAGTTTAGACGGATACGCGGTAAGGCAAACCTTACTCCCCGAGTGAGAAACCATGGAGCTGCGGATCGCACCGCACCACAGCCACATTATTGATGCTTTGATAGCAAGAAGAGCCCTTTAGTCATATTGCATCGAAATTCTCCAGGTATGCATAAGAAAGCAGCGTTCGCCGCCTTTTAAACTTAGTTCTCGCTAGGCGCTTTAAATGCATATCTTATGTCATTCATTGCAACGGTTAGCGTTGCATACCCAAGGACAAAATTTCAGATGCGAGTGTAGTAAACGAGCTGAGAGTAGATATCAGCCGGCGCGAAACTCCACCGTACGACAAACAACAGTTTTTATTCAAAAATCGCTCTGTGAGGCCGGGTTGGCTATTTCTGAAGACTCGCGGGTCTCCATAGAGGTTTCAGGCTTGGGGTGTGGTGGGTTGAGGTTGGCTGACATGCTTGTTTTCGACTCTGCTTGCTTGTATTTGCTGAGTTAGATTGTATTGTAAACCCGAATGGCCTGAGAGGACATGGATCATGCATAGGCTAGGAGAAACAAAATCCAGGGTTCCTGTATACAGTAGTTCGCAATTATTTTGTTGGGTGTGCAGTACTGTACTGTACAAGTACTGCAGTGTTGGCCGTCGCCTCGAGTGTGCAGAATCAAGAAAGCCGCTTGTGTCGAATATAAGTACTGCACCGCACCGTATAGTGCCTGGTAGGGAAGCTGGCAGCTTCCAGGTGACTGAGTCATTGGGAATGCGATTGAGTATCAGCTCATGCACATGTTGGGTGACCGACAATTTCCTACTGTGTATTCGGGCGAACAGACATTCCGATAGGGTCACCAATTGTTGTCCTGCCTTGGTGATCACTCTCATTTGCTCGGGCGGATGGAATATCTTTCTACTAGCGGGTAACTTTGAGGCTCAACCTCGGCAGATGGCTTATCGATAACAGCCGATCCATCCACTTTGGTCTGGAGCCCCGACAATTACCCGTCGGGGTTACCGCCGCAACGGGCTGGAGCCCCGACCCTCATTCTTCTACTCGTGTACGATATCTTAGCATATCTTCTTCGGCTTCTTCCTCCCTCAACTCTCATCCCACGTAAACACCGATCATCAACTTTCATTCTTCAAAATCGATCATGCCACCAGCCATGACTACTCCCCACAGCGCACTCGCCGCTGCGACTATCAATGTTCCCCTCGAGGATAGAATGGGGGTCTCTGAGCCGGGTACGGGTATCATGTTTGCGTCCAAAGAGGTCGAGAGACAATACCTTAAAGAGAGACTCGCCGCTGGATTCAGGATTTTTGCAAAATACGGCTTCGATGAGGGGCCAGGTGAGGAACTCCCGCGCCCCCGATTTATGGTAATTTCCGATTCTAACCATGTTCGCTACAGCCGGTCATATATCTCTTAGGGTGGTGCAACCATAATTCTCCAGATCCTTCACACGGCTAACAGGAACAGGATCCAATTAATCCACATGCGTTTTGGGTAGGCAGAAATCGCTTCCCCGACTTGATCGCCCCTTGAACGTTGCTCATGAAATGTTAGGTTAATCCGTTTGGCCTTCATTATGCTTTGATCAAAGCTTCGGATTTGCTCCTCGTTGACGAATCCGGGAAAATCCTCGAAGGGGGTACAAATCGCCACCTCAATCTCGCCGCCTTCATGATCCATTCAGCAATCCACATAGCCCGCCCTGACGTGAACTGTGCCGCACATGCTCACTCTCTCTATGGGCGCACCTTTTGTACTCTTGGCAAAACCCTCGATATCACCACGCAGGACAGCTGTGCTTTCTATAATGTTAGTCCCTGACTCACTAGATTGGGGGTAAATATTGATCAGTATATGGTAACAGGACCATGTGTTGTACGAAAATTTCAGAGGTGTAGTCCTGGATGAGGAGGAAGGTATTGCGATTACTCAGGCTCTTGGAACTAAGAAAGTACGTAACTTATAAACTTCTAACAAGTAATACCCCTTATGGCTGATTAACTAGCGGTAAGGCAGCATTGCTCCAAAACCATGGACTACTCACTACCGGTGGAACCGTAGAGGAGACCGTGTTTTGGTTCCTGTCCCTAGATCGGTGCTGTCATTCTCAACTGCTCGCGGATGCAGCTGCAGCTGGTACAGGAGGAAAGACTAAGAAAATTGGCGACAAGGAAGCCATGGATACGTATGTCCCCCTGTTATCTCTGGGCCCGTTCTGGAACTGATCTCTTTGGCCGAGCTAGCTGGAAGGTGGTTGGCACTAGGAAGGGCGGGCACTTCGCTGGGAAAGCGCTATTTGACTTGATCGAGGTTGAGACTAAGGGGGATTATAAAAACTAACTCGCGCACTAGTCAGTTGACCATTTAAGTTAGCTTAGGGGATTGAATAAAACGCTCTACTAAAACTATGTGCGACATTCCGCCGATGTGAAGGGATGAGTTGAGATTTGCGGGACACAACGGCCTTTCAGTTTTTGAGCATTGTAAAAGCTATTCCGCGGTAGGTGGAAAACACAGATGGTTGGCCATATGCTAGGGTGTCGGAGTTTCCTCTCCGGTGAAGCCTAACATAGCAGGGGACCATCAGGCACGTAAATACCCCAAGGGTACGTTACGACTGACTGCACCGACAGCTTTCGTGTCGTGGTTAATAGGTCTCTGTACGGTATAATAGGCCCCTCTGGAGTACAATCTTTCCCTACGAAGCGAGCACCCGGCGTAGCGAGCACCTACCACATTTTAGCATGGGTTATACGCTTTTAGGCCGTGTTTCAAGGCATTTTGTAAGCCAGTGCCCGCCGGGTGCTCGCTATGTAGGGAAACATTGTATGGCTTTCATCAAGGTAGAACGCTTCCCTAAATACCTTAGCAGAGAGAGGGGGGTGATACACCAAAAATCTAGTGATAAACACCAAGCTTGGCGTGATAAGGCCTACGATGTTAATGTTATTGGAGGGCAAGTGCGTTGCTATATGGTATAAGCCTCCTTCAAGTTCGCGTTCTGTAATTAGACAAGCGTGCAACACACAAGTCAACCACAGCATAGTCAACGTTTCTTTTCTCTACTTTAATTGGTTCAAGCACTTCTCTCCTATCTATCTTTTATCTGGTAAATTAAGCAGGCCATCTTCGAGTCAATCCCCTATCTATTTATCATACGGTTCAGTTGAAGGTCATGCCGCGGGCGACAGGAGACGGATACGACTTGCGCGACCCACCATCCAACTAAAGGGCAAAAATGAGAGCCCGTCAACGGTAGGCGTTAATTTCAGCGGCGGTTTTGTCTGGTCTGTTTGCAGGGCCCCCTTTTTCGTGGACCCCCCGAACCAAAATCCTCAGGTCTTATCATAATCAGATCTTATCGCAATCACACCCTATCACGCGAATGCCTGCGGATATCTGCAGTCCGGCCAGGCCCGGTCAGATGAGCCTCGGAAGCCGGACTGGCCGCTTGCGAACACTGACAATATGATGCAAAAATGTCGGACATAAAGTTGGGTCGTGCCTCAAGCAACCTGGAATACCACTCGCGATACGGGCAAAGCACTGTATCAATTCCTTGATATCGTCAAACCACTGACAAGCATTGTGGAATCTATGTTTTAAGCCATAGTCCCCAAGATTTAGGATATATACGACAAAGTAAATTTATATCGCGTGCTACCAGCCCCTAACGCTCTTTCAGCAGTGAAAAAGTCTTTTGGTATTTGGGCTTCTAGATCGATTGTGCTAAATGCCTAAACTGATCTCTATGTTGATCTAAAGGAAGTTTGCTGTGGCTTTTCGTGCAATCATGCCATTGGGTAACTTTGATGGTGGGAACGTCTGTCTTGCTACTTTAGATATCTCCATACCCCCCACTTCTCACAAGAACCTTCCTACATAGGTAAGTTAGCCTGCCACCCAGTGCTCCCGTATCATTTCCTCGGAGTCGGATCGGAACAACGCACACCCGAGCCAACGAGAGGGTAAGAGAACTCCTGAATCGCCTTACTTTTAAGCAAATACCAAGAAGCGATTGGCAGGCCACCCTAGCTCCAATTTAACTTCGGCGAAATGATATGATATAACCCAACCACAAGGAATGCAGAAATTATGGGTCTCTCGCCTTGTCGGACCTGTAGTCCCCGGGGGACCTTCCATCCTCTTCATTATCAAGGCTGGACGGACTGTCAAACGAGGTCCCGTCGTGGTGGTCTAATGTGGTCTTGGTAGAAGCCTTTCCCCACCACCCTTCAGCCCAATATCCATACGAGGACTGGGATAGGTTTAGCGATTGGGACTGACTGTACATGGCCTAAGATTTGTAATTGCTTTGTGAGTTTGCATGCTGGATACAAACTTAGTAGAAGCGGGTAATACAAGCAAGGGTGCCTCGGAGTTTTTCTTTCTTCTGTACTTCTGATGCAGGTAGGTAGCCAGATACCCCCCGGAAAATTGCAGAAAGCATAGTGACGCGTTGTATAGTATGTTCTGGTATTTTCCTTTCCCCTAGAGAGTGGTGCTGCTAGTGGCTATTTAGCAGGAGTGTTGTGGGCAAGTTTGGTATACACTAATTTATGGAATAGGTGTTGAAAATAATCGAGGCGGATGTAATGATTGGTGATGAGGCATCCGCGCAGCGGAGCGGAGCAGCTCACGTGAACACACTGAGATTGTATTAAGCGGTGAAGGAGTTCATGATAGATTGAGTTGAGTGTGTAGAAATGAAAGCAGAGAGGAAAGAAATGAGCAGGAAGGAAGGCTAAGGTGAGGAAAGAACAAGAAGGAACGAGAAACGAATGGGGGAAAACTTTCCACGGCTGGTGTGTTCCTCTGCCGGCGCATACGCGTGGCGCCACGGGCTTAGAGTGCGGCCATTTCCCACACCAAGCATAGCTATTTCTAATAGCAAGTGTTGAAATTATACTTTCGGATATGCACTTTCGTCGTCTCTGGGTACGACAACGCTGGTTAGTATTCTTGAGTTCCGGTTGGTGCTCTCCGAATTCAACCTATTCTATTTGCATTTTCTCCGATGTCATCACCCGACCAGTTGATCACATACCGGTATGCAATTCGGTTCTCATCCGGGTTCCCTGGTTTTCCATATTATCTGCTTGGATTTCTTTTGCACTACGGATATGTGCTCTTGTTCTGCCGCATAAATATTGAGGCTCTCCGGTCCCCTTAGATAGGATGTAGTTCTCAAGCATCTCTCGCTCTCCCAAGTTTCCGGTGTACAGCTCGACTATTTGATATTTTCAATGGTAAGTTGTGGAGACAAGCGAGTGATCTTCTGTGATAACGACTTTAATTTTAAGCGCAGCCACCAGACAAAGCGGTGCTCAGGACAAACCGTCTCAGATTTGTAACCATACATCATGAAAGTTGAGCGGACCGGAATGATTACCAGTGGGCTGCTGTCACGTGCCCGTTCACATTCCGAACGTACAGCACTATACGTTATTTGAAACTCTCTATTCATACCGATAACCCCAATAGGAGGACTTGGATCTTGCGCTAAGATTTCCACCCTCGAGGATATTCATACTAAGCAGAACAGCAGCTAATCTTAAGCCAAGAGGCGGAGCAATATACAAAGCATTACATAATTAAATAAGTTAGCGGGTATTTTTTATTTTATTAAATTATTTTAGCCTGCCGCTTTCTTAGCATTGGGGGGTGACCTTGGCTATTGACAGTTGATGGTTAATGGCAAGGTAAGAACTCCGCTACCCCTCCGCACAAACACCAATAACTCCATCAAGGAAATTAAACTCATCTTGCATGACGAAGGCTCTCGCCTAGTCCCTGTGTGATATAGGGATTGTTGGAATGTGCAAGTTTAGGGGGCCGAATTGTGCTTCGGGTATCGGTAGGCAATGTGTATGTCCATTTGGGGTTTGTCCGGCAAGCACAGTTTAGAAACCCTGTAATGAAAGGTGAAAATGGAGTGTGTTCGGGAAAAGAAAAACATTTTTCTGGAGAAATTGGTGGCAGGGGACACCATAAAGCCTTTGTACTGTGCTCTACCAGTAGAATTTTATCTGGTCAGTTGATCCACCTCTCCTAACTCAGCCGGGGATATTTCTCTCGTCAGGCTATCTAACTCGGTACAGAACATCCCTCCTGTGATATCATACCCTGCCTGGGAACAAAACCAAGTTTCTCCTAAGCAATGCCCACGGACGGGATGTGCCCTTTATCATGCCCTGTGATAGTTGAGATAAAAAAAATTGCAACCTTAAATTATTGCGGGGATTTTTTAAACCAGAATTACACTTTCGTGGCACCCCAGGCAGGGCATATTTTAGTCATTCAGATCATGAAGAAAGTGCCAAAAAAGGCATAAGTCCCCTTCCTGTGAGATTGGGTCTTCTCCCCTAGTATGATATCTATGGAAGCATTCAGTATTCCGCCCCTGGTTTTGGTAGGATTAGGGGCCGATAGCGGCCCTCCTCCGATAGGAGTAAGGTTGCTCTCATTCCCTTGAGGATAGTTATTCCGGCATTTTTTTCCCGGCTTTTTCCAGTGCGACGGGGGATCATGTTACAGATAGGCTTTTTTTTGTCTAGCTTAGAGTTGTGGAAAGACTCTAATATTTTCCCGGTGTTCCGGGGTGTAAAGATCGGGACGCCTGGCGATGCCACGTGCTTAAGAGGGGGAGATGCACTGTATTTTAGCCCTTCATGGGATTGCCGGGGGTGGGGAAATTCCATTTCTAGTGGAAACTCGTTTAATTGGTATCTGTGAAGATCTCTGCCTGGGAGTCGTCTATTGGGCCATTTTGGTGAACCCGGGGGAGCCTCCTGACGCTGTGTCTCGGAGGATAGGTGTAGTTTTTTCGTATGCGGGATCGCTGATAGACATTTTTGAGGAGGCTACGGTACTGTACTCTATGCATTAGTTATGTACTGTACAGCACAATACTCTATCCTCCCGAGTTATTATAAAGAGATACCGATTGAGTAGCTGTTGAACTGATTGCCAAAACAAGACAAAAAAACCATCACTCTCGCCAGGTGCTAGTCACTGACTTAATCGAATCGCGGGAAAATCCAACGCTATTGCAGATACACAGCATGTCACACTAGGCTAGAGTTACGGGGGAGGGTTATGGGCGAGTTGTCACCATCCCGGATTTGGTACCGCGGCTATCTTGCTCTCAGTGCTAAGGATAAGCGTAAGCTATTTTCAACAAATTTGTGTACTAGAGTACTGTACATCTGTCAACCCGATCGAGTTAGAGAGTAAAATAGATGCGCTGCCAAAAATAATAAATTGAAAGACATGAAAAACCGAGGAGATAAGGAAAGCACCAAACACCAAGCACTGTCCACTTTCCTGCAATTTCATGCCCTTAAGTTGTTGCTTTTTCTGGCGGAGAATAGGAGGATTTCTCATCGGGAGCCAGAATGACTAGTGAGGAATTTTCACTGTGCAATACAATGTGTTCGATGCGTCCTATGCCTAAAGAATAACCTCTACCCGGGAATGAGCCGAGGTTACGCCCCACCACAAATTAAGGTACAGTTTACTACCAGTAGAGCGTTAATGATTAACTTGGGTAATTCCGCGATCCCCTCCCGGATGTCTGAGGGGCTCTCGACAAGGCACCTCTGATAACCGACAGCTTTTGCATTCAGATGGCCACTTTATATCATATTCGCACTGGGCCCCCCACGTCTTGACTCTCCCTAAACACAATGTACCGTGCCGGGACAGTACATGACTCCTGCCCCTATCAATCACTTCAAGATCTTCTCTTAAGCCTAAACTCAGCCTCTAAACTCTGCACCGTAGCCCGATACTCCCAAGTAACTTGAGCAGGGCAGATCCTGCGGACATGGTGTGGGATATGATATAGAGTTGAGATGCCCCAGTTTCGAATGTGGTGGCGCTAGTTAGTGTGTGCACGGCATAAGCCAACCGCTAGGGGTTTTATTTCTTTTTATTTCCTCGGGCCGGCCCGCTTCCCGGATGGTCCAACAAGCGCTATTGTAGTGCCATGTGGGTTTACGCCGGCGCGTTAAGCAAGCTTGTCATTGCATTGTGGAGCGTATGCGATTATGGTTGGAAGTAGAAATCTTGGTTCAGAATGCTGGGCTTGTGGAGCAGGCAAAGGATTCAATATCGTTACCCAAAGGGTGCTAGGCACCCCAGCGCCCGTGACGTTAGCAGTGCTTGGCAGTGCAGTACATTATTTGAGGGGTAGGATTTCAAACCTTATGAAATGCGGTTTGAAAACATGGTAATGTGGGGTATAAGGATTTCCTTTTAAAAATCTTGGACAGCGATATCTCAGCGTTTGACTAGTTGGGTTATTTTTCAATACTATTTTCCCAACTGCGGTTTGAGCTCTGAGTCTAAATAGCCACAAACATTCTTTTTTACCCTGTATATAGCAGCCCCATCAGGTGTTCGGCGGTGCATACTTTATAAACGTTTGCTGCCCAAACACCCCCTTATTTGGTGGGCTGGCTAATGGTGGTGGTGGATGGGGGGACGGCATAGTTCTCGATATCATCGGAAACCCTGTTTTGAGGGCTTGGGATAAACCTCTTATCGGAGTTGTTTTTCGTCTTTTTAGAATTGTAAGGTGAAGGGGGGTCTGGGGGGTCTGGGGGGAGGTGTTTTGGGTCGAGATTAGTCAGCGATGCGGATGCGCGTACTCAGGTATTTGTATTGTAGTATGATACTATACGCGTCCTGCGAGGAAATGATAGTAGCGCGAGAAGAGCAAGCTCTAGGGTTGGCAAGGAATTTTCTGTTGGTAATTTAGGCACTCCCTTCCTCCTTCTTCGACTCTTTCTTGGGTTTGTGAATCTCCGCTGTTCTCTCCGCTTCAACCACCTTCCTGTTTAGTGACTCCTATAGAGAGCAGCAGAAATCACTTCTTCCTGGCTGCTAGAGAGATATTATGTGGGGCTGGGGCGGTAATCTGGGCCTGGTACCGCAGTGCGTTGATGTCCTGCAAAAGATTATAGTGAAGCACTTCTCCTCACTAATCCTTTCCTCCTGACCCCTCCTTCAGCCCACCCCAGGGCTCGATAAAACGTCAAATTCTGCGGGGAAGACTCTTATATGAGGTCTGTGCTAATACCACACCCCGGAATCCTTCGTGTTTCCTCTTTTTTCTGATTCCCCAATGTGAGTCCCCCCCACAAGCACTGCTTCGATTGGTTTGGGAATTGCGCCTCGTATCTGGGAGAAATCTCCTTATGTTTAGTGTTTCAGGTTCCCTACTACCGTGAAAAACTGGAATAATTGAGAATGCCGCTATGATGTCTAGAATCCCCTCTCCCCGGATTGAGGCTCAAAGCCGCAGAGAAAAGATTTACTTGAGGCCCCTAGTCGAGACAAAGAAAATGAAAAATACAAAGTCCTGATGGGACGGGCAACTCCGATCCCCTGGCAATATTTTCAATTGTTCAAGTTTTTATTTCATAGTGTGGGTTTGTTTTGCGGGGGGAACCCGCTTGCCTTTATCCCGAAGGCTCGATAGAGATATGAGCCATGTTTCCATTAGGAGTTTGGAAATGGGGTCCGGATGTCTGGGTTTTGTTGAGCCCTTCTACCCTCTAGTTTTTTATAAAAGTTTAATGCGCTTATCATTAGGCTACCTCGCGAGTAAGCTTGATGGGATTTAGGCTCCTAGCATTCCTTCCACACCCACTAATCTATATGTTACTAGAAACGAACGACAGGGTCAGATTGAAGATGATCCTGGAAATTGGAACGAGCTTTTCGAGCCGGGGGGGGGGGGGGGTGTTTAAGATAAATCCCCCTCTATACAAAAAGGAAAGAAAGCAATGGTTTGTGGGAGCACCGGCAGTGATAAGAAGTGAGGAGGCAAGATGATGGAGAGAAAAGGGCAGTAGAAGAATCCACAAAAGCTAGTGAACACAGCAAGTAGACTCAATTATTCCGCCGACAGCAGGGGTGAGAGAAGGAAGTGTTAGCACTTTTTTCTCTATAGAATAGAGTACCTCCAGTGTTCTCCAGGAGTGGGGAGCAGGTCATATTCAAATCCATTGATGGAGCAGATGAGATTATTTTTTGCCCTAGAATCTTTTGTAGTTTACTCCTCGTTCCTCCTTCTGGGGAATATGTATTTCCTACTACTTTTGCCTACCAAAGCATTAAAGAGCCCCGCCCTAGGATCCCCATTCTAACCCCTAGGTTCGATCGCCGAAGGCCTTCTTTGCGACATTGGCTGGGAGCCCATAAGGGATGAAAAGCCGGAGTGTGAGTTTGACAAGGGAACAACTCGGTACTTTAGCGACATTGAATACTATTATTATTCAGGGGGTGCGCCTTTGAGCCTCCAACCCCCTCCTTTGCGCTATCCGCCTGTTTTCCCAATCCTAGAAAGAGACTAGTTCAAACTGATACTCGTACAAATTATTGATTTTCACTCGGGGGACCCTGGGCGGCTTTGCCAAGCTCTGGTTTTCCCCCGCATTGCATTGAGTAATTTTCCACTTCCGGTATTCTCTTTTCGATCCTTGCTTCCAGAATTGGTCTCGAATCCGATGTTTTAGACCTTGACGTTACACATGGGGTCAAGAAGTCAGCTTGGGAAAATGGGATACAAGCTCCTCCATGTACTGTAGATAAATTACCTGACCGCTATGGAGGCTGAATCTGAACCTTGGTATATAGGGATACCCCCTCGTTCCCACCTTTCAAGGTTTCTTTGGGGTTTCCCCTATTTATTTCTCCCTCCCCGCAGCTTCACGAATCGTTTGGTATTTGTTTATTACATTATTTGGGATATTGGGCCGCCGATTTGAACTATCTACTTTTTTCCTCCTCCGCACTCGCTTTTCTTTTTTTTTTGAAATCCCTTCGCGAAGGCAATTGGTCTAGGTGACAGGAGCAAAGCGCTATGGAACCATTTGGGCCACCAGGAGGACCACCATTTGGGCCACCAGGGGGAGCACCGTTTGGGCCGCCACGCGAGAATCATGGTGGTGTTATACTAGCTGTTGTTTACACGACAACAACCGTGATGTTTTCAACGTTATGTTTAAGATTGTACGTCCGGTGGCGATACAGTGGGATTAGGTTAGATGATTGGTCACATGTTGTCGCTTCTGTATGGCTGTATTGATTGGTTTTCTTTTTCTGGTTCTATTACTGGTTGGAGCTAATGACTCGGGGATAGTGCTTTGCGATTGCAACGGCAGCGGTGATTGGATTGGGGGTTAGATATGGTGCCGGTAGACACAAGTTGGATATTGGCCCAATTGAGACGATATACGGGCTCAAGGTTGGCGGAATCACTGTTAGACATCATGCGTTGCTATTAGCTAATGCTATTGCAAGTGGAACTGGGTTTTAAACCTCATGTTCATCATCACTACATTTATCGTCAAGTTGGCGATTTGCTCGTCACTTTTGTACCTCGTCCAGAGGAGTCGAGTATTCCGGCTTACGATATATGCATTAGCGGTTTTCATGACGACTTACAGCCTAATATTCTGGCTGCCTAGTATTCTCGAGTGCCGACCTCAGAAGTTCATATATGACAAGAAGGATGTGGAGGGCGGAGAGTGCTTGCCAGTGAGTTTGATGAGAGGACTGGAAATAACCCACACCTTAACGAATAGCGGGGCCAATATTGTTTTGGTTGCGTTACTGGTGGCGATGAATTGGGGAACGATAAAGGAGAAGAAATCCAAGTACGGCCTGGGGGCTGTTATTATGTTGGGATTATTGTGCGTAGCAATCCTAGATGTGGGAAAATAACTGGGCTAACTGTGTTGGACTTATAGCGCTACTGGGGCAAGTATTGCTCGGTCATTCTTCGTATTTCGAGACTCGCGGACTATCGATGCACTTTGTAAAGCCCCCATTTTTCCACATACGGCGCGGTACATCAACTAACATCAGAAAAAAACTTGCAGACGATTCAAAAAGCTTATCGATATGCTCAATGTTGGCTCTCCTCCCTTTATAAAATCTTTGGGCTTTCCGCTAATCAATCCTAGTTTGGAGATTAACATCGGGATCATCGCATCATGCATAGGCTGTCTACGCCCTTTGCTGTGGGGCCACCACGTCTCCCTCACTGACATTGTCGTGGTAGACCCTCAGACTAGACAATCTGGCATGAGGGGGAGTGGGTTCGATGGGGGGGGTAGGGAAACTCCTTCACGGCCGCTCCTGCCGATGAATCCGGTAAGGTGGATACAGCGGGGGGGGATTAGTCATCAGAAAGGACCCATATCTGTTAACACTGGGGGGGGGATCCCCCCTGCGTTTCAGACTATTATACCTCCAGTGAAGGACATAGCCTCAATTAGGGGCGGAGACAGGGGGTCTGGGATTGCTTTCTAGGTTGATATCGGCTACGAGGCACTTTCTTTTGTCGAAAACGGGTTCCACGAAATCATTAGCTAGGTGTGGCATTGTTTCTTCTGATCTTTTGATAGTATTCTTACGTTCCCTTCGCCTTCGGAGGGTGTCAATGAATGAATAAGCAGTTTACTTCTGGAGGTGGAAGTGTTTGAATCCAACTTGCAAACAAACTCATTATTTGATATTAAGGAGGTGATACCAGAATTCTATACATGAGCGCGGTTATTATCACTGGTCTCAATGCAACTAGGTATTCCGAGGGGCCTATGGGTAGAGGAAAGGGGAGAAAAAGGTAAAAAATTATGTCAGCAAATATGATACTAGGTTCCCTAAGCCAATTTCACCTTCCAGGTCTCGAGGAGCCTATTAGTGAAGATTTAGCGTTCGAGCCTATTGTTAGCTGAGTGAGAAGTAATGATGGGCGGTCGATATTAGAGCCTCCAGCGGGGTGGGAAGGTATCTAGTGGATTGTTTAGCGGGTTATCTCACTTACTGTTATGAGGCGCCGCTCTGATAACGAATTGGCGGTGGAACAAAGGTGGTGGGACAAGGAGACCACTAAAATTGGCTATTTCTACTGGTGATGTGATCCAGCACTTACCTGTGCCCCTATGGAACAAAATATTGTGAGGATGATACCATATTTTCCATTTCGCTTCATCAATCTTATTCCCTTGCTCCAAGATCCGAGAGGGGGAAGCCAAGCAATCCTTGAAACTTGACCTTTTCTCCAATGCTAACTTCCTATGAAGGTGGCCTAATACCGTAAGAACTCGAGTAAACGATCCTTATGTTATGTAGTCCGAAATTTCCTCCTCTGGAAAACAGGCGAAAGGCACACCAAAAATCTGCCCCTGAGACAAAAACAAAAGAAAAAAACACCAGACCTTACCAAGAGCGGCAACTCCAACGACCTAGCACAAGGATCGTTTATTCGAGTTCTTACGGTAGTCGAACAGTCATATATCTCATGAACACTAACAGCTATTTAGAACCTGAGTTTAGGATTATAGGCCAAAATTTATAAAATACCTTCCCAATAAACCCGTTGATACAATTATTTCACTCGCCACACCTCAGTCGGATACTAACGCACATGCAGCAAACTAACACATCAACACCAGCATCCCCAATACCTCCAAACAAATCCTCACTCACAAAAGTACAAAAACGCCGGTAATGCCCAGGGTCGTCATCAATCAAGTCCCTACTCAGAGGTCCCCTTCAATGTCCATCCTCTCACACGCCACCGAGTGCCCCTAGATTCTACTACCACAACATTCGTCAAACATTCGACCTCAGCAACGGTCAATGGTACAGATTCCCCACAGAAGTGGGGCGTGTAAGAGTCGACATTCACGCTCTCATCCGAGCCGCCACCAAAATTCTCATTTCTACCACTCACTACGGATGGGTGAATGTCGAAGATGTTCGTGGAGGTGCTAGCGGCGGCAGTGTGCTCCTTGTCCATCACATGATGATGGAAAAAATATGGGGTGACCCGTGGTATAAAGTTTGAATGCACCTTAATAGGACAGGTAAAGAAAGGTAGGTCTTTCGGTTCCTGAATTACCTCGATGATCTGAGTGGAATTGCTGCTCCTGTTCTTCGCCCCTACGAGGGCCCATTACGTGAAGAGCACGGGGCTCTCTTCAAGAGGGATACTGCTTAAAGCATATTCTCTGATTGATAACAAATCCCTCTGGCTAGCTCTCACTTCCCATCACCACCAACACAACCCTTCTCGCACAACTCAGCAAGCGCTAATCACCCGAACGCTATAATTCCCCACGGATCCCATACCGTACTGACAGCGCAGGTATACCCCATGGTAAGATTCACGGTCGAAACGGTAATATTGTGGCACCATTTACTGGAAGGGAGCTGAGTTCTTCACAGAGCTGGATGGAGTACTGTACGTCCGGTACCACACCAGCAGTAGCGCTCCCGAATTCGGGTTCGAGAATTTGGCAGTGAAGAGTATAGAGGCTTATCCGGTTGCCAGACGGTTGGTGACTATTTTAGATGCCCTGCGGAGCTCAAGTCAGGGGACTATGGGGCGGGCACCGGGCAGCTAAGGCGGTAATCTCGGTGGTGTTATCAGGGGAGATTTCGGGATTATTTGTTGGCGCTGAAAATAACGGAAGTGGAGGCAGTGATCGTCGAAGAGGACTTTATGCAAGGGAGTGGGGAGGCACAAGTGAACAGCTTAATTTATATAAAGCTGTGGGGGGGGGGGGCGGCATGGCTCCTGTTGAGTACAGTATGTAGAAACGCAAAGGGAAGTAAGGAGAACAAGGAAAGAACGGGAGGGAGCTTTAAGGGATAAGGTGAGAAGGGGGCGGGAAGGGATGGAATCAAATCGGAGAAGGATTTTCAATGCTTGAGTGTCCCTCGGCTTGTGCATAGGCATACCGCGGCCAAATGGTGCTGGTATTTCGCACACCAGGTACCCCTGTTTCCAACGGTTTGGTAATGGCAGTATATATGGTTCTTGAAGTGACCGGACTTTTTTGTTTTGTTCTCGCTTCTTTCACTAGGTCCTCAGATATTGTTTGTTGTCGAGTGACAAGTGATGATGAACCGGACAGGCTTGCAATTTAGCCCAAGTTTGATAGTATCGATGAAGCGCGGTAGGTATATTTAAGCGTCAGAAGACGGAGGATGGCTATGGATTAGATTGTAGGTTAAGCTTAACTTTTAATAATAATGAGCAGAATGAAGTATCTATAAAAAAATTAAACCACAATATCTGTCCTCCAACAAACAGCTATCAAAACTCTGCTTTTATTTGTTTAAATGGATCGAATTCTGTAAATACCCCGCTGGCTCGGCCTCATAGTAGGTAAATTTTTGAAGGTGGATCCCCGCTGTTAGGCGGGATGATGGCTAATGGTAGGGTGCGTTAACAGTGGGGTTGCAGATTCGCTTGAGCTGCAGTCCAGGAAGGCAGTCATTCACTCCCGAAAATCTCCTCATCAACAAACTCGCTACCACTTCCCTTCAGCACTGCACATCCTCGATCAAACACCTACCAGCCGCCAAAAATCTCCTAAAACTGCTTCCTCGCACCCGCTCCGTAAGCACGTTGCCAAATCACAGGCACGATGAGCTCTCTTTCACTCGTTCGATACTCGCCCCCTAGTCGATTTCAATTCCCGAAAATCACGGATGAGGAATTCCCCCAATACCTCCACCTCTTACAGGCCACGAAAAACAACTACAAAGATAAAATCACTACCGTCACCAATAACTTATGGGACTCCACAACATGGCCCAGGGCGAGGCGGGCAGAGAAGAGGACTACTATGAGTGCGAGGCGTGGGTTCAGTCAGAGCTCAAGAATCTCCACGAAGCTTGGGAGGATACGGCTCTTATGTTGTTGAGGGAAAAATCTTCGAGGTCTAGATTGTCCGAAGTGGTGGGGTGATTTGCATTGTTTTGTTGTTTTTGTTTTTCTAGGACCTTTCTTTTCATTGAGGTATCTAGTATGGATGGGTGACTTGGTACACTCTGTCTTGCAAGGGTCGTGTTATACCTCAATGATCCAATATTCCCTTTTACTGCGTTAGCCGCTGGGTCCTGTAGGGGTTAAATTATCGTCACAGTTGTAGTGTGAAGAAAAATCGCAGCGAAGATGTCAACTCCGACCTTCCAAACTCCTCCGCCTAACAGCTGAAACGAAAGGGAAAATGCAAATATTAAATCAAACATAAGGACAGGGTAAAATGGAACTTAAACCAGATTTTAAGTTGTGTTCCTTGCTTCGCCTCGGATCCGCTCTCACCCAGTCTTCCTCAACCTCACACACAAGGAGGTTTTCAGTGCCTAGATGCCAGCCAATCTCCAAACCAGCCTAGGCCGAGGCCCATGATTTAGAAGCCTCGGGTGCCCACCTGTAGGTGCAAGTAAATTCGGTAGTAAGAAAGAGATCCCCTTTCCTTCCTAATAGAGAAGCAATTGGCCGCATCTCGAAGGGGATGGCAGGGGTGCGTGAGGGAGGAAACCATCAAATTATACAAAATAATTCGAGTAATAGCGCCGATTTCCTCCTCCAGAAAAGTCTCCCTCTCTCGAGTGAATCCAATCCCAAACCCGAGCCTTAAACAGATCATGCAGTTCCATTGGATTAAAGATAGGGGAGCCGGATCTCTTTGGATTCGGCGAGCTCCCTCCTCTGCCGGTGCGATATTCACCTCTTTGTTTAACGGTTTTTTTGTCTCGATTCCCAGACTATCCATCTTCCAAATTATCCGAGCCCCTTTGGCGATAATGCAAACCAGCTTTCACATTTTTGTTCTGATAGGTGTATTCAGTCTTGCGATTCCAGGAGCACTTTAGCTATTTTCCGAATGATAACGGGTGATTACCATGAAGATAGCTACTTCCCTCGGCCAAGCACACTTCACATCTAGCCCACCACGCTTCCCTATCATGACTAATGCACTAGGGAGCACACCTTTAATCCGATCAAGACTGTCCGAAAACTCTGAGCACGAGCTATCCTAGACAGTTCTTGGTAAACTTAGCTTGGCCAGAATGGTAATCCGAAATTCAAACCGCAACCTCTGGGAGGGTAGACATGGGGCCTCACGGATGCCAACCAACTCCCGAAATTCTTTGTGAGTCGCGGGGTGTACCACCCATACAGTCATTTTTTCGACCCCCGACACCTGCGCAACAACTCGCCTAGCGTCACTGTCACAGGGGCTGACACGTTGAGAACAACTGAATGCGAACTACTCACCTCTGGTAACTATGAGTCTTGTGGTTGCTTATAGAACCCCCAAGCACAGATCGGTTGGATGGACCTAATGGTCCTAGACGTAACTTGGTGGGGTAGCGGGCGGATGCGATGCTGCAGATATATAGGACTGAAGGAAGACGGAAGCTGGGTATATTGGAAAATGCGTTCTTCAAAGCAAAACAATGGTGAGGCGGTTGACCTTCTGACGAAGCCTTGTAGAGGGCTTATTCCTCCATTCTATAACACTTTTTTGCGCCTCGGGTTGATGGCCAAGGTGATGGCCGTAAAAGATATGAACTACTGGGACCTTATCAGCTGTACAGTGCGGGGATCGGTTTCTGACTTACAGCAGCGCCCAAGTTCCGGTTGCTATTATATAATATTACTGCTTGTATCTAATACTGGCTCAAAGAAAAATCAAGTTCATGGAAATGGCATACGCAGGAGTGATTTTGGGGTGTTCTGTCCCATCGGGAGCCTCTTTCGATCACCTCTTATTTTGAAGGTGTGTTCACTTTTAAGTTTATTCGGTGATTGTGGTCGCTGAAAGGGCTGATTTTAGACCCCAGACGCCGTCCAACCTTGCAAGCAATGCCCAGCTTTGGTGAAAAAACCGGTTAGCAGATGATGATACTTAGCTTTCAGAGCCAACTCTCTCGGGGGGGAAAGGAGTTAAGAGGCGAGGGGGGGAAGGCCATGATCCACGCACAAATGTTAGATATTCGTGGCTCCCAAGTTGAAGTCCCGCCCAAAACTAGCCGCGATTGTCCGTCCAATAGAGATTAGGGATTAGTACTGTGCTATAATACGGGCGGAGTGTCGAATTCAGTATGCCCATACCGGTATAATATATCAATATATCGTGTGGACGCGACATTCCTACCACTTTTCTTCTCGCAAGTCCGTAGCCCCTATTCGAGAACGAATTAACAGCATACCAACCCCATATTGCAGGGGGGCGGTATCCACTGTGGTTCTACTGGAATTCATTGAATAGAGACTCGTGAACATTGCGTGTTGTTGATGATGCTTAATTTAGTAGCTCATAAATAGTGATGGCACAAGTATAAGAATCCCAGTATGATAGTACGTGATGCAGACCTGATGACAGATGCTCTGGGAAATGATATTATGAAAACAATAATGGAAAAGGCTTCGGGGATGTAAGTGGAAGCAACTCTATTCAAAATTTGGATTACTGATTGATACCCCTTGAAAGTTTCTGCTCGTTGCATTAAATATCGACGTGATCTTGGGCGAGAGCTCGTTGGCAGAGGGGAAGAAAATGTTTCAGCGGGTGGGGACCACTGGCGTAGACTTGGATAGTGTGCACGATCAAACACTGCAGCGAATAAGGGAACAGAAGGGTGACCAATCAAGACTTGGGATGGAGGTAGGAATGTGGGTATCTCACTCGGAGAGGTCGTTGCGGATAGACGAACTCTGCCATGCCCTGGGGGTGGAAATGTAGTCGACGGATCTAGACCCTGAAAGCACCCGTCCACAAGATACAGTCTTGGGGTCATGCTTAGGGTTTGCTGTGGTTGATAGCGAGACATCAACAGTCAGGCTAGTCCATTTCACGCTCCAAGAATATCTTTCCCGGTCCGGTATCTTCCCTGGCGCACACAAAGCACTTAAACAAGCATGCTTGACTTATCTAAATTATGGCCAAGTCAAGGGACTTCCGGCAAATAACGTTTCAAACCTTGGAGACATGCCCCTTCTCGAATATTCTTCTTTGTATTGGGGGGGCCATGCAAAGATCGAACTCTCAGATCAGGGGAAGTCTCTTGCGTTTGAGCTGTTAAACCGGTACGATAACCATATATCCGCCACCTCGCTCCTCAATCAAATCCACCGCTGCAACTTTTCTCAACTTACCCACCACCTGTTTACCGGTTTGCATTGTGCATCCTACTTCGGAATTGACGAAGTCGTAGCTTCCTTGATAGAGACCAAAGGCTGTGATATCAATCGAAGAGATTGTCTGGGGTTTACAACCCTCATGTGGGCTGCTAGCGGGGGAATCAAGGAGTGCTGAGTCTGCCGCTCGCACACGACAGTGTCGATCGCAACAAGCCAGACACCGACGGCCAAACGCCGCTCTGGTGCGCTTCGTGGAATGGGTATGAGGGGGTAATGGAACTACTGCTCGCGCATGGCGAGGTCGATCCTGACAAGCCCAACAACGATAGTCAAACGCCGCTCTGGTTCGCTTCTTTGAATGGGAACGAGGCGTGGCGAGACTACTACTCGCGCACAATGATGTCGATCCCGACAAGCCAGACGGCAATGATCAAACACCGCCCGGGTGCGCTTCTTTGAAGGGGCACGATCAGGTGGTGAGGCTATTACTCACACGGGACGATGTCGACCCTAACAAGCTAGCCAACTATGGCAAAACACCCCTCTGGGACCATTCTTTGAATGGTCGTAAGGGGGTGGCGATACCACTGCTCTCACGCGATGTCCATCCCGAAAAGCTAGGCGAGGACGGTGGAACACCACTCTAGGGGCTTCTTGCTATAGGCGTGAGGGGGCGGTGAAGCTGCTACTCGCACGGGGCGATGTCAATCCCGATCCGCCGGATAATGGTTGTCGAACACTACTCGGTATCGCTTCCCTCGATGGGAATGTGGACCATGCAGGACTCTTCCATTCTCGGACAGCCACAATCTTTAGCACGGATTATGCTCAATGAGAAATTTGCCTAAATTTCCTTTCTGCTAGCACGTGTGCGCGTCCTTTCGCAACTGTTTCCTCCTACATACCCGCTACCACGGTGGCTCCCACCTTCTCTTCAAGGCCCTTCTGACCGCCTGCTGTCCCACCGCTGTCTCGCTGCTGTCCTCTCAAACACCGGCCTTCCCCCCCCACCAAACACCCCCACTGAAAGTAGCCACACCCCTGCCCGACGCCTCTATATTCTCCATCGGAGCTCCAAAAATACTGCTCACCACCCCTAAGGACCATCCTCCCAACACACCCACACGCTGGGGTAATCTCGGGCCCATAATCGTCCCGATACCACCGAAAGGTAATAGCTATCCTGACGTCTCCAGAGACTTCATGTCGGTCAACCCTCTGCACCAACGGAATGGAGTGCTTCCAATTCTCCTGCATCCCCGCCGTCATCACGAGCAAACTATTATGCGGGAGGTGGATCGCATAGGTGCCGGAGGAATGGGAGCTGGGTGGCTGCTTCTGGATACGGAATTCCCGGGTGACGCCCAGTGAGAGCGTGCAGGTTATCGCCCGGGGGCCAATGCAGGTTAGTGCATCGGTGTGGAAGCCCACGCCTTGCGGGCCCGAATAACAGTTCACCAAAGCGGCAGTAATCCGCCCGCGGGGCTCCAGCGTGCGGAAGTACCTCTCGACCAGCCCGCCGCAGCCGACATTGAGGGGGTAAATGCACCTGGGGGGCAGGGTTATGCCTTGTTAGTAGTACTGTGTTGTCGCTGGGGGTGTGGTGTACATCGCGCTGCGATGCGGGGATTGCACGGTGCGGGAGAGGAGGTTGAATTTGCCGGAGGGTGGTTGATTCTTGTAGGAGTTCTTGTCGCAGGGCTGTTGCGAGGTGGGGTGGGAGGAAGGTTGGGTGAAGGATACATGGGGTGCACAGGGCTATTGATGCTGGGGTGTAGAGATGCATGGTTTGGCCTTTTGGTGGGGGTTTTGGTGCGGCGGTGGCCGCTGAGGTGCTCTGAGTCGAGACGAAGGATTCGAGGGAGGACTGGTTGGTTGTTGAAGGGGTTTTCGTACTTGGTGGTTTGACCGGCGGCTAGGAGTTGGCTTGTAGTATTTATGGAACCACCGATAGAGAGCAGGATGTCCATTAGTGCTGTTGTCGATACCGAAGGATGGAGAGACGCGAGAAGTGCTATCTTTGTGTTTGTGTCCAGTTGTTCATCTCCTCCCTTAGAGACATACTCTGAAGTCGTACACCCTTCGACATTAACCTTAGCGGTCCCGGGATTTCCCTTCTAGCTCTCTACGTCTTGGGTTCGAAGAAAGACGAATCTAGCGACTTTCTCAACTTCTTTTTCACCGGCGGCATTTCGCTTCTGTAATCTAGAGGCGGATTTCTTGTAAATCCCTTTGCCCTTATTCAGGGCCTCACGCCCGAGCTGAACAGGGCGCTAATATCACCGCTTGGGGAAAACACCGATCAACTGCTCGGGTCATAAATTTTGTTGGCCGGTTGTCGGGGGCCGGGGGCGAAACGTGCTCTGGGAAGTCGTGAAATTCGGGAATGGGCGAGGGGGTGAACGAAGAATTTGGCGTCAAGATAAAGTTCTCGGACTAAATCCGCTGTTCGTGACAACAAAGAAAAGTGGGAAGACGCGTTGAGTGGTTTTATCTCACGTGACCGTGGTGCTAAGCAAGACGCGTCTCCCAGAAGCTGGTGTGAGAGTTTCGTTCACCAGAGAGCCCATCACCGCAGCTCTCTCAATTGACGAGCGGATACTCTAGCGCAGGGTCTATCTCACCAAATACGCTATGATGCCCTACGAAATTCCTGGGTCCGAAGAGTCCTATCCCTCTTTCCTTCTCTGCGTGTTCACTCTTCTTCCACAACCACACAAAGTTCCATCCATCGCATCCCCGGTGCCCCCTCCCCGCTGGACACTTCGCCCACAATGTTCCACTGCCGAACCGAGGGCTTCAACGGCTACACCGGAAAATACTCCCCCTTCTACGGCTACCATCTTGCAACCGCTGCGAGCGCCAACTTGGCAACGGCCGATTATACATACTCTCCCCGACCCCATCTGGAATCCTCTGCGAGTGGTACTACGACACGCAGGACTCACTCTTCGACGTTGCATTTAGCGAGCCGCATGAGAGTCAGGTTGCTGTTGCCAGTGGAGATGGGAGTATTAAATTATTCGATACAACACTGAAGGGGGGGTTCCGACTGCGAATTGGGGGAAGCACAAGAAGGAAGTTTTCTGTCTTAGTTGGAATCTCGTGGATAAGAGCGGGTTTGTGAGTTCTAGTGGAATGTTAAACTTGTTTGTTTCCTTCTACCTTCTACATAGGAGGAACTAGCTAATGTTTTGAAAGTGGACCCCAACTAGCCCCCACTCCCCCTTACGATCTCAATCCACAGCTGCACTTACAGTGCACTGTTCTCTCCACACTCCCCAACTCTGATCTTTGCCGCATCTTCAGGCTCCATCGTCCGCCTCTTTGACATCCGCACTCCACCCTCCTCTGCCACGCTCTCGATCCCCGTATCTCCCCACGCCCCCTCCGAACTCCTCACTCAGGACTGGAATAAATACCGCCCAGACATCCTTGCCGTTGTCGGAGTCGACAAGGTAATCCGAACCTTCAACCTACGCTTCCCCAGCAAGGCCCTCTCGGTGAACTACTCGGCCACGAATACGCAGTAAGAAAGATCGCCTGGAGCCCGCATTTGGGGGACGTACTCATCAGTGCGAGCTACGACATGACGGTCCGGGTATGGAGCGACGGGAGTAGCAACACTGCAGTTCCGGGGGTAGGCGGGATCGGAGGATTACCCGGGGGGCGAGGCAGGATGATGGGTGTCATGGATAGGTATTCTACCTTTCTACTCTATTCTTATTTTTTGTCTTCTTGCATGTTGATTTTGAGCTAGCTATTTCCTCCCCTCCGAGTGCTAGTACTGTAGTTTATCTCGCTTAAGAGTCTCCACTCGAATCGCCAACCCGTCGTAGCATACCGGAATATAGTAAACGACGCTCTTTTGGTAGTAAACCTGGTCGTCTAATGTTATGGCACGCACGGCCATTGTGATAACTTATCAAACACATTATTATAAACCCCCGTCCCGGCTCTATTCTCCCGGGCGAATTCTACCGACTCCCCATAATACTTCCCACATCCCATACCTAAACCGCCCCACCCCAGCTAACACTAGCAGCCCACCCCTCCCCACCAGACAAGCACGAATCCACTCCTGCGCAATACTCCGTATGCCCCAAGGACAGGCCCAGGGGAGAGCAAAACATGTGGATTTCTTTTTGGAGTGGCGAAGTGGTGCCTTCACATTTAATTACTGATGAGCCTAAAAAACATGATATACGTGTATCTGGACTGGTCGGATTTAGTAATGATCTCGTAAACAGCTAGTCATGAATAAGCCTTACCACAACTTTTTCCTCTGATATTGAGGTCACAGTATCATCGTCGAAGCAATTCCAACCTCCCTTGCCTAAGTTTTGAACCATGGCAGTGTAATGCCCCGCATCGAGATCACCGGCGTGATTGCATGTAGCGTATAACTGGTAGTGGCCAAGGGGAGGTGTGCGACCTATTTCGTTACGAGTCGGTGGGATGGACACATATCTAGTTAAGTCCAAACGGTGAGGAGAATTCACTAAAGTGTGAATTTTGGCTCCTCCTTCTTCTCCATATGTGAACCGTTTGAGATGGACGACCAGAATATGTGGGAGTTTGGTGATTGCGAGACTTTTAGTTGCCTCTTTTCCGACAAGGCAACGCGAACAGCTCCATCCACCGACTTCCCCCTCCTCTTCCTCCTCCTCCTCCAGCACTTCAGTTTTAAAGAACTCTTCTAAGCAGCGATCAAGCCCCAATTCATCTGCCGTCCCAATAGGTATTGGGAGAGACAGACACATGAAGTGATCATTTGTGATTCTTGCTTGACCGCAACTAGAACACATCACACTACTACCCAAACTTCCCTGAAACCAATCTGTAATAACAGAGCAGCTGGGTGTAGACCTCCCTAGTTGGGAGCTAGATGCCGCTGCCGGTGACCCGCCCACCTGGCTAGGTCTCTTATCGCCTTCCGTATACTTGAATGTAGAATTAATAGCGTTAAGGTTCAGATCATCGTCTAGCTCATCGAGGAGGAATTCGAGAAATTCTTGGGCGTCGTGTTGGCTATCATCTTTAAATCTCTCCGTCAATCGACGTACCACAAACTGTGAAAATGTTAGCCTTAATGCATTCTCAATAGGGTAACAACAGCAATATACCACTAGAGTACCTGGCCAAATCTTAATATCCTTACGACCCCATAGACCTGCGACTGTCTCCGCGAATACTTTGGCAGGCCCTCCAACTGGCTTTGTTGTGCTAGATTCCGTGAGAGCAGTCTTATAGCTTTCATCTAGGAAGTATCTTGCCAGGGGAATGGTCCCACTCAAGCATTGCAAAATAGCATTCATGTAACACAGATTTTTAGGGGTTTCAAGCCCCACAGTATGAGTGGCCACTATATCCATATACTGGAAGGGTGGGTGTGACAGCCCATCCATCTCTGCCGGGATTTGGGAGGGCCACCAAGGGTCCGGAAGTAATGACGAAGGTTGAGCCATTGCCGAAGGTTCACTCCTAATCATATTCTTCTTCAGTACCGGGGTTCCCCCTGCAGGAGCCCCACCCCAAGGCCCCACTACGTCCAACCGAGCCACCCTGGGGCAAACTCTGGAGATTCTGTTGTTTTCTATGATTTCCTTCAACACCGCCTCAAAATAGCCCATTTGTTTCTCCAGGTCCTGTGTAATAGCATGTAATTTAGCTCGGTCTGAATGGATAATGTCGGCCTAGAATGAAATTACCTTGTCTAGTCTTTGGAAGTCTTGGTAGAGAGTGCCGGCAATGCTCTGGAAATCGGGATAATCCTGGCATCTTGGAATGATGCTGACCACAATTTTACGAGCAAGACGGTAGTGGGCGTATGCTTCATCCCGACGGTTAAAAGTCACTGAAGCCCTAGCTGAGTCCCAAGATCTGATTGCAATCTTAAGCCATGCTCCAATCTACAGTCTTGTCAGTCACGTTTAAGCAAAAGGAATTTTCACACCCTTAGAACAATATTACCAAATGGTTGCCAGGGGAGAGGTCAGATATGCCAGCATCGAGATCATCAACATGGGCATATACACGGATTGCCTGGGTACCAGGCCCTATGCCTAAAGATGAGAAATTTTTTGAGTTCATGGTTGATGAAGTGTGGTGGTGCGCAAGGATAACTGCTACCGTACAACCACTACTAGGGAGCTGCCGGAGGGGAGCGTCGTGAGACGAGACCCGGAACGAAAGTAGTAGGAAAACTGAAGTATGTTTGCTATTCGTTATGTGTGGTGGTGGTGGTAGTTACCATACAGAGAGAAGAGAACGCAGCTGAGACTAAATACAGTTTGCGATAGCCACTCGAACAGTGGGATCTCAATCACACAAACACGAGAAACACCAGTCATCCTCGACACAGTGACAGTCACGGCCCAACCCTCCCACTAACTAATATGCCCTAAGATGGCATCCCACAATGGAGTTATCATACTCCATCACTGGTCTGCTTCTTGCGTATGATCCTTATTACCCTAGCGGGAATAGCTTACCTAATATTTAAGAGTGAGAATGGTTCCGGAAGACAAGCCTTGACACCAATTTTCAAACAAAAAGTGTGACATTCATCAATTTATTATATATTTAACCTTATCCGTTACAACACCCATACCAACCACCAATTCTCTGCAAGTATAAACCTCTATCTCCTGACCAAATAATTATAATCAAGTATCCAAATTGCTAAAATTAATAGGTTTGAACATACAAACAAAGCAAGACAATATGGATAATAGGACTACGGAAGCAGAGGGTCAAACGGAATTGAAGCGTGCAGCAACATGAGAACGAGTAAGCAAACATCGAGCTACCCATAATGTACAGCCTGCCTCATCCCGGCCGCCCCCGGGATCGAGCCAGGAGAGATCCCGTCAGAGCCGCCTAAAGAAGAAGCAGCTTCGCATAGCAATATCAGCAAACTAGTCAAATGAGATAGAACTAGACAGGGCTGCGTTAGCTACCCATGCTACATCGATGGAGCGCACACGCCAATATCGACAAAGATTGAGACAACGATCACGCTACCTCAAACCAATGCCCTTTTCTCAAAGTGAGCGCAACCGTAAATACTACGCAAAGAAACAGCGATGCAGACTCCGAAGCCAGTGAGCTGAGATAGTCCAAGCACAGGTAGGCAGCTATCCAACAATATTACTAAATTCACTTGAGCTTAGGCTAATGCATAGCTAATAGGATGATGAGAAACGAAAGCAGGTGTATGCCAGCTGGCCACGTCTTGCAGGGTCATTGAGAACCATGAAGGCTGATATTCTGCAATCAGCTCTAAAGAGACTGAAAGGGAACATGAAGTCGGTTGGTGGATGACGAGGAAGGCTGCAAGTAGACCTACAGCTGGACTGGAATGCTTAGTTATATTCCTTTCTGAAGCTGCAGCTAAAGGCTGAAAAGCGGTGGGTGATGTCGGAACTGAAGCGAGAGCCTACTGAGGCAATTACGCAGTCAGTGTCAAGGAAGGAATTAGTACTATTAGTGGCTAAGTCAGCAGGATGGGGGATGTGGGTGATGAGACGGATGTTGAAACAGGAGGTTGATTTTATTCGGTTGGGAAAGCTGCCAGCACCCAGGTAGGGTAGGCATGCAAAGGTTGCCAGTTGGCTCACTGATGAGGGTACAATGCTGGCAATGCGAGAATATATGTCCGTATCAGGTGAAGGTATGTTAATCCCTTTACAATGAGCATTTAGCTTAAGAGTATAAGAATATGACTAATAATAAGTTTGAATAGCGATGGATTCAGCCGGACTTGCACAAGCAGTAACCAATTATTGGTGCGAAACCTAGAAGGAGCAGGAAGATGCTTTGAATGAGCAGAACCAATTACCTGTAATTTCAATTGCTGGTATTCATCGCCGGATCAAGCAAGCACTTTCCGGTCGGTTGGCACGAGCTTGGCTATTGAAGTTGGGTTGGAATTGGAAGGAGGTTAAAAAGGGGGTGTATCAGGACGGTCATGAGAGAGAAGATGTTAAAGCATACCGACAAGATGTATTTCTTCCTCGAATGAAATCACTTCAACCACATATGATGGAATGGGATGAAGCACTTCAGGTGATTGATAAGTCTTACGAAGCGAACCAGCGACCCCTAGTTTTTATTACGCATGACGAATGCACATTCAACTCAAATGACGGGTGAAAGAAGATTTGGATTCACGAGAATAAAGCACTAATTCGCAAGAAGGGTCGAGGCCAGGGCCTTCATATTTCCGACTTTCTTACCCCTGTTGGTAGGCTTGGTGCGGGAAATGTTTGTGACGTGCTAAAGTGTGGGGGGGATGTCTGGTGGACAGGGGACCTGCTATTACAGCAACTGAAAGAAAAAGCAATCCCAGCTTTTGAAATAGCATTTCCAGGATGTCAAGGCTTATGGGCATTTGAAAATGCCAAGATTCACCAGAAGTATGCCCCAGATGCCTTGCAGGTTGGAAATTTAAACCTTACAGGAGGATGGAAAAACACAGTTCCAATGCGAGATGGATACTCTATCATTCAAATGATCCATATACAACTCGTCGGCAATCGATGATTCTACCAGATAGTCGCCTCAAGGGATTACGTATTATCCTCCAAGAACGTGGTCTCTGGCCACAGAATACCCGATTTCTCACTCAATGTTCTATTCCAGGCAATAACCCTGGAGAACAAAAGCCAAATCCAGCATGCAAATATGCGACCAATGCTAACTGTTGTGCATGAGCACTTCTTTCTTCCCAGCCTGACTTTCAGGCTCAAAAGTGTCAATTACAGGAAACACTGGAGCATGCAGGGCATCAGGTGATTTTTTACCCTGTTTTGCATTGTGAGTTAAACTTTATTGAGTACTTTTGGGGTCGGGCCAAGCTATACACAAGGTGGCATTGTCAATACACCTGTCCTTCCTTAGTTCGTACAGTACCAGTGGCGCTAGCACAAATTTCAGATCAGTTGATCTGGAAGTATTATCAGCGAACTTTGCGAATGATGGATGCCTATCGTAATAATATTGTATATGGGTCAGAGTACTTCAAAAAGCATGTATATACGAGATACTCATCTCATCGACACATTGCAGAGTCTCAAGTTAATGTAGATTAATTTGATAATAACAAACAGTATTATTATTTCTTTGTTATCATACAATATATTTCATCAGCAAAAATAATACCCTGCGTCCTATGCGTCCTGTGCGTCTGACGCACCTGACCCCCGAACGCTAATCGCGAATCAGGACGCGACGTCGATCCGACGTTGCGTCCTGATTTTGCGTTACTTAGCGCCGTCCGTCCTGACGCCATCCCGACACGGACCCCTACGTCCTGTGCGTCCTGACTG
>Ga0307517_10000795_pt1 | contig 54272 bp, 52 predicted proteins | sample 23_EM_MG_FD_194515 | JGI IMG/M metagenome (GOLD analysis project Ga0307517, IMG submission 194515) | Populus trichocarpa ectomycorrhiza microbial communities from riparian zone in the Pacific Northwest, United States - 23_EM | ecosystem: Host-associated > Plants > Roots > Unclassified | place... | reverse complement strand
CCGCAGCTGTTGCGCACCGTATCGCTGCTGCAGATCGCAACACCTTCGCGCGGCGCGATCGAAGCCTATGGCAATCTGCAGAGCGATGTCGCCAAGCTCGTGACCGACGTCAACGGCATTCATGGCGAAGTCGACTGGACGCCGATCCGCTATCTCAACAAGGGTTATGGCCAGGCCGTGCTTGCGGGCCTTTACCGCACCGCGCAGGTCGGCGTGGTGACGCCGCTGCAGGACGGCATGAACCTGGTCGCCAAGGAATATGTCGCCGCGCAAAACCCTGCCGACCCCGGCGTGCTGGTGCTGTCGAAATTCGCCGGCGCGGCCAACGAACTCGATACCGCGCTGCTGGTGAACCCGCACGATATCGACGGCATGGCCCGCACCATCGCGACCGCGCTGTCGATGCCGCTGACCGAACGCCGGATGCGCTGGGAAGCGATGATGGTAAAGTTGCGCAGCGGCACGATCCAGCAATGGTTCGCCGATTTCATCGACGCGCTGCAGGACAGCCAGCTCGATAGAGGCCCTTTGGGACCCATGATCGCTGATGCGCCGAACCGCTGGCCGCTACGCTCGGTCAACAACGGCGCGCGGTATCATCATTAACGCAGATCTAAGCGGCGTATCCCTCTTAAGACCGTCATCCTGAGGAGGCCGCAACGCGGCCGTCTCGAAGGACGACGGCCCGGGGTGGCTCATCCTTCGAGGCTCGCCCAGCGGTGCAAGTGCACCGCTACGCTCACACCTCCAGCGACAACGGCGAAGCCGTTGCGCGAGGATGACGGCGAGCGTCAGTCGCGCTAACCGAGACCACCCAATTCAGTAGCAATACGACACGCCATCCAGCACCGGGCAGCGCGCCCGGCGGGGGTCGCTCGGGTTCTCCATCGGCACTACGCCGTTGCCCTTGCCGACGAACACGCCGGGCCCGACGATGACCGAAGACTTGTTGCCGATAATGACGCTCGGATGCGGCGAGGCCAGGTTCGATCGTGTGCCGTCGGCCCAGATGATCGCTTCGCCTGCGAAGATGCCGCGCCTGCCATCGTTGCAAGTCACATCGACGCCCTGACGGGTGCAGGATTGCGCCATGGCAGGGCCGGCGGTGCCGGCGACCAGCGCCGCCGTCAGGATGGCGAGTGAAAGCGTTCGTGGGATGATCATGCCGTTCTCCGCCCATGGTTGCCCCATGGTCGTCGGCGATAGCCTGATTCCGGTCAAGACCTAGCCCGAAGCCCTGGCTCCGGCGCGTAGAAGCGATAAATTATCCAATAAATTCAATCAATTGGGGAAATTTCGGCGCGCCTGCCCGCGCTCCCTTGCAAAAAGCCTTCTGCCCCTTCAAGAGAGGGCCTCCGGAGAGATGGCCGAGTGGCTTAAGGCGCACGCTTGGAAAGCGTGTGTGCGGGAAACCGTACCGTGGGTTCGAATCCCACTCTCTCCGCCACTACAATGTTCTCCTCAATATCCAATTATCCGAAACGACAGCAAAAACAACGAGTAGGGCGACAACGAATGTTGCCGCCAATGCCGCGATGTTACTCTGGGTCATCGCGCAAACCGTAGTTTTCGACGTGGGTTCGGAGGACGGATTTCCGTGATGGAGAACATATGGCCGGCAAGCTCAAACCCCTCGATGTCGAGCGCGAATCTCGGCCGGGCAAATATCCCGACGGCGATGGTCTGTACCTCATCGTTGCGAGCGCCTCCTCGAAGAATTGGAGTTACCGATATTGGAAGGACGGCAAGCAGCGCTGGCTCGGCCTAGGGTCCTTCAAGGACGTGTCTCTTAAGGAGGCGCGCCTAGCTCGTGATGCAGCCCGACTTCGGGTGAGAGGCGACCGAAGTAACCCTGGCGTCGACATCGTTCAGGAAAAACGTACGGCGCGCAATGAAGCAAGAGCCGTAGAGGTCAAAGTCACTTTACCCACTTTTGAACAGTGTGCCGAAGCCTACATTCGCGAGCACTGGTCGACCTGGAGTAGGAAGCACCGCAATCAATGGCCTTCGTCGCTTAAACGGTACGCGTACCGCACGATCGGGAATCTCACAATTCCTGAAATCAAGCCAAGCCACCTCTATGAATTGCTGCAGCCGATCTGGGTCGGGAAGCGAGAGACAGCTAATCGTGTGCGCGGGAGGATCGAAACGATAATCGCGAAGAACGTGGACGTTGATGACGCCGATTTTCGGAATCCTGCCGAGCTGACGAAACAACTTCGGGAGAAGCTTCCTAGGCGGCCCAAACGCGTCGTGCGGCATCACCCGGCACTGCCGTACGGCGAGGCAACGCAATTCATGGCCCGTCTTTCCCTAGCCAGCGGCATGGCCGCTTCGATGCTCCGCTTTCTAATCTTCACGGCATGCCGCACTAACGAGGTCGTAGACGCTCTCCGATCCGAGATTGATCGTTCCTCATCGACGTGGAGGATTCCCGGTGAGCGAATGAAGATGAACCAAGACCATGTCGTGCCGCTTTCCGAGCCCGCACTGGCAATCCTTGATAAGGTGCGGGATTGCTCTCGGCGCGAGTTGATATTCCCGAATCCGGATGGAGGAGCATTCTCAGAGAATGCCATGCTCGCCGTATTGGATCGCCTGGGGTACGGTCATGTTACCGTGCACGGGTTCCGTTCGACATTCGCAACCTGGGCCGAGGAGTGTACAGAATATCCTGACGGTGTTCGGGAGGCAGCTCTAGCGCACAAATATAAATCAGAGACCACCGCAGCCTATCAGCGCGGCCAAAAGCTCGAGAAGAGACGCGTTCTCATGAAGGATTGGGCTCAATTCCTCGTCGGATCAAATGTCATTCGCTTCGACCAAACCGGTTCAGCCGATTCTGAAGCGACAGGCTTTGCTAGACCGATTACCGACTCGCAGCGCCTCTAATGTCTTAAGTCGAATCGAGAGTAAGTCCCGTGAACCGAAAAGAGCGCGAAGTCGTACGACTGAACATCCCAAAAATGCGCACGGCAGCAAAAGTGGTTTGCGCTGGAAATTTGGTCTGGCAAGTTCAAAGGCGTTCGAGAAAATAGGATGCCTCGCATGTCTATCGCATTTGATGCCCCGCTCGTAGCCTCGCCGAAGCAGACGATGAAGGCGATCCAAATTTCGCGCAAGAAACTGTACGAACTCATCAATACTGGCGAATTGGAGAGCTATACTGAAGGCAAATCGCGACGAATCTTAATCAAATCGATAAACGACTACATCGAGCGTCGGCTAGTAGCGGAGGCGGTTCGGCGCGGCCGCAAGTTCCCTGATGGAGATAATGACTCTAGTCGATAGAGGCTAGGCGACCCAACCTGCAACCGCGGCAATAGCGGTCGGTTTCGTTGACGTTGCTATTTACCATCTCAATCCAGTCGCGTCGTTCAGACCTTTGCCGGTCATTCCGGCTTGCAGGTGACCATGGATCGGCATGGCGGATCGCTTGCGCCCGACAAGATCCTTACGTGAGAGAACCGTTGACGCTTTCAAGCAAGGCCTCGTCATGAAGGGTGGAGGCATAATCGAGGACACTTTCAAAAAAGCCGCGCGAATATCGTTCAAGCGGACTCGTATATAAATGCTCACCAAGATTGGTAAGCTCTAGGCGTTCCAAGCGAGCGCTCGCCCGAGGATGACTGTCCATTCTTTCTCTAACCCGGAGGCGCCCTGCTAATCGTGTTTTCAAGAGCTCACCCGCTTGCTGAATGAAGTCCATATAAGTGAATAACAGGTAGACGCCGCCAAGACCGCTTTGATAGTCATGTAGTGTTTCGGTGATGCGCGAAATGCGCTCGTTGTCAGGCTTGCCCGCTGTGTCTACCGCGCCGCGTGTATACTTTACGAGCTTCGATCTCATCAGCCCAAGCGCAAATGAGTCGGCGGAGAACTCAAATTCGTGCTGCAGGGTGCCGGAATTGCTTCCGCTCGCGCGCTCGGCTTTCAAGCGGTTCGGGTGGTCGAGTGCAACATGTCCCAATTCGTGCATAAAAATGAAATCAAGCTGCTCGGCGGTGAGCCGGTGGGCCATCATACTTAAGTGATCCTTATAGAGGATGATGGATGATCGCGTAATCTGCGTTGCGGCGACGTCCGACCAAAAAAATAGGATGATTGGAATGATCCCTTCCCACGCCCGGACAAGGCGCGCAGGACCAGCCATGTCCTTCGTGCCGAAGTAATGAAGCAGATATCGGTTTAGATGCTTCAAAATAGGCTCAAGAGCGTAGTTGATTCCGACGATAGGGCCGTTTTCGAATGCGAAAGTGGTCGCGTTGAACTTGGCGCGCTTCACAAGCGCACAAGCGACTTTATCAAGACCATAACGGGCTATGTTTTCAGTAGGCAGCTCGACCATCACACGCAAGAAACTTAACCGTCCCCAATACGGCAGAAGAGCCGTCGGTGCTTTGAAGTTTCCGGCAAGATCGAGTGCAATATCAGCCAGGATCTTGTTGAGTACGAAATCGAATGCGGCCGCAAATCGGATGTCATCATCGCTTTCAGGCGGCGGCCAGTTTGCCTGAAACAATGACCGCAAACCCAGAAAAATCAACTCTTCGGGACGGATGGGTTCTGCCGCATGCAATGCGGCAATGTTCTGACGCTGCTCTGCCGAAACGCCGCCCAAGGCACCGTAGTCCGCGACCTGGAGGTGTTCGAGGTCAAGGATAAGAGTAGGCTTAGGGCCTATGCCGAGCCTAGCAGCCACTCGAACGAGCGCTTCCTTGAAAATAGCGTCAATCCGTTTCGGATCGATGACCGGAAAGCAGAGGTTGTTATCCTGGCCGAGCCAAAGCTCATAAGGGTTCGTGTTCATGGCACAATCGACTTGCAGGCGATATTGTGAGGGTCCAACCGTTACGTGTATCATCGTTCGGGCGGTTACAGCGAAGCCAATTTAGCGATAGGCCAAGAATGTCTACGCTTTATCTTGATCATAGTATCGTCACGCATCCTGCGTCATGGACGCCGGTTGACGAGGTTCTTACCAACGGAAAAGCGCAGTTGGCGCTGTCCCTTTGGAACTTGTTCGAGATCGGATCGGCTTCCGACAGGGCGCAGCAGGACCTGCGGCTAGCCCTTCTGATGAAGTCCAAGCCGCTTTGGATTTTGGAACGCGTGCAGATCGAGCGGCGCGAGGTGCGAGCCTTTCTTTGGAAGGAAAAGCTTCAGATCGCGCCCGAGCCAGTTGACGCCTTTCGACGTCACCTCTCCGAAGTCGAGTCATTCATGGTTGGCTCCAAGACGCGGATCGGGGTCACGCCGAGACAGTGGATAGATACAATCGATTTTAAAAGGTACGCCCCATCCAAGGAGCTTGCGCCTACAGCCCTGCGCCAGCTTCAAACGTTGGGACCGAAGAAGGTCGCCGAGCGTCAGGACGAAATCTTTGAGAAATGGATTGAAGGCCTCCTTCCGACGAAGTTGCCGGATGGCTCTGCGTGCTCGAAGGCGGAATTGTTGGAGTTCTCGAAGTTCTGTTTAGACAACCAAGCGGCGTTCTACGCGGCGTGCCCGGCGATGGCAGTCGAGAACGCCCTGACGCGCGCACGTACCGCTACGGCGTCTCGCAATCCGCAAAGCTCTGACGGTATTGATCTCATGCACGCGGTCGTCGCGCTCGCCTATTGCGACTATTTCTTACTACGGGACGGCTTCGTCTTTCAGTGTTGCGAACACGCGCGCAAGGAATTGGCGAGCAGGCCGCTTGCGACCGTGTTCCGCGACGCTGAGGCCTTTAAGAAGGCGCTTCCTTAGCTACCGCGCTCTGATCCGTCGGGGCGCTTTTTTCTTTGGCTTCCGCCGGAAGCTCGTTCATGGGCTTGTTCATCACATGCGAAACGCATGACAAGACGCCTTTTAAGGCCTGGCTCCACGGTACGCCAACGATTGGAATGATGCCGCCGTGGTAGCGGGCTTTCAAGCCCACCATGAAGTCGGTCGTATCGATGATTTGTTCCGGCGTGCAATTCTCGATCGGGCGTCCCTCGCAAATGCGCTCTAGCCGCTTTTCTTGAATTTTATCGACCAGCTGAACGAACAGGTGGTAGACGCGCGCGGCGTCTTCGGCAATTTCCAGATCTTCAAGGATGATCTTCTGCGTCAGGGCATCGCCAGCTGTAAGGTCGAGATCACAGGAGTTGGTTGTAGCAGCGAGCTTGGTGCCGAGCTTTGAACCGTGTTCATCACCGTACATTTCATCTTGGTTGAAGAGAATGTCGTGAACGTCGCCAACGGCATTGGAGGTTTCGGAGTATTTGTATCCGAACGCTCGCACGGAAGCGGCCTCGTCCAGCGCGTCCGCCTCCATCTTCTCAGCCTTTGCCAAAAACCGGATTCCGGAATCTACGGCAGCAAGCGCTTGACGAACGCGAGCCGTCGCAACGCCCGGGTCCATCTCGAACTTCTCGTACCGGGAAGATAGCCATTCCTTGTAGTAAGTTTCGAGGCTCTTCCAATCGGCGCCCGGTGAAAACGTCCACGAGCTGCCGTTCTGAACGGTCTCGGCAGCGAAGGCATTGGGAAACGCCTTCAGAGCGGTTTCGAATTTCTGTTTGTGATTTCGGGGAGGTTCCTGGCCGCAGTGCAATAGGAGCGCCGAGAGCATGGCATCTACTGCCGAATAGCCGTCAGCAATCGCTTGGCGCGGAGTGCCGGCAAAACGCGCGTGGTGCGCGTACTGCTTGGCGAGCGCGAGCTGCAACAAAATGTCCTCGTTCATGGCAGCGTTCCGACGGCAGGAGGGCCTTAGATTTGGCGCCAAGAAAAGGGCAATTTGGGGCGCGCGGTGAGGGTGCCGCTAATCTACATGGCGCCCCTCGATCAATGCAATTTGTCTCCAAGCTGCGCTAAACTATTCGGCTGTTTAACCCCCTTTATGGGCGGAAAGGTCCATGAATCGTTGCGCAAGATTACTACAACAGTCAGCGTCGCCGATTCCGCTGCCGGGTAACGGACGTCGACGCCAAGCCATGGGCGCCGAAATCCGCAAGCGCAGCCCGCTGCACACCAGAGGTCGAGCCGACATCCACGAGCCCCTGCCGAGTCATGGCGGGAACGGATTGACGCCTCTTTTCCCGCCGCGAAGAATGCCCTCGACCAGGTCGATAGGAAAGACGCGGCCGAGCTGTAGCTTCTCGAGATCTTTACTCCCGACCGAGCCTGCGTAGACGCCTGCAAGCTCGAGCGTTATTCGCTCCCCGGCCTGGCCCACGGCGTAGTTGCCGCGAAATGCCTTGCTCTCCGACGTACTGAAAGTTCGGTTGTAAACGGGCGAGCCGGACATGCCGGGTGTGCCTGCGGTATCGACCAGAATCCACGGCCTACGCTCGGCGGAAGTATCTTGGCCGCTCGAAACCATCGCGCCCTTCCAGACCGCAGAGTTTGTGTGGTCTCCGAGTTTGAACGGATGTCCGACGATGACGACATCCATGGCTGGCTCCAACGCTACAGAGGAATTGGGAGCAAAGCTTTGGGTGAATGGCAGGCGGAAACGAGGGGGGTCGGTCAGTCGCACCAGCGCCAGATCGACTCCATGCTCGCGATCACCTTCGATCCACGTAGGCCCGTCTGCATCGTAGAGTGGGACGTCCATATCTTGCGGTTTACAGCCAGCCGGATCGTGGATGGTGAAGCGCAACCGACTGGGACTGTCCGGCTTTCCGCCGACTAGGGAGCCAGGGTCATCTGGCCACCGACCGGTCACGACATGCCAGTTCGTCACTAGCCATCGTGTGCCGTTCGGCCCAGCGTACAGAAAGCCCGTCGCGAAGCCGAACGGCTTCGGCCCCTTAACCGTGTTTACGATACCCTGTAGATAAATGCTGCAGCAGGACGCCGGGGACATGGCCATTCTGTTCCTGTAACACTGCTGCAGGGATTGGAAAACACGGGGAGAGGACGGACGGCATGAAAGTTATGGTGGACCACGAGATCGCCGACGCGATCGCTCGCAAGGAACTCGTGCTCGATGGGGACCCGGAGGGCTGCAAGGGAGCCTGCTACGAGCTTCGAATGGGCAACGTCTACTACGACTTGACCGAGGACGAGAAGCGTTATCCGGTGCTGGCCGGAGGAGACGTCCTTATCAAGCCCGGTCATCGGGTGGTGCTGATCACGCACGAGCGTCTTGCGCTGAACGATAAGGTCTTCGCGCGCATCGTCAGCAAGGGATCGTTGTTTAGCATAGGCTTAAGCGCAGTCGCGACGTATGCCGATCCCGGCTTTCACGGACGTATCGGCATCGTGACGCAAAATGTCAGCAGCAAGTACATCGTGTTGCCCTTGCTTGAGCCTATCGCGAAGGTGGATTTCACTGTTCTCGAAACTTCCGCTTCGCATCCCTACAGAGGACAACACGGATACGAGACCAAGATGTGGCCGGTCAAAACAGAACTGCAAAAGACGCGCGAAGAATTGGCCGGTGATCCGCGGTTACTTGGGTCGGATCCGGTCAAGATCGATGAAGCCGCCGCACCTGCTGCTGATTCCCTTGCCAGCTTGATCCGTCGACAGATCGATGCTGACCGCGCGCATGGCTTTCCCGTGGACTTCGCCGACGACGAGGAGCGATGCGGTCAAATTTCAAAGGATTTGGTCGGGCTGTTGGGTGAAGTCGGAGAATTCGCCAACCTCATCAAGAAAGTTGAACTGACTACCACGCGTCCTGGTTATAGCGGTGCAAATCTCGCTGCGGCGGAGCCGGAGCTCAGGCGGGAGCTCGCTGACGTTCAGATCTATCTGCTCCGATTGGCGCATTTGCTCCGAACGGACCTGGGGAAGGCCGTGCTTGAAAAGATGCAGACGAATGATGGTCGCTACGCGTATCTCAGAAAGACCTAGGCGAACCTTCTTCGTCGGCCTGAACACGGGCTACGTCAAAGATGGCGCGCCGGATGAGCGAATGGTCGCTTTCTATGAAGAGCGCAGTTCCGCCCGATTGTCATGTGCGATCGTCGGCAACGTAGTGTTGCCTGGTGGACACCCGGTCAATTCGATGACCGGGATGATGTCTTCAGACCGACGCTGGAAAACATTAGCGGCATCGATTGCTGCGCAAGGCACGATGCCGGGCATCCAATTGGCGACAGCGTGGGAAAACTACGAGGGTGCAACAAGTTTCCGCCCGAAGAACTGGGCCGAGACGATCGCCAAAAGCCGTGCTCTCGCAGGCTCTGTCGGACCAACCCGGTTACGACAGCTCTTCGCGGGTCTTCACACTGGAACAGAGATGGCGGCCGAAGCGGGTTACAGGCATGTCCAACTTCATGCCGCTCATGGCTACCTTTTCAGTTTGTTGACGGATCGGCGCCTCTATGATGGCGCAGCCGACTGTCTCGAATTCGTCGGGTCTTGGGCGCAAACTTGCCGCGAAGCCGGCTTGGAAACCTCGGTGAGAATTTCACTAAGGACTGGCGATGCCGATTTCGATCGCGTCGGTGCGACGACCTATCAAGACGGTATAAGCTCCTTGCCGGCCGACATTGTCGACGTTTCGTCGGGTTTCTACAACATAGATAAGCGACTGATTTATCCGAGCACGCGCTCGGTCTTATGCGACCGTCATCGCGAGACATTTGAGCTCGCCGCGCGCCATCCCGGAACGCAATTTATCCTGTCAGGGAAGGCGTCGGGCGTGATGGACGACCTGCCGCCGAACGTCCATCCAGGCCTTTGCCGCGACCTCATCGCCAATCCAACGTTTCTCGACGACCGCTCCGACGGCTGCAAGAATTCGGGAAAGTGTCACTATCACTCCCGTGGAGCACGCAGCGTGTGGTGTCCGATCTGGGACCAGACCCCAAGGCATTCAGGGCTTGCGTAGTCTTGTCCCTCCATAGCGCATCGACGATCGATGCGTCGGTTCTGGCGCGGTCATGCGGCCGACTATACGATAAAGGGGCGACGCGCGGGGAGGACCTTGCCCGCGCTGGCAACCTCGTCTTGATCGTCACTTCCTTAACCGCGTCAGAACGTGATGCATCCAGAACTCAGTCGATCGAGATAGCGCTGTCGGCCTTGCGCCACGGTATCCCTCCACCCCGAGTCTAAAGCTTTGTTTCGCGAGCGCGGGTCGAGGTTGATAGGTGACCGGCCGGGACTGGCGAAATCGCGTCCGGCGGCGAAAGATTGCTATTGAATGCCAATCCGAGCGAAGGCTGTTGCCCAGAAGACAAACCCTGTTATCATGGTTTCATGATATAAGGATTTCCGATGAAACCGCAGGGTCAATCGAATGAAGAGAACCTTCAGATCACCGTTCCGGCGGCGACCAAGAGAAGTCTGAGGCTCAAGGCCGCGGAAAGCGGCGAAACGATGCGGGTCATCGTCCTAAAAGCGCTTGCTGACGCGGGCATTCACGTCCCGAGCAAGGAGTTGCTGGACCGAAGGAAGAGTAAGTGATGGGTCGTAAGGGGGGCAAGACGAAGGGAACCGGGCGTGCTGATCCCAAGCGAAGCCGTTCACCCGCACCTGTCGTTTCCTGCGATCTTTTCGCAGGTGCCGGCGGCTTCTCGCTGGGCGCGCACATGGCTGACATAGAAGTCGCCGCCGCCGTTGAGATGAACAAGCATGCCTGTAAAACGTACCGCAGGAATCTGATCGACACGGGTTTGACGTCGACGCACCTATTCGATCGCGACATCACCGAATTAAGCCCTTCCGAGCTGATGAAGAAAAGCGGTTTCGACGCCAAGAAGTGCGACATACTTTTGGGCGGGCCGCCTTGCCAAGGTTTCTCGGCGCATCGCCTTAGCGATGCCGGCGTGAACGATCCGCGCAACGCGTTGCTGCTGCGCTATTTCGAATACGTCCGAATCCTCCGACCTGCGTTCTTTCTGGTCGAAAACGTGCCTGGCATGCTTTGGCCGAAGCACAAGGCCTTCGTGGACGCGTTCTACAGCTTGGCGAAATCCGCGCGTTACGGTGTGCTCGACCCGATCGCGATCAATGCCCGAGACTACGGCGTGCCTCAAAACCGCCGCCGCGTCTTCATCTTGGGTTACGATCGCAGGCGGATCAAGGAACCGCCCGCGTGGCCCCCGAAGGCGACCCATGCCGATCCCGGCGCTGACAGTGCCCTTCCACATTGGCGCCCGGCATCGCTCGTGTTCGATCGGGCAACGTTGCGGAGCGATCCCAACGACATTCACATGATGCACGGCAAGGAATTGGCTGCCACGTTCGCTCGGACACCCGCGAACGGGGGATCGAGGAAGGACTCGGGGCGCGTTTTGCCGTGCCACAAGGACCACGACGGGCATCGCGACGTGTACGGCCGCATCGACCCGAAGGCGCCCGCGCCGACGATGACGACGGCGTGCATCAATCCCTCGAAGGGCCGGTTCGTACATCCTACGAAGCACCACGGCATCACGCTGCGCCAAGCCGCGCGAATCCAGTCTTTTCCAGACTGGTTCATCTTCGAAGGGGGGCTCATGGCAGGCGGCGTGCAGGTCGGAAACGCGGTGCCCGTCGACTTGGCGAGGGCCCTGCTGGCGCCGCTCAGGAAAGCTGTCCTGGCGATCCGGGCCGCCGAAGAAATGGCTGCGGCCGCATGAGCCAAGGCGTCGTATTCCAGACGCGGGCGCATACAATCGATCATCTCGGTCGCGGTCAGATAGCCGACGCGCCCAACGCCGCAAGCGAGCCTTCAAAGAACGTGTTCGATGCCTATGGCAGAAACGTTGAGCTCCACACGTCGGGAAGCTGATGGATCGACTGACGACCGAACAGCGGAGCAAAGTAATGTCGCGGGTCCGCGGCAAAGACACTGCTCCCGAAATGACGGTCAGGCGGATCGCCCACGCGCTCGGGCTGAGGTTCCGGCTTCACCGTAGGGATTTGCCGGGCACGCCGGACTTGGTCTTTCCCAAATCGCGCACCGCGGTCTTCGTACACGGCTGTTTCTGGCACCGGCATCCCAAATGCAGCAGAGCGTCAATGCCTCAAACGAGGACACAGTTCTGGCGTTCGAAGCTCGCCGGGAACGTGGTGCGGGACCGCGCGGCATCGGCGGCTTTGAAGAAGGCGGGATGGAAGGTCGCCGTCGTATGGGAGTGCGAAATCAAGAATCCTGATAAGGTCGGAAAGCGTCTCCTCGATGCGATCAAGCGCGCTCGTCCGCGCCCGCCGCGAGAGGGACGTTGCGAAGGCGGATGTTGACGCGCTTTCCGCCCTTCGATCCCGTCCGTCGATGCCTCGCACAAAGCGGGACCGGCGACCCGCGTTCGCTCGTCCTGATGCCGGAGCCGCTGCATGTCGGAACTTGGTAAATTCTGTTGTTTCGTCTGCCCGGCTCCGGATCAGACCGTGCGGCGCCTCGACGACGATTGCCCTACCTGCGGTCGCCAATACGGCTTTCCGCTAAGAGACGTCCCTGCATCCATCGGCGAGTTCGAGGTGGTGCGATCGCTCAGCCGCGGCTTTTACGGAGCGGCCTTCGTCGCGCGTCGCCGCTCGGGTCTGAGTCGTACTCCCAAGGTGCTCAAGGTCAGTCCGGCGGACATGTACCGGTTCTTCAAAAAGGATTTCGGTGCCGAGATGAGTCGGCATGCCGAGGCGGCTGAAGGCGCGGCTCACATCGTCGGCGTCGACGACATGTTCGACGCCGACGTCGCTTTCGGCGACGTGACTCTGCGTTGCCACGTGGGTGTGCTGGATTTCGTGGACGGGTATCCGCTGGCCCGCTACCTCTCGGGAGCCGTTCCTCTCTCCGCCGCCGAGGCCGCTCAGATTTCATCGGATCTTTTTCGCATGAAAGAGGAGTTCGAGCGGCGCCTGGTCAACCACAACGATCTGCATGCTTCGAACATCATCGTCGAGCGCCTCCCGCCAAGTCACCGCCGCGCCGATGCGATCGAGCCGAGCATTCGCGCGATGGCAATCGACCTCGGCTCGATCGCACCGGATCGAAGATCCGGCAGCGGATATTTAGGAGACCTTCACTGGATCGGAAGACACATCCATGCGATGGCAAGCCGTCTTCTCGTCCCGATCGGCTCCGCCGGAGATCTGGAGAATCGGATCGGACTGAAATTGCACGGTATCGCTCAAGGTCTGGCGAGCATCACCGAGAACCAGCGGACACCGTCCGCGGACGATATGATCAGAGGCATTCAGGAGGAATATCATCGAACGGCGGAGCCGTGGAGGCCGTGGCGAAACCAGAGAGTCCTGAAAACGTTCGCTGAATCGTACAACGCGCAAACTCTGGACGCATGGTACGTCCCGCAGCTCCTCGTCGATCCGGAGGGCGCATGGCTGGCCCGCGTCAGCGCCCCGGGTCCGCTCGTTATGACGGGAATGCGCGGGTGCGGCAAGACGATGCTTCTGCACTCTCTGCAGTTCCACGCCAGGGCAGCGGTTCAGCCCCACGAGAGTGACGCGGACGCGCTGCGCCGGATTAGAGAGGACGGTTACGTCGGTCTCTTCGTTTCGGCGCAGCGGCTGATTCCGGTCGATCCTACTGCCGAGCGCCCCTCGACCGATCAACTCTTCGCCCGTCTCCTCGTCGCCTACGCGGTCGCCGCGTCGCGTGCGCTGGCCCATCTCGCTGATCTCGACGGCAAAGCGTTGGCTTTCGACGCTTGCGCGGGCATGGTGCAGGCCGTAGCCAATTCGCTTAAGCCGATTCCCGAAATCGGCGATCCAGCAAACACCGAGCAATTGGAACGGTTTCTCGGCAATCTTTTGGCGCGCGTGAGCCGCAGCGACAGCGAATATCGACTTGCCGCGAACGCAAACGTAGCATTTCCTCTCTTGGCGGATGCGATCCGACGGGCGTCGCCTATCTGGGCCGACTCCCAAATCCTATTCTTGCTCGACGACGTCTCGACGCGCTATCTCGATGCCCAACGCATCGAGGATCTGCTGTCGTCGCTCATCTTTCAACATACCCATTGCGCTTTCAAGCTGACGTCGGAAGCGCAGACCATATTCCTTTCTCTGAAATCACCCGGAAAGGTGCATGCTGCGGCGGCCGGCCGGGATTTTGAGACCTTCGATCTTGGTGCCCAGGTTCAAGCCAGGCTGAAGGATCGAAGCGGGCGAGCCTTCATCTTGGATGTTCTGAAGGCGCGGGCCAGACTCTACGCTGGACATCGCAGCTCCACGCCGGATCAGGTGCTCGGCGACGTCGATCTGGAATCGATCGCCCGCAGCATCGCGGAAACGAAAACCCGTTCGAGGGAACGCAAGCGGCTCTACCATGGACTCAGGGCGCTCGCCGGAGTCTGCGTGGGAAACATCGGTACCGTCATCCAGATCTATCAGGAGATGCTTGCTAACCACCCGAAAATTTTGCCGGTGCCTCCAGAGCGACAGAACGAAGTATTTCAGGAATTTTGCGCTCGTCATCTCTACAGTCTCGATCGCCGAGGCAGCGATCTCAAGGCCGTGGCCACTCAATTTGCTGAGGCGTCGCATCAGCTGCTCATGGAGTCGGGCAAGGAGAGACCCACGGGCAGGATCCGCCAGTACACTTCGATTTATGTCCGGGTGACGTCGGGTGACGTGCAGGCCCAGATGAACCGACTGCGCGAACTGGTCGATGCCGGAGTTTTCGTCTTCACGGGAGGTACGGCCAGGACGAAAACGCACGACTCCGATCCGATCCAACAGTTCAAACTGACCTTCATGAAGATTTTCGGCTTGGCCAATTTCATCGGTCTGGCCGACCGGGATCGTTTCGAGCTGTCGGGTGCCGACCTGGAGAAGTGGCTGGATGAACCGGAACTCGGCCGCGAATTGCTGCTGAGGAATCTGTCGAAGGGCGCTCCGCCCATAGACGGCGAGACCGTGGCGGACGAGAAAACGGACGACGGTCTGTCCGATCGAACGCTGGCGGCCGAGTCCTACACGGCCGCGCAGCAGATGGACTGGCTCGACGGATTGACCGCTGGCGAGCAGGAGCCTGAAGGCCCGGGTTTGATCATGCCTATGCCGGCCCTCCCGTCCGTAACCGAACTGCCGGCGACGGATCTCGAAGAAGAGCAGGTCGACACATTGGTGGTCGGGTTGGGATTCGAGGAGCGGACACCGGCATCGCTGCGCCGCCTGTTGAAGCATTTAAGGCCGAAGCGTGTCTTGGCCGTCCGATATGAAAACATCGGCCGTTCCGAAGCGATGCGAGCCCTCGTCGCCAAGACGGGTCTGCACGTCGACGAAGTGGACTATGCCGCCGTCGCTGCGGGGAATACGCCCGAACTCGGCGGGCGCGCGATGATCGACGTAACCGGCCTAGCCAAATCCGCCTTGTTCGGCTTCGTGCGGTCCGGACTGTCCGCGTGCGACAGCATCCTGATCGCCTATACGGCCGCCAAGCAGTACTATCCTCTGGAAACCGAGCTACGCTCGGTTCTGCATGCGTACAGGTCGGACGATCCTCACTCTTTGCTGACCGCCTTGCGCGGCATCCTGACAGGCGAAGTCGGACCCTATAGGTCGATCCCTCTTCTGACGTCCGAATCGGATCAGACTCGTCTACGCGCGCTGTCCGCGTTCGCCTCGTCGAAGCACGAGCGACTGCTGCATTTGGTAGGCGAACGCGAGTACGACATCATTGAGGTGCTTACCGACAGCTCCAAGACGTCGCGGGCCAACGTCGGCAGGATCGCGGCTCGCGTAGCATTGGAAGACACTCCGAACGGTCAGCCGACGCCGGTCGATGCCGCTGATCTGTCGGCGCTGGTGCAAGCCCTTGGTCGTCGCCATCAGGATTGGTACGTTCTCGGAGGGCTGAATTTTGAGCTCGGCCTTACGGGTAACAAGATGCAGGCCACGGCTGCAGCCGTGATCAGCGCCGCCTTGCCGGTCAATCAAGTTTGGTACGTAAGGCCTACAATTTTCGACGAGTCGCGCTTCACCCATGGCGTCGGTCGATCCCGCTATTTCCGAGTAGATCTGCACTAGATTTCTGTCATCTACTGACGCGCCGAATGGCTGTCGTACGTTGTGGGCCCGGCACGTGAATCGACCCCGCATCTAGCATTGGCGGGGCGAGGCTCTGCCTAGTCATCGTCGTCGTCGATCGCGTTGCCTGCTTGATCCGGTCTTCCTTGACGCCGCGCGACGATTTTTAGCGACTCGTCCGGAAGTGGCCGCTGCAGCTTCAAGGCCTCGTCTGGAGGTGCCGTCATCTAGGCTGCGACTTCGTCCGGTGTCGTTAGGATCACTGGCGTTGCCTGGAGTAACGGTCCACGCGTCCGCCGGTGGCGGAACGGGCTCTCGTGAACCGAGCCGCACGGCGTCTCGGCTATCCGGCTTCGATCCCTCGCGCAACATAGTGAGTCGCTCGCCGGAGGCACTCGCTCGCGGGCCCCGCCGTCATTGCATGCCGGCGTCGCTATCACCGTCCCGCGCTCGGGTGCCTTCTTAACCGGTCTCGCGACTGCACTCGGTCCCGGATCCCGCCGCTACGCGTCGGCGCTATGCTGACCCTCCTGCGGGTGCCTCTTTTGATTCTCTTACGCGTGACTCTTGTTTACACGTCTGCCGGGCTGCCCAACATCGGCCGTTCTTGGACGTGCGCTCCCCCTGTGGACTTGAGAGGATTGAGCGTGTGCATATTGGGTCCCCGATCTGCCATTCCTCTGTTCGGCCAAGTGCTGCACCATTCCTCCGTCCCGACCAACGATTGCGCAGCCGTCGCGCGGAGCGGCGGTCCAGGGCGGCCGAACGGCCGGTGCGAAGCGACTTTACCCTGGACGGCGGCGAGCACGGCGGCAGATTTGCGTTTGTTCGAGGGGAGCTTGCGCGTTGTTGTACCGTTGATCGTTACGCTTGTCGTGTACCGCGTTCCTGTTGTAGCCGAGACGCGACCCGGGGGAATTTCAGCGGGTTATCGACCTGCCGATCCTTTTGCGGATTTCGTCGAAGTGGCTTTGCGTCGCCTCGGCGTCCGGGTGCACTGGACTCGCGCAATCATAGACGTCGAAAGCACCGGAGACGTGCGCGCCACGTCACCAAAAGGCGCCATGGGGCTGATTCAGATTATGCCTGAGACGTACGCAGAGTTGCGTCTGCGGTACGACCTCCGCAACGATAGCTGCGACCCCCATCACAACATTCTTGCCGGTCCTGCGTAACCCCGCGAACTGCACCACCGCTTCACCTAGGCCTCGTTGCGGCCTGCAACGCGGAACCTGCACGCGACGAAGCTCACCTCGCCGGGCGTTCCTTGCCTGCCGAGACACAGGCCAATTTGCAGAAGCTTGCGCTGGTTCTCGGTAACGACGTTGCAGCTTCGGGCACAACGCGAGTCTGCAGTCATCGACCGCACCGCCCTTCGCTGTGCGGTCCGCAAGCTCACAGTCGAACCGAACGCCGACGGCCCCCGAACAGGACATCTCCGCCATCGTGCAACAGGTAACGGGGTTATTCGCGCGAGATCGGATGCAGGAGGTCCGCGGTGATTGAATGCGATGGCTGGCACGCATTGGAGTGCAGAGATCAAGTTTCCGCCGTGCCGGTGCGTTTCATGATGTTGATGGACCCCGCAGTTCTGACGTCCCTACAGCCACTAGGAAATCAGCTGCCACACTCTGATATGCTAAAGCAGCGTGCCTCGTTGATATCAATCAACGCGTTCCATCTGCAGCTTTGTTACTTAAATAAAAGGTGCGTCGCCCCACCCCCAGCCCCACGGCGGCGGACCGACGACGGGCCGGCGGCGATCTGTTTGGGAACTTCCGCAACCCGTCTCGGATTTGCCGCCGAGCCTCGCGTCTTTCTTTGAATCGCGTTGGAGTCGCACCGACGGCCGATCGGCGACGCGCGCGATGCGGTGGAGCGGGTCCGCAACACCAACGGGCGTGCTGGTGATCCGTCACAAACCGCGACTCGGATCGATGGCCTGTCGAGGCGTCGTCGCTTTGCATCTCGTTAACGATCAGATCCTGCGCGTCGTGCGCAGAGCCTATCGCTGACCAGCCGTTTTGCTAAAAAGCCGTTCGTCTTCCGCAGTGAAGTGTGTTCTCGTCGCAAGGAGCCCGGTTTTGCCGGTGTGCGAAAAGACGCAGAAAAGCGAGGTGTGACTTACCTTTGGACCCTTGAGGAGGAAGGCAAGATAAAGCGAACTTTCGTTCGCGCCTCGCTTTGCTCGTCAAGTTGTTGTCTGCACATTGTCTTTTTCGCTTTTCAACGGAGTTGTGAGAAGGCGCGCAGGAGCCGCTGTCGCCGTTTTCTGTTTAGCCTTCAATGCTCGGAGCGGCACCATCGTCGTATGACGGCAATTTGCGCCTTCTCATGCCTACGATTGCGCACGTCATTCAACGCGGTCATGCACTGGCTGGATTTCCAATCTTGCTGGCGTTGCTTCGAGCTCCAATTGTCGCTTCATGGCGCACGACGAAGACAGTTTTAGCATCCGTCCAGGCAAGGTCCGTGACCGCGGTGGCGCTCGATTGCGTACTGGCCGGGTCGGTGGGACGCGCCAGCGTCCGACCAGCTTTCTCGGCCAAGTCCAACAGGCGATCCGGCGCGCTGGCGGTGACCCCAATCGGTTAACCGGGAGCGGTTCGCGAAGCGGCCGGTTCAACGCCCGGGGCCGTGGCGCGAAGGTGGCGGCGTCCTTTCCCAAAGACGGGGGAGGGTGGAGCTGGGACGGGAGCGGCGTTCGCTTCCGGGCAAGGCGGGTCGTCGTCAAGGCGCGCGTCGTCAAGCTCAATCGGCAGGGAGCCCGTGGCGGTCCCAGGATGCGAGGCGCGCCCAGCAAGGCGGTCGATGCCCATTTGCGCTATCTCGAACGGGACGGCGTCACTCGGGACGGTGAGCAGGGGCGTGTCTATTCTGCCGTCGAGGATCAGGCGGACGGCCGCGCCTTCGTCGAGCGCGGCCGTGAGGACCGGCATCAATTCCGCTTTATCGTGGCGCCGGAGGATGCCGCAGAGATGGGCGACCTGCGCGCCTTCACCCGTGGCCTCATGCAGCAGCTGGAAGCCGATCTCGGGACGGAGCTGGATTGGGCAGCGGTCGATCACCACAACACCGGTCACCCTCATACCCACATCCTGGTCCGCGGCATTACCGACGACGGAAAGATCCTGAACATCGCGGGCGACTACATCGCGCACGGTGTCCGCCATCGGGCTAGTGAACTGGTGACGCTTGAACTCGGCCCGCAAACCGAACTGGATGTTGCCCGCAAGCTGGCTAGCGAGGTCGACGCGGAGCGGCTGACCCGGCTCGACCGGATCCTGATCGAACTGCAACGGGACGAAGGCTCCATCGACCTCAGAGGCGGCGAAGGACAGAGCTTTCTCGTTCGAGAGAACCGCCATCTGTTGATCGACAGGGTGAAGCGGCTGCAGCGCTATGGCCTCGCCTCGGAGCAAGAACCCGGACGCTGGACCCTCTCCAACCGGGCCGAGGCGAGCTTGAAGGAACTTGGCGAGCGCAACGACATCATCAAGACCATGCACCGGGCGCTGGTCGATCACGGCCTCGCCGAGCGGCGCGGCGTAGACCAATACGCCGTCCATGGTGCCAAGCTTGCGGAGCCGGTCACAGGCCGGGTGGTCGGCAAAGGCCTCGCCGGAGACGAGATGGGGGAACGGGTCTGTCTCGTCATCGACGGAGTCGATGGCCGCGTTCATTATGTCGAGTTTGGCGATGCCTCCCGCCTTGAGGATGTCAGCCGCGGCATGATCGTCGAGGCCGCGCCTGTCATGTCAGGACCGAGGGCTTCCGATCGTAATATCGCCATCGTGGCGGAAGGCGATGGCGGCTCCTATCGACCGAGCCACCATCTGGCGCAAATCCGCGACCGGCTGGAGGCAACGGGCAAGGACCCGGACGCCTTCGTCCGCTCCCATGTTCGCCGCCTGGAGGCCCTGCGACGGGCCGGCCATGTCGAGCGCATCGACGCCGACCACTGGAAGATCCCGCAGGACATGACAGAGCGGGGAATGGCTTATGACCTCTGCCAGGGCGGGGGCGATCGGCTCTCGGTCCGCACCCTCTCGACGTTTGATCTTGAACGGCAGGTCGGCAGCGACGGGGCGACCTGGCTCGACCGGGAGCTTGCCTCGCGCAACCGCACATCGCTCGTCGCGGCTGGCTTCGGCCGTGAGGTTACCGACGCCCTGGAGCGACGCAGACACAGCCTAGTCAGCATGGGATATGCCACCCGCCTGCCGGACGGCAGGATCCAAGGTCCGAAGGACTTGGTCGCGACGCTGGAGCGGGCGGAGGTCGCCCGCGTTGGCTCCGAGATGGCCGCAGCCCGCAAGCTGACGTTCCGGCCACCCAAGGCGGGGGAATACGTCAGTGGCCGGCTGCTCGGCTCGGCCAACCTTGCCAGCGGGCGCTTTGCGATGATCGAGACCTTCATCGGCGACGGAGGCCTCGGCTTCAGCCTCGTGCCATGGCAGCCGATCCTGGATCGGCGGATTGGCCAGCACATCACCGGTGCCATGCGGGGCGATGGCAGTGGCATCGAGTGGAGCTTTGGACGCAAACGAGAACTTGGGTTGTGAGACTGCGAGGGCGACGGCCGTTACCTGCCCGGCGCGAGTGGGCCGGACCGCCGCCATCCCCTCAAGGCTGGCGCTCCGCGCCACCGCTTCGCGGCTGGCGGCCTTGACCGGATGTCGCCGGCCCGGCAGGGGCTGGCCAAGCAGGCAAGACCCATTGGGAGCAAGGGGCTCCGTTTGCGACGCATGGGCGCGGTCGATAATCCTTCGCTGCGGAGCGACAGGTTCCCTGCTTGCCTAGTTGCCGGCACTGCCGCGCAACAATTGCCGGTATCCATGCGCGGTCATCCATTTGGCACGAGCCAAATGGCTCTCAAAGGCTTTGCGCGCCCGGTCGGGCTCGTACCCGGGGTCAATGCGTAGAACGGTCTGTGTGATTGTTCGCCAATCTGCGCCATCCGTGTCGGCATCGAGTAATCGCAGATAAGTGCGCAGATGCTGCTCGTCATAAACCGTGAGCGTTGCAGCAACTGGAGCCATGTCTGCGACAGCCGGATCGGGCGGTGGTTTCTTCATGAGAACATCTTTCAACGACGCGAGCGAGAGGGGTAGGAAACTCCAGCGGAGACAAATCCACCCACACAGGCTCTCACCTAAAGGGGTAAAAATAACCTTATCAGGTGTATTTATACCCTTGTAGTGGCATATTTTCTAGCCGTGTCGAAGGTGGTAGCATGATCACCTCTCGACAAATCCGGGCCGCCAGAGCGCTATTGGACTGGTCTCAACAGCAGTTGGCTGACAAAGCGATTGTATCGCTAAACGCTGTTGCAAGGCTGGAAAACGGCGTTGTGGATTCTCGAACGAGTACCCTGCTTGCCATTCAAAAAGCCTTGGCTAAAGCGGGCATAGAGTTCCTAGATGCAGACCAAAAAGGCGAGGGCGTAAGGCTCAAGAGCCCGAAGTCCTAGCCGCGCAGTAGATTTACTCGCCGCGTTTGGTCTCTGAAATAGTTTTGGAATGGGAAGTCAGCCGCAAGTATAGCACAAAACCCCGTATTTTGCAGCGTTTTCGTGAGGGGTAGGTGTTACATTTCACCGTCCGCTCACGAATCTTTTGGACTGTAGGACTTGTCGATTATCGGCCGACACAGGCCCTCAATCAGCGTTACAAACTGGTCGATTTTTTTGCCGACACGATCCTCAATCCCGTAGCCTTCGCCAATCCCCTCCCAAATATCGCACTCCATCTTCTGCATGGCGGCAGCCTGCAAGTGGCCGGGAGGCGAAAAACACAAGGTCTGGGCCGAGACGAAGACGTGAGCCCTGGCTTCCCTGATGAGTTTGAAGCACTCCTCATTCTTGGTGCCGAACACGGCGAGAAAGCGCGGACGAAGCTTTGCGACGCGGTCAAAAAACGGGCTCTGATCCTGCACGCGTTTCGTGATGGCGTAGAAGGGTCCGCGGTGATTCCAGTCTTGCTCTGTCAATTTGTCTTTGCCAGGCATGTCAGCCCATTCATGGCCGTAGCTGCCCGGATTGCGGATTAGCTCGAAAACCTCCCGACCCTCGTAGGCCAGCGAGAGTGCTTCGAGCGCTATCTCAATTCGCTTTTCTTCGAGCTTCTCCCGCTTCCAGCGATCGAATGACCGGAAGCCTGCTATTGCGATGGTGCCGGTGATTCCAAAGCCGATAATCGTTAGAACTTGCGTCCATCCGAAATCCCAAGGCGACGACATATCCCCATCCCCTTCATTTCTCTTTCAGGCGGGATGGTACAGTATTCCTATGGCTATGGAGAAGGATAAGGCGCAGAGGGTTTGAAAATGGAGACGCATACTTCTCCGAAGCGCCGGCAGACCCAATCGGCCTCGCTCCAAAGACCGTCGTCCTAACAGACCAATTGCCTCCGGCTCCCATCCGGATATTCTCCCCGCCGCGGAGAGTAATGCCATGTTTGGAAAGCCAAAGCGGACGCCCGACGTAGTGATGGCCGAAATGCTGGCGGCCTATCAGCAACATTTTTTTGAAAGTGCGAAGGCAGCTCCGAACCGGACTGCCCAAGAAGCCAATCAAATAATCGAGCGGGCCAGGAAAATCATAAAGGATAGTCGCGTCGGCAAATCGGCCTGTGAGATATATGAGCACATCAAATATTGGCCAGCCTGGAGCAAGCGAGCCGACTTTGCTCAATACCTCGCATTTCCAGCGAGCGCCGTCTCAGGGGACGTAGACCGTGGCACCGAGGAGGATCCCCGGAATATCACGACCATCCAATTCACATATTCCTCGATTCCATTTCGCTTCGTTGGCAACGACAAGGGCAGTTCTCACTACGGCGACGATATGGGCAGGTATGGCACATTAGAGATATTTGCCGGTGCCGAGCTCGTGCTTGGGATCGATATTGCAGCCGGGTGGACACCAGAGATTGGCTACGACGACTGGCACTATTCCGATGTCTTCGCATATGCGCCGGGTCAATGGATGAAGGCTGCCGTAGAAATGGCCGCTTCAATTCAGGCGTACCAAATCAAGCAGAGGAACAACTATGCTGATAAACAGGCGATAGAGCGGGCCAAAAACATTCGTCTCTGATACAAGCGGACTCTATCCATTTCCACCGAGCGCAGTGTTCTCGATGACGGATTTTTGGGCCGGACAGGTTTTGTCGAAGGCGGAATTTCATTGTGGCGGTAGCTGAAACAGTGGCTTTTGGTCCAGCAAGGTCGAAAATGCTTGATCTTTCAATGGGAATTGACTGACACTCTCGGCTTCGAGCCCTCGCCGCTCCGATGGCTCATAATGGGATGGTCGCGCGCGTTGCCAACGCAGCGGATACGGACCCTGCGACTACGCCGAACTGACGGACCGCGGCGCAGACGATTGTCTGCTTCGAGAGGCACGATACCGACGTAATCTGCAATTGCACCGATCGCAGCGCATGTCGCCGTCGGTCTGTCCGCGTCAGACGTCAAATTGGACGCTGGTCTCGTTCGTCTTCGGAAAGCAGCAATCGTAGCGCCATTTCTTCTTCAATTGCTCGTCGTCCCACAGTTCCGTTGACGGTTGCCGAAAATTAAAGATGAGCGTTTTGTGTCGATCCGGATCGTTCTTCAGTATGCGCGCGATGGTCTCCGAATCCGGATGGGAGTGCCGCGATCCATCGGTCGAGAAGGCAAAGCGGGTGCAATCTATGATCTTGAGCAGTTCTGGCGAGGTATTGGACTTGCTTCCGTGATGTGAGACCTTCAAGCAATCCAGCCTGTACCGATTTGTCTCGCTTGCGTTGAGGGTCTTGAGCGACGCGACGATGACATCGGGGTGCGAGTCCGCCGCCAAGAGTACGCGCCTTCCGCCGAATTCGGCTACGAAAGAAATGCTCGCGCCGTTAGGTTTGGTCTTATCGGCCTTGAAGGGCACCTTCGCGAGATAGTCGACGTTGGGAATTCCAAGTATCTCCCGACCTCTGGCGATCGCGAGCTCCACCTCATCGGGGTCGGTGGTGCGTAGGTGGGCCTTTGCCAATTCGGCGTTCCATACCGGCAACAGCTTGGACAGCTCTTTGTCGGAGGGCGAAAGCAGACGGAGCGAGAGACCTTCCAGCGGGATCGGAAGCTTGGCGTCCGGACTGTCCGTCGAGACGATCCCACTCGCAAAGCTGCTGTTCCACGGCCACTCAAATCTTGTGATGCCGCTCGTTACCTTCTCTGCCTGCGCGGCACCCAGCGTTTCGCGTTCCGCGGCCGGCAGGCGTTCGTTGGCGCGCGTCAATTGCCAATGCGCGTTGAACCACACCTGTTTTGCCTGAAAGGGCATGGCGGCTTCCTTGAAGAGCGGCATGGCCCCTTCAATGTGGTCCGCATCAATATGCGTCATGACGAAGAGATCGAACTCGCCGATTTTTTCCAAAGACGGCTTCAGCGCCCGGTAGTCGGCGGTCCGACCGAGGTCGATCAGCGCATGGTGGAGCGATCGATCCTCTCCCCATGTAAGGATGATCGCATCGCCATCGGAGGCTGCATGCATCGCGAGCTTGAACGTCGGCAAATGGCCTCCTTATCTGATCGCCCGTATGACGGTGAAGGCTTGCGAAGAATCGACCAGGTTAGCGAGCACTCGTGCTGAGCGCCGTCGCCCTACGAGTTCGGCGTCCTCGCCCGGCAGGCTTTCCAGGCCACGTGCGAGCCATTCGGTGCACATCGAATAGAAGGGCACGCCGCGATCGAAGCCTTCGAAGAAGCAACGTTTCGCTTCCGCGATATGTTCGGCATTCCTGGCTCGCATCAGGATCCGTCGTCCGAGGATTATCGGGCCGTCCGGAATAGTCGGGAACCAAGTGGTCAGATTCCGAAGCCATGGATCCCAGAACGTATCTACATCGGCGCCGGAAGCCGCAACCGCGACGAGCGCTCCTGCTACGGCGGCCACGGGATTCGTCATCTTATCCGACATGGCGTCGATCGCCGTGCCGTATAAAGCCTCTATCGCTTCGTCCTTGAGCCCACCGTTGAGCAGCTTTTCCGCCATGGCGATCGAGCGCGAACCGAGAAACCCGAGCAGTCCGAGCCATCGCGTATCCTCCACGATCACCCTCGTTAAAGCGGAATCGACAGGCGAGAAGCGGTCGACTACGAGATAGGTCAGCCATCCCCCCTCGATATCCTGACTTCGATTTCCGATGCTCGGTAGAACGGCAAGCTCGCGCCGCTCGCCGCACTCGACCTCGACGAAAAGAAGGCCTCCGGAGGATGTTTGCGCCGGATAGCGGACGTCCAACAGGTCGGTTGCGTCGATGCGGGCGAGCCACCTGTCATCTCGCGACAGTTCCAACGACATGGACCGATCGGTGTCCTCAGGAATCGAGTAGCGGCCATCCAGGATACGGAGGCGATCCGCCAGCCTATATCGAACGGCCAGCGGCTGGCTCCGGGGGATCGGCCCGAAACCATCGCGATGTGGAGGCGTCGGAACGCCGCTCGAGTTTCCGGCCGGTGGGATGAAGTAGAAGGGCTTGCGAAGATCGACATCGAGCAGAGGAGCTTGACCAGGGAGTCCTTGCGATCGTTGAAGTTCGCCTTCCCGCATCTCGTCGGCGACATTTCTCATGATATCATCGAGCGAGTAACCGGGTGTCGAGATATGGCGCAGAAGAGCCGACGAGAACGGGGTTCGACCGGTCGCCGGATTGAAGGCAGAGAGTCCGATAGCCGTCGATACGACGACCACCGATTCGCCGCGATTTTCGTTCCGGTCGGGTCGGATCGGGCCTAACCTTTCGCTCCCTAACGGCAATAGGCCGCGTGACATCCCGCCGGGCAGCCTGTGGCGATCAATGAGAAGGATGCTGACGTCCGCGCGCTCGGACATGATAGCGCGTAGCTGTCCCGTGCCTACGAACGTGTAGTAGGAATTGGCCCGCGCATCGATCGGGACAAGGTAGTTCTCTCCGGCAAACTGCAGGTCGTGGCCCGAGAAATAGAAAAGCGCCGCACCCGCATTCGCAGCCTTGTCGCCGAAAGCGCGAACCGCGCTCGCCATCTCGACACCGGTGAGATCGACATGGAGCATCACGTCGAAGCCGAGATCCCGCAAGAGACCTCCGATCACCTCAGCATCAATCCCTGCGCTTTCAAGGGCCGGAAATTCGCGATACCGGCTATTGCCGATCACCAGCGCTACCCGCTTCCGGCCGCGTATCGCACCGCTTGCCGCGGCGGACGCCAACCACTCGTGCGCAAAAGTCGGCGCGGAGAATGGCACGCTGAGAATTTGATCCGGTTCCACCGCGACGTCGCGTTGGTGGACGAGTCCGTCGGGCGTCCACAGCGTGACGCTGTAGTCTCCCGGTTCGACCTCGAGCGAGGTCACGCCTCCGAGCGGCACCGAACGCAACTCCGCTACCTCGGCCCCGGGAGCGCGGCTGACGATAGAAGCGACGGCGCCGGACGCCACCTGAAACTGGCTCGCAAGGCTGATGTCGATACGCCCTCCGCCTCCTTGATCCACCGTACGCACAGGGAAGGCCGTTTCTGCGGCTTGCTTCGGTATCTTCAGGAATACTGCGGGGGCGTAGGCCTTTCTGCGAGCCGGTCCGATCAAATCTCCGCTCGGTGTTCTCGCTTCAGCCACGACGTCGGTCATCAAGGGCACGACGACCTTACCGAACGGCGGACTATTCGCGGCACCTTCGATCGTGAAGCGTTGGCCGGACGAGGCGACCACGCTGACCACGCTGCCGGGCCAATCAGCCGGGTCTTCGAGGAAGACGTAGACGGGCACATCGTGCCGTTCCCCGGGAACGGAGACGTCGAACGTTCCCGTGGCGGCGCCGGGAGCGATTTGTGCGTCTTCCTCGGGAAGGCGATGAAGCGCCAACAAATCGGTGATCTTTCCGGACAAATTCGCCGACCTGACCGGCCAATTCTCCAAGGCGGGATCGCTGGCGACACCGTCAAGTGCCTGAAGCGAGGCGTCGGCGAACAGGGTCAGGCCGGCCATCTGGCCCAATGCCGGCTTCTCGATCGCCGTTGCCGAGATGACGCACTGTTGCCGCGTCTGGCCGTGGTCGTCCTCGCTGCGGGTCAACGAAACGAGTTTACTGCCGAACGGCTCGTTCCAAGGCAGACGCATGTCGGTCGGTGTACGGCAGCAATCGAACAGCAACAACTGATCGACCGGTACCGCATTCTCGAGCGCTCCGACGAATTGCTCCTTCTCCGACATGCCTGATGTGGCGTCCAAGGCATCTAGCCCGTAATCCTCCAACAGAATGGCGGTACGGCCTAAGTAACTTTCTCCATGGCTCGCTACGTAAAGAAAGACAAAGTTGTCCTTGTTCGTATTCGAGCGTTTCACCCATTCCCGCACGGCGCCCTTGGCGTTATCGAACGTCGCGCGCGGTACATAGCCGCCGCCGTAGATCGATTGATCCTCCGGTCGGGCAATCCCGGCTTCGGAAAGTAGTAGTGTGACGCTGCCCAACGGCGCGCCGGGGTTCTTGAAACCGGCCTTTGCATGGCCGACGAACCAGTCCGCGACCGCGCGCGCGGAAATCGTCGTGCTGGTCAGGGGCTTGCGGAACTTCGGCGACTGGTAGGCTCCGACGCCGATTATCAAAACGTGAGTCGCCGGCCCGTCGGCCAGAGGCGCGTCCAACCAAATGAGGCCCGATTTTCTGCGCTCGTCGTCGGCAGCTAGAAGCATTTGCTTTCCCGATCTGGTTCGCGGTTCGATTACTTCCTGTTGGAGGCTGTCGGTGAATGCATTCGGTTCGACCTCGGCGGTCAAGTGATACTTCTTACGGCGGCACTATCAATCAGTCGCTGGCTGCGGACCGCGGCCGTTCGCTCGCCATACGTACGCGCTGCTCTGACACCTCCATCGCGAGATCCTCGCTTATCGAAAAGCGCGATTGTAGGGATCGGTTGTCCTCTTGCTCAAGAGCAACGATGGCTTGCAGAACAGATTTTTAGCTCGGGAAGGAGGCCGCTTGGAAGGTCGGCTCCTTGTGGCTTCGCCCCTAGGCGAACGAACGGTCAAAAGGCGTGTTCAAGCGAATCGGAGGCGCGGTGCATCTGCGGAGGGGAACCGGGCAGCCTCAGATTCGGCGGAAGATCGGGTGGACAGCCCCGACACGGCGACCGTCGCATCAGAATCGCGTGCCAGGTCGGCAATGTTTCGGCTAAGCCCGACGGTCCAAGTCTGAGACGCGAGGACAGCGAGCCAGCAGCGGGTGCCCGATGGCCGTTGATTTGTCTGCCGTTTTTCCCGAGAGCCGGAACTCCTTTAGGTGAATAGGGGCGGCTTGTTTCCATCCGAGGAGGAGCAGACAAGGCATCGCCCGTCCCAAAAGGCGACCCTCGCGCGGTCGGCCCACCGGCCGCTTCTAGAACGACCGATCCCCTGCCGTTGAAAGCCTCTAGGCAGGCTCCATTTCGTCAAAGTGCGGCCGGCGAGTCGCCGGAAGGATCAAATGAGATCGTCTAAAGACGAATTAGCGGTGTCCTTGCCGGGAAGCTTCCTGACGCATCTTCTCGATCACACGTCGCATCTCCGCGTCCAGCAGGTCGATCGGAGCCAATTCCACGGCAATCTTTTGGCGCTTGATCTCCGACTCGCGCCACCTCAGCATATCGATCCTCTTGGCGACGGGCGGGTGGGTACTGAAAGATTTGATGTCCTCGGAATCTTTTGCTGCGGACCCGTCGATCATTTGAATCCAACTCATGCCTGTCATCAGAAGATGAACGGCCAGTTGAACGACTTCGGTGGTGTATCCGTTGCCGGCGCCGATAAGCATCGCCAATGTCCCGCCGCTGATATCTGCCTCATGCTCTTCGTTCCAGGAACGGATGAACTCCTCGGCATAGTCATTTCGATGCGGCGACCGATCGGACCCCAAGGACCACATCTTTCGGAGACCGAAGTGATCAAGGTGGCAGTGAGAGATCTCGTGTCCGATTGCGAAGTACTTCATGCAATCGAACAATGCTAATGCGACGTCCGACGACGCGTCATCGGTATGGTTCCAGCCTAGCAAGCCAGACTCGCCGACCGGGGCGGCCACCCAATTCACGAATTCGGAGGTCAGACGATTGAGACGTCTACCCTTCTTGAGCCGGGGCACGCCATCTCGGAATTCGAATCGGGTCCAGCCGTTTGACTTCCTCGATGAGAGCGAGTCAACGCGCGCGGCGGCAAACAACCAGGACAGGCGCGCGATGAAATCGAACAGCTTGTCGTTCATCATGATGACCGGAGTCGCATCGTCCGGGACGATGAATGTTCTCGCGTTCAATTGGTGTTCGACACCGGTGCAGATGAAAAATTCGCGATCCGGGAACTCCTCCGAGAATATTTGCTTGTGGCGATCGCGGGCCGCGTCGATGTCGATCCACGTGTCGTAGAACTCCAACAGGAATCTCGGCGAGTCCCATTCGGTCAGATTTCTCATCGCGGCTTCGTTGGACTTCGACAGTCGATCCAAATAAGCGCGCGTGGTTTCGTCGGTCTGATAGCCCGTCCTGAAATCGGATGTGGCCTGCCGGTCGGCCACATTCTTCATGAATTCCCTTCCTGACTTCAACTCGTCGCCGGACGTTAGGCGGCTGGTCAAATTCTCCTGGATCATTCGTGTTCCCCTCAATAGAGCAGGACTGGGATCCAAGACCAGCTTCATGGCTTCCACCGCTAGAGTGAATCGAACTTCGCCAGCACGCTGCCGACGTCGTCGTGCAGATAAATCCATCGGTCGGAAAGCGCAATCTTATCAATCCGGCAGGGCCAAACAACCGTAAGTTGTTTATAAAAGATCGATCTGAATGCGCTACCTGCGTCGTCTCCACGCGATCCTGAGACCGCTAAATCGGCGTCATTCCGAGTCCACTCCGCATCGGTTCCGAGATGGCGCCACGTGCAACGAGCTGATGACGGTGGTGTCGATGACGCAGCAACTCTTTTCCCATTGGAAGCGGTTGTTCAAACGGTTGGTTTCGGTCCAAAAAGGTCGAAAATGCATTGTAATTCAACGGGGATTGACTGACACTCTCTCCGCCATTTCTACGCCACAGCTCTCCCCAGTATCCGATTGTTCGAATCTACCGCAAGGCGACCGAAGAATTCCGCGATTTTGCGCTAATTCCTCGCGCAAGCTGTAGTTTTTCGCCGTGAGTTCGGAGGAGGGTTCTTCCGCCACTACACCCTTCTCCTCTGTATCCATTGTTCGAATCGACAGCAAAAACAATGGGTAGCGCGATAAAGGCTGTTGCGGTTAGTCCCTTAATCGCGGCGAAAACCGTAGCTTTTGGCAGTAGGTTCGGAGAATGGATTTTGCGAGGGAGACTAGGAGTCAGACTGTCCGCGCTGCGTGTGGCCGTACGTCTTCCGAGGGCAAGGAGTGGACAACGCGTTCGTCAGTTCCCGAACTATTGGAAGCATCTGTTCGAGGACACGCCGCTATGCGGCGCTCTAGACTTGTTGATGAAGCGAAACGACATCGGTGACTCCTACGTGTTTGGTTGCTTGAGCGGGTCCCTGCGACGCTCCAGGTATTTCTCTCTCGCGCTCTCAGGCGTGCGCAAGGCCGTCAGCGATGGCGGCGCGGCGCGCGGGTCTATGCGAATTCCAGCACGTCGGCCACCGGACGGCGCGGCTTCTGTGGCCAATTTCCGGGACGCTCCGCCCCCACGGACAACAGCATGGCTGGCACTTCGTCCTCGGCCAGTGCGAATTCGCGGGCCACTGCTTCGGCATCGAAGCCGATCATCGGCGTCGAACCGAGGCCCAGCGAGCGGGCTGCATAGATTATCGCCGCCGCGCCGAAGGTGCCGGTGCGTACTGCCTCGTCGCGCCGGCGCTGCGGGTACTCCATATACAGATCGCGTGCGGGAATCTCCCAATCCGGCACCGTCTTTGCCGGCATGATGCCCGCTTGCACCAGTGGTGCCAGGCGCTTTGGGATTACGCTGGAATCGGCCAACTGGCCGCAGACGATGAAGGTAACGGCTGCTTCGGTGATCGCGGGCTGATGCCAAGCAATTGGATGCAACCGAGCCTTTGCTTCCGACATACGTACGGCGATGAAGCGCCAGTTCTGCAAGTGGAAGGACGTCGGCGCGGTGGTGCCGATTCGCACCAGCTCGCGGATTTGGTCGTCGCTCAAGGTGACAGCAGGGTCGTAGTACTTGGCGGCACTGCGGCTCAGGATGCATTCGATGACGGCGTTGGTCATCGTGATTCCCTCGCTCATGCTGATTCCGTCGCTCATGGGGATTCCTGTGGGTGAGAGCCAGGTTGAAGTGCAGGAGTGTTTTTCGCTCTGAATTGCAAGCCGGCGACCAGAGCGGATAGGCGTCGCGTCGACCGTAACTTCGGGCGCCACACTTATGGCGGCACGGTCCCGGGGTGGTCCCGCTCTAAATCTACTGGTATATTTCTACTGCCTGAACCAGCGAGTTGGACCCTTCGGTCATGGTACGGAGGCCAAATTGCCCCTGCCGGAAAAATCCAATGAAGCATTGTTCTCGCTGGCAAACGTGCCAGCGGGATCTGCAGAGCGGCGATTTGTGTTGGTTGTCGCAGGGTTCTTATTGATAGCGTTTGCGGCTCTGCTGCCGTTCGCCGGAGCGCCGATACCCGAGTTTAACGCCTTCGTTCCCTCGACCGCCGCCGTGATTTTGATCAATGATCTTATCACCTCGGTCCTATTGTATGCCCAATGCAGGATTGCTCCCTCAAGGAGCTTCTTGCTGCTCGCCAGCGGTTATCTATTTACGGCGCTGATCATGATTCCCCATGCGCTCGCGTTTCCCGGCGCATTTACGGCGGCCGGCCTGATCGGCGCGGGTCAACAGACCGCCCCGTGGCTGTACTTCGCTTCGCATTTTGTGTTTCCCGCAGTGCTGCTTGGCTATGCACGATTGAAGGATGGAGATCGCGCAAATGCCTTACGACTATCTTCAACGGAATTTGCAATACGCGTCAGCGTGGCAACCGTGGTGGTTCTGGTATGCGGACTTACATTGGTAACCGCCGCGGGAAACCAGTACCTGCCGGCCATTCTGACCGACAGGACGCATACGATCCCCGTACACCTGGCAATGATTAACGTCTCGATCATGGCAGTTGCTGCACTCGCTCTCGGTGCGCTGTGGATTCGAAGGCGCACCGTGTTAGACTACTGGCTGATGTTGATCTCTGTAGCCTTGATCCAGGAGCAGGCGTTTTTCTCATTGGGGAGCGCGCGTTTCTCGCTTGGCTTTTACGCTGGACGAGTGTTTTCGCTCATTACCTCAGTAGTTGTTCTGATACTGCTGCTCCGGGAAACGACAAGATTGTATGCGCGGCTCGCTCGGGCGTACGCTGTGGTAGAGCGCGAGCGAAATAATAAACTTCTAAACGCTCAAGCGGTTACAGCGTCGATTGCTCACGAAGTGAGACAGCCGTTGACGGCGATTGTGGCGAGCGGCGGCGCAGCACTGCAATACCTGAAAAAGGCATCGCCCGATCATGAGAAGGTGCGGCAATCTCTAAACAAAATGATCAGTGAAAGCCATCGAACTAACGAAGTGCTCGACGGCATTCGCTCCATGTTTGGACGGGCCGATCAGGAGCGCGAAGCGGTCGATGTGAACGAGATTGTTCGCGATGTGCTGCGGTCAGTAGACGCAGAGTTGATAGGCAACGGCATTGCTACTTCTTCCGAATTCGCCGAACTGCCGCTTGTCGATTGTCATCGAAATCAATTGCAGCAAGTCATCTACAACCTCGTACAGAACGCGTCGGAAGCAATGCAGACTGTAGCGGGACGAAGACGCGCACTAAGGGTGAAAACTGAGTGTCGTGGCGGGACTGCAGTCGTAGTCGTGATAGAGGACTCTGGGCCCGGCATTAGCCCGTCTCAACTAGAGGGTATTTTTGGTACCTTCGTCACTACGAAATCGCATGGGATGGGACTGGGATTGGCAATTTGCCGTCAGATTGTCGAACATCATGGCGGTGAACTAGTTGCATTCTCCGACGGTAGTAGGGGGGCGCAGTTCCAACTCGTGCTGCCGGTTAGGCAGAACACGAGCGCACTTTTCGGAAGCAGTCCACTGCAGTCTTAGGCGATCTTGGCCAGCGGCGTGTAGTTGATCAGCGCCAAAGCCTTATCATTTGGGTGGCGGCTCCTGGTAGATCCGGAGCGACAACCTGCGGCTGGGGCAGTCCATGCACCGGCAGAGGAGCATTGCCCGGTCGAGCAATCAGAGCCCCTGAACAGCCAACGCCTTGTGCACCAATCGTGTCCCACACGTGCGCCGCCACCATGCAAATAGCGGACGGCGGTACATTCAATTCTTCGGCGACCATGTGGTACACCTGCGGGGCAGGTTTGAAGCGACGAACGCGATCGATGCTGAACGACCGCTCAAACCAGCCATCAATGCCTGCGTGTTTGAGCGGGCTGGTTCGTGGATCGGGAGGCGAATTGGTGCAGGTCACCAGACGGAATCCGGCGTCCTTTAGCTGCTTCAGACCTGCCGGCACATCGGGGTGCGCCGGCATTGTGAGCATCAGCGTTCTCAACTCGTCAATGTCTGCCTCCGTGATCGGAACGTTGTAAATTGTTCCCAGCATCTTCAACACACCTTGCCCCAACGTGAAAAACGTTGTGTAGGGTCCCGACAAAGTCACCGCTTCCGAATAGAGGATGAGCTGCCCAAACCACTCGCGCATCGCTTTCCGGTCGCCGAACAGCCGTTGAAACAGCGGCGCTATGAATTCGATGTCGAGCAGCGTCTCGTTGACGTCGAAGACGCATACCGACGGCACTACAGCGTTCATTTCGGCTCCTTGATCATTTGCAAGCGCAGCGCGCCCGACAGGGGTTGCTGCCGCGGCGCCAATGGCGGCAATACCGAGTCCCGTAAGCAGCTTGCGGCGTCCCACCGAGTTCAAAACTTCATCAGTCATTACGGCTTCTCCTGTTCGGTTCGGCGGCCGCAGCTTCGCTGCGGCGTTCGGTCGGTGGGTGCAACAGCAACCTTGAAGCTCTCTATTTGCACTACTCGCACCGAGCACCTCTAGGTATTCGGGCGTATGGCCGAACCGGTTACAGCCTGCAGGATTATTTCGACGACCAATTCCGGTGCGGTAACCAGGGGCGTATGATCGACGTTTACCGACCTGGCCTGTGCGCCCATACGTCGCGCCAGGAATTGCTGTGTGGCCGGGTTGATCATCCGATCTTCTTCCGCAATCAGATACCAGGAGGGTTTTACCCTCCACGCCGGCCGCGGTGCCTTTTCCTGAATACATGCGAGGTTTATGGGACGCTGCGTTGCTGCCAAGAGCGCCGCCTGCTCGGGTGAAGCGTGCTGAGAAAAAGCGGCGCCAAATCGATCGTCAGGCATCCACAGGAGACCGTGTTTGTCCGGAGCCAGTTGAGGTGCCTCCCGATGCGGCTTTTCGCGATAGAAGATCTCGCCAACGGTCTCGCCCTCGTCAGGTGTCAGAGCCGCAATGAAGACCAGCGACTGAACTCGCTGGTTCATACATGCCCCGATCACCGCGCCGGCATAAGCGTGGGCAACCAGAACGACCGGCCCATTGGTCTGCTCCAATGCGCTTTCAAGCGCGGCGACATCATCTGATAACGACGTTAGCGGGATCGGAGCGGCCAGGACCCTGAGTCCCTTGGAATGGAGTGGCTTGATTACGCGTACCCAGCTCGAGCCATCGGCCCAAGCGCCGTGAACCAGCACGATGCTGACGTTTTCTCTGGTCGGGTTCATGGATATTTCCTCTCATCACCGCCGGTGAAGTCCCAATGATGCGAGAGTGCTCCTCATCGCACGGCCGTTCACCTCTCCACCCCGGGGGCTTGTGGATCGACTTGCTTTTCGCGGGGCTTCTGCAATGAGACTCGGAGAATTGTCGGACGTCGTTGTCGCTGTGTCATCACAGGAGACCAAGGCCACCAATTTTTTGAGGCCTCGATGAATATTGATCTTGACAAGCGCTTTGGACTGACCAGTTGCGCCAGAAGCGCGCGCGATGCTCAGGCCCTTCAGTTTTACGAGACGGATTACGCAGGCCTGCGCGGGCTTCAGTCGGCCAAGGAGATTGTCTATCACCGCTGCGCTTATCGCGGCTCCCCCATGATCCTCGATCGGTATTTCGTCGTCGAGCGGTAGCGCGGCGAATTTGGACGCGTCGCGAATTCGATCGATCCACTTGTAGCGTGCGATCGCGGTGATCCATGCTCCGAAGGCTCTGGATGGTGCGTACGTGTGCCGTTTGGCATGAATCGCGAGAAGTGCATCCTGCCTCGCATCGTCGGCCGCGGGGCTCGGAAGCCGACGCGCATAGTAGCGGCGAAGCCATGCGTCCAATTCTCGCAGCAATTTCTCGTAGGCGTTACTGTCGCCAGCTTGCGCCGCAGTCATCATGAAACCCCATCTCTCGCAGCGGCTGTCCCAGTTCTCGGACCGGATTTCTGCTCGCGCCATTGGCCGGGGACGAATCGCGAGATCGGACGACGACGTCCACTGAACAGCATTGGTGGCGGTGGGCAGTGAGCCGAATGTTGAGGTGTTATCGTGTAGATCGGTCATTGGAGAGGCTCCTCTCGACCCAATCAAGCAGGGAGTTTGTTTCAAACGGCTTTCTGAGGAGACACTGCGCACCGACCGCGATCGCCTCATCGTCCAGATGTTTGTCAGGCAGTGCCGTGATGAGGATTACGGGTGTCATGATGCCCCGTTCGCGGAGCTTTCGTACAAGGTTAAGTCCACCCATTCCGGGCATGTGAACATCAGCGATGACACAATCGAAGCTGAACAGGGTGGACGACGTCAGGAGCGTCTCCGCCGAGATATACGGCTCGGCTCGACAGCCGATGGAGCGCATCAAATCCACAAGGGACAAGCACAGCGCCTCGTCGTCGTCGACGACTGCGACGAGCGGACTTGTCACCGAATGCAACCTCGCCAGGTGCGCGCAATTATGGAACAGCAATGGGGGCGAAGGCGCGATCCCAAGTGAAGCTGAGTAGCCCATCGTTCCGCATTCGAGGCGAGAGGACCGTTGGAAGACCGAGAAAGAACGTGCATGGCATCATCTCCCTGGCAGTCTGAATTTCACCGCCTGCCGAAGGGCAGCACCAAGCGAAGCCGAACTATGCTTTCGGGGCCGTACGCTCTCAATCTCTCGGTTGTGATGGGATAGACCCATACGTTGGTATGGGTTTCGGCTTCCAACGGTTGCGCGCTCTCACGCCTGGATGTTGAGGGCCTCTGCTATTCGAGCCAGCATCGCCACGGATTTTGCTCCGAGCTTTCGCATGACGCTGCCGCGATGCATCTTCACGGTGACTTCGCTGATCGACAATTCGTTCGCGACCTGCTTGTTCATGAGTCCGGACGCCACAAGCGCCATCACTTGCCGTTCGCGGGGCGTCAGGAGGGCATAGCGCTCCCGCCATGGCGCAGTCTGCGCGCTCTCTTGACGCCGGTCCTGGTCGATCTGAATGGCCGTGGCGACGGCATCAATCAAATCCTGATGCCGTATCGGCTTGGTGAGGAAGTCTACGGCGCCGGCCTTCATGCCCCTCACCGACATGGGAATGTCGCCGTGGCCGGTCATCAAGATCACAGGCAGCCGGATGTTGATGCGTGCCAGGTACTCTTGTAGATCCAACCCGTTCGTGCCCGGCAGCCGAACGTCGAGCACCAGACACGCGGGAACATCGAGCAACTCAGCCTTGAGAAACTCCGGAGCGGATCCATAGAGCGCGACTTCATAGTCCATGGACCGCAGCAGATCTCCAAGTGACTCACGAACCCCCTTGTCGTCATCGACGATGTGAACAAGAAAAGACGACGACATTTTCACTGATTCCTGGACATCTGGACGGATTGGCGAAGCGGGAGCGTGAAAGTGAACGTCGCGCCATGCGTCGTGTTTTCCTCGACCCATAGACGTCCTCCATGGACAGCAACAATTTTGCGGCAGATCGACAAGCCTATGCCCAAGCCGTCGCCTTTCGTCGTGTAAAGCGCATCGAAGATTCGTTCCCGGCTCGCGGGAGCGATGCCGACACCCGTATCTGCGATTTCGACAGCAACATGATCGTCGGCAACCTTCGAGGAAGAACTCAGAACGCGGGGCCTTCCGTTGACGCCGGCCATTGCCTCAATTGCATTACGTACGATATTGAGTATGACCTGTTGAAGCTGAACCCGATCTGCCGCGATTGTCGGTATCGATCTATCCAATGCGGTCCTGAGTGTGATGCCAGCCCGTTCAAAATCGCGCGTCAGGAGAACGAGGATTTCTTCGATGGCGTCATTGATCTGAACGTCGGTTAATCGGAGCTCGGCGTCGCGCACCAGGGACCTGAGTCCGGTAACGACGTCGCTTGCCTTTCGTCCCTGTTCGATGACACGGGTCGCGGATTTGCGGGCTTCACCAGGCTCGGCAGGGTCCCGCGCGAGCCACCGGAGGCACGCTTCCCCGCTCGCGATGATTCCGGTCAGCGGCTGATTTATCTCGTGAACGATAGAGCCTGCGAGCTCGCCGAGCGATGCCAGCCGCACGGCGCGCGCAAGTTCGCTTCGCAGGTCCGCAAGTCCTTGTTCTGCGGCCTTTCGCTCGGTGATGTCCGTAATGATGCCTTCCAATTCGAGATCGCCTGTCGGACCAAGGTCAAACTGTCCCACCGCAGCGACATGCAATGTGGTCCCGTCCTTATGGACGACCCGGTACTCCTGGCTGAATGGAGACTGGGTGCTAAGCGCCTGACTGAGCGACTCCTCCAACGCAGGAAGGTCGTCGGGATGCACACGGTCCCTGAATGCCTGAAACGGCACGGGATTTACGTTCAGATCGAGCCCAAGAATGCGGTAGATCTCGCGAGACCCGCGCGAAAGCAGCGTCCGTGTATTCCATCGATAACTGCCCATGCGGCCGATCTGCTGGCCCTTGACCATCCACATATTGGTCTCACGGAGAGCCTCGAAGAGCTGGGTGGATTCGAATACGACGGCAGCCTGCGAGGCCAGCATTGAGACTACAGAGACACACTTGGGCGTGAATGTCTCCTTGCGCCCGGACTCGAGGTAGAGGACTCCGATTGTCCGCTCTTGATGAATCAAAGGTAGGCATAATTGGGCGATCTTTCGCCCCGATTCGCACTCCGCGGGATCAATCAGTGCTTGCCCCTCCCAGCTATCCTCGCTGAGCACGGTTTCCTGGCGTACAAGTACCCTTTCGATGAGGCTCGGCGGCAATCGGAAGTCGCGCGCCGGTGGTTGTGAGGCAAAGAACCTCGCCCGTTCACGAGGGAAGCTTGCGTCGGCCTTGTCGAGCAGTTCGCCCGTTTCGCTCAGCAGCACAGCGCCACGAGTCGCTCCGCAATAGTCAAGCGCGGCAATTAGAAGAGCCTTAGCCAGTCCTTCGTAACTGGTCTCTTTCGAGATTGCCTGAAACGATCTGGCGATCGCCTCCAACTCTGACGTTTCGATCTCTAGTCTCATAGCGAGACGTCCCAAGGAATGCTTCAACGGTTCGTCATAAAGACATATATGCCCTCGCTTCGATGAGGGCACAGATGCCCACGATTGGCACGTCGAGCCTCCGCATATCCCGCCCACGCGTCTGGGGCAACTTGGGCAAGAAATTTTTCAACGGAATCGGCGTGCCTGTAACCAAACCGGCGCGATCCACGAAAGGTAGTTACGCAATAGATGCGTCCGAAGTAGCCGGAATCACCACGTCGTTTGGGTTCAACCTAATTGGGCTCAACAAGTTCCGACGTGCGGAACCGTGAAGGGAACCGTTCATGACCAAGATCCAGTACCGCAAAGCCGACGTCGATGGGTTGAAAGTATTCTACCGGGAGGCCGGCCGGCGCGATGCGCCGACGCTGTTGTTACTTCACGGATTTCCGAGCGCCGGCCATATGTTTCGTGAGTTGATCCCGGCCTTGTCGGATCGCTTTCGCGTCGTCGCGCCGGATCTGCCCGGCTTCGGACAGTCCGATATGCCGCCTCGCGACAGGTTTCCCTACACCTTCGCGAAGTTGGCCGAAGTGATCGAGCGCTTCACCGAAGTGATCGGCCTCGTTCGCTTCTCGATCTACGTCTTTGACTACGGTGCGCCGACCGGCTTTCGACTGGCCGTTCGCCATCCCGAACGCATCACGGCAATCATTTCTCAGAATGGCAACGCCTACGAGGAAGGGTTGAGCGACGGCTGGAATCCTATCCGCGCCTATTGGACGGAGGCTTCGGAGGCGAACCGGAAGGCACTGCGTGCCTTCCTCGCTCCCGAAACAACGGTCTGGCAGTACACGCACGGCGTCTCCGACACGTCCCTGGTTTCTCCAGATGGATACTCGCTTGATAACTTCTATCTGGCGCGTCCCGGCGCGGATGAAGTGCAACTCGATCTCTTTGGCGACTATAAGAATAACGTCGCGATGTACCCGGAATTTCAGGCCTACTTCCGCAAACACAAGCCGCCCTTGCTGGCGGTCTGGGGCAAGAACGATCCCTTCTTCCTGCCACCGGGCGCGGAGGCGTTCAAGCGTGACATTCCAGGTGCGCAGGTGCGTTTCTTCGACACCGGCCACTTTGCCCTTGAGACGCACTGCGACGAAATCGCGGCAGTGATCCGCGATTTTCTCCCGCGTTCCAGGAATCCGCAGGCAGCCAGCGCCCCAGCAATCTGATCAAGGGAGGGATCTGATGCGTGCAATTGTCCTCGAAAAATTCGGCGGCCTCGACAGTCTCGTCATGAAGGAGATCCCGGAGCCTGAGCCGAAGGCGGGACATGTCGTCATCCAGATAAAAGCGTTCGGCATCAATCACGCTGAAATTCATATGCGTCGGGGCGAGTGGGCCGAGTCGGCGCCCGTCAGCGGTATCGAATGCGTGGGGCTGGTCAAATCCTGCCCTGGCGGCGAGTTTCCGATCGGCGCGAAGGTGGCCGCGCTGATGGGCGGCCTCGGTCGTACGATCAACGGCAGTTACGCCGAATATACCAGCGCGCCGGCTTCAAACGTCGCGCTGATCGAAGCGGACCTGCCGTGGGCCGAACTCGCAGCGATTCCGGAGACCTACGCGACCGCCTGGACCTGCCTGTTTCGCAATCTCGAGATCGAAAGGGGGCAGCTACTCGTGATCCGCGGCGCGACCTCCTCATTCGGCCAGGCAGCGCTCAAGATGGCCGTCAACGCCGGGGTCCACGTGATCGCGACGACGCGCAATGGCGATCGCTTCGATATGTTGGAGAAGTTGGGAGCCAGGCGCTGCGAAATCGAGCGCCGCGATCTGTCAAAGCATATTCCCGAAGCCAAGAAGGTAGATGCGGTGCTCGACCTGGTCGGGAATACCGTCATGCTCGATTCCCTTGCCATGCTTCGCCGTGGTGGCCGTTCCTGTCTGGCCGGCTGGCTTGGCGGTCTCGATCCCATTCCTGACTTCAACCCACTGCTGCAGATGGCGAGCGGCGTCTATCTCACGTTCTTCGGCAGTTTTGTATTCGGAACTCCGGGTTTTCGTCTTTCCGACGTGCCGCTTCAACAAATTGCCGCGGACGCCGCGGCCGGTCGGCTCGACATCAAGCCCGCCAGAACATTCCGTTTCGAAGAGATCCGCGAGGCCCATCGCGTGATGGAGGCCAACGAGGCCAACGGGAAGATGGTCGTCGTTCATGCCCAGGGCGCGTCCGAGCCAAGAATCAACGGGCATCTGTTGGTAGCCCAATAGCAAGCAGCGAGGCGATCATGATGAACTATCTTACGAATACATTGAGTAGGTCTGGTCTTCTTAAGGAGGATCTGGACCATCACCTGATTCGCGCGTCGATGGTGATCGTGTTTCTATTATTCGGGTACCAGAAATGGTTCGAGTACGAAGCCCAAGTGTTGATTCCCTATATCAGCAACGGGCCTCTGATTTCCTGGATGTATCCTGTTTTCGGTGTCCGCGGGGGCAGCTGGTTCTTGGGCGTTATGGAATGGTTGATTTGTTTGCTGCTGTTCTGGGGATTCTGGAACCGGCAAGCGGGAATCCTAGGTGCTCTCGCGTCATGCGCGACATTCGTTGCGACCGTTACAATCATTCCATTCATGCCGAACGGATGGGATGAGGTCGCCGGCGGCTTTCCAGCGATGACTGGCAACATGCCCTTCCTCATGAAGGATGTCGTGCTTCTTGCCGCGTCGTTCTATTTGCTTAAGCAAGATGTCGTAAGGGCGATGCGTTGGGGCGCAACGAATTACCTGACCAGAAATCTTGCAAGGATACTGGCTGGCATCGGTCTTCTCGGTGGAGAGACGGAATACCACGTACTCCGCGTCTCCATGGTGATCATATTCGCGTTTTTCGGGTACACGAAATGGCATCAGTATGCGGCGCAGGTGATGGTCCCCTTCATCAGCAATAGCCCGTTCATCTCCTGGCTGTATCCGGCTTTCGGCCTGCGCGGGGGTGCCCGGTTCCTGGGTGCGTCAGAGTGGACGATCTTGGCCCTCCTGTATGCGGGGTTCTGGGATAGGAGATTCGGGATTCTCGGAGCGTTGGGTTCAACCGTCACATTTCTAACGACGGTGACTATCATCCCGTTCATGCCGAATGGCTGGGATCCAGCGGCCGGCTTTCCTGCGATGGCTGGCGCGGTGCCATTCCTGATGAAGGACATTGTCCTTCTTGCTGTATCAATTTATTTGTTGAAGCAGGACGTCGTGAGGATTTCGCGTTCCAGCACCAAAGCCGAAGCGAGACTCGAGATGCGCTCAACAAGTGGTGCCCGAGCATCCCGGCCCGTCGATGCCCACGCGTGACCGTGGGAAGCCAACGCCGCTCCGGCATCAAGGCGCGGGAGCGCGCCGGGGCGGCCTGTCAACAGCGTGCGGTCGGCGCTAGCTGGTCGCCAAGATTGCTACAGGCTGCAATCAACCGGCAAGCATAAACCTACCGAAGAGGTCACCATGAAATCATTTCCTTTAGGTGCACTTTCGTTCGCTTTGGCGATGGTGCCGGCCGCTGGGATCGCCGAGTCGCAGGCGCCGTGCGAGGCCCGAAACGAGCCTGAGGCGGTGCACGTGCAGCCACGGGAACGGAGCTTCGCGCCAGGCTCAGTCGAGGATGATGACATCCAGAGAAAACTCGAGAACTTCAACAAGGCGCAGCAGGATCTAGACAAGATACTCGACAAGAAGTTGATCGTCTGCCGCCGCTGCTAGTTGCGCCGCTCGGCCTGCCGCTCGGAGCGCGAGCATCAAATCCACCTCGGGAGATACGGATGGGATTGGACATATCAGATAGAATGGCTGTCAACTCTCCCCAAGAATCGGCCGGTTCTCGCAATTGTGAGCGCATGGAGTCCAGCCCACTACTTCACCTGTTGGTGGATGAACTTCAGCACCGGATTCGAAACCTTCTGACTGTCGTCCAGAGCCTTGTGAGTCAGACGGACTCTCGCACGGCGGAAGGATACCGTGCTGCGCTTTCAGCGAGGATCGCCAGTCTAACCGATGCTTATAATCTGATCGAGCGAACCTACGCGCACAAAGTTGCTTTGGCCGAATTGCTGGAGCAAACATTGAAGCCGTTTGCGGCGGTCCGAGAGGACCGTATCCGTGCGGCAGGGCCAGACGTCGAACTGGAGCCAAGGCTCGCCCTTTCGCTTCACATGGTGCTCCACGAGCTTGCAACTAACGCCAGCAAGCACGGTGCGCTTACCTGTGCATCCGGACAGGTCGAGGTGCTTTGGGAACTGCTTTCCGACGATGCAGGCCGGAGGTTGGCTTTGCAGTGGCGCGAACGCGGCGGACCCGACGTACGAGAACCGGCTCAAAAGGGATTTGGCTTGCGTCTGGTGACTAAGGTGTTCGGCAAAGCGCAGGTTGGGCTGACCTTTGATCGGGCCGGGTTCGTCTGCCGAATACTGATGGAAATCGATGAGCACTAGACGGAGCACTGGATAGACCGCAACGCGGATGCCGTCCAAAGTACCGGCCATCGCCGGATGACGCCCGTCAACCGTATTCGCAACAGGAGGATCGTTGGCGCGTCTCTCGGCCCAGCTTCGCGAAAAAATACTACTACGCCGTCGACATCGACCTTCTGGTAGGTGACTGCACGCATCGGGACTCTTTTTCGTTCTCTAGTCAATGGCGCCCAATCCGCCCCAGTCTCCTCCAAGGTGCTTCTGTTTCGCCGCGCGTTGCCGACGTCGCGAAGCTTTCACAATACGTCACACGTTGCGGTAACCCCGTTCCTGGAGCACCCAGCTATTGCCATCCGGGTCCGAGAAGTCGGCGAAGCTGGCGTAGTCCGTGCGCGCGGGGTCGAGCCCGGGTGCGAAACCTCCGTCCCAGGCATCAATGGGTACCTTGTGCCGGATCTCGCCGACTTCAACCCCACATTCGAGCAGGCGGCTCCGCGCAGCCTCAAGGTCGGTCACGACAAGATAGACGTTGCGAAATGATCCGACGGGCGCTTCGGTGAGCCCACGACCGATCTGTATCGAGCAACTCGAACCCGGCGGCGTGAGTTGTACGACGCGGAACGCGTCGTTCGGCGAATAGTCGACGTCGAGCGTGAAGCCTACCTGGTCGACATAGAATCGCAGCGCTCGCTCGACATCGCTCACCAGCAGCGTAATCACCTCGACCGCGGGCTTCACGGCTGCCATGCTGGTTGTGTTCATTGCGCCTCGCTCCTTCCGTCGAAAAAAACGAAATCCCGATCAAGAATCACAAATCGATGACGACATCACCGATCGGTTGTGAGCAGCAAACGAGAAGGTTACCGTCGGCGGGCTTGTCGAGCGGCTGCGGTTCATAGGCGACTGCGCCCGAAACCAAACCGCTCTCGCAGTTATGACAAACACCGGTCCGGCACGACCAACGAACCGGGACATCGCACGCCTCGGCCAGCTCCAAAATGCTCTGGTAGGCTGAAGCCTTCCAGTGTACGGCGATGCCACTTCGCGCGAACGATACTAGCGGACCGGTGTTGGCGTCGTCCCGGGGGAGATGTGGAGTGCGTATCGCGGCGCCGACCACGCCCGGGGTCATCGACTCGCTGCCGTTGAAGATTTCGACATGAATCCGCTCCGGTGCCACGTCCAGGGCTGCGAGCGCCTCTCTCATGTCGGCCATGAAGCGCGTCGGCCCACAGAGGTAGACATCCGCCTCTCGCGGGATGCCGATCTCGTCGAAGACCGAGCGCGACAGGTGACCGTTGGCGTCGAAATCCTCGCCCATCTTGTCGCCGGCGCCCGGCCTGCTGTAACAAACATAACTGTGGCCATGGGTGAGCTCGAGCAGGAGGCGGCGTACCTCCGCGGCAAATGGGTGATGCTGCCGGTCGCGGGCCGTGTGCAGCCAAAAGACAGGCTGTGTCGCGCGTGCCGCCGCCAGCGCGTACAGCATCGCCAGCACAGGCGTCGCCCCGATTCCCGCGCTGAGCAATACCACGGGCCGCGCTGCGGACTGCGGAATGAAGCTTCCGCGCGGCGAACTGACGTCGAGAACATCGCCCACCCGGATATGCTCCCGCAGGTAATTTCCGGCCGCCCCATTCGGCTCGATCTTCACGCTGATCCGATAGCGCTCCGCCGAGGGCGGACCCGAGAGCGAGTAGCTGCGAAAGAGTGGCGGGCCGTCGCCGGTCGGTTGAAGATGCAAGACGACGTATTGACCGGGAAGAGCCAGTGGCAGCGGCTGACCTTCCGTGCTCTGCATAGTCAGCGAGAGGACGTCCGCCGACTCATGATTGGTCGCCGTGACCGCGAGCGGCCGAAATCCTGGTGCAACCGGATGCGCAGCGGCTGCCGGCGCGAGCGCCGCGTTGCCACTTCCCGCCGCGGTCGTTTGGTTCTGCAGTAATGCCTCAAACGACCAGCGCCATCCAGGCGAAAGCGCCTCGATCCGCAAAGCGCGCTCCAATCGATCGCGCGGATGATTGGGCGAATAAAGGAGCGCGTTGATCTCTACGATAGTCATTCGCTCGTTCGCCTCTCCCACCTTCAAGATTTCGTCGCCGGCGCCAACCTCGCCTTCCCTGAGGACACGAAAGTAGAATCCTGGCCGGCCACTGGATGTCAGCAATGCCGGCATCCGCGACTCGTTCGTCCGAATACCAACGCGATAGCAGGTAACGCGAGGTTGAGTGACCTCGAACAGTGCGCCGCCGATTTGATAACGGTCGCCGATGCAGACGACATCGTCGGGCAATCCTTCGATCGTGAAGTTCTCTCCGAACTGTCCGTAGACCAAGTCGGTCCTCTTCAGCTCCTCCTGCCAGTAGCGATACGATTCGATCTGATAGACAAAGGCGGCTCGCTGCTCACCCCCGTGGCCGTCCCGGTCGCCTTGACCGTCGCCGTCCAGATTCAACCGGCCGACCCGACAGCGGCCACGCACCGGATTTTTCCAGATTCCAGTGTGTACAGTGCGACCCTTCCACTCGATGTCGCGCGGAAGTCCGACGTTCACCGATAGTAGTCGAGCCATGTCGCGCTCCGCTTTGATAAGGACCGGAAGCGCTCCCTAGCCACCCGCAGCCGCTGCGCGCTCACGGCCGTTTGCGGCGGGGACCACCTCGGCGACGTCGAGGTTGCGATCGGGGCCGTGCGGAACCACCGTCTGGCCGGGCTCAAGATGGAGCTGCGTGCCATCGAGATGAACCGAGACGATGTCCGGCTCGAACGACACCAGGTTGGAGATGCGGCCGACCTCGGGATAGGCGTCAGGATACCACCATGCTGCCAGACGCGCGTCATCGATGGTGTAGTAGCTACAGAGCCCTTTGTATGGGCAGAACGTCTGGAGTTTCACGGGCGTGAGGGCGGACTCGTCGATGTCGGCGCGTGGAACGTACCAGCGCGGTGCGAAGCCGGATTCGTAGAGGACCACCGGCCGCTTTGTATCGGCGATGATCCGGTCTCTGTGGCGGATCACGAGGTTACGAGAGGCCTGGCGAATGTCGATGCGGTGGTAGGGGTCAGCGGCATGCCCCACGATTCTTTCGTCTTCTTCGTAGAAGGCATCCATTGCCCGCCAGGCGAACGCGATGCGTGTCTGCAGTTCGCTCGCGTGGGCGGGCAGGTTGGTGTGCTGCCACGCCCCTCGCGGCGCGATATGCTGGTCGTCCGCCCGGACGCTGTACCAGGACGTGAGCCCGAGATCGGCGTGTTGGGTAGTATGCTCGCTACGTTCCAGGATGTGCGGAGAAACGTCGGTTTCCGGGAAGTAGGCTACTGGATAGCGTCCCGGTTCGAAAAAAAGGAGGACATGCTCGCTATCGGCGATCCAGATTCCGCCGAAGCGCACGCGCATGCGTCGGCGCAACCGCTCGACGTACAACAGTCTGTTGGGCATCGGTTCGGGCACGAGAAACCGGCCGATTGCTCCCGTTGAGAGTGGACCTTGTTGCCAGGACAGTCCCATCGCTATCTCCCAGGTTTGATGATCGAGCCCGCCAGATGTCCAACAACTGTCCCGAACGAGGAATCTGCGGGAAGGTTCCAGGACAGGATGACGATCCTCGGCTCGCCCGCGCCGAGGGAGGTGATCGAATGAGCCGTGTCCCGAATGCCGCCCTGGGTCATTAGCGACCGGGCCGAGTGAGCAGCAAGTCCGGCCATGTCCGACATGCCGCCGAAAGCGGAAGCAAATTCGGAGCATTAGAGTTTATGAAAGCGCGGGTGATCTTCATTCAATCAGGTCTCAATGCTGTGTCGGAGCGCACTCGCGCGACGTCGGCGGCTTCGACGGGTGCTGCGGCGTCGCCCCAATTGTTGCGCATGTAGGTGAGCACCGCGGCGACCTGAGCGTCATTGAGCTGACGGCCATAGGATGGCATGCCAGCCGCGGTTGGCTCGGCCTTGGTTCCGACGCTTCGGGCGCCCCGCAGCACGATGCGAATAGACGTCGTAGGATCATCGGACTTCACCATCGGGGAGTCCGCGATAGACGGGAACAGTTTGGCGACGCCCTTGCCGTCGATGCCGTGACAGGACGAACACTGATCGCGGTAGACGGCGGTCCCGGCGACCATTGCGGGATCCTCTTTTGGTAGCGTTTGCGGATGGTCCTGTTTGCCGGGCAGGGATTTCAGGTATGTCGCAATGGCCTTAAGATCGGGATCTGTCGTCTGCTCCGTTGAGAGTGAGACGACTTCGGCCATCGGTCCGGTAGCGGCCGACACGCGGTTGTGACCGCTTTTCAGGTAGGCGACGAGGTCTTCCGCCGACCAGGCACCCACGCCGACGCGAGCATCGCCAGTGATGTCCGGCACCGACCATCCCTGCAGGAAGCCGCCGCGAAGGTATTGGTCGGTTCTGTCGCCTCCCAGAAATGTCTTGGGTGTGTGGCAGGCGCCGCAGTGACCGGGACCGTCCACGAGGAAGGCACCGCGGTTCCATTCGGCAGATTTCTGAGGGGCGGGCTTGTAGTCGCCTTGGTTGAAGTACAGCGCGTTCCAAACTCGCATCGAAGCGCGGATATTGAAAGGAAAGGGCAGGGTATTCGCGACGACGTCGTTGTGGACTGGCGTGACCGTGTTGAGGTAGGCGCGAATTGCCAGCACATCGTCGCGCGACATTTTCGTGTAGGCAGTGTAGGGCATCGCCGGATATAGCCGCGAACCGTTCCGTCGCTGGCCCTTGCGGATCGCTGCGTCGAATGCGTCATCGCTCCAGCTTCCGATTCCTGTCTCGATATCCGGCGTAATATTCGGTGCCACGATATTCCCGAAGGGCGTTTCGATCGCGCGCCCACCGGCAAACGGCTGATTGCTGCCGGCAACGGTGTGGCAGCTCGCGCAATCGGACAGGACCGCAAGATATCGTCCGCGCTCGATTTGCGTGAACTCTTGCGGATCTGAATCGCCGGCGGTAGCCGATGTCGCAACGAACAGAGCAATGCCCGCGCCCGCGAAAATAGATCGACTGTCGCTAAACATCCACCAGTCTCCCGGGCTTCTTGAGATATTTGTCGCGAATTGCTGCGGCCGCCCAGTATGCGAGCGCTCCCACCGTTAACGTCGGGTTGTAGCCGGGGTTCTGTGGGAAGGCGCTGGCACCCAGCACGAAGAGGTTTGAAACGTCCCAGCTCTGCAGATATCGGTTGAGCACACTCGTCGTGGGGTCGGCCCCCATGACTGCCCCGCCATTAAGGTGGGTCGTCTGGTAGGTCGAGATGTCGTACGGAGGCGTCCGATACTGAACGGCGAGCTTGTCCGCACCCATCGCCTTGATGATTTCGGCGAACTTGTCCGTGAGGAATTTGTTCTGTTTGATCTCGTTCTCCTTCAGATCCATCGTGATCCGCATCAGCGGTCGGCCGAAGCGATCCGAGTAGGTAGGATCGAGATCGAGATAGATGTCGCGGTAGGCGTAGAAGCTGCCATGGACGCCGGCACCTGGCTTTACCGTGCTGAGGTAGTTCTCCTTCACGGCGGTCTTCCACGCTGCTCCCCATTTCGGCGTACCGGGAGGCACGAGTGTGCTTTCGATGGGACGGGCGCCGGTCTGGACCTGGCCCATGTAAGCCCCGCCGACAAAGCCGTGAGGTCCATGATCAAAGTTGTCGCCGTTAAACTCGTCGATGCACATACCGATCGCGCCCGACCCGATGAACGGATTGAAATTGTACTTCTTGTTGTCGAAAAAGCCGTTCACCGTTGAAACGGTTTGATGGGTGTAGTTGCGGCCGACGACGCCTGCGTTTGCGATCGGATCGTATGGTTTGCCGATCTTTGAGTGCAGCAGAAGCTGCACATTGAACACGCTGAACGCCGAGAGGATGACGAGGTCGGCGGGTTGCTCCCATTCGACGCCGCTCGAGTCGATGAAGGTTACGCCGGTCGCGCGGGTTCCGGATTTATCGACGTTGATTTTCGTCACTTCCGAGTGGTCGCGCGCGGAGAAATTGGGCTTGCGAACGAGATAGGGAAGGATCGTGGTTTGCGGGCTTGCCTTCGAGTAGTTGCTGCATCCGAACCATTCGCAGAAGCCACAGTAGGTGCAGGGGCCCATCTGAAGCCCAAGCGGATTCGTGTAGGCTTGCGAGAGATTGCCGGAAGGTTGAGGGAAGGGCTTGTAGCCGAGATCCCGCGCAGCCTTGCCGAACAGCGTGTGGCTGAAGGGCTGCGCTTGTGCCGACGTCGGATAGGGCCGCGAGCGCGGACCTTCAAAAGGATTGCCGCCTTCCATGATCTGGCCGCGGAGATTGCCGGCCGTTCCGGACGTGCCGCAGAGGTATTCGAAACGATCATAGAAAGGTTCGAGTTCGTCGTAGGTGATGCCCCAGTCCTGGATCGTCATGTCTTCGGGCAGGAATGATGCGCCGTACCGCTCGGTAAGATGGGTTTTCAGCACGAAGTCGGAGGGCAGAAACCTCCACATTTCGGCGTTCCAGTGAACGCCGCCACCGCCGACGCCGTTCGGCGGCATGAACGCGCCCCAGCTTCGGATCGGCAGCGCCGCCTGGTCAATCTTGTTTCGGAAGCTGAACGTAAGTTGATCCGGCCTGAGGAACAGTTCGTGACGCACGCGGTAGCGAAACTCGTCCTGCATATAGCTCGGCGGAAAGTCTGTGGGCGCGTCGCGCCACGGTCCGCGCTCAATGGCCATCACTTCAAGACCTTCGTCCGTGAGTTCGTTGGCCATGATGGATCCCGTCCATCCAAGCCCGATGATCACCACGTCCTTCTTCGGGAGTGTCTTCGCCATGAGCGGTCCTCAACGCGTTTGCGGTGTCCATTCCGCGCGGCCTGTCATGCTGACAGGCGGGAGCGGAAAGCGTTCGTTGTGCCGGTTCACCCAATCCAGATAGTTGTAGCGGGATCCCGGGTACCCGATCATTTTCCAGGCGACCATGTCGCGATTGCCGCCATAAATCGGATCGGCGAAGAACCCCATCTGGACGTCCTTGACCACCATAGCGAAGAACGCCTTGCCATCCGTCTCGTCGAGCGCGAGCTCGCCGCTTTCCAGTCCCTTCAGGACTGCATCCTTGTCCGGGTCCGACAGGTCGGCGAACGCCTTGCCACCGAACTTCGCCTTGCAGGTCCGATCCAGCGCCGCGAGGCCTTCGCGATATTCTTGAGCCGGTCCTTTTTCGGATTGATGACCCTGGCTCCTGGTGCCTTTCATGAAGGGCGGGCGGACATAGAGGCCATCCTGACGGCCGTAGGAGCCCGCAAGCTGGCGGTCGATGAATATGGCGGATCCGGAATCCTTGCCGCCGGGGGTTTGCGGGTCGGCTGGAATGATGCAATCCGCGAGCGCCTCGATGGTTCTGCCTTCGTCGCCGGTAAAGAACATCCAGGGGCCCGGCAGGGCAGCCAGTGGCGGATTACCCGCGCTTGGCGTCCAGGGCAGATGGTCGACGATGATGGTGGCGTGAGCTTTCGACAGACCCAGTGTCAGGTAAGCAGCGCCGATCAGCAACTCGCGTCGGTGAAAGCGGAGATGGTCGCCGTCGTTCTTATCCATGGGGTTCTCGCTCTCTTGGCAGGCGATGTTCGTCGACCTCAAACGACGTCCGCACGCAGGTTGGTCTTTCAATTGGAATCGACCGGTTTCAAAGTCCGGTTCAGGCACGGGCTCGCTCTCGCGTTCTTCGCGAGAGGCGAAGACACGTGCGAGCCCCTGATGTCCCGTACGACACGTAATTCGGGACAGTGAGGTTTGAGGTTACAAGCGCGCGGAGAAAATTCGCAGTGCTGCGCGGCCGGGATCCAGCCTGGGGGTTTGGAACCGGAGGTCGTCGATGGAGCGATGCGACAGGCGAGAGATTTTCATGCGGAACTCCGCTTGCCTGTAACCAAACCCGAGCAATCCACGAAAGTTAGTCGCGTGACAGTGGCGATCCGCCAGGGTGCCACTGCCGAAATAACTGATGAAGCGATAAGATTGGAACAGTGATGCCCCAGACCGAACACGTTGACGTCGTAATCCTCGGCAGCGGCCAGGGCGGAAAGCTGCTCGCATGGCATCTGGGCCGTTCCGGCAAGAAGGTTGCCGTCGTGGAGCGCCGCTGGGTCGGCGGCTCGTGCCCCGCCGTCGCCTGTCTGCCGTCCAAGAACGAACTATGGAGCGCACGGGTTGCCCATCTCGTTCAGAATGCCGCGCAGTTCGGCACGCAGGCGACTGCCGTCAAGACCGACATGCGCAAAGTGCGCAGCCGCAAACAGGACATGATCGATCGCGAGGTCGACTTCCACCTGGGCGCATACAAGAGCAGCGGCGCTGAACTCATCATGGGTAACGGCCGTTTCGTAGGCCCGAAGACGATCGAGGTCGCGCTGAACGATGGCGGCACCCGCCTGCTTACCGGCAATGAGGTCGTCGTCAATGTCGGCACGCACGCAGCAATTCCGGATATCCCGGGCCTTGAAGCGGCCCGAGCGCTCACGCACATCGAGGCGTTGGAACTCGACTATCTGCCATCGCACCTGATCGTGCTGGGCGGAGGCTATATCGGCATCGAAATGGCGCAGGCCTATCGGCGCTTCGGCAGCCGCGTGACGATCATCGAGCCCGGTCGCCAACTGATGGGCCGCGAGGATACCGATGTCGCGGAGCAAATAATGGGTATTCTGACCGCGGACGGCATCGAAGTGTTGTTCGGCGCTCAGCCGGTCAGCGTTCACGGTCTCTCTGGGGACGAGATTGCCGTGACGCTGCGGATGGCTACGGGTGAGCGGAAGGTGGAGGGTAGCGATCTGCTTGTGGCTGTTGGACGTATCGCAAACACTGACGAAATCGGCCTCAACAAGGCAGGCGTAAAGATCGATTCCCGCGGGTTCGTTCAGGTTAACGAACGACTGGAAACGTCGGCGTCGGGTGTGTGGGCCATCGGCGAATGCGCTGGCAGCCCGCAGTTCACCCATGTTTCCGTGGATGACTTCAGGATCGTCAGGGACAACATGGCCGGCGGTAGTCGCAGAACCGACGATCGGCTGGTTCCGTATGTCATGTTTACCGATCCGCCCCTTGCTCGCGTCGGCCTTTCCGAGGACGAAGCCAAGCGCAAGGGAATCCCGGTGCGGATCGCCAAGCTACCCATGAGCAACGTTTTGCGCACGCAGGCGACCGATGAGGTGCAGGGGTTCATGAAAGTGGTGGTTGGCGCCAACGACGATCGCATCCTTGGCTTTACAATGATCGGTTCTGAGGCCGGCGAGGTCGTGGCCGCGATTCAGACCGCGATGCTTGCCGAGCTTCCCTACACGAAGCTGCGTGATGCCGTCTTCACGCACCTCACGATCGCTGAAGGTTTCGGCCCTCTTTTCGGCAGCGTGCCGCCACAGGCAGCGATCGTCTGAAAGCACGATGAAGAGTAAACACCTTACTGGTTCGCCCTCCCGATGTTCCAAAAGGCCTGATCGTGGAACGACCGCTTTGGTACGAAGCCGATGTCGTGTTGGGCATGCCTTTTGCTTCTAACAAGAAGCAGCCGTTGTTAGTCGAGGTTCGGATGTTGGGAATACCGCGCCGCTACAGTCATTTCGTATTCGGGTTCATACAGTCCGGTTTGACCAGCGCAATCGCGGCCGCGATCGCCAGTTTTCCATTTGTAGCGTCGGGCAGTTTCGTCGTGCACTGGCTGCAATCGTGGTTGCTCTCGTGGCTTCTGATGTTGCCCGTGGTCCTGTTTGCGGCGCCCCTCATCCGGAACTTGGCCTATGCCGTGACTAAGGACGAATAGCAGGTTCGTTTTGCAAGGCCGAGCCTGGCATTTTTGGCGGCTGAGCCGTTACTTCGAGAGCAACGCGCGAAAATTCTTCGTCATGATTGGCATCCTTGTGCTTGTTGCGGTTTCGACGGCGGCTGGACCGCACACTGAAGCGTGAACATAACAAAGCCGGACCGCGCGCGAACATCAGCGCGGCGCAGAAATCCGAAGGAGCGTGACATGAATGACGTCCAGGACAATTGTTCGACGCGCAAAGCGCTCGCGAAATCCGAGCCGGGCCAGATCGTGCTGGTGCTGCAGGGCGGCGGCGCGCTCGGCTCCTACCAGGCCGGCGTCTATCAGGCGCTGCACGAGGCCGGCATCGAACCGGACTGGATCATCGGCACCTCGATCGGCGCCATCAATGCCGGCCTGATCGCGGGCAACGCCCCGCAAAACCGGCTGTTGTGCCTTCGCGAATTCTGGAAGAAGATCGAGCAGAATCCGATCTGGAGCTTTCGCGATATCTTTCCCGGCTTCAACGAAAAACTGTCCTATTGGTCGACCGTGACCAACGGCATTCCCGGCTTCTTCCGGCCGAATCCGCTGGCGCATGCCGGCGACCTCTATCCGCTCGGCGCCGATCAGGCCGGCTATTATTCGACCTCGCCGCTGGAGAAGACGCTCACTGAATTGGTTGATTTCAATCTGCTCAACCAGTGCACGCCGCGCCTCACGGTCGGCGCCGCCCATGTCCGCACCAGCCAGATGCGCTATTTCGACAGTCGCGACGGCGAACTCGGCGTCAAGCACATCATGGCGTCGGGCGCGCTGCCGCCGGCCTTCCCCGCCATTCGCATCGACGGTGAGTTATATTGGGACGGCGGCATTCTATCGAACACACCGACGGAAGCGGTGTTCGACGACAACCCGCGCAAGAATTCACTAATCTTCGCCGTGCATCTCTGGAATCCGTCCGGCGCCGAGCCGACCACGATGGCGGAGGTGCTGAACCGCCACAAGGATGTGCAGTATTCCAGCCGGATTGCCAGCCACATTGCACGCCAGCAACAGGCACACCGGCTGCGTCACGTCATCAACCAGCTCGCCGCGCGCTTGCCGGAATCCGAACGCAACAGCGAGGCGGTGAAGGAATTGGCGAGCTATGGCTGCCCGACACGGATGCATGTGGTGCGGCTACTGGCCCCGCAGCTCACCCGCGAGGACCACACCAAGGACATTGACTTCAGCCCGTCCGGCATCATGCAGCGCTGGGACGGCGGCTATCGCCACACCAAAGCGGTGCTCGAACGCAAGCCATGGATCGGCGAATTCGATCCGCTGTCGGGCGTGGTTCTGCACGAGCGGGTGGAGATCATGCCGGATGCTGCAGAGTGACAGCCAAGTATCACACGTAACGGCTGTTGATGTCTGCCTGGCGACATTGTTGTCGATGAGGGGCTATTGGCGAAACAGGCTTTTGTCGAGGGCGAAAATCCACTTTCGGGCCGTAGCTCAAATGGTGGGTTTTGGCCTAGGAAGGTCGAAAATGCTTTATCTTTCAATGGGGGTTGACTGACACTCTCTCCGCCACCCGCCTTCGCTTGCGCTTCGGAGCGGCATGTCCGCGAAGAAGCGCGAGCGAAGGTGGGTGCCACGCCATAGCTGCGAAGCAGCGACGGC
>Ga0307517_10000794_pt1 | contig 54302 bp, 67 predicted proteins | sample 23_EM_MG_FD_194515 | JGI IMG/M metagenome (GOLD analysis project Ga0307517, IMG submission 194515) | Populus trichocarpa ectomycorrhiza microbial communities from riparian zone in the Pacific Northwest, United States - 23_EM | ecosystem: Host-associated > Plants > Roots > Unclassified | place... | reverse complement strand
TATGGAACTAACGCCGAAAGCCTTCAGATCAACCCACTTGTTTAAGCAGATTCTATTACGTCTAGCGGGACCAAGAAAGCACCGCCTGCGGCCCAATGCATCCATAAACCCCCAAGCGCCCGCGAGGCACCGCATCCAGACCCAATAAAAATGGTTTTCATCCGAATTGTCATTCATTGCTCTAACTCAGCAGGCTGCCCACCATCTTCCAGAGCTCCTCAGGCGTATAACAAAGCTCATTTCGGCTGCTACTCCGTACTGTCTCGCCTCTCTCGCCTCCCTCACATCCTAGTGAACAGACATGAGCAATAGCGATATCAACACCTATCTTATACACCTACTGGATGGGACATGATCCGATGCGATAAAGGCAGCCATCCATTCGCCCAGCACCTGAACTTTATAATTTTAATCGACGGCCGTTATTGAATCGACCCTACGTCTTTACTCGAGCTCTGTAGAAACGGGATTTCGCGTTGGTCCAATCAAAACTGGCAAGTCACTGTTAAATTCAGTACCACGATTGCAGTACTTTGTGCACGAGGCATAACCCTAGGCACATTTAAGATCTTTAATGGGTTTACTGCGGCACTCGATGTGACATAGACCTAATTCAGAATCGATTCTAATCGATTATCAGTTACAAGCATGCAAAAAATCAGACGGGTCGACAGGGTATATATAGGAAGTATGCCATGACTGATCTGTCTCCCCATCCACCAACACCGCCCAGGGAAATAATCAATTTACACCCAGGTATGTATCACTGCTTCATCCACCCTATGATATTTGACTCTATCTGATAGAGACCCGCATCGATGGATCCAAATTTTATTACTCCGCAGCAAGCAGTAGCTTCTTTCACGAGTCAGGTCTTTGCCAAGGTCTCACATGTATGGCCTCCTAATCATTTGTTCGCAGGTATCGCCCCTTTTCTGTGGCCCTTCGTCCTCCTCTCGCTAGGTGTGGCGCTGACACCAGCATCACCTCTATCTTGGAGCTATTCTACCTGGTTACTTTTTATCATCCCCCTCATTATCACTGTCTTCGCGCCTATCCGTACATTCTCTGGACCCTTGCGTTTTGCGTATTTGGAGTATGCGTCTAAGATTGCTTCTTTGACTGTATCTCTCCTCAAAGTGGCCGTCGTGTACTTCCAGTCCATCCCAACCCTTGCTCTTCCTGCGATCTTCATTCTCCCAGTGCTCCCTTTATTATTCTTCGTTTTCTTCCCAGCACTTCCCATCTTATGGCACTTCATCGCATACCACTACCGCCGTCGTTTGAACACGGTCGCCTCATCCGCATCCACGATTACCGCCAGGCTAGACCTCGTGGTCGCTCAAGCCCGACGAGCTGACATCCTTGCACACAAATACGAGAAGCAGGCACTAGAATTCGTTTCCACCACCCAGCGCAGCGCTTCCCAGACGCTCGCTCTACACGGTGCTAATTTCTTCGACAAGTCCCCGTCGGTTCATAAGGCGCGGCAGGTGATTAGCGACGAAGCCGAGAAGGTGCGCGAGTTAGGGAGCAGCCTGACAGACAAAATGTCGTCGTTGGACGCGTCGGTTGGTGATGTTGAGTCTGAAGCGGCGAAAATTCGTGCTTTGTTGGAACAAGCGGTTATGATTGCGGTGGAAGGGGATGTAGCAAAGGGAGAAATTTTGACAGCTGGTGCTGCAGATTCCTTAGAAGCTGTTATTGAGAGCGTGCAGCAGCTGTGTTCCACATCAGATGACGTGCGCCAGGTTTGGGTAGAATTATCGATGGGTCTCTGGACCATACCGTAGGACTTTTTCTTTCCTTTTCCGAAGCATATGATCTCTTGATAGGCGGAACTTATATGTGATGCATTGAAGAATGTTTGCTCAGACCACAACGAATACATGCCGACCATGATCCACGTTTCAGCTGGTGCTTGAATTTTGGTGCCTTGGGGGTGACGGAGTCAAATTGCTTTCAAATTCGATGTTCTTCAGCTTCTCCGATATCTTCTACACACACTCGATGGTTGTTGCCAATGTTGGTTAGACAGGCCAGTCTTTGGAAAATAGCAGCAATACTTTCGACATTTGCATGAACTTGGTGAAAATTGAGGTCAACATAAATTACGGTGGATCCGATCATATCGTGAATGACTGGACGTAACGTGACATGGGGATAGTCATTACACCTCATCCACAAGCCTCGAGGCTCGGTTCCGGAGACATATTGAATATTGCCATAAAGAAGCGCTCGCCTGCCTGACATGTCTTGCCGTATCTTCCTCCGCAGTTTGCTGGCCACAAAGATCTTGTAGGTCATCGGTCGAGTAATATGCCTGGGATTACTCGTGGCTACCATGACTCAAAACCTCCGACGACTCGAAAACCCTCCCATTACATTCAGCTGCCATCCACCGCAATGTCGTTCCCCCAGCCTCCATACCCCCTCAAGACGACCACCACACCGTATGGTTTGAATGAACCACAGTGGTCCGAAGGCCCACCACCACTCCGATTCGACCAATCGCCCTATGCCCGGGTCCCACTTCCACAACTACCTCCGATCGTCCTCCACGAGCTGTTATCACGCCGTGATCAAAACAACGGTGTCGTTTGCTGGTCAGTACACCAGCCGACTGCCTCGGCTCGCCTTTCATCGTCGTCAGTATACGCAAATGCGTATCATTGGAAGGCGTTGTCTGCCCTCACACAGAATCCACGCTCTCATTCTTCTTCTTTGACCATTCGCATCGCCTCTGCTCCATTCACCCGCCCAATCATCGTTTTCCCCAGCAACCCCTCCACCGGAGTCATCACGATCGGGGACGTCCTCAACTCAGTCTACAGAGGTCTTCGTCAGTGTGCCAACGACGTCCTTTGCGAGTCCATGCAGATCAGCCCAAGCCTCCTTTCAGAGCAACTATTCAGACAGAGTGGCTTTCCGCCAATGGCTCTTCAATCTATCGGAGAACCGAACGACGAAGTCAGTTCTCACATTGCACAGATCCTCGAATTCAAGACCCAATGGGTTGGATTAGCCCCGAGCGACAGGGAGAGGGACATCCTCATTCTGCACACCAAAACCCCCGCCCCGAGGTGAAGTCTATTCATGCCCATTCCAGAATTCCCCGCGCCCGCAGCCAGGCGCCACCCCCAAGCGTCCCGCTTGCCATAATGGCAACGGGACTTTATGGGACCTCGATGACGCCACCAAGGCGATCGATTTATAAACGCAGAAAGCCAGTCGGAGGAGAACGATGTCAATCTTTTATGCACAAACGGAGCAGCAAGATGGTCGGAACTTTCTTTCTCTTCCCTACTCTTTCGACTCAGCGATTTGGTATATCACCTGTATGAGATGCATATCGTACAACACACGCCCACCCCCAATTTTAGGTAGTCACGAATGAGAATCAATGCAACCAAATTCCTAACGAAAAAAAAGTACATGTTGTGATGGCTAGAAATTCTGTGATGCAACCAACGTATAATATATGCAGTGAAAGATGATGATGATGATGAAAATATCTAGGCGCGAGACACAACAGCATTTATCATGCCAGGCCCACTACGACTGACCAAGACTCTAAGCTCAGCGATACAATCCCCAAGCCTCGCCTGAACTTCCTTTGCATTTTCTAGCAACGGTTTGATATTTTCAGGAGTCATCGCAAGTGGAGGTTTGAGGTCAACAGTAGGGGACGTCGTAGCAGAGGTGACATGTGCTGGCATCGACCGTACTGACCCGCTTCTGGGATGAATAGCACCAGATTTGTGCAGACGCGCCTGCGAGCCGGGTTGAGTTTGCGAAACGGATCGCATGGGAGATGTGCCATTGTCACTGCTCACGCCATCCGCATATTCCTCTACATTTGACAGTCGAACGGGTCTCAGAGGTGCTTGTGAAGAATCGTTACCCGATTGGTGTTCGATACATCGGATGGATGTTTGAGAAGCCCCGAACGATCGCTTGCTTATGAGAGGGCGATCAGTAGACTGTTCTGGAGCCAGTCGTGCAAAAGTGTCTTGATCAAGATACGGAATATTTTTTCTCTCATTCCATTGCCCCCCGCGAACGGTTGCTGATCCATCAATGACATAAAGGGCTTTCGCAGCAGTATCCAGATCAGAAGCCGAATCCATCCTATCCCAGTCCTCTTCTGTGCTGCTGTCCTCCCTTGGACCACCAGTCGGTGAAAGAATTTCATCACCTGCAGGTTCCGACCTGGGAACTGAGCCCGATTCGTTGCTGGTTGTGTTCGAGGGTCGATTCTTGCCTCCCATGCGAAAGACCGAAGCCAATGAAGGTCGACGCGGAGAAGGTTTTGCAGCTGTGAATGAAGGGCCGTAGGGTGAGGTTGTCCTTGTTTCTCCTTCTCGTCCATTTGGAGGCGCTGCAGTTGGACAACTGGAATCAGGAACCGTTCCTGTTCTGAGTTTCCTTCGTTGGCTTGGTTGACGAGGCCTCCGTAATCTCCTGCTTCCAATAGACGATTCCGTGCTTAAGGAAGTCGTAGAGTGAATAGGGATGACAGATGCCATGGGTGGTATGGCCGATTCTTCTGCAATTGCACCTCGCTTCAGGGCACGCAACAAGTCCCTCAAGCCACTCATACCCAATTTCCCGCTCCGCCTCTTAGCCTTTCTACCATTGTCAACGCGATCACCGCCCTCGGGTAAGGTTACTGTGCTGTTCTTCGGATCTCCCCATTTCCATTCATCGTTGACAGCAACATAAAGCCGTGGCTGGGTTTGAGAATGAGATGTCATGGCGGATATCTCTGAGATTGATGTGTCCGTCTGGGGCTTTGGGCGTATACTATCAGTGTGCGCGTGAGTGTTATTAAGCATCTCTCGAAGCAATACTAATTGCCGCTGGCTGAGGTCGTGTCGACCAGTAGACGTGCGCCAGGACGTACTGGGACTAGCTACGGAAGGGCCGTTGGAAACGAGTGGATCGTGATCAGCATTGGTCAATCCAGGAGCACTATAGGAGGCAACAAGTGATGGCTGAGTTGGCTTTGATTCGTCACCGGCGAGTGTGATGGCTCTTTCCCGCCCACAGGAGGCGATAGGAGCGGAGGCACTTGCAATTGGTGAAGCGAAGTTTTCGTTCGGATTACCAGTCGCGTTGCCGGCACCCAGCTCGATCAGTAACTCTGCACATTCCCAGGTGATGCGGTACTTTGAATTGATCACGTAGAATGCTGATGCAAGCTCATTGTACGAAACCTGAGCAGGAGTAGTTGGCGAGCATGGATCCGTTTCCGGTTGAGGAGCCGATTGGTTTGTGTTTGATCTTGGTCGTTTTTTAGGCTTGAGTTGAATGAAGCTGGTGGTGAATGGTGGTGGGACAGGGCTGGCCATAGGAGCTGAAATGGGAGAGGTTTGCTGGGCTTGCAGTTGCTCGTGTCGAACAACATAAGCATCAAGGATCAGCTGGACCTCAACAACGAGGGCGCCGTAAGTCATTTGAAGTTCTTTGAGCTCTAGATAAAAGGAGATGAGTGATCGGTAGGTATAAGACGAATTTTACTAACGTTCAACATTATTAGCAAACTCCTTAACCATGCCCAAATCTCTCCTTAACCCAACCTGTGCCTGGCTAATCCTAGCCGGAATTTTGAGATCGCCCAATGAGTTGCGTCGTGGATGGGTTGCGTCACCGATGGAAGCAGGCTCATCCAGAGGCGATTCAGATATCGCTGCTGTTGCCCGACCTAATGAGACAGACTGCAACAACTGTGGGCTTTTGCCATTCAAGGAAAGAGGAACAAGCAACTTGCTTGTTTTCGAATTTGGCGATGCTGAGCCAAGCGGTGGGCGTTGAGGTGAAGAGGAAGGGGTGAAGAAGACAGACGACGACGATGCCGAAAGTGACAGTTTGGAGGTCGAATTCGAGTCCGAGGTATTCAACGTGGTAGATAGTTTTGATTCCAATTTAGGCCCTTTTGTAACAGTACGAGGAGGGGAGGGCGGTTGGAGTTCAATGGGCGGCAGTAGTGGTGGAGCACTAGTGGAAGTGACCAGAGGCGGAGAAGGTATGATAAACGGGACCGGAGGTGCGATTTCGCTATCATCATTGCCGGACTGAGAGAGCCTGGCGACGAAACTGACCTCATTCGTGGTTATATCCAGACTTCTGCGTGATGGTGTCGATTTCCTTGGTCTAGTACTTTCCTCGAGTGCCTTGGAACGCGTGCTAACCTTCCTTTGTGGCCGAAGGGGTGTTTTTTGTTCGCTACCTGTCGTATTCCTCGAAGATTTACTTGAGATGGAGGACACGGGTAACACCGAACTTGTATTACTGGCTTGGGTCTGGCTGGATGCACCAGATACCGTACGGGAAAAAGGAAGAGAAAGTGTGGATGGAAGATCATGCATGGAGCCAGTTTGAGAGTATGGTTGTTTACCCGACGAGTAGGTGGAAGGAGAAGGGATTCGGAGTGAGAGTTGACTGCTGGTAACAGGGAGAGGAAGAAGGTAAGGAAGTTGTGTGGATGGGGGCCTAGACTTGAGGAAAGAAGATGAAGGCAACGGAGGTGCCCTTCCACCTTCTCCGATACTGACAAGAATTCCACTGCCAGACTTTGTGCGCTTGTGTTTCCCGCCGCCAACCAACGAAATTCTGCGTACGGAACCCATGAACCCACGTGAACCGTCTTTCTCCTTCTCTGGAACCTCACACTTGGTTGATGGGGCACTCTCGTTTTCCGCATCCCGGTCGAAGAGGAACCTGGAGAAAGATTTTCGCCTAGTCCTTCTTTCCTGTTCGTCTCCGACGCCGCCTTCGGGTTCACTTGCATCCCTTTCACGAGCCTCGCCTCTGCGTCCAAGTCCGATGCCAACATAACGCTTCTTGCGAGGGCTGTCGTTAACGTCTCGCCTTTCATCACCCTCATCACCAGCAGTAATCGATTTCTTCAGTTGGATAAATCCGATACTCTTCCTCTTCACCAGCTTGCTCGGCGTCGACGGACCTGAGTCATGGGCATGAGTAAGATCTGTTCCGCTTCCATTCAGATAGGACCCCATTCTCCCAGTTCGACTCTGGCTACCCCTCCGACTGAAACTGCTCTGTCGGGATGCTGGATGATCTTCACCCACTCTGCCTGTTTCTCCTTTTCCCTTGCTCGATGCTCTCCTGCCTGCCCTGCCACCAGCGCGACTGTGCGGGCTCCCAGCGCTGGAAGTTCGAAAAAACCAGTTCGACCTTTGTGATGGGAGATGCTCATTGGGATTGTTGATAACAGACGCGAGATTTGAAGTGGAAGAGGGAGCGAGTTCCTGTGTGGGAGGTGGCGTGGTCATGGAATCACGACCTGAGGGGATCTTTGCGTGGAAGGAAGCCCGGGAGGATTTCGCACGGGGCGTGCGATGGGGATCCATGTTATTAGTTTCGTTGGCTAGTGAAAATAAAACCTCGAACGTGAGCAGTCATCAAGGTGACTGAATGCAGACACAGACCTATAACTTCTGAAGGCGTAGTACTTGCTCTCTTGCGTCTGACACCCCATTTCTTGACACTGCCGATCCTGCTCAACAATGCAGACCCTTTAGATGGGGTCTGGGGTAGAGGCGGAGCTGTCGATGCTGGTGTGACTCCTCGTCGGTCGTCTGCTTCAGAGTTATCAATGGGAATTTGCCGTGTTGGTTCAAAAGTGCTAGGTTCCATGTCTCCGTCATCCGAGAGTGAGTCCCTATTCCCGTTTGAATCTGAACGCGCTCTCTCCAGGTGAGATTCGCTTGCGCTCATGCTGCTACCACGCAATGAAGCAAGTTCGAATGTGCCCTTGGGTTTGGGTCTGCTCTTCTTTCGTAACCTCTTTCGTTCCCTTTCTTTGTGAATAGGAGGAGAAGGTGGGAGGAGTGCGAAAGCAGATGTTGGGCGGAGATGTGTTGTTGAGCTGTAATAAGTTTGGATAGTAGTGGGAACAGAAAATACAGAGGTGGTTGGCGAACGTGCGGGAAAGGGTTGTTGGAATATGTGGTAGGGTCCGCCCTGAGCGCGTTGCTGGGAAAGATTGGGGAGAAAATCGGTTGGCAATGGGGGTGGCATTGACGGAGGCGCTGAATTGGACGGGGACGAGAGTCGTTTCAGAGCTGCTCGACGCGATTTAGCAGTGACAGTGCGGTCCTCCTCCTTCTCCGCGAAACCAAACTCTGCGCTGTCATCTTCAGTCTCATCACCAAGGCCCGCGTCATCGTCCCAGCTCTCCTCCCTCCGTCGCCTAGGACTCGTGTTGACGATCTTCTTTGGAGAATTCCGAGCATCCTCAAAGTCATCATCCCAGTTGTCTGTTTGGTGTTCGACGTGTTGGTGGAGGATGGCTGAAGGACGAGGAACCTTTGACGGGTCATCCCAATCCTCGAGACCACTTGTTTTACGTGTCTCCACGTGTCGTCGTTGAGCGGACTTGTTGCTTTCTTGTTGAAATTCAAAGTCGTCATCCCAGTTCTCCGAGGCTTTGAAGGAGGTTTCAGTTAAATGAATTGGTGGCAGCAATGCCACCGAACGCACCAAGAATCTGAGTAGATGTCTGGACATTGAGAGTTGCAGCCATGGCAATATTCAGAGATGTCTTCAGTTTGGATATGCTCAAACGCGTGAAGAAGACAAGAAAATGCTTTTCTTGTGGATATGATGCGTAACCAACCCTTGTTGCAATGTTTTGATGCCGCATCAACAATGGCTCAACTCTGACAGCCCTAATCTCGGACATATCGCCTCGAGGCTCACAAGGCCTATAAGGCCTATAAGTATGCACCAGAAAAAGGAATTGCGTCCACTTGTAGATGAAAATAACAACGCGTCTTAGGGATTATGCCTTTGGTCCAAGCGGGGTCTACCAGAAACGGGGTGGGCCGGACGGGGTGCTACCCAACATTGGGTCCAGGTTAGTAACTTTCGATCGAAATCTGACACTGCATCATACAAGTCAAGTAATCACGGAATCATGTCCACAGTCTGACTGGCAGTTGCATATCAGCAAGTCATAATTACATCTAGCGACGCGCACCCAAATTTAATCAACAAGAACGACAATTCCGAAGTCATACTGTAAAAAGGCAGAGCACTGCAGGACAGCCCCGTGACAGTCTGAGTGGGTCAACCAATTTAGACGCGCGCGCCACAAATTTAGCACGGCCTATTTCACTCCAACTCTGTTCCAGAGCTCTCCATGGAATTCATTTCCGCCCTACCTTTTTCCACTTTTCCGAAAAACCAGATACGAAGATAGGAATACATTGGTTGAGATAACGCACCTGCGTCGGAAAGTATGAGCGCATTGACCATAAGGACTTGGAGGAAAAGATGTGCAGATAGTACGTTATCTGACAGGCGGGTTGAACCAACCAAACAGAGCCAAACCGTCCATTTCGGTAAAAATAGATTGTCATCGTTTGCTACTTACATGGCAATGCGGTACAGATGTTGGGTTCTAGGACTCGGTTGGAGGGTAGTTCATGTTATCTGATGTTTCATATTTCATACCCCATGATTGAAGCATGAATATTCTACCAAACTGAAATGCCGAGATGCCGGGCGCCTAAAGCTGTGGTAGCATATGCAACGTCTGACGTCAGAATAATATTTACTGCACGAGCAGTGGGGGGCAGTTCTGCTGGGGGTCAGGGCGGTGATTACCATTGTAAGGGTAGATTCGTCACCAAGTCGACAGATGTCTGGCTGCGGGTTTCCTTATTCGGTATACACTTGTTAATGTTTATTTGGAGGCGGTACATATGTTACCAACTCCAGTCTCTGTGTATATAAGATAATATGTAACCTCTGCTCTTTCACCAACATCATGGCACTCAAGAAAGTCCGCTTCGCCTACGCTAACACTTACCACCGTCCGTATTCTGTTCCTCCCAATCTATCCTACTCCGCCTCCACCCTCACCTCCTCTCTCGCTCCCGTTACCCCCCCCAATGCTGCTGTTCCCCTACCTTATGACCCCCGATACCCTCACAAACACCCACACAAGGTTCCCACCGCCAGGTATCCCCCCCGTCCCAAGCCCCACCGCTACCTCACACTCAATGCAATTCAATGGGGCTTGGTCGACCACCCCTCATCCGCTTCTCGCGCACGCCGGAGTCTCTCCGAATCGACTCTTTTCGACCCCGCATGCGACCCCCCTCTCCCTGTAATCCATATCTTCATCCACATGCGTGTCTCCTTCCCCCACCCGCACCCCTTCTGGATCTGCGAAGTCCGCTCATCCAACCGCCGCTATGTCAACCTAATCGACGTCCTTCAAAGTCTCTACAAATTCCTCCGAGGCAACGTCACACAACTCGAGTTCAAGGCTTTGTCCGACGAGGACAGACGGTTCGCTACCCAAGCCTACCAGAACCGCTACAGGAGACTCCAGCACCACGACCACGACGCGTATCTCTCCGAGAAGAGTCGTGGCATGAAGCGCATCGACTTCTTCATGGGCCACACCCGCTTTGCAGGCCTTTCCGAGCGCCGCCAACCTCATGAATTCGACCTCCAGGTCACATAACACCACCCACCTCCATATCGATACCTGACGGTCCCGTCACATATGCAACTATTTCCCATCCTTTTCTTGGATGTTGGGGTGACTCGCAGGCCTGCGGGGCCCGCCAGTCGCCTCGCATCGTTTCTGGTCTCCAAAGTTCGCCTAATCTCTTTTTCCCCGGCGTTGTTTTTGCGATATCCTCTCCAGTAAACGAACACTGTAACCATTGCACACGCAACCGGCTACATTCGCCCTTGGGGCTGCTCCAAGGGCGAGAGCAAGATGATACCATTCCAGTATTCATCCTTCCTATTTAATGCACGCAGTTTACGACATGGCACGACTCTCTATTATTAACTAACATTAACATTTGTATCATACGCCCAACTACGAAATTACAATGAACTGTACTAGTACTCAAATTTATCGGATGCTTTCGTTTTGTACAAAAATCAGCCAGAAAGAAACTCGACTCCCAAGGAGCATAACAATGCTTCTCGATCGTCGCAATCTCTGGAACTGGAACGAGCTACCCGCCCAGATTGGAGATCTGCAACGGTAAAATGGATCCGAGAAATGTGATCATCATGATCATGTGTGTCGTCCCCTGAGATCATCGGCATTCGGAATAACTTCAAGTTCGACCCGTGCTTAGTCTTTTCCGACGAACGCTTAACATTACGACGGGTCTACAGACGAGGAGGTCCACCCACGCATACCATTCACCGAGCGAGTTGCCAATCTAGATGACGTCTTTTCTGACCTCGTTATGACTACGAGGGTAAAATGTCTAAACAGTCGAATGCTTTCCTCCTCGGATTGTGATTCTCTCGAGTATCCAGTCCTTAGCAAACCTCTGCGCGGACTTTCAAAACGATGGTCGGCTGCAGTTCAATGCTCTGAACCCTGAACCGATTGATGTGCGAAATTGTTATGGTTTGCCAAAGCACTACTGCCCTTTGACATCCACAACAATATTAATTTAGCACACATGATCACTTTAATAGAGGCAAGGGTGCTGCCTTATGCCGCGATATTGGTGCCCCTCTAGTCCGCCTGCGTGCGGAAACGACACAGCTTTCAGCCTTGCTCATTAATTATAATGGTCGTTGATCGTTTCCAGCTCAAGTGCAGAATCTTGGATTGTAACCGCCACTTTTCAATCTAAACCTTATTCCCAAAAGCCAAGGAGAACAGCTCCGGATGTCCGTTTCCATACATTTTTCGACGACTACCCGAATCCAAAAATGTCACGAGAGCAAAACCCACCTCTCTCTTTATGCAACTCCTCGCCTTGATTGCTAGGAAAACTTGGTGAGAGATACCATCACTTTATACAGTGGGATCGGTTTTCTGGGACCTGGATGCCTTCATGAACCTGGATGGACAATAAGAACTGCTCCAGTACGTTGTGAGCTTTGCTTGAGTGATTTCATCACGAGCAAAAGCCACGGCGTACAACCGCTCATTCGAGGGAGCGCTCTTATCGCTCATCCATGTTGCGTTGCACTTCAGTGCTCCCGAAGCTCAAGTATGGAACCCAAGTTGAGCGATGGCGTCGAATCCTTCGTTGCGATGGGTTAGCTCTGAACTTTCGATAGGATGGACGGGCCAGTTATCCTGAACTAGCAGGTCACTGACACTTACGGATGTCCGGCACCGCAAGAGCCCTTTCTTTTTTCTTTTCTTTGCTGCGTATGTCGGACTCGCGGCGACTCTCTCATTATCGTTTCCGAAACGGTAAAATAACTTATATCCCTTGGGTCGGGCCTTTAGCTGGGTCAGGCAGGTTCATTCCACACACAACACTTATTCAATACCAACTTTCCACTTATCCATGCAACTGTGCGGTGTCCAACTAGTTATGAGATCACTATAGCCTGGTGTCAGAAATTGAATTATCAGATTGCAGTCATCTCGACTTTTTCGACCAGTTTGGGTTTTTGGATGGATGATGCCTCATGTTCATCTCTAGCTATAGTTCCTTGGTAGACTGATTCTGTCAGTGCTGCTTGTTTGTTCGCATGTGCTTTTTGACTTGTAACAAATCTATTGCTTCTCGAGTTGAGCCTGGGCCCATTACTGAAGATCTGCGAAACTGAAGGCCAAAAGCATTGAGACCGACGGTAGGGTGTTCTTTGAAGCCTGGAATCAATTGCACATCGTTGGAATCAAGGATTCAACCCTCAAGGTCAATAAAACTTGAAGTATTGGTGTCTCCCATGAACAAACCCGCGTCGTGCAGAATTTTGAGCGTCCTCTGGCCCGTACATTCTCCTGCTGGTTCTTAGGATGAATAAGAGCTCCAAGGCGTCAAAGCCGACATTATGAAAGGCCAACTCAATATTCTTTGTCTTGGGCACCAACACATTGCATTTTGAGGAACAGAGCCGAACAGAATTAGCTATTGCTCCGCATTTTTTACATCAAGAACTTAATGACGAAAGTAGTACACTATCAGACGGGAATTAAAAATCGTAATACGAAATCAAAGGGATTCGTATGCACCGAGGCAAGAAAGCACCGCTAAAAATACAGGGAGGGCCAGGGTATTTTCAAGAAAAAGTGAAAGGCCAGGTGTAGAAGTGCACTTGGTGCTGGTATCACACAGCTGTACGCTGACGGCTATGAATATGTGGGGGTAATTGCATGTGGTCTTCGTAAAAGGTGATAGTGCTTTTGAGAGCCTCTTTCTCCTGCAAGTTTGTTGATAGCATTCAAGAGATCTCCACGACGAAGAGGTTCTAACGAGGGCGTCAACTATAATTCAAGCAGCATGATGAATCCGGTACTCACTCGTGATGTGATCGTCCATCCCAGCTTGCAAACACCTTTCTCTGTCACCGATCACTACCATGGTCTCAATCATCACTGTATAAATGACTTAAACGCGACTCACTGGCATGCGCAGTCAATGCAATAATAGGTATTGAAGTTAGACTTCTATGCATCTCATATGAACGAATAAGTTCAGTGGCTTCCATACCGCCCATGAACGGCATTGACACATCCATCTGAGCAATGGAAAAAGGGTTGAACAAATTGAGCACTTTGCACGAAAGACGACATACAAGAATGATATCAAAAGGCTTTCCTTGTGCGACCCTGGCTTTAAAGGCATCGACTGCAAGACTTCCATTCTCAGCGATTTCGACGGTATGTCCATACTTCTCGAGAATCTTGACGGCCAGCTTCTGATTGACGAGATTGTCTTCGGCAAGAAGAATATCGAATGTCACGTCATTTGGGGCTGAAACAGGGCTAACAGTGTTCGACTCTAATGCCGATATGAGCGCAGCCGCCAGGTCCTGGGCTGTTACAGGTGTCGTCACTTGCGAACTGATACTGTTGTCGAGACACCATTTGACTTATCCAAACGAATAAAGAAGAATCAGAAACGACCGAAGGTCGAATTTAAGACTGCCCACTCACGGTTTAACCTTGGCATGTAGGGTGCAAGCAGGACAACAGGGATATACCGCAAGTGTTCAAACTCGCGGATGCATTCCGTCTGGATGTCCGCTCAGCAAGGAAAGTGGGGGAGTGGCTTTATGAAGACTCACGACAGTCAACGAATCCACCACGATAGTGTCTATATGGGGACACTTGTCTTTATCCACGACTTCGCTAACTTGATGAACAACGTGAGGCCGCAAACCGAGTTCTTTAATTCTGCCAACCACTTTCGTCGTATCGAACAAGGTATCAACGAATAGGATTGTGCGCTTCGCGAATGGCGCCATTTTAGCAGACGTCGCTTCCATTGTCGAATGGCTTATTTGTGATGTAATCGTGAAGAAGAATTTGGATCCCCTTGCCACTTCACTCTCGACCCACATGTTGCCCTGCATAAGGTTGACGAGACGTTTCGAGATGGAAAGGCCAAGACCTGTTCCTCCATATTCCTGTTCGAGAAGAAATTGTTTCAGAAACAATACCATAGAAACTGAATAGATTTACTCGAGTAGTTGAACCATCCGCTTGGCAGAAGGTATCAAAAATCAAGTTCAACTTGTCTTTGGCAATGCCAATACCAGTGTCCGTCACACAGAATTCAAGCGTAACACACTGATCATCCAACGCTAACAATCTCGTACTGAGGGCAACATGACCCTTTCTGGATGCTTTTGACGGTGTAAATTTGATGGCGTTTCCAACGAGATTGGTAATAACCTGACGCAGGCGAAGAGAGTCGCCGATAAGTTGGTCGGGAATGTCCGGCTCAACATCGTAGGTAAGATCGAGATTGTTCTGCGAAGCACGAACGACGAGTGTTTTGAGAATGCCGAAGACTGTTTGACGTAGTGAATATGAGACTGCTTCCATAGTCATGCGGCCTGCCTCGACTGATAACAAACTACGATTAACATCCAGATCACAAAGTGGAAAATTGTACTAACTTTTTGAAATGTCCAAAATGTCGTCAATGATCAAAAGCAACGACCGTGCCAAGCTATGAACAAGGAGCAAGCTTTCGCGCTGCGATCGGTTCAGATCGCTGTCAAGGGTCAGCTCCGTCATCCCAATGATTCCATTCATAGGGGTTCTTACGGATAACAGAGTCAATAATCAGAAATCATGCAGACCCACGAAACACCAACCGAATCTCATGTGACATGTTTGCCAAAAACTCGCTCTTACTCCTGTTGGCCAACTCAGCCGCCTCCCTCGCAGCCGTATTCTTCTGTATACTATCTCTCAAATTGAAAACCATTTGATTAATCTGAGTCTTCAATGAATCCATTTCTCCACTTGCTTCAACGGTGATGAATCTTGTAAAGTCGCCATCCATTGCTGCTGCAGATATTTGGGCAAACCCTCGGACCTGGGTGGTCAAGTTCGACGCCATTGTGTTGACGGATAAGCTTACAAGGACCATGAATTGAAATTATCTTTCGAAAAGGGACGAGACTCACGTAATTTCCTGCCAGATACCTTGTACATTCCCGACCTCAGCCTGGACCCCAAGCTTGCCTTCTGTCCCGACTTCTCTAGCCACCTTCTTCACTTCTGCAGCGAAGATGGCCAGCTGGTCAATCATGGCGTTGATCGTGTTAACTAACATCAGCATTTCTCCAGAAACAGAGACACCAGTTATTTTCTTGGTGAGATCCCCGCGAGCAACAGCAGTCTATATTCACGTGTCAGCTTAGACAAATACTTTAATATGAAGACGCACCGTCGCAACAGCAATGGTCCGCACTTGCAGAGTCAACTGTATCAAATCTCGTGAAATAAACAATGAAACCTTGTATGAGTAACCTACGTTATTCGCCATGACGTTCACATTATCCGTCAGGTCCTTCCAAGTCCCACCTACGTTCATGACTCTGGCCTGTCCCCCAAGTAATCCTTCCGTTCCGACCTCTCTCGCCACCCTAGTCACTTCATCCGCGAACACGCTCAAACTCTCAGTCATCCCATTAACAGTTTCCTTCAACTCCAAAATCTCTCCTTTCACATCGACCTCAATCTTCTTGGTCAAATCACCACCAGCAACAGCTTTCGTAACTTCGGCTATCGAGCGCACTTGGTTGGTCAAATTCATGGCCATCAGGTTGACGTTATCGGTGAGAACCTTCCACATTCCTTGGACATCAGGCACGAAAGCTTGTCCACCCAAGATACCCTCCATACCCACTTCGAGCGAAACACGAATCACCTCACTGGCGAGTGTTCTCAATTGATTGACCATGGAATTGACCGTCAGTTTCAGATCAAGCATTTCACCCTGAACGTCCACATCTACTTGTTTTTGGAGAACGCCGAGTGCAACTGCTTTTGTAACTTCGGAGATAGATCTGACTTGATCAGTCAAATTGGAGGCCATTTTCTTTTAAAAGAGAAATTCGACGTTAATCAGGACGATGCTTAAAGTAAGAAAAGCACAAACGTTGACGTTTCTCGTCAAATCAGCCCAAGTTCCCTGGACCCCCTCGACTTTGGCCTGACCACCCAATATACCTTGCGTTCCGACCTCCAACGCCACTCTAGTTACTTCTGAAGCGAAAGCAGACAGTTGATCCACCATTGAATTGACAGTACCTAGCTCCTGTGTTAGAATTCCCTCAGACCATGATGCGAAATTTAACCATACTTTTCAACGTAGACATTTCACCCTCAACCTGAATCTCGATCTTTTGCGTCAGATCACCACGTGCGACGGCCGTTGTCACGTGTGCGATGGATCGTACTTGGTCTGTCAAAGAAGAGCACATCCGATTTACCTGCAGTCGTCGCAAGTTGAGTGGCCACTGCGTCAGATAAAGAAGAAACTTTACGTTTCGAACCAGGTTAAGCCAAACCCCTTCCACATCAGGTACGTGAGCCTGTCCTCCAAGTTTTCCTTGACTTCCTACTTCTAAGGTCACCCTTGTAACCTCAGCTGCTAGAGCTCTTAACCTGTACACAACGAAAATGTAAACCAGATGCAGCGAAACCATAAATACCATAACCTTACCTGACCACCATTCCATTGACCGTGTTCTTCAAGTCCAATATTTCACCACGTGCATCGACTTCGATTTGTTTGCTCAAATCACCGAGCGCGACAGCCTTTGTAACCTTTGCAATAGACCGGACCTGAAAATCGGGCGATTGAGGGAGACCGTCTGGAATCAAATAATAACGGACATTACCTGGGATGTAAGGTTGGCCGCCAACTTGTTGACGACACCAGTCAATTCACGCCATGTGCCTTCAACGTCGAGAACGAGAGCTTGGCCACCAAGTTTACTACACAAAGGTTAATTGAGCCAACAGCTACATTGAGTGCGAAGGATAGTGGATGAGAAATTTCCGAAGGATAAACAGAAAGATGGTAGATGTGACAAAGGGACGATGGGCTTACCCTTCGGTGCCGACTTCTTGTGATACACGTGTAACCTCTTTCGCAAACTGACCAAGTTTGTCAACCTATATGTACAAGTAAATGATCCGGTGAGGCACAAAGAGTGTAGTGCACGAACCATGGTATTAATAACGTCCTTCAACTGAACCATAACGACCCCCTGGACGGGAACTGTGATCTTCTGAGAGAGATCACCCTTGGCAACTGCATTACAAACCCGAGAAACATCTTGTACTTGAGCTTTAAGCAACTTCAGCTCCTCGACGGCGCTCATTCCACTTTCGAATGCGGCAGCAGTAAGTGTTCCCATTGGAACGACAAGAGGACTAGAACCCAGAGATGAATTATCCGTTTCGACAGTGTTGTAGAGCATGAGAGGATCCGAGATGGCCTTTCCACAGGTCGGGCAATGCGCGTTGGAGGTCGGGGGGGCAGAATTGTAGCCAAACAAGTTGGTTTGACCGCTGGTGTACTGTTGGATTTTCGTAGCGTTGTAGACGCGGGAATAAACTTTAGATTGATCGATAGAGGGTGGGAGGCCCTCAAGAGATATTGACATGTTGGCTCGAGAGATGGGGACAGATTTAATTGTTTTATCATTGAGAGTGGTATCATCCGATGTGCAGGTCTTGTCCTCATTCGAGTAAGCTTCTTCTTCCAAATCCGATTTATCCTCTCCTGGAGGGTCTCCCAGATCGTACAGTCCCCCATGCGCGAGAGAAAAGGCAGCAATTGTAGCGCCGTTCTAGAGAAAAGCAATCAACGTGAGCCTGATAGTGATCGATTAGCAAGAGAAATCCATCACAGGCGCATCGAAGTTGAGTTTATGCTTCTCAAGTGCGTCCTCAGCATCCCACAGTCTGTGTGTAATTATAGAAAGGGATTTGAGAATGGTATCTGTACGGATATCTGTAGGGCCGTCATAGTGGGGAACAGGAATGGACGGCTGCGGCCCAATATCGTACACCGCAAGTAAAGCGGCAAGATGCGATATAAAAGAATCCATTGGCGACTGCGATGCCCCCGACAGGTGAGTGTCGTCGAGGATGGTGGCCATGATGGAGGTTAAGAATTGGTCTTGTCACATTTGTGATTAATGGGTCACACCGCACTCCCGGCCCGCTCATTGACAATGACGTAAGATGTGATGAGTTTGTTACGTATATAAACTTGAAGTTCAAGGGATTTCAAGAAAATAATCCATAAAGTACAATATCCTCGGGCAGAAATTGGTTGAAAACATCGATACTTACAAGCGGAAAAGACAGTCCAACAAAGCCACTCAATGAGTACGAGGTCATTATTTCGATGTCAGATTCAGAGGTGACCACCAGGCTTCGCACGAGTCGCTGCCATTGCCGAACTGGAATGATTGCTTGACGCAACTTTCGACCTTGGATTTCTCCTCCTATGATTGTGATACCTCTGGGGCCCCTTTTTGGAGGAAGGAGTGGGAGTCGTAGAAGCGTCTCCACCCTCTGCTTTCTTCTGGTCGCCCTGAGGTTCAATGACCTTTTTCTTCTCCTCTCTCCTGGCTGTTGTTTTCGTGCTAGTAGTTGTGGAATTCATCGGCGCACCAGCTAGAGTCGTAGTATCCTTCCCATCAGGCTGTACCCCTCTAATCTCCCCCGTTGCTTCATATCCCTCCTTCAAGTCGTCTTTCTTCTCCAAAGCATCTACAGGCATCACAGCCTTGCTCCTGACATGCTTTTCATCGATATCCGCCACCCTAGACGGCTGCTCCACCTTCTCCTTCGTTTTCTGTTTCTCCAATGCGCGATGTGTCCTCACTTCGCCCCTAATCCCTTTCACATATGTCCTCCATCTGACCATCTCCACCCGTCTTTGTTCTTTCGCATTCCATTCAGCAACCTCAAGCACCTCCTTCACCTTGGCAATTTTCTTAGAACTATTCCACCAGCCCCTTTTAGGTAGAGCCTCATTGGAATGGGAATAGACGCAGCGGGCAGCACCAAATTTGCAGGAGTCAAGGATGTGGTAAATGCATACATTTTTCCCCCTAAATAACAGTAAATCTTTTAAGCCGCAAAAAGTGAGATTGAAATAACTCACAGATCATCCCTCACACTCTTCTCATCGGGAGCATGCGAGTACAGACATTCGGTTCCCTTACCACAACCATCATGATTATAAAACCAGCACGGCACACCATTCCCAACATGCTGACAATCACTCGAATCCGACACAGATGCCACTTCTAACGCCTCATAATCCCAATGCGGAAAACCAAAATCCACAATGCCGTTCTCTTGTTTATTATCTTCCAACCCTGCTTGTGACAGGAATTGTCTAACTTCTGCAATGGCCGCCAGGGCACGAAGGTGTGTCGGGTCATGCTCGAGAACTGTTTCGAAGTCTGCATGTAGGTATTGGTTCTCAATTTAGCCAGTACATACAAGAAAATCTTGAAAAAAACACACACCTGTTTGAGCAGGCTGAAGCAATCTTTGTTCTAGTCGCGCCACACCTCGGACATACCGAGCCTCCAAGTTTTTAGGGTCAATAGTAAGCGCGCGAGTGGCCGCATGCGCGGCCTCTTCATTCCTTTATATTGCAGAAACAGCAGATACCCACACGTTATTCATTGCGTGCGAACTAGAGTAACAATTGTAGCTCACCAAGTTAACTTTCGGTACGCTGTCGCCAAACTGATATAGTATTCTGGAACGTTACCCAAGACTTGAATAGCCTCCAGGTACTGAGGATATGCTGCTTTGTAATTTTTGGATTCACAGAGCAAGTCTCCCTAGAAGTTATTTGTCAAGACGTTGACCAACAGCATCTCAATCAAAGAGTCACCATTCTTTTATGCCTCTCAGCCTTTGCATGAGCTTCAGCCTTCTGGACAGTTCGCTTCGCGATACGCTGAGCTATTAGTTCTCCGTTTGTTATCTTTGTTTTGGACAAATCTGATGACGGGTTCATAACCAAAGCTGAGATATCCACTCCTTGAACGCCATCTTGCAAAGAGCCTAAAAGAGGAAGCGTGGTTAATTGAGATGGTTTCGCCGGGCTTTCCATAGAGTGGCCTTGTCGATGTCGTGCCCACTCGGTGTTCGAATATGCCGTCGAATGTCCGATCCATGGCAGATTCGCATTCGGATCCGACCTTCTTCCGTCCGGAAATTGTGATAAATCCCGATTGATATATCCTCGAATTTGGCGTTGATTTGGCGGGCAGTGGAATTTTTTTTTGGTTTTTTTCGAGTTTTCAAACGTCCTCAAATACTCATTTCTGACCTAGTATACGCCAAATTACGAGTCTGACGCAAGGTCTGACGGAACTTAGGGGACTTGTGACGTGTGACAGCGTATTGCAAATAATGGCACGTGATAATGATCATAATCTGTTTCGGACAATATACCTCTTCAAGCTTCAAGCTTCAAGTCCTTGTCCTGCGCCTTGCCCAAACTTAAAGATCTATCTTATAAGATGGTGCGTAAATATTATGAGTTTTTCACCAGTCAGTGACGCCAATTATCAGCTTGTATGCACGGATTGTGGAGGGACTGTGATTGAATATGACCAGGCGGCGGGGAATGGAATTTGTGTAAAATGTGGCACAGTCATTGAAGAAAATACGATTGTCAATGAGATCGCGTTTGGGGAGACATCGAGCGGAGCTGCTATGGTCCAAGGGTCGTTTGTAGCCCAAGGCGCTAGTGCGTTTCTCTTCATTATTGAGAATTATGTTTTGATGACTCCTTAGCTCATGCGCGAATGTCTGGCCCGTATGGAAACAGGGGGAGTAGTGAATCAAGGGAACAGACAATAGCAAATGGTTTGTCTATGCAATTTTAATCTTTATTTTTTGCGCTGAATTCGCTGACAGCAAGCAGGAGGATTCAAAATATTGCAAATGCGTTGCAGCTCTCCGAGGTGGTCTGTCTGGCCGCAACCCGACTTTACACCCTCGCTATAGAGCATAAGTTCACAAAAGGGCGCAAAAGCATGAACGTAGTAGCTATCTGTCTTTATATCGCCTGTCGTCAAAAGGAAACACGTAACTATATGCTCATAGACTTCTCCGACTTACTCCAGGTGATTTGAAAACATTATTGACATTGGCCGACTAAGATAATCTCTCATAGGTCAATGTCTTCGAACTTGGGCATACATATCTTCAACTTGTTCAAACATTGAATCTTCGGCTACCGTTGGTGGACCCATCGCACTACATATCTCGCTTTTCTGCGCTTTTGGAGTTTGGTGATGAGACGCACAAGGTGGCCGTAGATGCCGTCCGTATCGTGCAGCGATTCGACCGAGATTGGATGACTCGAGGACGGCGGCCAGCAGGTATTTGCGGGGCTGCACTGCTGTTGGCCGCGCGCATGAACAACTTCAGGCGTTCGGTCGAGGAGATCGTTCAGGTCGTCAAGATTGCAGATACGACATTGAAGAAGCGACTTGAGGAATTCAAAACGACGCCTAGTGGAGGGTTGACACTGGCAGACTTTCGCAATGTATGGTTGGAAGACGAAATGGATCCACCGGCCTTCACGCGCGGAAGGGAAAAGGAAGAGGCTGAGAAACGTGCTTTGGAAGAGGATGAAGACGAGGAAAGAAAAGGGAAGGGGAAGGGGAAAGTAAGAAGTAAGAAAACGGCCAAGAAGCGGAAGGGAAAGCGGAAGAGAGGAGAGGATGCCGAAGATGACGAGCATGCAGAGCAGGATGGCACAGGGAGCACCGAGGTGTTCCCTAAACAACCCCTCGACCCTGCGGTCCTCTCTGACAGCATTCTCGCTGACGCAATCGATCCGACCTCCCTAAGTCAAACTGGATTCGCCGATGACAACAGCAACATAGATCCAGTCTTGCTTCAGGAATCTATTCCTAGCTCGTCCTCGCTCCCACCAGTCGCGCACGTCGAGGAACAAGTTTCGCAAGTGCTTGCGGAGGAAGTGACTGATTTTTTGAAAAATCCTCAAGGAGCTGAAATAACAGACGCACTAGACGAAATCGATCAACGTCGCATTTCACAATTAACTGTTGTCGATGAATTGACGGGTTTAAACGAAGAAGAGTTGGATAGGTTCATTTTATCCGAAGACGAGGTCAAGATAAAAGAACGCGTGTGGGTGGAACTAAACCGAGAGTATTTAGAAGCATTGGCTGGTGAGTACTTCTCTTCGATTCGTTACTTGCGTTGATAACGCCATTTTGCTGAACTGGCTACTCAGCCAAGGGTGAGCAAGATTCCGGCGCCACAACCAAGAATAGAAAGGTTCGTATCTCGTAGTGGCCACTTTTTTTTTTATTGACACACTTCCTCTCCCTTGACTATTTCCAGCGCCGTAAGACAAACAACAAACCAAGGGATGCTTCGACGGCGGCAGGGGATACAGCAGCAGAATCCGTCCGCAATTTGATCAAGAAAAATCCGAAGTACAGCAAACGAATCAATTACGATGCTCTCAAAGATCTCTTCGTGGTTAGTAGCAACCCACCTTCTACCTGTATCAATATGGTTGTTGGTGATGATGACAAAGGGGACGAGGATATGTTCATCATGAGTGATGGAGAGGATTTCGGCATGTCGACCGTGATTGTTGAAGAACCAGGTGCTGTCATTGTTAAGCCATTGACAGAACTCGATGGTCGTAGTCGAATCGACACCGACAGTTTGGCATTGGCGGATTATATATACGAAGAGGGGAGCGATGATGAAAAGGATGGAGATATACTTGGATGGGAAGAGGCTTACGAACAGGAGGTGTAGATATTTGTTCGCGATTGAAATACCACTTTGCAATTTCATGAGGCATTTACATAAGAATTGTAGATTGAGCGCCACTATCTTCTCCAAAACTAAGAGCTGTTAAAACGAATAGGACCGCATAATTTCGCCTCAGTTAGATGTTCTTTCCAACTTGTCGCGACTTGGGGTTTTATTCTTAATTTAACAAAAATAAATAAATATTGAGACCCGTAGGTCTACCACTCCGGGAAAGCGTGTCATCCTTGTGCAGGGGCCATGCTGGAGGCCGAAGCCAGTCAGTATCGACATTATTTTGCATTTTGTGTAGCTGGCTGGATGATCACGTGATTCTTTATATATCTGAAGACCTGGGGCCGGCCGCCTCGTAGCACCTCATGCTTGAGGCCTAGGACTTCAGAGGAAGTTATCAGCAGTTCTTATACCATGTAGTTTTGTCAATAGTTGTGAAAGTCAAACAGGGAAGCTTGTGTGACAGAGATATCAGACTGTGAACTGTTCGGACAACTTTCCTCCTGACCATCACAATAAAATGTTCGCCAGAAATTCTGCGATGGAGCGCGTTCTATCCACACCTGAATTGTTGGATATAGTCTTTGGGATGTTAGACCAACCCTCAAATGCAACGAATGCTCAAGTATGCAAACGTTGGTCTAGATGTGCTGTGGAGGGATGTGGATGATCTACACCGACTATTTTCATTTTTGGCACCTTTGAGAAGGACTGGCGCTGGATTTGTGAGATTCAATCTTGTGACCCCTAAGTCAAACTCATCTTTTGGCAGGAATTCGAGGAACTTCCGGATGCAGATCGTTGGAAAAAGTTCGAGCATTATAGCCTACGTGTGCGACGACTGGAATATGACCACCTCGGGTCTCGCGAGAGGCAACTCCGCCCGAGCCTGTTCAATGACGTGGCGCGAACTCGTCTCAGACTGGACGTATTGCCAAATATGCATACCCTGGCTTGGAAAGGCCCGCTGAACCTCTCCGTTACATTTATGCATACAGGGGTACAAACCTTTCAAATCTGGCTTCCCAACGACATAGCACGGGATTCTCCTCGACCATTTTTTCAGGACCTCGCCGTCCGGATGCCAAACATTATGAAACTCAACATTAAATCGGACGCAGCGATATTCGACTACGAAGTCGACCTGATTGACCTTATCAGTCGACTGCCGAAGCTCCATACAGTGACTTTTCCTCGATTCTATATCACCGCCAGGCTTATGGGAGCTTTGTCTCGACTGCCTAATCTCGGTGTGATCGAGTTCCAGTACGTTGACGAGCAAGGTTGTGGAGACCCAGATGATGTGATTCCATTCACGCCTCTTGTTGAGGAAGGATCCTTCCCTGCCTTGTGGGACCTCTCTCTATCAGCGACCTTTGAAGAAGTTTCGCAATTCCTCGGCCTCGAATTCGCCCCGACCAATCTAACGTCTCTTTACGTTGACTCTAGATTGATAGAAACAGCTGCTTCCGTGCATGGATTTCTGTGTCGTGTTGTGGATAATTGCCAGTTACTAAATTCCCTTTCCCTCGTATCGTCTCTCCATCGCGATTCAGAACCGAATGACGGTGAAGAACGATATAGAATCACCTTCGATCATCTTAAACCCGCCTTCAAACTGAGCGATCTAAAGGTTCTGGAGGTTTCACACCTTTATCCTCTTGCACTCAAGATAGAAGACATCATATTTCTCGCAACTTCTTGGCCATTTCTTGAAACCTTGATCTTAAACAATGAACCGGTCTATTGTCTACAATCCGATCTAACCATGGGAGCACTACTCCCTTTCGCCCACCATTGCCCGTACCTCATACACCTTGGCTTGTTTGTCGACACCTCTCGGACCTCTCCTCCCCCAGTGACCACCCCCGTTGTTCCCTTCAAATGCCTTAAACGCCTTTCTATGGGTGTTTCGATCATAGACGACGATAAGTCCGTCGCTTTGTATCTCAGTCATGTCTTACCCTCGGGTTGCAGTGTTGAGTGCGGTGTGACATGGAGTGATGACGAGTTACCTTCCGATGAGGTGTATAAAGAAGTACTTGAGAGATGCAGCAAGTGGGAGAAAGTAAACAACCTGCTTCCCGTGTTGATCAGGGTTCGTGTGGAGGAGAAAGACAGGTTGAGGATAATGGAGCGCGAAATGGAGGACCTAAGGATGAGAAATGATATGCTTTCCGATAGCTTGAAATCGGGTCTTGGCCAGGTTATGCTTGATAATTCTTGTATCATTAACTGATTCCTTTGATCCTCGGAATCGGGCCGCAAGTGTTACCTCGTTTCGATATGAAGGTGTATATGCCTAGTGAGCAATGTATTATATGAGCCATGGATGTCGAGCCTTCCCCGTTTTAACTCTCCTTTGCAGACACCGCGATATGGCATATCGTCCGTTCCGCAACATTCGAGTGTACCGTGCGTCAATGTGAGATTCGTTGATCTGGTTTAATACCCTTCCAGAACTCGCCTTATCCGTGTATTTGGGGGTTGTATTGTTTGGATATGATACGTAAGCCCATTCTCAACGCAAGTTTATAAATTAGGCCCGAACCACTACAGAGGCGTGGCTGGAGGCGTTGTATCTCAACCATATTTTCAAACACAGTTCCTCCTCATAAATGCTGATGGTAGCCTCAACAATAAGAAATCTGATGAAGTTTCTTCGAACGTTGTGTCCATCCTTCAAGGCGGTGCTTTCTTTGGATCGTTGAGTAGTGCTTTAATCTCAAGTGCTCACAGCAAATTCTTGCGTAGCTATAGCCACCTGATGTTCTTATTCCATTAGCACGAATCGGCCGGAGACAAACGTTGATCTTGTATTGCTCCGTATTTATGTTTGGCGCTGTAAGCCATATGCTCCGAAATTGTGTTTTAATCTGTTGACCCGGACGTAGGTCCTGACGACTCTGGCAATTGACCCTCAGAGCGGCCTTCGGCTTATTTTTGCAGGACGATTTATATCGGGCTTGGGAATAGGCGCTATTTCTGCTGTGGCCCCTGCCTTTGTCTCCGAGTGCTCTCCAAAAGAAGTGCGGGCTAGGATCACCGGCCTCTTTCAGATCATGGTATGATTTACTACTTATGACTTACCCCAGAATTCGATCTTAATTGTCAAGGTCGCCGTGGGTGTGATGATATCTTATTTTGTCAATTGTAGGTTGTGTCCCGTTTCCTGATGTGTGCATTTCAACCTGTTATACTAGTTTTCGTTGGACTGCACATGGGAAATTCGCCGAATGTATGGAGGATTCCCTTTGGATGCCAATTGGTCCCTGCAGGGATGATGTTGTTTGGACTTCTGACTGTCAAGGTATAACCTTTTCGCCCCGAGGTATCTAGATTTTTGATTTTTTTGTGAAGGAATCACCCCGCTGGCTTGCGTCAGTAGGTAGGCATGAGGAGGCCATTCGAAATTTGGTGTATTTTCGAAGAACCGATGATTTTTCGGATGAGGTCGTCCGCGAAATGGCCGAAATTAATGCTGCAATCGAGGTCGAGCGCAGGACCCGCAAAGATGCGGGGTTAAAGGAGGCCTTCCTTGGAAACGGGAATTTAATCCGTTTCTGTATCGCCTTTGTGGTATTTTTGCTCCAACAGTGGTCTGGTCAGAATTCTATCAAGTGAGTGATAAGCAATTTCTCTGACTTTTCGGTCTGATATTTTCTCAGTTATTATGCACCTCAAATTTTTGCATCAGTTAGTATGTTCCAATTGAGCCTCAGCTGCATAATTGCTGACAATCCAAGATTGGATATGTCGGTTCTAAGAACTCGTTGTTGGCATCAGGAATTTATGGCTTGGTCAAGGTTGTAGCCACAACGTTGTTCGTTTTTGCCTTCGCTGACAGTCTCGGCCGTAAAAAATGCCTGCTTGTATCCGCGATTGGGATGAGCTTGACATTCTTCATCCTTGGCGCAATCTTAAAAATGAACCCATCCGCCTCGACGGTGATGGCTGGTATCCTCTACGTTTTTGTGTGCTTTTATTCCTTGGGATGGGGTACGTAGCTCGATTGCTTAGTTTATTCTGTGACTTATTTCTCAGGCCCTTTGCCCTGGGTCTATGTCTCGGAAATTTTTGCCATGCGAAACAGGCACTATGGGTTAGCTTTCGCCGGCTCTTCGCAGTGGCTTTGGAGTGAGTTGAATTACGGACACTTTTCTTCCGCCTCATCATGATAATTTGCGTGAACTAGATTTCGTTGTTTCAAAACTGACTCCTAGAATGATTACCAGTCTTGGATACAAGATCTTTTTCCTATTTGCAATCATCAATGGGATTGGAAATATGGGGTTTTCTCTGTTTGTTTCATTTTCTCCGTCCTTTAGCCGTCTAACCTCTGGAATGGTTCAGTTTGATCCCTGAAACAAAAGGACGAAGTCTTGAGGAGATGGATTCTATTTTCGGAGTTGAAGGATCCAGAAGATGCGTCCAACAGGAAGAGAAGATGCGTCACAGCCCAGATGTCAGTCCATAGAAGGCGTTGAATGAAGTTAAGATTCTCTTTTCCGGGGCATACCTACTCGGTGGGAGGGATATTACGTATTTCTCAGAAAAATTCTACCGCTCTTCTTACACAATATACTCCGAAAGGTTCGCAGCCTTAATTATTGATGTGCACGTGTTTGATCTCCGACTCTGACGACTAAACCATCCAGTTCACACAACTATGGCAAGATTTCTTGATTTACCACATGAAATTCTCATCGAAATTCTTTGTTACTTGGATGTCATCGACACCTACAATTGCAAGCGTACATGCCGTTTGCTCTGCAACATCATCTCGGATTCAGTAAAACGCCAGTACTTTACCTTGATCAAGATAGCTGGCATGCAGGATAACCCGTACTGCAAACTTCCAATAGCAGATCGTCTCTCTGCATTGAAAAGCAGAGAATCTTCTTGGAGATTCGCCACCTGGAGCTCTTTCACAGGCATCGACGTCCCATCACGCTGGACTGGGGTATATGATCTCACTTCGAGCGTCTACTTACTCGGAAAATCCTCAGACTTGGAGTATGATGTGACGACGGGTGTCCAAACCATTAAACTACCGTACCAAGACCACAATCATACCGGTTTAGTAGAATGGACTGAGTTCAACTTCGGTATGAACATTATTGATTTTGGGACGGCCATCGAGGAGCACGACCTACTTGCTTGCGTTTCCTCGTATGTCATTTATTTATTTCTTCTGGCAGATGTCTTGATGCTAGTGTTGCAGGGTGAACGACGAAAATGAATCTGACCAACACGTCGTTGTCGTTTTATTTCGTTATTCCACGCAAAAGATGCATGACGAGTGCACAATCCCGGTGATACACATCTGTCGTGCCAGTCGAAGTGAAGGACTTCCAAATGTCAGTATTGAGATTGTTGGAGAAAATCTTGCTGTAATTGTGGTTTTCAATCGTGTTGTAACAATGCGACGTGATTTTTTGCACATCCTCAACTGGAAAACTGGGAAAATGAAATCAGTAAGCATGTACAATCCGCTACATTTAAGTCCAGTGCACATTATGTTTCTAGGCACCTTTACCTGTGAACAATACTGGCCTGACATTTTTACGAGAAGACCTCTTGGTAAATCCGAACATTGTCCGCAAGTCTCTTGACGTCTACCACATCCCTCCCTCTTCGGAAGTACCTACACAAGTGCGCCTTGTACATTCTTTCCTTCTCCCGATTATTACACGCGGTTATCGTATCACCGATGTCTCCTGTCGATCTGATCCGAACCCCACCGCCAACGCCTCCTTCCCAAAGTATACGCGCTCCAGTAGACCGTTTTCTAACGATCCTACTTGTGCAATTATCATCTTCACCTTAGAAATACGACCATTTGCGGGTGTTGAAGTGCATGATTTCGTCATGATCACGCATCGAAAGGCTCTCCTGGACATATTACCTTCGCCTTTCTGCCACTCAGCGAACCTACCTGAGACCCTAGACCTTAGAGGGCGCTCGATCTCCACAAGATGGCCGGAACAACACTCCCTCCTTTGTTCCATGACGCCATGGAAGTCCTGGGGACCCCCCAATACTCGTTGGTTCAATGCTGATGACTTCACAACAGCGTTTATAACCACTACTGCGGGACAGCGGTGTGTTCAATTTGTGCCCTCCGAGTCCATCAGAAATATCTCCGACCGAGACAATCGCATGTCAGATACAATTGTTATCCTTGATTTCAATCCTTGGCATGTAAAACTTGCCGAATATAGAATGTTTCGCGGTTTGAACGTTGTTTTTGTCGGGAAGAGGTCGAATGGTGGTGGTGGTGAAGGAAAGGACACCGCCTACGAACTGGAGGAGAACATATGTCTCGGCCATGGTGCTTTCGAAGAGGATATTCTAGGAAGGCTGCCATTTGTGTCGTACAAGCTCCCAGAGAAGTGGGACTACGACGCAGTCCTTCTAGACGAGGAAAGAATATTGGGTATTAGAGTAAGTTCTATCTATGCCAACGTTACATTACTGAGAATGACACAGACTGATGACGAACATCACCAATCCGCATCATTGGACGTGATGTATATCGGGTAATTGCTTCACAATACTGTATTTCAGATAACATTCAATTATTTACAAAGTAATATAATGGCTGACTGTCAGCCAAAATAAAAAATATCGATGGCAGAAATGACTCGAAGGATGTCAGTCTGTCACAACAGTCAGCAAAAACAAAAATGGACGTGAACAAACGAACCGTGATTCCAAGCATTCGTTCCTCGTCCAAAAGGACACCATCGTAGTTATACTCCTTTTCCGAGACATATTCAATGTAAGGCAGTCGTCCTTCCACTTCCTCAGCAAATGTTCCAGGTGATATCCTCGAAGAGGCCTCAAGTACACTGCAGAGAGCAAGACCAGGGTGACGATGGTCCTGGGAATTTGTAGTATATGCTGAAGGAGTGAAACGATCTCCATCGGAGTTGTCAGCAGACTCCATGGAGTCGTCGGAGTCAGCGTCGCCAACTTGCCCAGCAAAAATGTTGTTGGTGTTCCAGGAGATAGATGACGGCCCTTCCATATCACTGGCGGGCCATGATCGATCCTCTCCATAAGCAGAATCCGCCATTGCCACCTCCTCTCTCTCAAATTCCCCTTTCATTTTACGGATGTTGAGAGGATTGAAGTCAAGAATCTTTATGGGACTTCCATAGGTACCAGCATAATCGTGAATCATGGCACATCGTTGCCCAGCAGAGGTGGTTATCCATCGATTGGATGTGGTGATGGCATTGAACCATCGAGAGACAGGTGGACCCCAGTCCACCCAAGCAATTCGTCGTGGATCTGATGCAACTCCTGCCTCAGCTTGACCCTCACAATAAGCGAGATTCGGGGTTTCTTCGTATTGTCGTGCTATTTTCAAGAAGTTACTCCGGTGCACGAACAGAGTATATGATCCTCCCGTTGGGTTAGGTTGGACACCTTGAATGACGATTCCGAAATGAATCGGAAAGATGCAAATGGCGTCTTCTCCGCTGGCCAAAAATCCTCTTCGGGGAGCAAAGGGGTCCACCTCGTCCATACCTATATCGGCGCGCTCCTGGGCTCGTTGTCTCATATTTAGACGGGAAATATCAGGTATCGGGTTTGGTTCTGCACGACAGTTAATATAGTCGATCGACATGCCATCTGCGAGAGAAGGAAGTTGGAGAGAAAGGATCGGTTTCAGAGTATCGGCGATTGGTTTTGTAGGGATACGGAAGAAGTCAAACGCGGCTGATTTAGCATTCGGAAGGATAATGAGGTCTTCCTCGAGAAAAAGGATGCCTGAGTATGTGTGGCAAGGGGCCAAGAATGCCTGATAATAATTAGCAAACACTTTGTGGACTCCTCGGGTGGCTCACAGTCTTCAGCACATTCGCGCACCAATTCCAAATAAAGATACGATCTTCAGGTCGCACACCTAGTTTAAATTTGAGGATAAGCACAAGATTCTCGCCCACTATCTCGCACAGTAGAGCTGGACGGGTGGAAGAGGTCGTGATGAATATGGTCGAATTCTTCGCCTTCGGGTGGGGCCTGCCAGTGGAGTATTCCAACAGTTTCATTTCGATGTCCAACAACCCAGTTTGAATCGTACTTGGAGTACTTATTAAACCAATTGTCAGCTCGTACACAACGCTAACGGTCGAGAAACCTACCATGTTATGATAGCGATCAAGTCATGTTCGAAGACGCAGAAACCCATATCGATGATCATTTTATCCACGGTGATTTTCTTCCAATGCAATGGGTCACCTACTCGGGTTGGAAGTTGCAAGTATTGGAGGGCCATCATATCCGCATTGCCCAGCAAGTAAGTACCTCCTGAAAGATCGTAGATGCCAGATGTGCGGTGTTTAACGGGGAGCGATGCAATAAACTTTGGCTCCAGAGAAGACCAGGCTTCTTCACTTGATCGTATATCTTCCAGTTTCTGAGGTAGTGGTACCACTGAGCAAGGATTATCGTCCGCTTTGGCCCGAGCCAAGGCCATGGCGTACTGAAGGACCAAAGACTCGGAAATGATGGCATTGAGGTGCTTGTTGACGAGCTTGGACGTCGCGAGTTCTATAGGAGAAAGCAGAGATAATATCTTGAGGATTAGTTCAAAGGGTAGGTCAAAAAAGTGCAGTATGCTTTTGCTGGATGTCATTGTGGATCGAAAGCAATAATTACATAATACCAATTTTCTTGCTTAGCCCTTTATTATAATTAATCAAAGTAAATAGATGCTAATTGGAGCTTGCTCTGAGCTCACTACCCATCACCAATTTCTTTCATCCCCCCCATGATGAGGACAGGAGTGAGATGATCACCAATTACGGGCCGCAATCATGCCAAATTGGACAGACGCTTGTGTTCCTAACCCCACCCATTCCTTTGGACACGACCGAGGTTTGTCGGAATTTGCGGAAAATCCTCTGAAGTTGCCTGGCCTTGTGATGTCGAAAGTGACAGATGCACAGCAGTCGATTTACTCTTGTTTGCGCAGGAAATATGTATTTAAGTCGCGTTCTTGCAATGCACAGCAGTATAATGACTTGCTCAGGATGCCAAAGCGAAGAATCCTGGTAGAGTTTGAAGAAAGTGATACGAGTTCTGATGCAAAACGTCAGAAGAAGTTCGCGGTTAGTACTCAGTACCCCTCATCGACATCGATCATTTTCTCAACTTGCCTTGAACTCAAATCCTCCAGGTCTTAATGGACAGCACCGCTACTAATAATGATCTCGTCAAGGAGATCGCAGACTATGTTAACAGACAGCCCAATGCGCTCACTCTCGAACTTCCTGGCGGTTTCGAGCTCCGGGCCCAAGAGTGAGCTGCCTCCCGCCGATTCCCCTTCTGTTACCTGATCGCTTCGTGGAAGTCCCATTCTCACGATTCGTGACGATGAACTTGTCACCGCAAGGGCAGTCTCGATCAGTCCCAGCCCTCCCATCGGTAATCCTGTCGATAGTGTTCGTCAATCATATCCGTCCAAGCCTGTCAAATCTACAGAACCTAGCCGCATTCAAATCCGCCTCGTTACTGCCCAACTGGCTCGGGCTCATGCACGTGCTACTCTCCAAGATGGCAGCACGACTTTGAATAATACGTTTGCTTTCGACGGCGCATTCATTAATGGGAATACCCCTTTGGTGACTATCCGATACATCCAATGTATAGGCATCGTGATCGCTGACTTGTTTCTCTTCTTCAGACCGCTCTTCGACGTGAAGTGGCTCGTTCACTTGATTGGATCCCAGAAGATAGTATGAAAATAGATGACGACTACGATTGCTGTGATTACCCACACGATACAGGGATTGCATGCAGTTGCGCCCTAGCCCTCGAGATCGAGCAACATGGTCTCTTCTCGACTCTCCACTGCAGATTTCGCCTCGACGGACAAAGCTGTTCCCATTCGGATTGCCCTTATTCCCATGCATACTTAAAAGGTGTGTTTTCGGAAACCCTCAAACACGCATCGCAGCTTATCTTGTGTAGGTGTTGACAATACGGCGACTCCGCCTCATTGTACCGTCTGTGACGAATTTCTTGGTAAAGCTTTGAACAACCCATGCTAGCTTGTCTCATATCTCTATTAGGGTTTCCTTGTCCGACCTGTATGAAAGATGCCACCGACACTAATGTTCAGCCCTCGACGGTTCTGCGCTGTCCCCTCGTCCAGGTGCGTACCTTCACCTTCATATATATACACCGACATACCGAATGTAGAACGCTGGGTGTGGCCACTTGCATCACGCACACTGCCTCCGAGTGGGCAACAACTCGGACGACGCTTCCATGACCAGCTGTCCCTCTGGCTGTCCCAGTGGCATGTTCCCCCGCGAAGCTGCCCTCTTTTATCCCACACCTCGCATTATTGTAGCATGGGACGGTGACAAGATCGATTACGTCCCTATTCCTGCACAAAGTGGTTTAGCTCAGAGCACGCAGCTACGATTGACATCGGACGAGGCGGTCAGCCTAATACGCAAATTTCTCTCCAGTAAAGGGTTCGCTTTACCTGGTCTTTTCTTGAGAATACATTCGAGGAATGCACTGACCGAGTACGATTTTGTTTCGCAACTACCTTTGACCCGTTTGGAAACTGATGTCCTTTTTAATTGTGTCAGAACCGTGCAGTTCACCCAATCGACTCTCGTCTCCGTTTGTCACGGCTCAACACACGTTCACCAGTCGCATCACCGTTTCGAACTCTTCCCAGGACAGACTGCATCATCACCTTTATCAACTTTGTCGAATAATCTTGGGTTCCACGTTGACTTGCATACGTCTAAATGTCCCATCATCGCTTGTGGGTGTACTCACCTTCAAGACCTCTTTTGCTGTGAGATAGGTCCAGGTCGCGCCACTTCTATCGTTTTGTACCCTGTCAAGCGCATGGTGGAAGCCGGGGAGACAACCCCAAAGGGAGGAACCGTTTCCAGGGAATGGACATATCTGTCCAGTCAAGCATGGCAGCCAAGCGTCCCGCAGACTGCCCGAGGCATGGCCGCGCTCTTGTCCTCCCTATACTGTTTGACAAAGTTGGTCTCGTTGAAAGGTGTGGCTGCCGAAGGAAGAGTGCTTTCTATGTTGCATGAAATCACGCATTTTCCGCCAGCAGTCAGAGCTTGTGGGTGTCCATAAATATGTATCTCTGGTCAAATATCTCATATATTATGTTTTAGTGGGTATTTTGTTCCTTAACCGAGATGCTTATCCAGAGGAGCGTGCTGCTCTTTCTGAAGCACTTTACCATGCTCTTAAAGACTTTCTGACATCTGTCAAAGATGCTATTGCCATCACAACAAATCACAATCGATTGTTTGAGGCGGTAGTTCTTTCTGATTCAATTTAACATCTCGCAACCTTACGATGTGACATAGATCAGGATCCTCCTTGGACATATAAATTCAGCAGCTGGAGACTTTGAGCCTCCATCCGAGTCCCAAACGCCTCGACCACTCCAGGAAATCTCACTCGTCTGCGCTAGCTCATACAGGCTTTTGGAAAATCCGATCTTCATGGACTCGCAGATGGTTGACCGTGATTTTGCCATGCTTCATCAACTGGGAGGTGAACTTTACAGGCCCGCTTCGACGTCCATCATGTCCGAATTGATGGACAGTGAGGCCCAAGAATTGAAACGACTACTATCATACCGCTATGCATTGCCAGTTTCCGACTCGAGATCCTTGTCAGCGATGGTGCTTGATGTCGAGAAGTTGGAGTCTGCGTCTTCATTGCCTTCCTTTGATCTCGCTCAAGTTGGCCAGGGTTTCATGGATGCCATCGAAAATGCAAACAAAACAGACCTAGTCACAAGGGGCCCCTTGGACTTGAAATCGTCAGATGTTATCCCTCCACAAATCGTCGTGGACCAGGAGGTATGTGTCGATGCATACAAATTCGAGTTTTATTGACCAATTTTTTTTTCTTCCAAAAGGGTCTTCTGGCCGTGTTCACTGGCAGAGGGTGCGCGTGTGATATGACACTTGACGTGAATTTATTTAGACCTACGTAAGGTCCATGCCTTATCTGTGGTTGCTTGACTTACGTTGTGTATTCTTTCAGGAGTGGAGGAGACACGAATGTGGACGTGAACGATGTCAGCTATTCCCTAGAAAAAGTGATCCCGCAGAGAAAGGCTGAGGACACCTGGCAAGTTGACTCCTTTGAGGGTGCTTTGGCTGCACCGACTCGTCCACCAGTTGAGGTACGGTCGTTTTCTTCCAACAGGACTACCATGTTCTGTTCTGACTGGTGTTGTTGTCTGTACAGGCCATCGTGCTTTGCCTTGATCTTAGTCAATCAATGAATATGGAGTCTGGGGTCAGCCGCCCAATGGCGGGACGCGGAGCTCCAGAAGAGCCCGACGAATTCGACTACAGAACGGAGTCGTTCAGTCTTGTGAACAAACTTGCCAAGGACGTTTCAAAAACCGCGATATTGGAGAACGGTGAGAGTCGCCTCTTAAGCGGGCAAGACAGTTCTGACGCATCGCTCAGCTAAAGTCTACTTACGGAAACAGCATCCCAGCTGCCGCCAAGCTTGGAGATTCTACATCCAAAGGGGCTTGGGAAATGAAGATACTAAACTTCTTAATGACTTGGGCACCATGGTTCGCCGTGACGCTCTGAACTTGAGCCTTGTGCCTGAAGCGAAAGGGGGCAATGCCCAATCGAAGAATACTATGTTGGAGGTTCGTAGACCCGTTTCTGTTTAATTTTCACAAGTTGATATCGGATGCAGTCGGCACATTTTGCCTTTGCATGTGATCATCACTCTACGGAGTTGTCTAACTTGCTTTCTGAACTTTTGGACGAGCTGGGCGATGGTGAGAATGTTGGGGTGGAGCCTTATCAGGTTCCTAGAAGACTGATTGATCCCAAGTTCGTCGCTGGGTGTTTTGGAGTATTGACTTGTATTGACTCATTCTCAGGACTGGAAACCTGTTGCTGGATCCCGTCTTGCCGAAAAATGCACCAAATCTTCACACATTTGTTAACCAAGAGTCAAAAGACTATTTTGAGGCCCAGGAAGTGTGGCCGACAGGATCTTTTATCTCGCCGATTTCCCATTTTGTCAGCGTTGCGAGAGTGAAAGAGGCGGTTGCCGAATGGGTACGGTTTTCTTATCTTCCGTTTGTGGACTGAAGCCGATGTCGTTCAAGGTTTCGGGGAAGGACATTCTTCCTGTCAAGGATTCGTCTTCCTTAAGCTTTAGGGCCAAATTACGAAGGGGACCTTTTCGTACCAGTAATGACGATGTTCGAGTGACTCTAGTATTCCAGGGGGAAACAACTGTCTGGGATTTATCAATCATCACGAGGACGAGGACGCTATATTGTCTTGTGAATCGAGCTACTAAGGCTCAGTATTCGAGGTTCACTCTTCGTTTGGCAGACACGAAAGTAATGATAAATGACTCAGCGAACCTTACCCTCGGGCGTACCGATCTGTCGCATGGTGGTGTGGTAGAGATTTGTTTCGCATTTGTTCACAAACGTGGACTGTCTGAGGTCATCGTCCGACATCGTTTCCGGGATGCCCAACAGAAGTTTTTGCTTCCGAAAGACACTTCGATCCTTGCATTGCTTGGCTATCTTAAACCGGGAGACTTTGGGAGGATGTCCGACATGCAACTTTGGTACATTTTTCTATATGTCGTGCTTGTGCTCGAATGACGGGATTTTGTCCAGGCACAACCTCAGATCGATTGGGGATGGCGTTATGAGAGGGACGACTGTGAAAAACGCAAACACTCTGACTCCTTACGGTTATGGTTCCCCTTTCGAATTCGTTTGCAGTACCTGGAATTGGCAGGTAGGCGTGCGAAGAGAACAGGACACCAGTCGGTATCTTGATCGCTTGACTATTTTGAAAGAGTTGTTTAATGTGTTCATCAATCGCGCGGTCGGTCTCCATTTGGTGTTCGGTTGTGCCTTGTGGCTGAAATTCAGAACTTGCCTTTAGTGCTCTTTCGACACCTCAGTCTCTTTGGTCCTTGGACTTGTGACCTGTAGGCGCTATTTCTGACTTCTTTGTCAAGAATCGCCTCACGCATTGTTGACAGTCTCGGATAAGGCCAGCGTCAAACAGGAACTAACACCCACCTTTGAGAGTTTCCGAGAACAACTTGACACGGTGTCCGCGGAGGGCGATACTGTTGTCTACGATGCTCTCGACACCGCGCGAAAAATGTTAATGGATTATAGGAGCGATCTGCCCCAGCTTCGTAAACGGATCATCATCGTATCGGACGGTGAGGACACGGGCTCAGGGGCATCGGCCAGAGATGTGTGTCATGCTCTGCAGACGAACAATATCATCGTGGACTCGGTTCAAGTTGGTAATGAACCAGACAATAAGCTGCACGCCATTTCGGTTGCTACTGGTGCGACATGTCCCCAGTTTCAGACATTTTTGGCGATTTGAAACATTAGCTTTATAGGCGGATATCGTTTCTGCCCTCAAACTTCTCTTAGCGACGCGTTGAGCATCTTTGTATGTGACATCTGCTTTCTTTATCAGTCATTCATCTGTGCGCACTTGTCAGGATCTGGAAACGATGTTATCCTCAGCCGAACGAACTCCAAGACCTTCGAAGCCCCTTGTGTTGCACGATTTCGCGTTGCGCCGATATGGAAACACACTAGATTTCCCAACAGACATTATCACCATTTCCCAGTTTCCGGGTCGAGCCCCCCATGTGAAACTTCAACAGAGTGTCAAATCTGTAGCCAAGATCACCGCCAGTCCTGCCCATGATGGTCGTACTAAGAGGATTATGCGAGAGGTCGGTCGTTGCTACTTTACAGCCCCAATTTTACTCCTGCTTATTTTCTCTTAGTTGAAAGCACTCGTCACAGATCCACACCCCCAGATCGATCTCTATGTCAATGACAGTGATATAACGTTCCTCAAGATCATTCTTGAAGTAGGTATGGTGATGTCAGGCGTGAATACTACTGAGGCTATTTGTGTTTTCAAGGCTCCGAAAGACGAAGTCAAGTGTCCATATCGCAATGGGACATTCCTTCTCACCTGTGACATTCCTGAAGTCTATCCACTCGAAGCACCACAGATTAGATTCGTCACTTTCATTTTGCACCCAAACGTAAGTGGTACTGCTGTGGTAAATAAATGTCTATGCCTATGTTTATATTTTGTCCAATTATAAAGATCTCAAAACAGGGAAAGGTAAGTCGTGGCTGGTCTAGCATATAGATATCTAAGTGTTTGTTCTTTAGGTCTGCATTGCAGAACTAGGCCGTCTGTGGTCGTCCGATATCACCCTGAAGGAAATTCTCTCGCTGATCTATGGTTTGTTATTGGAACCTGATTTGGAGAACCCGTTGGAAGTACAGGCGTCCTTGAAATATTGTGCGTTGAAAATCTTACCATATCGGCGTGTTGTTAATCTGGGGTTGTGTCAGATGATGATGATGGCACTTTCGCACTTGCGGCGGCTGATGCGGTGGCCGAGTATGCTTCAAAGAGTAGAGAGTGTTGGAGGCTTGAGCTGGAGGAGGAGGAGGAGGATTTCGACTCTTTATATGACTAAGCTGACAAGCAAAGCTGGATCTATCAGCAACTGCCGCTAATCACAAACGAAATATAAGACTATCATTTCCAAAAGTCCTTCTAGGGGTAGATCGTTCGTAACAGGGTTGGTATCCAACGCAAATGGTGATAACCAAAACATTTTCTTGCATCCCACTGGGCATGGATCATCGAGGCTAAGACTGCGGTTAAGTTCGCAACCAGCAGCCTTATGTAACCTGTCCCCAACTGATGTACACGTCCCGGATATTGGCATATAGCAAAATTTGATTCAGTCGTCTTAAAAACAAATCTCAATAATCCAGACGTCGAGGTCGTCTGGGACATTATATACAACGCTGAAGATTGTTTTAGCAAAGACTTGACAACTTGAAACACCAATGGTGCCTCCAAGTTGTAACTTGTAACTGTTGAGTCTCCTGAAGGGCTCGAGCGACGAGCGTTCTGTTTGATTTATTTATACCCAAAAATGCCCTGCCGGGGCGAGTGTTTTACACAGTATCAACAACAATATGGTTGATAACTTTGGGGAACCTTGGTTAGGCACGGCCATCGAAGGTAATGCTGCGAACGTGGTTCGCGAGATAGGGCCTCTCGGACAGGCATATTCACGTTCAAGTTATGATTGATCAAATTAAGTTGCTCTCTTGGGGATAGAGGTCCAGCCGTCCTGTCCACCTTGCAGAGGAAGGTGATATCCGTGGGGTCGTATCTGTCTTCCCAGGCCATCTCAAATTCAGGCAGCATGAATTCTGCATTGGCACCCTTACGACCTTCAAGCCCTGTGTCCATGAATACGACGATGCGTTTTTCCGAAGGTATCATGTCCCTTAGTGTTGGCCAGTCGTGGCGCGACATGATGGGTTGTGGGGGAACATAGGCCAGATCATCCCTACATGCAATGATCAGCAAAATTCTAAGGCAGATAAATTCACGCACCGCTTTGTCAAAGACGGTTTTCTATTTCGGCATGGCAGGAGTTTCTACTTTGTTAGCAATGATGAGGGTTATGACTTCATTCGGATTGGCGTCGAGAAAAGTTTTAACTTGACGCAGGTAGTTTTCCACTGACCCACCGTCGAAGAGGCTCTACGCGAGTTTTAGAAATACAGTGGGCTTATATGAGACGACGTGACATACGCGAGCTGTAACAAGGTCGAGCACGATCAAATCCAAGTTTATACTAAAAGAAGAATGAACCACGTACTAGTATGACAGAAGTGAAGTTCGTCGTTGTTCCTATTGAACTGCCGTGATGAATAGAATGTAAAATTGCTGATACTTATTCACTCACAGATGAACCTAAACTTGTAATGCACGAACGCCGAGCTTCATTGTCTATCTCCTGGGACCTGCGTCCGTGCCACTAAAGCCCAAGCATCAACGTTCGCCATTCCTTCCACGGACTTGTCGACTGGGAAAAGAAAACTCACAAGCCAGCAGGTTACCACTGAACGCGAAGGAGTCATGAGACCCAAGTAAGGTTGTATTCCCATACTTCCTATTGCACAGCTCGGCATGACCACTGCAAAGTTGTTCACTATCAGATTTGTCAGTAACCACAAGTTCAAATTGACACATAATTCTCACCGCTTATACAGAATAACAGCAGCAAAAGCGGGTGGAAGCGCTAAAGTGAGCGATAGGAGTGTGAAAGCGGCCAGCCGCAGTTATAGGAGCATCTTGCGTTCGTGGGGTGCAGAGACCGGCGAACCTGTGGAGGAGTTTTCAATTCAAGTTATAGGGCCCGGCACAACCGGGCCTTCCGCAAATCCTTGCGATAAAATATAGACTTTCTCTAAGTACACCAATGTAATAAGATCAGAATCGAAAGTGGTTAATTTGCGATTTTGAAACTCGCTATCGACAGTGACAGAAAGTTAGTCCCAATAAGAATCAAAACATTCCGATATAGATAAATCTTCAGTGAGCCAAGTTTCCTATTCTGCCCTAAAAGCCATTCAAACGGTTTACAGCTGTCATGCCTTGCCCAATATCGATGAAATCCAAAAGAACGAAGTTGGGTGCTCTGCCTTGTGAGAGTGGAGCACAACCATTGGCATGCTTCAAGATGCTATGAACAAGAGAGTGAATTTCAAGAACCCAGAGTATGCCTAGGTCACTTACTTAGCAGCCTGATTTGTTGTAGGACTCTCAACAAATGCGGGGAGTAGGACACCCCCTCCAATTGGGATCGCATTGACGTTCAAGTTATGATTGATGAGATACATATGATCATCGTTCGACAACGGCCCCGAAGTACGGTCGATTTTGCACGGGAAATTTCGGTCAGTAGGTGAGAAGTGGTCTTCCCATATCTAAAGATGGATGAAGCAGATGAGGACGACGTGTCATTGACCCAACTTACCATTTGAAACTCTGGAAGAATAAAGTCGACAATCCCTCCTGCACTCCCATCAGCTCCAGCATCAAGAAAAACGATAACTCTCTTGTTCATGTCGATTAGCTGTCCAAGAGTGGGCCAATCTGATCGTTTCACTGGGCGAGAAGGAGGAACGTAAGCGAGGGGTGTGATACCTTGCGTCAAGCGTGAGTTTTAATGGTCAAGTATCAAGACCCAAGAGTTACCCGACTGATCAAAAGCAGGTTTCCACAAACCGGGGATGGATGCCCTGTCGGGATTTGTGAAAATGAAGGTGATGACCTCATTGGGGTTGGCATCCAGAAATGTTTTGACGGTCTTCAAGTAATCCACAACGAGACCGCCATCGAAGAGAGCCTATAAGCAATGGAATCATCAACGAAGTTATTTATGTAATATGCTCCGAGTCGACACTTACACAACCTAGGTAGTATTTAGAAATTCATCAAAACAATGAAGACTTGAGACCTACTTGTATGACAAAACCGGAGTTGGCCATTTTGGCTTTAACAACACTCAATAATGATTATCCTTTATAAAACCATTGAACTTACATGTGGCCTTGGCCTTGTAATGCTCGTGCACCAATCTGTAGTTGATTTGGGACATTGACTTGCTGATTTCGACCCACTGCAAGCAAATGATTTAGTTTTGGGTTGGAAATGAAGAAACAGGAGACTCACTATCCAGGGGATCGGAATCAAAACCAAAAGAGTTGTGGGCTATGAGGAAGGTGGTGTTCCCGTACGAACGATTGCAAAGTTCGGCATGGCCATTGCATACCGCCGCCCTAGAATATAGTATTAAGATACCAGATGACAAAGTGCCCGCAATATTGCAAACCTCTTCTTAGGCAAAGGAAATAGGGCGCCGCTTATCGGCAAAAGTAGCAGAAGGGGCAGGGACAAAAGCATGGTGTTTGCAGTGCAGTGATGAGGCTAGAGGTGCACAACGAAGATCGGCGGCCATTTATAAGAAAATGACATGCGTTGTTGTGTTTCAATGCAGAACGGCCGCAAACCGCAGATTTACATCATGATCATGCCATGGTTCTGTTCATCATCTGGCTATCTTAGTCATCCACAGCTAAGACGGGAAAATAATTCCGCTGAGAACTTGAAGCAAACACCAGAAAAGATCTGTATTTCCGTGATCCCGAAGGTAGTATTGGCCCGCAATGAGCGACAAATGTATTGAGAATGTGTGAATCGCCAAAGTCCGTTTCTCCAGATTCTCCTAGGGCGATTGCCCGAATCGGAGTATGGTGGGCCTTCGGACCACTGTTCAATCCATATGGTGCGGTGATCGTCCCGAAGGGGTATGTCTCGAGGCTGGGGAACGGTGGATGGCAGCTGAATGCGTCGTCGGAGGTTTCGAGTCATGGTAGCCATGAGTAATCTCGCCTCGAGTTGAGAAATTGAATAAAATTAGTCCATGTCACGTTACCGTGACGTAGTACTCTATGCTTCCAGATAAGATACAAACCTCTTTGGGTGGGATGCCGTGGAAGAATGTCGTACTAGATCACAATATCGTTTCGATACTCGGAATTACAATATGTTCTCTCCTGCACCTGCCTCAGATGATTCTCCTATGCCCAATTTGCCTTCCGACTGCCACTTGCCATTCCACCCAACGTGCCAGTTTCTGTTGAGAACCGAGTCATATCTCCCAGCGGCTGTCGCGATCATAAATTCATTCATCGTTTCCAAACCTCAACGTCTAATCCTCGACATCGATATCCATCTTTTCGACATCGCCTCCAATCTCGCCACTGTCAACTTTTCCCCTCTCGCAGCTTGCAGCTTTGTCGATCCCGCGCATTGATCTGTATGTCCACACTGGCATTTCACCGTCTGATGACACATTCCCTCAATTATTGGCTTCGCTGGCGGATTCTGATGATATAATGAGGGCGATTGAGAAGGGTATACTTAACATCCAGTCAGAGGCGACTGCTCCAGATTATTATGTGAAGGAGTATTAGGCCTATTGATTTTCTGTTTAAAATGGGGACCTTGTCTATGATAACTATTTATTGCCGTCTAAAGCTCTCTTCGCTCTTTTCTTGAAGCTACGGAACTTCTTCTCCGCCTGAAATAAAGATGCTTCCAGCATTTTGGATTCCTCTGCTGTCATGGAGCCCCCCTTGATGGAATCGTCGACCACCTTCCTGAAGGTCGATATGAATTCCAGTTGAACCCGTGGTAAACCACACATCCTAGTAACGTATACCTCTTCATAAATGTTGGCAAACCACTCATCCTTTTCCGAGCTCCACGGTTCTGTTCTACGAAACACGGAAATGAGGTTTCGCAGCTCTCTCTCTGACCAATTGTATGCTTCCTCGTTCGTTCCTGGTTTCCCCCGAAGGGCAACGACGCCGAGGACGCTCTCCGGGAACATTGAATTTTCCTTGAAGGTGTCCAATATATGAGCCCTCTCCCCCCAGCCGTCCAAATTCAATTCTGAATCTAAGCCCGTCACAACCGCGACAATCGGAACCTTCTCCGCACAAATAACCTTGTGGAACATGGTCCAGTTCGCTCGAGAATTCTCCTTGATCCTTCCTCGCATACAGTAGACAAGTAAGCTCACACTATCGAGCTTCCGGATGAGCGTGTACAGCTTTTCGACGGCGGTCCAGTGAGGAACACGGCCTTGATCTCCTTCATTGAGCCCCGCAGTGTCGTGGATAAGATAGGCGATGTTGCCTATGCGGGTTTCATAGCAGTTGCTTTCGAAGGTGCAACCTTTAAGATTGTTGGACATCGGAGCCATGTTCGCGCCAAGTATCATGTTTATGATGGAGCTCTTGCCGCAACCCGTCTCTCCGAAGACGATAACGTTATGCTTCTAGATATCAAAGTCTAAACTGATAATCCCTGTTTGAGTTAGACTAGACTGAACCTACCATCCCAGCTCCTGTTTTGTTATTCAAGAATGTTGCGGCCAGATATTCAGAGTATCAAGATGAATATGATAACACGAAGGGCTCACTTCATTGCATTTGCCTCCGCCTGATTCCCGATTTGGAGTTGCACTGCCACATGAGAAAGTATTTAAATTCGGTACATGTAAGTATCAAAAGGAAGAAACAATGAGGGAAAGAGTTCTCGACGTGTCGAAACGAAGAGGGCAAAGCCCTGCCCGCCACATCGAAAGATGAAACTGACAATGTAACGAGGAGGACAGCGCCTTACTGTCGAAACTAAAAAGCCAATTGAGAGGCAGACAACTTCGTCACAATGGAATCTGTGGTTAGTTGACTGTAATAATTTCTAAAAAAAAAATAGTGGAATAGGAAGTTCGAACGCGACAAAGTGTGATCTTCTCTTCTCTTATTTTCGCAATTCCCAACGCGACGAGGAGGGCGACTTCCCACCTAAATCGAGCAAGGAGGTCCAAGAGAGTCTGCCCCTCTCTATCACATTGAATTGCCACCTTTTGTCGCATCTGTTGGATATTTGTCAAATTTCTGTTGCAGCAGTGGCAGAGTAAATACCGAAAAACGAAGTCAGGTTGTGGGGGCAGACAACAGCCCAGCCTGGTAGTAGCCATCACCAGCTTTCGTGGGGTGACACAACAGCTGCAAAGAAAGGAGTAACAGGAGTGTACCTACCTCAGGAACCGCCATTCAATTCTGAAAATTTGGTGTTGAAACTGCAAGATGAATAATTTTTTCCAACGCGTCATGATCATGACTGTACGTCCTCGAAGCCTTCATTGTGCTGTGCTTTGACTCGGAGGTTATGCAAACGGCAGTATAGACAAATGTAGTAAATATATTCTACACTACTTGTATTACGAGTACAGATAAGTAGATCCATCTACCCTATAAAACAATTTCGAAACTGGGCAGATTTCAAAAAATAATGCAAAGGCCACGTCTGGTTTTGCCACCTAAGTAAGCATCTATCTTCTTCCGAATACCTTGACCCCCCGATCGAGGAGGAGAGTAAGGAGTGGCAGCACAATGCCGTTGTACCAGCTCCCAAACCTCCTTCCTAGATCGATCATATTCTTTACCGAAAATATTATTCCTGCCCTTCATTGTTGTCACGCACGCATGTCCACTGAATCTCATCTTCCACTTCGTTAACTGTCGCGCATTCCTTGCCCACCAATCATTCGGTCGCTCTTCTTGCTCTAGTCCTGTTACGACCAATACAATCGGCACCCGCTTTTCGCATATGATTCCCCAATACAAATCGTAGTTGACGCGAAGTATGTCAGGGAATCTCCCCGCCCGGATGCAGTATATGACAAGGTTGATTCTCCTCTCTTCCGTGAGCCTGAGGAGACTTTCCAACGCTTCCCGTGGTGGTGCTGTGCCATATTCACCCTCGTTCAGCCCAGGGGTGTCCCAGAAATTGTACGTTTCTGGTTTGCCAGAGATTGTCGAAGGGGCGCGAATTTGATAGCTTTGGCTATCGGGTGTGCTGCCGGTTACACTGGAGGACGCGTTTGCTAGTGACGATCCTCCCAGCATGTTGATCAACGAGGACTTTCCAGATCCAGTTTGACCAAAAATGATGATGTTAGGCGTATCTAATGGAATGGTTAGAATCATTGGAGGTTAATTGCGTAAAATGGTGATTACTATCGTCGGTATCGCGCGCTTTCGGAGCCATGTTGAAGTTGTGGTTATTAGCAAGGGTTTGCAGGGCTGAACAACTCGTGGCTCATGGCAAGAACTGACATAACAACCTTGGTCCGGTAGTCGGTCCGACGGCTGCAGTAAAAAAATCCCTTCAAAGCCGTATCGAAAACATTGTATATCATACTACATTATGTACCGAATATTTAGCTGAAGCAACAACCATGTATAAATTATAAAAGGCAATGTGGGAACTGCAACGGATTATTTGTCTTGCATCCTTTCCTCCTTCAACTGCATGAAGTCGGGTTTGACACGATGCCCATGCCCACGCGCTGATGGTTTTCCCCTGATGAAGTTGACAAAGAAGATCAGGGAATAAAATATTTCCCAAGCAAAATCAGCTACAAGAATATGAGCGAGATCCTCGAAGAGAAAAGGGAAATAAAAATACCCAAATTTATCCTGAATTTTTTTTGAAAAGTGGTCAGTATCGCGACTCTATCATCCAGGCGTCCAAGTACGTACGAATCCCAAAGTGGTCGCCAGATTCTCGTGGCAGGTTTTCCTTCACTTCGCCTGTACTCTCTTGCCGGGTAGGCCCACCACATAAGCAAAGAAAAGAAAACCATCTTGGAAGAAATGTACGTTGGAAATGATACGGAAGAATTTTGTAAAGGACGCCACCTCAATACAGATTGCCAACGAGTTTAAACCATTGGCAATGTTTCTTACTGTCCAATAAGAGGTTTCTGAAATGTTGTATAAGTGAATAGCTACATCTGACTCGAGTATATGGATTACCATGGATAACCCTGCCTTCCAGAACTTTCAACTAGAAGAATTAAACAAAATGCCCCAGACATAACCAACATACCATAAATGCTTGATAGAAGGTGAACATGACAATCAATTTAATCGATAAGAACTTCGCCATCGGTCGACGATTTTGGAGTTCTCCATGCATCAGACCATAAAAAACGAACAACCCGTAAAGAGCAATACTGAGCAAGTTAATTCGAGAGAAATTCATATCTTGGAACAGGAGAACATACGTTATGCTTATGAAAGCGACCCCTTCGAGATAGACAGCGGCAGAGTGGAAGGAGAAGCCATCGGCTTCACAAAGAACCTCATATTTCTCGCAGACAATGCCAGCAATAGACGCCGCTGTTGGGTTCAATGAGCCGATGAGTTGCTTTAAGACTGAAAACGGATATATTACCAGGTCGGATAATGACATACTGCAACACGGACCACTAGATAAAAACTTAGATGGCGAGGACAAGAGGAAAGAAAATGGACCTGCCTTGAGAGTGTACATAAAGTATGCCTGTGGAGGATACATATTGGTTGATAGAATGTCCAACAAAATCAGAAGGCGCAAACCTTTGTAGGCCGGTATCTAAAGCAACAAAACTAAAAACTCTTTTGAGTTAACGTTGGGAAACCAAAGAAGAAAATCCGTACAGGTAAAGGCAAAGGCGTCTTTTTCTTCCGCTCAAGAGCCATGTCGGCTGAGTGGTCCGTGGCTGTTTCGGCGACATAATCAATAACGAGCAACCTATCTTAGAGTCACGATCACCCCAGATGACGAGTAGCAAAACGTACAAAAAAGCGCTCAGGGTCACGGCCTTCATTATAATTGACCACCTGTGGCATTTTCATGTGGTAAAAATGACGCACCTCGTAAGCTGAGTGGCACGATAATTAGTACTCACAGCGAAGTCAGTTATCAGGAAACTAACCGACTTGAACCAAGGAGTAGTAGGTGTATTCACGGTAGAATCGATAAGAGAGGAATGAAATTATAGAGTATACCGCCGGCATATATAAAATTCGTAAACTGTTGCAAAATAGGAGTCAGTTTCACAAAATAAGCCATTTAGAAAGAAATCGACTGTACATCTGCCGTTGTTGCCGCGGGTTTGTGTAATTCCTATGAAAGTGAATACCCTCAACACCCTTGGAAAAATAGAAAACATTTCCACCTGCAGTGTTGGAGGATTGATAAGAGCGACACCACAACTGTCTTTAAAAAGGGTCAGGCCAGAGGTTGTAGAAATACTCAGAGAAGACAAACAATAGAAGCACATCCTCCTGCGATGGTCCAGCCTATTCGGTGCGTATCCCAATGGATCCCGCTGTCATCCCAGAATTTACTCTGATCAACGGCTACCGTGTTCGATGATACCTTGCAGACCATTGTACAAGTGTCGACTCGGCCTGGATGCGAGTCACGTATTGAAAAGGAGAGTCGGATTATCCGAAGTCAACCAGTGAATTTGGATGCGGACGGCCGTCAGTGGAAATATTGAGTCTTTGAAAGAACAATATAATAAATATTACGTAATTGAATTCCGCGATCATTTGCGAAACGTGTTGGAATTCCTTGACCCGCCTCCCAAAAACAAAAAGCGACGACATGGGGAGGTCAAACTGACCTCCCAGGACGAACTCCTCGACGCCCTTACATAATTCTGTAGTCTCCTCTCAAAAATCTGCAGAACTCGCGGTGCTCCATTTGTTTAAGAGTTACGATTTCAACATTGACAACCTTCGCCGTCTTCTTCCAGGTCTCTTCTCTTCCTGAAACCAGCCTTAATCCTTTTTTTGTAGAACAAGGCCTGAATGTCAGTTTTTCCAAAGTCAAATATCGCGACATCGCCCCCCGCGTTGGTCTACACCCCTACTTAGCGGGTCGGGACATGAAATCTATCGCGCCCGTTTTTGTGACGATTTGTGACTCGACGTGACGATTATCAAAATTGTAGACGTCTCGGCAAAGCGGCACACGGTGAGAAAGACGGTTTTCAGCAACAGTGAATTCTGGCCTCCTTCCCTGTTCTAAGTCCTACTTATATAGCAGCTAGAATAGGTCAGGTGACCGTAGTTGTCCGTACCGTAACTTATAACTACTAACAAGTCGATCATCGCAGATGGTCGACGAAACATATAGAACTATAAATAAGTATCATAACACGTGAACGTCATGAATTCCTTACACACGCCCTCCAGGCATTGGAATAACATGCGCAATGACTCCAGACAATAAATAGAGCAAGGGCAAAATTAATAAAAGGATTTCGGACACGAAAATAAGTTAAACGATGATGACAAAATGGTGGACAAGAAAGTGAAACTAAGTGGAAGAAGAGGAGCTGGACTCAGCAATTACTCCTTCCATAAGTGGAAGATCAGTGGTCGATTTAGAACTCGAATCGCCGTTATGGTTATTCTTGTCTTTACGGAATTTTCGTGAATTCTGATGATTGCGCTTCGAATGGCGTATCCCGAAATGAAGGGTACCCATTTTGGCACAGGAAGCATGTTGAGATGCTGAAGTAACGAGTAAATCCGCCAATAGGCCATCGAAACCTCGCAATTTGTGGGTTTGTTGAAGGATAGAGGTAAGCGAAGGAGATTTCTTCGGGAAATGATCTTGCGGGCCACGGGATTTATGATTGAAGGGACGCTTCTTATTGTTGGAAGGACCAGCTTCAATATTGGAGGAGATCGGCGGAGTGACCGGATTATTGGAACGAATGCCGAAATCGGTAAGAGAGATATCGGGGAGGACCAACATGTAAGTATCGATGTCCTTGTCGTAAATCGTGAAGCGTCCGTTCCCGTCAGCGGAGTTGGCGTTATAGTATTTTGCAAAAACGGGATATCTGATGGAAGTCCGGGTGCGCATATTAATTACGGCATCCAGTGATCTGCTGCGTGTAGCTTCTTGGCAACGGAGACTATGGTCCACATAATCGGATATAATATTCTTGGAATAGATTTGGCCCCGCGGACTAGCCGAACTCTTGTCGTTTGGCTTGGACTTCACTATAAAATCACCATCGGGGGTCAAGTCGATGAGGGGGTGAACGGGTTTGATAGGATCAACGGCCGGAGAGGTCAATGATGCGAGTGGCGGATCGACGTCCATGATAGGATCGGTAAGAATGATTGATTGGTCGGTGGAGTCGAAAGTTGAAGAATGAGGGTGAAAACACGAACGGAGAGGAAGGGACAATTTGGTGAGGATACGTCGAAACTTGGGGACCTTTTTATGGTCAGGGCGACCATAAGTCTTGATGGAAACGGTCCCAAGGTAAGCCTGTGGATCATTTTTTGGAGGTTCACCATTCCCCTTAGGTAAATTAGATATATCATCGAAACCTAGGAGATCAAGATAAGTATTTAGAGCAGGTAAATCCGAGATTTGATCATAGGGTAGCCAGGTTACATCGCCTGATGCCCATTGGATTTCAAATGTAGAGTTCGTACCTGAATCAACATGTGATATTATCCTCTCAACTGCCCATTCTCCAGTGTGAGTCTCATCTTGACTCAACTGATCATCAGAGCGTCCAGGGAAACGTCGATCGTCGTTAGGAACGTGGATTCGGAGCAAAGAAGAGTGAAACACGTTGTGAAGTCCTCGAGCTTTCAGACGAGGTGGGAGGTCAATCAGGAAAGAATGATTGTTAAAATCACGAAGGATTTTGTAAGGCCCTAGGTATTTGGGTACCAATTTGCAGGCCAAACCTTTCGGGTAAGCGAAATTCTTCGTTGAAACGTATACTAAATCTCCGACGAGGAAAGGTTCCACTCGTCGTTTCCGATTAGCGTCTCGCGTTTGTTTAACCCTCGAGGTAAGAATAGAGTCATGTGCTGACATTAACGCTAACCTTCTAGTAATGGCAAAGTTCCTCACGGAAGGGTATTCATCATTATGAATGGGAAGGGTAAACAACATGGAACGGGGCAAACGACCGGTGTTAAGGAAAAACGGTGAGTATCCAGTACTATCAGATCGCGCTGAATTGATTGCGAATTCTATAGCTGGCAACTTGGATACCCAATCAGTTTGTTTATCATTTACACACTGCCGAAGCATCTGTGTCACTGTTCGATTGGCACGTTCTGTCGCACCATCCGTTTCAGGGTGATAAGCACTCGACATCCTCAATTTGGTGCCCAATAGTTTGTGGAGATGAGTCCAAAATTCCGAAGTAAATAGCGTATCTCAATCGCTTATGATTCTTCTAGGAATTCCGTGAAGTTTGTAAACTTCCTCGAACATCAATTCGGCCATGTCTCTCGCCTTATATGTAGTCCGACTAGGTACAAGGTGTACCATGGAGGTGAGTAAGCATATTATGACGGCAATAGAGTTGTAATCGCCGTCTCGATTTGAAGACCGTGGAAGAGGGCCTACGAAGTCAACCCCTATAGCTTCCCAAGGTTGTCCAGGGATAGGTAAAGGGTTCAACAACCCGTATGGTTTCTGGTTAGAGGACTTACTCTTTTTGCAGGTCGAGCAAGTATCGCAGAATGCCTTAATGTCCGCTACCATATTCGGCCACCAAACGTGGTCTCGGAGGTAGCTCAGAGTTTTGGAAGCACCAAGGTGAGCTAGAAGAGAATGTGCTTCGGATATTACAATCTCTCTAATACTTCTATTTCGTATAATAATTCCAGGGATGCAAAGGAGAGACTTTTGTCTCTCCTGGAGATAAAGTAAGTCTCCTTCGACTCTGAAATTGCGGTATTCACTAGGTTTGTCTATTACAATTTTAAGGAATGCGTCTTCAGACATCCGTCCTCTTAATTCTTTTAGCAAATCAAATCCGCTCATACTCGAGTTTATCACTTCCGAAATAGATGGCTCTAATAATAGACCAGTGTTTCGAGCGTCGATAATTGCATTCGTATTGTCAGGTGCGTATTCTCTCGCTGTCTTTGTCTTATCTTTGGGTAATCCGCCCTCCTTTCAACCTCTAGGGCCCTTGAGGATGAAATGATCACGAAGACGAGCAGCAAATTCCTTGCCCGATTCAGGTCTACCACTCTCGGCTGGAAGAACTTCAGTATTCCAGCGACGGTTGGTCTCGACGACGGCCTCGATACCCGCCAGGATAGGGAGGGCATCCACATTAACCTCGACATCATCGTCGATGACATCGAAATACGTATATTCACTACAAGCGCGGACTGTACCTGGCGCCTCATTCGAATATATCCGAGAAAGTGCGTCAGCGACAACATTTTCCGAACCAGGAACATAGACAACTTCAAAATTGAAAGAATCTTTTCCAACCAATGAGCTTGGCGCCCGGACAAGGATTTTTGGTTCAGAAAGTGAGTTAGTCCTTTATGATCTGTTACCCACTTAAAGCGAGTTCCTTGCAACATATCCTGGTGGCGGAGCATCATTTCGATGCCTGCCAACAATTCAATCTCGTGAGTAGTGTAGTTTTGTTGAGCAGGGTTCAACTTCGCTGAATAGAAGGCAGCAACTCTAGCCGTCTTCCAGTCATCTCCCTGTGCGACAATTCCGGATACCCCGGTGGAACAACCATCGGTAATCATCCAGATTGGGGATGCGCCCTCCGCATACGATAGAGGAGTTCGATTAAGGTCGCGAACCTCATGAACAAGACGTTTAACGTCTTCGAACGCTCTTTGTTCCGTGTAAGTCCAACGAAACGGAACTGTATCCCCAGTAATAGCACTCAAGATCCCCATAGGGATCCTCAATCCTGGTACGTTATCAGCGAGATATCCGACTGAGCCAAGGAATCCGCGTAGCAAGTCGCGATTGGTAGGTGTTTTCCAATTTAACACACTATCCACCTTATCCGAGTCCATATGGATACCATTCTCACTAATTACATGTCCTAGTATGTGAAGTTTGGCAGGTAAGAAATGTAATTTATCCTTACTAAGAAACAATCGTTCTCTTTTAAGAATATTGAACACAATCTTAACGTGTTCCAGATGTTCCTCCAATGTATTAGAATAGATAACAATGTCATCTAAGTAGACATCCAGAAAACGGCCAATATATGGGCCAAACAAGTGGACCATAAGTGTCTGCTGAGTTGCAGGCGCATTGCAATCCCCCTGCATCATTACCTTGCTAAGGATATTCCCTTCCGGGGTAGTGGCTGCATTGCGAGCCACGTGGTCCGGATCAACGTGAATCTGTTCGAAAGAAGCCTGCAGATCTAATATAGATCGATATGGATGGGCGGCAACTCGGCGTAACACTCCGTCGACATCTGGCAAAGGTGAGGACATCTTCTTCGTATTTTTATTACGCTCGCGCAGATCGAATACTGTTCGTATCTTGGCCGGCCCTTCTGTTTTGTTGGGCTTCGTAAGCACCAACATTGGGATCGTGTTCCCAGTGGAAGTAGTTACCCATCTCCCTGAACGAATATAGGCATCTCTTTTCTCTGCCCATTGAGGGCGTAAAGCTTCGGGACATCGAGAAGGTCTCCAGGGGTAAGCCTTATTCTCGTCTATCAATGGGATTTGGTGATTGATGGCTCGTAAAGGCGGGAGTTCGGTCTCGGCAACCGTTTTACACAGCGGAGCTGCAGCCTTTCGCAATTCCTCTCGAACTCGTTCCAATCGACCTTCCTCGATTCCCAGTGAATATACCAAAGGTTTGGTATCAGCACCCTCGGTGGACGGGATCGAGTTGTCACTTCCAATCACCACTCGGGCTTTGTTAAACCCCAAACAAACTTGGTGCTGCCACAACCACGGGGTCCCTAATATCATGTCATAGCTATTGATATTGATAATATCAAAGGTACGCAATTCATCTATTCCTTGATATTTTAACCGAGCTTCGGTGGAAGCATTCACTTTAGTTCTCGAGCCAGACACGGCCAATTGAACGGTAAGTGGGGATTCCAGTGTTTTCTTCTTTAACTTAAGCTGATCGGCCAGAGTAGACGATACGAAATCACCCAAAGATCCCGAATCGAGTAACGCACGACAAGGTTGCCCATTCAACTGAACTGTTACCACTATTGGCTTAGGCACACGACGACCCAAAGTTTTCTGTGACGCGGCATTACATTGAAGGGATGGGAATTTATTTCGGTCTACTTGAATGCCAAATAAAAGGTACGTGGCCTCACATTCGGCCGTCTTATCCCTTCTGAGTAATTTTCCTACCAAAGATTTAGTCCTTTCCCAGACTGAAGGATCCCTTCCGTAATCGGCAACTTCGTCGCGATCGGTATGTCTGGGTTTAACTAAGTATTGTCTTTGGTTAATTCTGTCATAGAATTTCTCTTGAATGATTCCTCTATACCAAGCACCGGCATCGAAAGTATCGTCCTCGGCTTGTTGACGAGGTAACTCTGTATAGAAATTACGTAGTCGGTCGTACACTTCGAAGTTGTTATCATTACTATGATAACAAGTGACAATAAATCGATCCAAAGGACTCGAAATGTCCCCGTCTGGTTCTAATCCATACGGGGCCCCATTAAGGAGCTGATAGGCTATAGCATCCTCTAAAGGGGTTCCAATACAATGGTCTTGATCCTCTCCATGATCCAACCATTCTACTGCTTTCACCACTGCATCAACATAATAATGTTCCAGTTCTCGAGCGCAAAACTCGGCATACCATCTACCTATTGAAAAATCGCTATATTTTAAACGATCTTCATGGATGAATGCGCAATATCCTAGTTTCCTATCAAAAATTTCGAATAGGTTGTATCGAGCTCTTGATACTTCGAAACGGATTGGAGAGTCATCTGTACCTATTGGTTTATTCAACCAAGTTTCGCCTTCCCCAGGATATGGGACGTTGATAAGCTTGCTGCGGAAGTAGCTTTAGAAATATAATAGATATATTCCTAAAGCTACTTC
>Ga0307517_10000793_pt1 | contig 54334 bp, 57 predicted proteins | sample 23_EM_MG_FD_194515 | JGI IMG/M metagenome (GOLD analysis project Ga0307517, IMG submission 194515) | Populus trichocarpa ectomycorrhiza microbial communities from riparian zone in the Pacific Northwest, United States - 23_EM | ecosystem: Host-associated > Plants > Roots > Unclassified | place... | reverse complement strand
AAAAAAAATACTATAATCCCCCCCCCCCCCCCCTTCCCTCCCTCCCTCCCTCAAACCCAAGCATAACCCCCAACCCCCACTCCAAACCCCAAATCAAAGAACGAAGAAGGAAAGGAAAGAAAGAAAAAACACCCCTCTCTAACCATCACCCCCCGGGCACCTCCCAACCATTAACTCCCCACCACCACCTCCTAACCCTCACTATATCCCCCCCTCCCCCTCCATCAGCCTTCCCACCCCAAACAAGGAACAAACAAACAAAAGATAAGAGAAAGAACACTAACCGCCAATCCCCCTGCCCCCCCACTGAACCCTCGAATTCCACTCCCTCCACCCAATCAGCAACAAATTATACCCGAGCCCCTGCAGCAGCGGCAGGAGCACCTGGTCCTTCAGCGTGATCAGCAATATCTGCCACCACACGCCGTGCGCCGCGGCGATGCTGTTCAGGTAGCTCTCCTCGAAGCGGAGGTCCGGGATGGGGGGTAGGGGACGTCTTTGTCGGGCATGGTGCGGGTGAATGAGCGTCGCGCTGTATTCCGAGGCCGTGGGGGAGTCTAGGGAGCGGAGGGAGGAGAAGGAGGCGGTGAGCGGGGTGGCGGTGGTGGTGGACATTTTTGGGGGTTTTTTGGTTTGGTTGGTGGTGATGTTTTGTTGTGGTTGTGGTTGTGGTTGTGGTGGTGGTGGCGGTGGTGGTGGTTTGATTGACGGATTTGGTATGATAGTGGGATTGTGGGGTTTAATTACTGTGTGGTTGATTTGCCAAGTTGTCGTTGGTTGGCTGCGCTAGCATCGTGCCTTAGTAATGACAACCCAAGCCTTGTGGTCACTCGCTAGCCTGAAAGCACTGACTGGTGAGCCCCTGCTCAAGCACTGAAAATCAAAAAGATAAGAAGCGAGGGCACGGATCAATTGAGCCAGCAAGCAAGGGGTACATACGCAAGTAATTCATAATAAGGTAGTTTCAATATATCGTCACAATCATAACATAGTAATATACAGGTCGTTGCAGTAAAAAGTCATCCAATCCCATGCCACCCAATACCAATACCCAACCCCCCCACCAACCAGCCAACCCCCCTAGATATCATAAACCCGCCCCCCCTTCTCTCCCAACGACTAATAGTACAGTTGAAATAAATAGAAAGAAATAATAAAACAAAGGAGACGCGTTAGGTTTAAGTAGAAAAAAAATTCATACAAGGGTATCATATAAACAACTGAAGCGTGCAAGCACGCCCCACGTGACTAAAAAAAAAGATCCCAAAAAAAGACTGTTACTCCCCGGAACCTTTTGTAAGTAATAAATAGGACGTCTACTGATAAATATCAATACCGAAGAAGAATATGTCATTAAAAAAAACACATAACGGAGTGGATCTGGGAGCAGAATGGCCTCAGACCCGCCTTGATGGGCGGGGCTTTATCCTCCGTTTATCCCGGAGTACCAATCCTCTATTTGAGATGAGGGAGTCCCATCGCTTGCCCAAGGCCTTCCCGTTCCGTCGACCGAGACTTCGCGCGCAGTCTTCCCAATCATCCTTGGACAATTTCAATTTCCGCAGTACCAATTCGACCAATTGTCTGTCTTCCTCGGAAGTCCACACTGTGTCCTCCTCCGAAGCCTCCGCACTCGCGTCCGTGAATCGCAGGTTCCGGTTCGGGGGCGAGGGCGCGGTCGTCAGCCGAGCGCGTTTGTTCTTTGGCGTGGAGAAGGGGTCCCGTAATTCCTGGTCTGAATTCTCACTCTCAACATCGTCCTCCTTCCCGCAGAAGGCCACCGCTCTACACCTTTTGTTCCTGTTCACGGGCGTTCGTATTCCTCCCCGAGCAGTCCTCCGCAGGGGCGTGCTCGGCTGGGGCACTTCTCGCAGCTTCATCGGCGACGTTGGTGGAGGGGGGGTGCTCGACCGGTCGACGGAGAGAATCTGATGTAATCGCTTGCATGTTTGTATCAACCCAGACGTCGCATTCGCCATTAGGTTTGGCTCCTCGAGTGGTGGTGATCGGTAAGATGCAAACATCTGCTGCGACTGACGGGAGGACCTTCTCAAAGGACTGGATGGCGCGCGACCATCGCACGGTAATGCGCTCGGCAGAAGCATATTGGTTTGTTGATTTGCTTAAATTCGATTGTGTTTTATCCTGTTGTGTTTCGGTATTCACTCTTCCTCGCTGGCACGTTTACGGTCCCTTGGTTCGTTCGTTCGTGGTAATGGGTGTGATGTGGTTTAGTTTTGGGGGGATCCGGGTTTTTGGCGGCGGAAAAGTGATGGTCCGGTGTGCTGGCGGTAAGGCACAGTTAATCAGTAGGTTTTCGCGCGGAATGCGGAACAGCAGCGACGCGAATTAATAACGCGCTCAGACGGATAGACGCAGAGAGGTGAAAAGGCGAAGGGGGGGAAAACGCCTTTGGTGATTTTCTCGGTGTGAAATTCTCCTCTTTTTCCTTCGCGTGATGAAGTGTTGTTTTTTCTTAATTGACCGAGTTATGAGGTGGACAGGGAAAAAAGGCAAGTGAAAAAACGGTTGAGTTGTCCGTCCACGTCGGCAGCAGGGGAAGAAGGAAAGAAAAAAAAAGTTTTCCCCCGGATGCACAAGACAGGCGATGAGCAAGCACTGTTACTGTGTAATGTGGTAAGCACACCTTCCCCCTCAGAGACACACACACACACACACACACGAAAAAAGAATGGATTAGAACTTGCAGAACAAACGACAAGATGAGAACGGTGGAGGAAGGGAGTAGAACGAAAAGGGAGGGATGAGCGGATTCAGGACCGATAATGAAGCTGATTGAACACTGTTGATTCAACCTGGGGGGCTGGTCTGAGCACAAGAGAAGGCAGGGGAAGAAGACATGACTTAACCCGAATAGGTCCAGCACTCACGAGAATACTCGAGCAGAGGGAAATAATAATTTCTCGAGTCTGGTCTATTCCCGAAAAGGAGTAAGTTAATAATGGTTCGGAGGCTTCTCCATGACTTCGTCTGACCAACCAAGAAAACTCTCAGCGACCCTTCTCCTCTTTGAGCCGTGTCTTGGTCCCACTTTGGCACGCTGAGACACCCACCATGGCTCGGGAGGGAAAAGGCTCGTAAGGTAGCTCAAATGGGGGGGACGACAAAGGATATTCTCCAGAAAGGGAAATTGCTCGGCCCCCCCCCCTATCACTCGTCCCTGAATGGATAACTTTTTAATGGTGCCTGGCCTTCCCGTTCCTCAGTGCAGGTACGCTATACTCGAGTAACGCACAATAACACTTTATCGTACAACACTCGTCCCGCACTGCAAGGTGACTCGCAGGAACAAAATCAAAGGATGGACGAGTACGGTAATTCACGACTCACAACTTTCACCTCCTGTACTCGGTCGATAATCCTCGATAAAGCCATCAAACCCACAAAACTAACCACCAGCGCCGGTACTTACGCTCGCGGAATGATGACGGGAATAAAACGAGGGCAGACCCCATGTTCCGGAATTTTGCGGCTATAGTAACCACAAAATAGGCACACGGAGGCACAGCCACCCTTTTTTATTGGATCCCATTAAACTGAGCCACTTGTGTGTTGCACGTGTACGTGTATCGTACTCGCACCGTTACCGGCATTGTAAATCTCCCAAAGGATGCGAGAGGGAACCCAGGGCTCTCCGTACCAAAAGCTTCGCTCTGAAGAATCAAATATACTGTGAATTCTCATTCTCGAGTTCGGTATCTCGCCAAGCGCTAATTAAACAGGACCTGCAGAAAAAGGGGGGGGGCTCACAACCTTTACCAAATCTACAATGCCAAACAAAGCCTTGAACCAAACGAACGAAACCGTGCCATCCGAGTGTGCCAGATACCAATTGACCCCTGAATAGCTATTGTGAGAGGGGGGGGGGGAATAGGGAGCCATTCAACCTATTCCGTTGTTCACCGTAATTAAACGGTTCATTACCGTTGTTCCTACCACTGAACTAGTACTCGAGTACAGAACCCGAGTGCTTCTCGTCATTCTCGTATCCTTTGCTTGTATGATACGAGTACACTACGGTACTTTGTTTTCGTTTGAATGCCCTGACGTGTGCTATGACCGAAGAACCTGTCAAACTCCCCCACAGCCTTCCCTGACCCCTCCTGCAAGATTGAATGCCTCGCACCCGGTCCACCGGATACGTATCGTGTCATGCCCAGACAGTGAATGAATGGTGCCCCAAGCACTGACACTCAGGCCTCGAGAGCCACTAATCTTCGATAAGGGTTCCATGCTGGGGGGGGCATCAATACAAATCCCTTCCCTTGCCTTGCTTTGCCGATATCAGATACCGGCAGACCAGCACTTTCATCGTGCATACCGGCACCGGTACAGAATTCCAGAATTTCAGAATTCCCCTGCCCCCTGCACCCTGCCGTGTCATAGCGGTGATCCCCCTTGAAGAAATTACAAGCACACACTCAATCACAAACAATCACCCAGATTCCACCCTCCTGCAAAATACTATATTAGATGGGGAAGAGTATCACATATTATCAAGTCACGAAAAAGTCCACCCAAGCGAACCCCATTCAGTCCCGCACAGCCCTCGTTAGCCCTCTCGTCCTTTCCGTCCCAGCTACAAGTGGGAGTACGAGTAATTTCGCGCAGGTCAAAGCGCATGTGTGCTTTGTAACAGTGTGCCGTTCCTGGACGACCGGCTTCGGCGTGTACTCCTTGAAAACAACACGAGGTGGTGGAAGAATGGAAGAAAGGAATAGAATGCAATCCACCGCCGACACCTCTAGGGTAGGAAGAAATTTCTATAATGATAGCCTCCTATTGCTCAAGCTGGTGTTGGTGGGTTGCCTGGTAGAATTCCGAGCGGTAGTCCAATTTCGAGTGAGCACCCATGACAGCTCTCGCTTAAAAAAACAAAAAAACCGACGGAACTCTCAAAACGCATTCTAAGCCTGCACTAATTAATGCCTGTGATCCGTATGATATTGTGAGTCGCAGTACCAGTATCGCACGCGGTCAGGTTTTGGAGTCCAAGGATGGAGGGACGTGTAAGTTAAGTGACGCTTGCGGTAGGGTACTATGTAAGCAATCTGTCATCCGGTGGGGCGCCAAAAAAACGGCGGTTCCTGCCAAGACAACTTTAATGTTCGGGTATGTTTCAGGTGGTGCTGCAATTGTGGTACGGTAATCTTATCATAGTCCCGCGAGGGAGGGGGAATTGACTGCGGGGGGCCGGTGGAGGTATTGTTAATTAGATGCGGCGGAAGCGGGGGTGGGTGGTATGGTGATGGTGTGGTGAGTGCTGTAAAGTGTGGTGGTGGTGGTGGTGGTGGTGGTTTGATGGTAGCACGGGGAGGGAAATGCTTATTTGGTAGCTTTTCTTGGGGTGGTGTGGTACTCGAGTGCTGAGAACTTCAAGTGTGTTTTTTTTACCATTATACTGAAACAGTTGAGACTCCAATCTTATATTGCGATGTCTTCTGTGGTGTCTGGCCGGTACTGTATCAGGGTATTTGCCCTCAGGAAACTTCTCTAAGGGCATATCATAATATTATCGTGTAAACAATCCAAACTACAGGAAGCCTAACCCCAAACCTACCAGCCAGTGCTCGTAGCCTGTTGTGAGTATGGCATAAAACCGACCCTAATGACTGGCACCCGCTCCTGTCTCCCATTGAACTCAACACCGCCCCCGTTGATCTCACTTCGCCCTCCTCCCAGCTGCGTTCAACTCCATTCAGCTCTATAACAACTCCCACGAACTCCTCCCTCCGTCCACGTCTTCTCAATAACGCTTTTCCCAAACACCTACCAAACACCTACCAAACACCTATCAAACAACAACTCAAACTCAAACTCAATAGACCACCTAAAAATGTCTCACTCTACTACCACTACCACTACCCGCACTTCTATCACCACCCCGGACACCGCTTCCATCTGCTCCCTTGCCTCAACCCTCTCTGTAAACTGGGAAGATGAGAGCAAGGGAATCATTGACCCCCCCACCGCCGCAACTCCCGCACCTCCTTTCGTCGAAGGAGGAGGGGAAGCTGGTATGAAAACTGGCTCTCTCATCATTCGCAATGTGGTTCCCTCCTTCCTCACACCACAATGTTAGGATCATCAAGCTAATAAGGTAATAATAATCAGCTCTTCATAATCGGCTTCTTGATCCCACTAGCCTGGATAGTCGCTGTTGTCAAAGTCTTCATCCTAGATCGGGGCCACTCCTCCTCCCCTCCCACCCGCACCACCCCCACCTCCGCTCCTGGACAAACCGACATCGAAGCAAACACCCTTCAGAAAGGAGGGAAGTATTGCGAAGGACTGTATTGGGGGTATCTCTGTCTGGTGGCCGCAGCAGTTTATACTGCTGGTGGGCTGACGATTGTCTGGATCTTTCGTGTGGAGAAGCAGCGCTGGGGGGCTTGAATCTGATGTTTGAGAAAACAAGAGATACATTTCTAGAGTCGCTTTGTTTCGTGGATGGCTGGATGTTTGCTTAGTTGATCGTTTTTTTTCTTTCTTTTTCGAAAGGTTGTTGGAGTCTATTTTGGGGGGCTAGCTCACTTTTTCTCATCGGTGGATGCGCTCGTATCCCGGATTGCTGTTTCCAAATGTCTGTCTCTCATATCTTTGCTGTATTCTATGACCTGCGATTAGGTCGCCCTGCTTTGTCTTTAACATACAAGTAGCAACCCCTGGAAAATGGTAGCTGTTGTGATTCCGAGTTATGGGTGATTGTCCCGGTTCGATTCCTTGGATACAGCATACTTTAGCCGGGAAAGCACTGGCACTTGTCCTCTTTGGGACATAGCCCACTTTTAATACTACACGGGACGAATCGGGGAGGAAGTGCTTGTTAACCGAGTAGTAGATGAAATAATTCACTGAAGAGTTACTTTCCCTTATCCGCTCTAAACCCAACCACCACCAAAGCCGCCCGGCCAACCACTAATCCCACAAGAACCGGGGAGGGAACTAATACTATAACAACCCCCAAGCTCCAAGATTCCTTCCAAACCCGTTCTCTACATCCAGCGTGATATTCTGCCCCCCCCCCCCCAACAATCCTTACCGCCCGACGCACCCCCGAAAACAGGCACATATTATGCCATCACCGCCTGAGGTTACCCGGTACAGTCCCACCACACCATACTATCCATCCGTCCATTACCAACGAACCGCCACCAAGCCATAGCTAGAGTTAGCTACCCCTCCCCCCAAGCAGATTTATGAGAGCTATCGGAATCCAGGCTCCGCTCGACATGCAAGCTTTTATATTATGGTTGCACAAATTTTTGCATAATATTATTGAAGTTTTTGTGATAATATTATTATTATAGGAGTGTGTTGGCCGCGAGTATGATATCAAAACTGGAATGATATTTTTGTTGTGTATGATATTTGTTGAGGCAGGGCTGGATTCGGAATCGTAACGGCGCCAAAAGAGAGAGAGAGAGAGAGAGAGAGAGAGAGCTTTTTTTCTTTTTCCCCTTCATAGTTTGTGGAGTATGATACCCATATTTGCGGAACATATTTATTGTAAATATATATTTTTTCTTTTTCGCCTCAGAAACCTTTCTACTTATTATAAATTATTATGCCGGTTTCAACTTTTTTATCCCAATGTCATATATATATATATATATATATATTCAATGTCGGTACAATACAGTCCTCCGGGGCCTGGCTGAAAATTTAACAAAAATAAACATGAAGGGAGGGGTGGGAACGCTTGTGTAATGGAGGGAAGATATAAAGAAAGAAAAGTGGTGAGGAAAATTAAGCTAGACATCATAAACCGTCACTCGCAGTGCTTATCTCTTCGTATAAATAACTAACTAGGAGGGAGGGAGGGGGTTGTCCCCATAGCATGCGCATTCCGTCTGTCTATGTATAACAAGGTCTCTCCTGTTCTGGAAGCGCTGTGCCGGCGCCAGTGGGTATCTGATATGGACTGGGTGGGGGGAGGGGGGGTTGTGCAGGTGCTTCCTTCCTAGAATACATCACGTTCAATAGTTGATTGCGTATCTAACGACATGCTATAACCGCTATGATATCGTTATAGCATGGTGTAGTGCACCAAGTCAACCCCACCTCACCCTTATCGTGCATTACAGCACAGCTTGTTTGGTTGGTATGTGGTATGTACGCTCGCGGAAATGGGTATGGCCGCCGGTGATAAGGTGGTATTTGGTCTGGTCTGGTCTGGTCTGGAAGACATGGTAGTAGGAAATTTCGGGCGATAGTTGCAATATCACTCGTGAGTAGTGTATACCTACCATAAAAACCAGTGCCTCTCGTGGTGAGATTTTCAGCGTGGGTGGGCTTGATTCTTCCAAGGACAGTGTGTTGTGGCTGCTGTTTGGGGGTATGATAGCTGGAGGCCAGGAATAGACTCTCCGCTTTGGCAGGCACAGTGCCGGCACACTACTGGTGGTATGGTTCGGTAGATCTTTGATATAGTATGATATCGGCGCTGGTATTGCGTACACACACACACAGGTATAAATACAGTGCATGGTATCTTAGAGTTCAAGCTCCGCGTACCAAGCCTTGTGCCCCGCCACAGAATCGCTCCTAGTAATATCATGTTCACTTTCGCACCAGCAGTGTTTCGATGTTATAATCTCTCCCCTCAAACTCCATTCATCTATGTACGGTACCAACCCGTGCCATACCTGGTCACCACCAACATCTAAGCATGCAAAGTCAAGACTAGCTAACAGTCCTTGTTCATTCTGGCACCTCCCCTTGTCTCTTCTCCATACCCTTTCCTTAAAGTGAAAATATCGCGACCTTGAGTGAGGGAAAAGGAGGTAGGCACTATGGGGACAAAGAGGCATGCATGAGCAAGTGAGTGAGAAAAGGCCATGGATGCAAGCTGGGCAAGATTTTAAACTGGAAAAAACAAAATGCCAAAAATAGGTAGGATTTCGAGGGGAAAAAATTAGCTAGAAATAGGCATCTGATGAAGAGAGGGAAAAAACAATCGAGCTCCAAAATAACTAACCCGTCGCCTACGCTAACCCCTACCAATCTAGGAGAATGACAAGAAATATCCCACGCAGGTAGGTACATAGGTGCAAGCAATCATGCAAAATTCACGCTAAAGTATGTACTTGAAATCATAAATCTGCCAAAACGTCAGATGGAAAAAGAAAGTGGAGGCTATTTCTCACACGCCCCGAGTGGGGCATTTTCCTAGATGTGCTTGTTCGCACTCGCTTGCATCCTCCTCATGGCCTCCTTGTGAAGGTCTAGCATATCTTTCTGCCGCATCCTCTCGTCGAACATCTCATCCCTGAAATTTTCTTTCAGATTCTTATGGCGTTCGTTCTGGATTGATTGAATCCTTTCATTCAACATTTCACCCCTTCTCTCTTGGATGGCGTGGGTTGTGTGACCAGATGTCTGGAGCTCTGCCTTTACTGTCTCACGCCAATTCTTGAGCATGGCTTCACGTTTATCCACTTGGGGCGAGAGGCTGCGGCGTTGCTGCTGTTGAGGAGGTATCGGCACAGCGCCGGCCTGAGGCACGTGTTGAAGGAGCTCGTTACGGCGATCAGCCAAAGGCATATCGTCGTCGAGCATGCTAAGTCGATACTGATATGCAGACTTATTATCACTTGTGGGGAGTTGAGAAAATGGGCCTGTAGATTGGCGTTGAAAGCCGGAAGGCGCATTTGGGGCAGCAACCGCTACAGGTTGTTGATGCTTGGGTTCTGGGGGTGACTGTGGGGTTGGGGAGGGAGACGTTGTCCCGTACTCGGCCAGAGCATTGAAGCTCTGTCTACTTCGAACCATGCTCTCACGTTTCCCAATTAAGGTATTTTGCGTAAACGGCACCGGCGTTGCCCTGCCGGTAGACGGCATAGAGCGCTCAACAGGCGAAACACTCTCTGGTAAAGGATTCGGTGCAGAGCTTATGCGAATGGAGGAACGTGATTTTCCTAGCTGCACAGGTGGGCGGTTAACTGGAGCCGGCGCTGGGCTCGGATTCTCGTAGTTGGATACTCTAGAGACCGCCCTTAAGGGTGCAGGCGGTTTAATAGCTGCAGTCTCCTGGAGTTCCTCAATGTGGACTGGCGCAGGAGTCTCCTCGGGAGCATCGGTGGCCTCGATGGCTTCTTCCAACATGTCCAGTTCTGGTAGCTCAGCATCTGCGAGATGCTTTGCCCATTCATTCGTTCGGTAATTCTTGACGACTTTTGAGCACTTTGCCCGGAGCTGTGTTTCTGGGACTGATGGTGAGGGTGAACTCGATTCGGACTTGGGAGTTGATGCTGGTGCTAGATCTCCTCGTATCTGGGCGAGATTCGCTGGGGCCGTAGAAGCCACCGACGGCGGCGAGGTGCCCGGAGGCGTGGAGTTGGATGTTGGTGCAGCAAGAGTTGTCTCATCGGGGGAATCAGTTCTCTTCGAGTGATCTTCGGTGACGTTGTCATTCTCAGCATTGTCCCGTAATGGGGCATCACTCTTTCCAGGCTCTGGCGCTTCCGCTCCCTCGGATTTATTCTCAGTCATTACCTGTGTTTCTTCCCCAGCGAGGATCGAACCCAAATCTCTATTGTGGGACTCGTCAGGTACTTCCTCCACTTCAATTTTGGCCGGTGGTGCATGTGGGGGGGAATCCTCGTGCGAAGCCTCATCGATGGGTGAGAAATCCCTTTCCGTAGGGTCAACCGCTTCATCCTCATTGTCATCAAGGGTTGCCGCTACACTAGAAGCCCTGTCTTCCTCATCAACCATCTTGACCACTGATCTAATAGTATCCTCATCTATCTCTTGGCTGATAATCCGATCAGATCCAGCAAATGTGGCGAGAGAAGATATTTCGTCATCGTCATCTTCGGTCTCAACCGGGATTGGGACCGGGAGAGGGATCACCACAGGTGGCGGTGGGACATTAGACCTTTGCACAGCTGCCTCCTGCGACGCCACAGATTGGGAGGAGAGCCGTTTGGGGGTAAGCTGATTTGAATCATCTGGAGTGGTAGATTGTGATGATTGGTGTCTTGAAACAGCCCCAGATGTAGGGGCCCCTTCGTGTTTCGGAGCATCCGGGCCTTCAACCGGCTCAATTTTGTCGGCATCCTCGGATACTTGGTCCTGATTTGGAGGTCCTTGGCTTTCCGTTGTGCCCCCTCCAGATGCGTTTATCGGCTGAGACCCAATACCTTTCATTTGGGCCATCTGAATATGCCCCTCACGCTCCCTTCTCATCTCTTCGGTCTCCACAAATTCCTCAACCTGGTCAATGCTATTCTTTCCATAGCCCACATCATCCCCAAGCCCCGAGTCCGCTCGGCTTATCCTTCCAGTAGCCGGTCTCTCTTCAATAATGACCCCATCTACCTTTTTGTGCCCAAAGGTTGCTTCCCATTGCTCCCGTTCCAACTTGTGCTCCTCTTCAACCCTCAATCCAGCATCCGCATCCATAGCTTCGATATCTGCATCTTGTCTTCGTCTCTCGGCGTCCTTAGCATCCCGCCGCCCCTTAAGAATGTTCCAAAGCTTGACCTGTGACATAACGCCAAAACCTGTGATGAGGACGATGACAGCGATTTCAACCCTAATACCACGGGTATGTGGATAATTATTGGTCGCCAAAGGGAAAATATTATCATTAAGGGCTGTCATCGGTTAGCATCTCTCCACCGCCGGATCAACCCTGGGGGGGTAAAAGGAGGCTTGATCATTACCCCAAATATAAAGCCAGAATTCTTTGAGGCCAGCCCTGGAGAAGCAATCGATCCCGAGAACTATTGTGGTTGCCCCAGAAAAAGAAAGAGAAAATATTAAAGAATATGGCCTAGTAAGCCGGTAAAATGCTAAAGCAAAAAGTGCGAAACAAAAGGCAGCAATTAGTATAAGTTTGCCGTAGACAGATGTTACCAGCCCCCCAGGTTTCAATACAAGAACTGTTGATTGGGTTGAGTCAGCAAAACACCGCCAACCAGCTTACGGGAAATAGGGCACTGACACCACATAGAAACACAAAAGCCGCCCAACAAACAACCCAGGGCTTCCGTAACTTCAGGAAATACAACGGCCAAACCACCTGTCAGAAGGCCAGTAATCGTTGCAGCAGTAACATAGGCTCCCTGAATTGCGAATTTAACGGGTGGGTTCATGACGTAGACAACTAGGACAGTAACACCCAAACTAGCTAGTAGGGCTGTAGATAGGAAAATATGCAGACTATCCCAAATATTGTTAGTAGATGTCATACCCGTTTAGACGAATATCTCCTACAATTTGATTTTGATCCCAATCAAGCAGTATGGTATACCAGCAAGTAAAAGCAACACTCCCGCAACTGCAATCCCAGGTGTTATTATAGGATTTATTGGCAAGCCTCCCCGGTAGATCTCGTCCGCGGGGTTTGCTATCAAGAGGTTAGTTACGATGATACCAACAACCACGAACCCGTATCAACGATAATAGATCGCAAGGGAAAAAACCCACTCGTATTGCTTGAGGTCAAGCCGTCTCCGCCCTCGGCCATGGTAGGCGCGGGGGAGTTCTTGGTCGTCTCATCAGCCTTCTTTCCCCCAGATGTTGAGCTAGGACGGCCCGAGCTCTGGGAATTTTCTGTAGATGATGGAGCATTTGAAACCGTGTTTGTGGCCGCGCGAGAGGCAGACGTCTGGCTTGGAGCTTGGGAATCTGTTGAGGGCGAAGGTTTATTGTTTGAAGTCGTCACTGCAACATTTCCATCCTGACGGCGATATATGTTTTCCCCTCTGGATAGAGAAATTTCACCAAAAAGTGAAAGCACAAGCAGTGCACGGAAAACGGAAGGGCGGCCAATATACATGGCCGGATACTGATCACCCTTGGACGAGTCGGCCAGATTTTTCCTTCCTCGATATCAGAGAGTGACTGAAGATGGGAAGGCAGTCGATATTAAGAGCAGCGGGGGGATTGAAACATGAGCTGCAGTGGTAAAAGAAAGTTTGTGTCTAAAGGCGGAGAAAGTGGGAGACAGTGAGAGCCGCTGAGGGCCAAGTTGGACGGGATAACAAAAAAAGAATGAACGGCCACGAATCAGCGAGTGACAGAATGAGCGAGCAGGCGTGGTCCGGCGTGAAGAGGGAGTGGGCGAGCGAGAAGACCACCAATCGCAGTTGGCGGTGCTACGTCTGCAGTTTCCAGCTCAATGCAAAGAAAGAGTAGGGAAAGAAGGGAAGGAAAAAGGATGGGGGAGAAAAAGGAAGTGTTGGTTGAGTAGGCGGGCCCAGTACATACAGTATCAAAGGAGGAGGGGCGGGGATCGAGAGAACACGGGAAGCAGTTAGCGGCTTGTACTAATTAGTGAACAAGCGAAATCAATAAATGGCGACTGAGTGAAATAGTTATTTATTTTTCGGCAAAACCAGAGGAAAACCAATTGGGACAAACACGGAGCTCTTCTGAATGGAGAAATACGCTGATTTGTCTATATAGTGGATTGGTCCTCCCTGGAGGACCCCACCATACCCTATCCGTTTGTAGTGAGAGGAGGGCGGTACCGTGGCAGCACAGTACCTTGAAGGCTACGGAATCTCGCCAAATAATAGCTTCGCACTCCAAAATTCCGTTTGAGCTGGAAAGGACAAAGCAACTCTGATCCACCTGCGATAGGTCAAATAAACACCTCCTTCCCCCCAGGCACCACGATCAGACCCTGCTCGTGTTGGCTCTTGCCTTCCTACTCTCATTGTTCATTCTCATAAAAGAGGTGGCCCTATGACACCAATATTCATTCTGAGCCAACAGTTGTCGCACATTCGTCGCGCGCTGCGACGATACCTCACACGCCACATCGATAAACTGGGCTCCGGTAGGTATCAGCAAGCCAGGGGGCAATCAAAAGGCCCCCCTTGTATCGTGAGACAAGCAGCTTCTTTGAAGGGAAATTGCAATGATCTTCCAAGGTCGCTTCCTCAAGCCAAACAGCAGCAGTGGAGCAGCAGTGGTCATGAGATGTTGCACAAAACTCACTGGTACTTGTCCCGGTACTCTACAAGCACTTGTACGGTTACAGCAGGCCAAAATCCGTAATTTTTATACCAATCCGGTCTGCAAGGTACAAGTGCCAATCAGCGTGTCGGTGGCGCGATCTGATCGTTGGGACACGCTTCTCCCACTTCCCCTATCATGCCCACACCAACCAGACTCCTTCCTCGTTTACCGGTACGGGCTGGCCTGCATTAATGTGAGTTGCGACCTTTCGCACAGACATACAGCACGGCATCACTCCCCCGCCATACAAGTGCGCTCGAGCACGGCCATCATGCTAAGCACCACAAGACTTACTTACCCCACAGGGTACAATATGGCCAAATACCGGTATTGTAGAGTCAGATTTAGCCCTGTGGAAGAACAACTGTGGAAGGAGGTACATAGAAAGTCTTTCCTTTTTCCTCATTCAACATAATGTACTAAATTTTTCATTTAGGTTGGAGGTTAATCCTTTCACAGCAGGGTCTAACCAAGGGCCATTCTTCTGTCCACGATTGATGATTTTGATAGCGGTGTTATTGTCTACTTGTTTGGAATGGGGGTATTTTAAGTCCCTCTTACGGTAGGAGTCTTTTAGGCTATACCGGGACTTAGGGTACCCGCCAGCATCATCCTACAGTTACGAATAAATCCAAGGACTATCAAAATCGAGAAAAGAACTCATCCCGGTGGCCTTTTCTCAAAAGTCTCAACGAGCCGATCTTATGCGTGTCTGAGCTGTCGCCGTTTATGGGGCCGGGGAGGCTATCCAAATCAAAGCCACTCGAAGGGCGAAAAATGAGCATTCAACTGGATCAAAGAGGAAAAAAAAGAATGAAAATGACTCCACCTTACTGTAACTCTATTGCACTGGTACAATAGCAATGTACCGTACGGTCCACTGTGCCTGTACTCGGGCACAGCACTGCTTTGTCCTGTCTCAAAGCAGCATCCGACGGGGGTGTCATCTTACAAGTGCATTTCCTTCCCCTCTTTCTTCCCTCTGACGCAAAGTCATAAAGTACCGGTATCTCAACAACACCATCACATCATCTCGTTCGTGTTCACATCCACAATTATAAAGAAACACGGTACTTTTTTGTTTCCCGTCTTTTCTCCTTTCTTCGAAACCTTCACAGCCCGGGCAGACTGATAATCCGTGTTCATTGCCCAGAATACTCGCACAGGACAAGGGGGGTCATACCCCAGAAGATAAATTTTCCGCATTAGCGAGAGCCCCTCCTGCATTACCCCTGATTGGCCCGGAAAAGGCACGAGCGACCGACCAACTAGTCCCCAAGTACCGGCACTTTGTACCGCTTCGGGATCTAATGAAAAATTTGCGAAAACCCGGGACGAACGGGTTTAGTAAAGTTTTCCTTATACACCGTGATACAGGCGCTCCCAACCAGCAGGTCGGAAAGTATTATACTCCCAGCACAGTAGTACGAGTCCAATATCCCAAAACAGGGGCTTTGCGAATCTGAATGGACGGCTCGGGTAGGCAGGGGTATTTTTTTGCCAAATGTTTCGTGAATTCCCCGTTCTCGGGTATCGTACCTCGCGACAAGTCCGGATGTTTTTCTTGGGGCGCATTCCTCGCGATACCCCACCAGTTCTCCCGCGCGGAGGAAAAAAAAGAAAAAATAAGGCACAACCCGAGTGATATCGCGTGAGCCCCCTAACCGCGCCCCCAAACCACCAAAGAAAGCAGGCAAACAAGCAGACGGATGGAACCCACCTCTCCCCTTTCACTGCATGCAATTCATTCACCCAACGAAATCCCGCCCCCACCACCATACCGACCAACCTTGAGGAATTTTCGAAACCCAATTCTCACTTGTCGCTAAGAATAGTTTCTGAAAAAAGTAAAAAAATAACAACAGCAACATCAAACGACGGGGTCAAGAGAGGAGAATCTGGGGCAAATTTTTTTTTAATTGGTCCTTTTTCCAGAAGAGCCATTCTTTCCCTATCGCTTTCCTCCACTCTTTTACTTGCCTCCTTCCTTCCTTGCTTCCCGCCCGCAAGGCTTTCTCACGCAGGCACAATATGGAACTCAATGCTTGGTCTAGTATGCGGTACCAGTGCAACGGGGGTGCCTGGTGCGATAGTAATCAAAAAATAAATGAAAAAGTTAATTAGACTACCATCCCCAGTTCCGCTAACTGTATGATGCGATACCTATTTTGTACGAGCACAGTCCAGCTGAACCATTTCCCCATCCATCCAATCCCATGATTAAGTGGGGGTTTTACGGTTCGCCGGCGCACTCTGCTCGGGTGCTGCTGTATTGGCTCCAAGTTTTAGTTTTTTCTTCCGCGCGCTGGACAGTTTTCGTTTTCTCTGTACTGCGAGCTCGAGCTGAAGGTTGTTTGTTCGTTCATTCGTTATATTGACAATTTGTATGATACCGTGAGACAAGTCCTACCGGACCGGTTAGCCAAGCTATTTCATATCGTACGTAAGCCCTCTTCGGAAACCGGGATTTTCCTAATACGTACCGGCTGCTCAGTTGCCTGTAGTATCATACGCTGATGCTTTTTTTTATTTTTATATATTGTTTTTATTTTTTGCTTTGCTTTGCTTCTTCGAAAACAGGGCTGACTGCCTGGGCACTTGTTGGGGAAAGTCGTTAGTTGTCAATCCTCCATGTGGAGGAAGAAGAAGAAGGAGGAAGGCAGGGAGGACAAAGGAATACTACCCGCAGCGGTGGCTTTCCCAGCGAATCATATCTTGCGGAGAGAGAGAGAGAGAGAAAGAGAGAAAGTTGGGTTCTTACTGTGCTCGGCTGTGAGGGTACCGTACGTGTATTTCGCATCTGGTTACACATGGTTTCTCGCTTTGATGAACCCCGGCGAGAAGATCACAACATATCACATTTGGCCTACAGGCACAGACTTGGGAGCCAAATCTACAAGGTGAGCATTTCATGGTTATTATATTTTGTAATAATGCTGGCGGGGGGCTGGGTGCAGATTGGTCAGCTCCTTAATCTTTATTGATAAACTTATACAAGTAAAAGGATGAGTATATTTATCCACTTCTAGCATATAAAACAATACTGACATAAAAAATTATATGTCCCTGTATCATGATGTCATACGATTGAAATTTTCATCTTTGGGTCTCTCCGCTGTGAATCATACCTCATCACTCTCCGTCCTATTCATCCGGTCGGTCTGATTCCAGAGATTATCGAGTGTGTGTCAGAAGGGATTTCTCTATGGTGCTCGAATATGGAAGTAAAAATCGAGCATGACAAGAATAAGACCTGGAAGGCTCGGGAATCTTGCAGATTAAGTGAGAGAGGGGGCCGCTGGGAGGTTAAACCCCCGAGCACTTGCATTCAAGTTTCATTCCTTAATACTATTGCAGAAAAATTGTGCGGGCCGTGGTTATCATACACATCATCAGTGATGTGTTAAGTTATGTCTGCCAAGTTTTGGTCAGGACTCCTCTACCGTATTTGAATGTGCCGATCTTTTCTATTAATTAGCTCCACTCGAGTATTCTGGCGCAGCTCAATAACTCATCCTCAATAGCAGGGTTCTTTGCATACACGATTTTCACTTCCATAATATCTGAGTATAATACGTGCGTGCCCGCCGGGAACAGGGAAGTGCTGTATAGTAGAGTAGGGCACTGTAGGGTAGGGTAGATTTTCTACTCGGGGCTTTCTCTCTCGCTCGGTATGATAGTACTATTATACCCTGCAGTAAGCAGGTAGGTAGGCAGACAGGTTCCCCCGGGGAAGATCGAGTGGATAATATGTGAGATGGAGGCCATCTATATTGAATCTAATCTGGTCCAGTATCAGTATAGGTACTGTACGGTCGTACCTGGCTATAATGAACGCCAAGAATCAAGACCCCATGTTCACCAATTTTTACAATGGGCATTTACTACTAGTATAGCAGACTGGTCTCTGCAGTAATTCACTAGAGAGGCTGCGAGGAACTGTTCCTTATAACCAGAGATTCACTATAAGGGGTTTATTATAGTCAGGTGCAACTGTACGTATCGTGATATGTAATACGGGGGTTGCGATATGTATGTTTCTCACGTGTTAAGGGGGAAAGTCGATTTCGAGTAGCACCACTGGCTTAGTTGTATAGTTATTTCCATCACGGTAATGAGCACATGTTCGGTTGCATATCGGGGATTGATTGAGCCTGGTGCTGGTTAGTTTTTTTACTCACGCATAAAGAGTGGCCCGGCCATGAATTGAGCCTCTTTTTCTTCATCTTATTTCATTTTTTCCAAGATAACATATCATAAAAAGCGGGAGGCTTTGACTCGAACAGAGGATGTAGAAGGATCGAAAGAAATATAAAAAGAAGGAAAGAGGGAAGGAGGGAAAGAAAGAAAAGATTCGGAGAAAGGCTGAAGGAATAAAGAAAGTAAAGTAAATAGGTAGATGAATAATAAAACGCGGAAGAAAGAAAGATTTAGCGGTGTTTATTGACACCTCTGACGACAGACATATAGTGCTCGAGAACAGCGTAGGGTTATTCAAAGACCACTCCAATGAAATAGGGTAAAAGTTATCGAGTTACAGGGCTCTTGGATAATAATCATAATAATAAAGAACAGACTCCGGAGGGGAAAGGGGTGGCAGACAATGGAGCTGGCTCCACCAGATTGGGGAGAGAGGGGAACTGCCGAGTTTTTTGTAGGGCTAAGGTGTTATATCGAAAAGCGCTGGGTAAAGCTGGTCTCGTTGAGGCCCCAATCCTCTATCACAGGGTCTTGCCAGCTCCACATTGGAGGGAAGTCTGGGTGAGTCTGCACGTAGTCGTTTATGAGATGCATGACGGGTCCATACCACCACCCATAATGAGGATTAGTAGTGAATGCCGTTTGCTCATTACTGGTATAATCCACATTTTGCCAGGGTGCCATAGGAACCGGGTTTCTAAGCATCGTAGCTGGATCTCTCCCGTCATCTTCATCGATATCCTGGTCGGCGTACTTGTCGCCGTACCTGAAGTCGTTTGGAGTGATGCGTCCATACCAATTAAACCGGTCCTCGAAGGCTACCCGATCTGCAGGGTTTGGTTGCCCTAAGAGCTGCCTCGAGTCCCAGGTTCTCTCTAATTGCCACTTGTTAACACGCATATTCTGTATCCAGTCATCCCACGACCAGCCACGAAACGCGCACTCCGAGAAAGGCCCTGCATCATCAGGCCAGACGTATGCGTCTGCCAGACCAGCGCCGCGGTATTGTTGGAGAATATCTTTGATGTTTTCAGAGACGGGGAAATACCCAGAGTGTTCCCAGTCGACGATGCAATTGATTTTCTTGCCCTTCATGAGAATGGGATCTTGGGGGGGTGCGAATTTACGGTGCGTGAGAACATGGAAGGGTTCGTTGCGGAAAGTGTGCACCCTCGGATCTCGAAGGGAGTTTCGGAAGGCCTGAAGTCTCCCAAGGAAACCGGCAGTATCGAACCCAGCGGGAATCTGATCCGGGACCAAATGGTGTAAGGACTGGTCGTTAAGTATTAGTTGCCAAAATGCGTACTCCCGTGAAAGGGAAGCATCCACCCAGGCTCGATTGTCTGGATAAGGAGGATTGAACCTGGCTTCCCAGAGGGTAGTGTCCCCAGAACCTTCTGGAGCTTTCTTGTTAATGACACTTGCGAGGACCCCCTGTTCTTCTGTCAGCGAGGATTCTTTATTTCCCCAATTTCTTGCCTCCCAAATGACAGAAATCCTTACCCGGCTTTGGATCGGAGGTTCTACTCCGTTTTGGCCATTCCGTATGAAGAACAATTGGAGGCGTATCAATGCCATCTTCCTCACGAATCGTCGTTTCTGTCTGTATGTCCAACCCTGATCCCCACGGGGAAAGGATTGGCAGAAATTTCTATTGTCCTTGATATTCTCCATTATCATGAAGCCACGCTCCAGCCGGTTGTACACGAGACTGCTCTCGGGTCGCTGAAAACTGTGGGTATATACCTGTGGAACTGGTATGTGACGGAATTCGTTAGGGTGGTCGATATAATACTGACGGATAGCATTCAGGCCCCTGATTTCGGCGTATGTAGCCCATGCCCGATGTTCTATATCCTTGTTGCGCCTCTTGCACACGACTGTAGCGTCCACCGACGGAGCGAGCGGCCGGCGGCCAAATGATATCTGAGGAGAGGCCCGCGGCTGTGTTTCTCCCGCACCCCACCCATCGATTGTGTCCCGGCCGCCAACTCTTGGGACCCCTTTTTTAACACCTTTTATTTGGTCTAGATGACGGTTTTCTAACCATCTCGGCACGCGCGCAGCTTGGTCAGGAGGGTGTGCTTCTCTGTAATAGCGGGCTAGTTCCTCACGTCCGCCTCGCCCACAGGGCAGTTCGTCAGCAGGAAGTGATGAGCGGAAAAACTCGGCTGTTGAAAGCCATGTATCAGGGTCAACTCTCGAAACCATTGCAAAAGTCCGGGAGAATCAGGTTCTTTGCGAAGGTCCTCTAACGTATATTTGGGTGATGAAGAGAGGTAATATATAATACATTGTACACCTAGAACAAAGAACGCCAGGATAATTAACAAGTAAACATCGGCCATGCACGGGACAAGGCTATCCTACGTAAATCAAACAAAGGGACTGAGCACCATCGTTTTTGGCTTTTGGATTTGGCGCCCTGGGATCAAACAATGAAAGGCATTGCACTACATTAGTTTGCTCATGATAAATCACTCGGGATGTCCCTCCCACCCGCTCAGGGGAGGGGAAAGAGAATCCGGAGCCTCGCTCTTAATTGGTGTATCAGAGCACCCCTTCCTTTATCAGATTTGACGGAATCCTTGTGGTTGTCTCGATCTATGGGCGGTATCCGATCACTATACGTATGTAACTCCAAGAACCGGACACTATTCTAGGCTTGGACGTTGCAGTCTCCATTAGTAAGGACTAGTCTCATAGTGAGGTTTAGGTGGAATTAAACAGAGTAGGATTGATTACTCTATGTTTAGAAATTCAACATTGACATTCCCGTTACTCACAATACCGAAATTTGTCCTATCATTGGGTGTGACTATTCTCTCTTTCAAAAAATGTGATAGCCATCTTATAACACTCTTAATTACCGTTTTTACTGGAGTAATTGAACCTCGTGCGAAGACGTCCGAAATTCTATCTCTTGGATAGGGGGGCGAACGCACAGCGAAAACTGACTCCCTCTGACCGAGCTTAAGACAGAAAAGAGAGAGGAGAGTCAGACCATACCGGTGGGGGCAACTCCAACGCCCTAGCGTGAGGTTCAATCACTCCAGTAAATATCATACGGTAAGTGGTAATTAGCATTAAGATAATTGAGGGGGGGGGATGAATATTTCAGAAAGCAGAATGGGCAAGTTTCACAAGCTCTCATACAACCTGTAGAAAGTATTACTAAAAGAGTGTGTGATACAGTAGCTACTGACTGGTACTATATATTTTATTACTCAAATTAATTGATCAATTTCAACTTAAAAATCTTTCTACAATATATAATATTGATTTCTACTTATTTATATTCCAATTTGAAGTACTTGTTTGTAGGAATATGATACCTCAAGATTTAAATATCCTAGGACTAGTGAATTTTATCAGGTAGAAGACTATAATATGCAATATTGTTTACTAGTATTAGTGCTATAGAAACTGAAATAATTAAGTTGTAAATAAGTTTTGTATAAATAGAGTTATCTAATAAGTTTGATTTCTTTTCTAATTTTGTTTTTATATTCTCTAACTTAAAGTAAGTTGAGCTTCTCTATGTTTTTTTTTGACATTCTTTTAACACTTTTTAATAGTAGATAGCTTTCAACTTTATAGCTTATAAATTAACTATAATATATAGCTTTTACAATAAAAGATTCATAACTGTAGAAAGTCTAAAAGGTTTAATTAGTATACCTAAAAGAAGGAGGATAAACACTTTTTTAATATACCCAATATGAGAGATTTTAAAATATCATACATATCCAAGATGTACTTTTTATATAATATTATAGTTTATAGGATTAAATTCAGCAAATATGATAAGTAAGAATAAAATTATCAGAGAGACTTATAGAATCTAGATAGTAAACATGCAAAATTCTATACTAGCTTGCTATTTATTATATGATATGTACCTACATTTTTCAAAATATTTAACCTTTTTTCCAACCAGATTATACATATTATTCTTAAGCTCATTTGTAAAGAAGAAACATTTTCTGATAGTTAAAGATATTTTATAATTCAAATTAATAAAAATAATATCAAACAGTTATTTACTAAATATATAATGAAATTAAGAGTATGATACTCTTACATCTAAAATCAGTCTTGTCCGAGTCTTACAAGTTCTTTCACTTTAGTAATTCTACTAAAATTCCAATATAATTAATTTTATTAATTTTTAAATTAATATTATAACATTTGAGAAAAACAGACTTTATATTATATTGTTTGATTACAAAGTATAATAAGCTCTTCACTGGCCTCAGGCTCTTTATATTCAAGTTTTCCTTTCCTAACCTCGGTTGGTAATCACATATTGTACATTTTAGTATACTTTAAAAGTTATCATGTAAATTTCATATAATTCAAGTATTATACTAGTAAAAGAGAAATCAGACTGCACTTACTAAGCAAAGATAAAACTTGTATTCCTATATTTACCTATGTTTGCCTATATGTTTTCTCAATTATAGACTCTTTTGAATCAAACAATTGACTTTAGCTAGTATTGACTTCTTAGCTAATTTTAAGTTATAGGTATTACTTAAAGTCTAATTAATATTTAAGACTTGAAATTTAGAACATTTTTAGTGTCCCTTCCTCTCTTTCATAACTTACTTACTACCCAAATCCTACCTTTTTTACTAATTTCTTTGCTTATATGTTATCAAAATTAACTTCAAGTTCTTTAAGTTTCATAACTTGTTATCTTCTATTCATCATTATCAGATTATTTAAAAATACACATCCTACCTCCTTCTTTAATCTCTACTATCAATTATAGCGGACCTACAAGAAGTTACTATATACTATTCTAGGCAATGTCACGGAGAACAGGCAGAGGTCTTTAGAGTACAGTATCCTTATATTGCTCACAATTCTATAATAATATTATTATAGTCTTCACTTTTTAATTCCCTCACCAATGTCGGTCACTCAGTGGGCTGGGCCCTCGTTTACCCCTGCGCCCGAGATAATTCTACCTACCGCGAGAGCGCAGTGGGTAGTTTAAACAATTGGACGCAAAGAAGCAACCCAGACAATGATATAACCGAATTACATAACCAAAACGCCAAGCCGTCCCATCCCTGAAACAGCAAAGCAACCGTCCCCACAAACACCTTAGGCATTGGGGCCCAAAACGCAGGGGGGAATATCCCACAAAAATACCGATTACAGGAAACGTCCCCTCCATTCCCCTCCACCCTTTCCCAAACGCTTCTCGCACGCAAACCATCACCACTGTTTTCACCACTGCCACTCACGAATCTTCAGTCACACGCAGACATACGCCCCACCCCACCCTACCCCGCCGGCCAAAGTGAAAACAATCAACCAGCCAATTGAATCACGTTTTTTTCTTTCCGACGATGCTCTCCCTTCTCCGATCATCCTCATCATTAGCAACCGCAGGTGTCACTGCTCCCCGTTGCTTCCGCTGTTTCTCGCACTCTTCCGCCTCTTACTCGGACATAACGAAGATTACGATTTCCGGGAAACTGTTCAGAGCCCCGGAACTAAGCACTACCAGTAGCGGCCGCCAATGCATCCGTTACACGGTCCGTTCGTGGAAGGGTGGGGAGAAGGCGAACTACTTTAATATCATGTGTATGACCGACAATGCGAAGAGCATCGAGTTCATCACCGGACTGCCGAAAGGGTATGTATTATATGTTTGTCTTGTCGCCCTCCCGACCCGTCCACACACCGGTGATCTTCCATATGAACAGATTTTCTCCCTCCCTCTCCCTTTAAGGGCCTTGGGGTATTATTGATCGGAGTAATTGATTGAATTCATTGACTGACTAAATGGTGACATGGCGGTGGCGCTGTTGGGGATTTTAGCACTGTGGTAGTCGCCGAGGGTGAATTCAGCCCATACCAACTAGCTCAGAAGGACGGCACCAGGGTCTCCAGATACTCGATCTTCTCCAGTCCGTGTAACCATGCCCCTCCCCTCTCCTCTCGCTCTTACTAAGATTCCGCAGACAACTTACATGTGATCGAGAGGGGAAAGCCCGATGAAGAAGTAGCCCGCGAAGAAATAGCCGGCAAAGAAATAGCCGGCAAAGAAGCAGCCGGCAAAGAAGCAGCCGGCGAAGAAGCAGCCGGCGAAGAAGTAGCCCGCGAAGAAGTAGCCCGCGAAGAAGTAGCCCACGAAGAAGTAGCCCACGAAGAAGTAGCCCACGAAGAAGTAGCCCACGAAGAAGTAGCCGGCGAAGAAGTAGCCGGCGGAGACGCTCAAGCTCAAGCTCAGCCAGCACCCGTGCCCGCGCCCGCGCCCGCATCCGCCGAGGGCGGTGGGACTCCCGAGAATCAGGCGCCCAACTGATCTCTCCTTCCTCCAGTCCAGGCCTCCGAAAAAAAACTCACCCCCCGCAGAACGAGAAGGCACAAGGGAGGGGGTGCATAGGAGGACGGAACGGGCGTATATCTATTAACTTTCTACATTTTCGTTCCTTCTCTCTTGCTCATTCCCCTTTTACATCCATTTGTGTATCACCACGGCGGCACCATCCAATATGTGATCGATAGCCAATTCACCAACCCTCACCCCGGAATAACTGGTACCGTAGTAGCCGCGGGTTGGATTGGATTTACATAGGTTGTCGTAAGGATACCTACAGTTGCTTTCCATCGATTTGTTTTTTCTTCACTTTTTATAGAAATGTTCATATTCTTTTGTTTTGTTTTCCTTATCAATTTTTCTGCTACCCCCTATTCCTTTCTCTCTCTCTCTCCCTTTCTTTCTTTCTATCTCCTTCACCAAGGGAAATTACCTTCTCGCATCTTATTGTAGGGGGAGGCTTTTTTCCTTCTTTACTTTTTGCTTTCGTGATGATAAGAATGTATCATACTTCATGATTCATCACTCGAACCATCTGAGACATTGGGAGTTGGTGGGTCGGGACGCTTGATTTGGTGGCGGGCTTGAGCATGGCATACTCGGGTGAGGGTTTGTGAAGGTCGGAGGGTGGGAGGTTGTGAGTTCTCACATGGTATGGCGTGGTAGTGAGAATGCTCGCACAGTTTTCATGCTGCCTTGTATTTACTCTAGCTATTCGATCGGCTGGCGGACCCGCGATGCGACTCAAGCTTTGGAGGTTGAGACAGGCTGCATGCCATCTCCTGTTTATAAAATAAGTGGCATCCGCAGTGGAAAGCCTCATGACATGTCCCACCTGACTTACCGTAGCTGTGATTTGTAAGACCCATGGCAGCCGGTTGGTGCCCAGGATGTTACGTTCTGATCAAAGAAATGTAAGAAAGAGAAATGCAGAGCGTTTCTATTAGTTAAGTGTACAATGAACTAAAAGTGGAAATTTTCTAATATAGTAGACACATCCTCCACCGCAGCCGCAGAAGAATAAAAGGTTAATTTTTTTTGCCCGTAGCCAAAGCAGCCTGACCAAAGCGTGAACACTATCCATACAAATCACAACCCCACACCCCACACCTCACCCCGTTTATTGTTTAAATATTAACAGATCGTCGCTCTCCTGTTCTCTACGACGATATCCTTGTCAACGCGGATTCCCCGGTCGTTGTAGGTTACGTTTCCAGTATATGCTCTGACGATGAAGCTCGGGCGTTCGCCTGCCAGGGGCCACGCGGGGTTTCTTGGGTTCGCCTCTATGTCGATGTCGAAAGTTCGGTTTCTAGCTATATTTAAAGTTGCGGTCGGGGATTCCGTGACTGACCTAGGAGGCAAATTAGGATTTGACTCAAGGGGCAGAATAGGGGATAATAAACGTGCTTATTGTTAGAGGTCTCGGGGTGAGATTCATTACTACTACTTCCTAGCTGTCGTCGGGATGCCCAACGCTTTAACAGGTAGCTTCCAATGGTACCCCTGCCACTTTGAGAACCACTTTGATTGTTTCCAAGAGTAGATGTTCCCATTGTGGAGTCTGGGAGGTATCTCCCGATCCCAATTGTATCCAACCAGCCCCTATACATCTTCAATGCATCACCCCCCATTCCAAAGACGAAGAAAAGGATATATCCTGCACCGACGCTGACCCACCGGTCGAATTGGACAATATCGTATGAAGGTATTCTGATAATGTAGTTCCAACCATTGCCGTGGACCGAATCCCAATCGTAAGCAGTCCAAGGTTGATCTAGGTTCCGATAAAAGACATAGAAAGTCAACGGGAGATTAATAACCAGAAGGACCAGAGAGAGAACGAATAAACGAATAAATCTCGATGTTGTAAGACCGGAATTAGAGCTTCGAAGGATGTCTCCGAATTGTTGGCGATACCTGTGGACGCGTACTAAGACCAGACCTATAAGTAGATAGTTAGTGAAAGAAGGAGGATAAATGAGTGATAACATGTGATGAGGGATGAGAAAACCAAACCTGCATAATAAGCAGAAACGAGTGAAACAATTGGCGGCCAGATCAAGACCAGTGGAATCGAAGGCCAAGAATCGCCGATGGTAGGTGTACATCCAGTGGTGGCCAGGAGCAAGTATCTGCTAGGTTGAACAAAGTAATGCATAACCATCATCCATACTGGCAATCCCAGGCACAAAAGAAGGTCTTGTACCAACTCCCTCCTGCGAGCTCGTTTCGTCTTAATGACGGGTGCTTTGTCCGACATAACCCTCGCGAGATTCCTGGCAATAGCTGCGATAGAGCTGACTATGCCAGCTCCAGAGGCGATGAAGAACTTGATTTCGATATCGCAGAAGATCTTGCCATCCCAGGCGGTATAGATATCAAACTCAGACCCACCCCAGATAATTGCGTTGGAAAAAGAAAGGAAATTGAAAAGGGTGATCCAGACGATCAAACATATTGCCGCAGTGTTTTTGTTGCGAATATGCCAGGCCAAAGGAATGAGGGCGACAACGGTAGACAAACCACTAAGGCTTATGAAAGTATTCGTGGTGGTCATCAAAAAAAGGGGAAAGATTGAGAGATCCAAGGGTATGTATTTTTAGAAATATGGCAATCAAGTAGTGAGCTCGTAGAATGAAAGAAGACGATGATGAGGAGGGCTGGGAAGAGATGATGGAGAACTCATGGCCAATTTTCGAAGATTTACCCACGTGCCAAACATCTATATAGCTGTGAACCATAGGAAGGGGGGGGGGGGTGAATATGATGCAGTGGAGCTAATGAGCTCTATAATCTTTGAATGGGGGTGGTGTCGAAGGTTGGTGTTGATGGGAGCGGGACGTTTATTGACCTGGGCATTACCAGATCTGGTTCTCAATAGGAATCTCAATGGTATGAGCTCGGACCACCTTGCCAGAGGGTCCTCAGTAGGTCTCAGGGCACGAACTTACCAACAACCAAATGTCACGGGACCTGCGGTGGAATATTCTCTTATTTCTTAAGGGCTGTTCCATCAGCGGCGGCCAACGTGCTACCAGTATGATGGGAAGGCAAAGGTTTGGGCAAGAGTTCAGGCTGCTGTGCGGTCTGCTAAAGAACCAATGGTGAGCCATCCAATCCACATCCCTGGACTCCAGAGTTCTACTAACCAAGCACCCGGAACTCAATGATAAGGTTATTGTACTCGAGTACCAGAGTACATGTGTGCACTACAGTACCATACAGTACCGCACAAGGACCCTATAACAGGTTGCACGGTAGTTTTTTGATATCACATATCGCATCTTATCTACACAAGTACCGCACATACTTTGAGAGGCATGTGTACCTCTATTATTACTCGTCTCTGAGCAACCTCAGGGGTTCGATGTTTCCCCTTCAGTTGGGTTATGGTCTTGGATTGCTTGACCCTGTGCGTCTGATGCGTACTTTTCCATCACTCAAAAAAGGGTTGCCAGGAACTCGCTCAGTGACTATCCCCGTCTGTTCGAGTACTGTACAACGAATGCCGTGATAGCCCCCAACAACTATTGACAACGGTAAAAGTGTAAATTTAATCCTCTAGTCAATCTGCTCGATTATAGTCCTGCGAGCCCTTTTATCACCGCAAGGGATTCATTGGCCAATTCCTCCCTCAGTGCCGTGGGGTCAGTTTGAGAGGTTTCCCAGCGATAAGCACCGATAGGTGCTTATCGCCAAGCTTAGGGCAGACAGACAGACAGTAGGACCCGGGTGCTCAGCCGCGTGGGAGATCCCGATTCCCTCGCCTCCCATTCTTCGTGACGTCAAACATGCTAGACTCTTTCCTCCCTTCCCCTTCGAGGTTTGCAGCTTCCCCCACGACACGTAGACTAATGCTCTTTTCTGCTTCCCCTCAACCTCAACCCCCTTTCCTTTCCTTTCCTTTCCTTTCACTCTCTCCCTAAATCCGCCAATTGCTCCTCATAAACCACCACCTTTGTTAAATATCATCCCCTCTCGACAACTTAGCTATTATGCTGACGCTTCTGACTGCTGTTGGCGTGCTGTCGAGGCTTCCAGGAGCGTGGTAAATTGCTAAGGACTGATTTGATAGACATGCTTCCCACCAACGGAATTTTTGGAGGCTTGCATCAATTCACTGACGCTGGCACTGCTATGTTAATACATCAAAGCTCTTGATCAAAGCTTCTGATGACCTAACAGCTATCAAATAACTTATATTTATATTTCGAGGAGAAGCTAACCACGCATGCACACACATCTTTACGCTCATAATTGTTTTTTTCCTCAGAAAGTATGTACGCTGGCTTAATTAATCCTCCGTCGACATATCAATGGACGAACGTCTGTTTGCCATCTTTTGGTGCCTTTTGGGAGAGGAGGAACAATACGGCATCAATTGCAATCTACGCCGCATACCCTTTCCTTGACTCGCTGCCATGCCACGTCACTTGCGTCTACAATCTATTAATTCAAAACCGACGAAAGAGCCGCTCAAAGGTATCATAGCCGTGCAAACTGCAAATGGGTGACTTCCAAGAACTGCCTGATTGTTTGCAGAGAGCAGGCCAAAAAAGAAAGAATAAAATGTAATAATGAAAGTTTGAACAGCTGTCATCATCAAGACTAGTTGCCCTCCAAGGACTGGCATTTTCTTCACCCGGTTGGTGGATGGAATACACATGTGGGCGGGGGATTTCGGTCAGACTACTCGGGAACTTGGTGTCGACCGTTCGGTGTCACTCAGGTGATCAAATAACTGCATAAACGGTATCCCCCCCACCTAATGAACGTATCAGTTTTCCAATTTTTGGATGCCTCGACGAATCAAGCTTGCTATTTGACGACTACGGTATTTTAGCGAGTTCGTCAATCACGCATACCAGACTTATTGCAGCCTATCTTAACATCCAGTTATCACAGGGGAAGGGAACGAGTATACCAATCAGGTGGATCTACCGTATTGATATCCGGGGTCTTAGTGCATAACGTGCCTGAGCCCCACGGTTTCAAGAGGGCAATCCGGACATGTCCAGAAGGCCTATCGTTCGTCGCGACATCTTTCATGCCATCCGCGCTATCAAATCCTGCCCCCCGGACCCGATTCCCGAAGTACGGGAAATAGTGGTTTCATGTACAAGCGAAAAAAAAAAGCGGATACGATCGGATCTGTTTGAAGACAGTCCCTTCTCCATCTTCTCCATTCTTCTTTCTAGAAGCCAAAGTCTTGACTTAAGATCGCCCTCTCTCTTAAGCGGCCTAAAGAATACCAGGATGCACTTCTGACAAAAGGGGAATTGATGGTTTCATGACTGAGATCGTCCCTCCGTAGCAGTTCCCTTGGTGGATAGGTCCAGGGATAAAGACGCAAACCATAGACCCGCAAAAACCTTCGCAGCTCTCTTGGGTACGACTGCTGCTGGTGGTTTCAGCTTCTCGATGTCTCTGGAAACTTGGTAGCGAAAGCCCCCCGCAGCGGTGAGGAGACGAGACGATGAGCAAGCAGGAGGGGGTGCAGAGCAGGCAGTGCAAATCACAGCGCATTGAGATGCAAGTTCAGGTTTGAACTGGCCACCAGACCCGTGTACTCGACTTCATTCCATCATGGCAGTCAACCGGATTATAGAAATGAGCGGGTATAAGGCTCTTGGGGGTGTGATAGGACGCGGGGTAGATATAGTGGATCGCCAGGCGGAAGACTCCCTTTTGCGTCGGTGCTTGAGATAGAGTATCAGTCCTTTGGAGTAACTACAAATCTGAATCGCCCGAGATACCATTTAGCGGCTTAACTCGTCGAGGAATCCCCCAGACGGAATCGGGTATATTTATTTCACAATTGGGAGCTACAACGTACCACATACTTCGTTTCTTTTGCTGTGATCTGCCCTTGCTGCTTTGGTTCCCAAGACAATTAAAAGGTATGAAGCCTCAGCATACATGGTATTCCCATACTGTACAACATGAACGACGAAGACATGCCAGAAACCAGGGCCGGCGACAGGTCTTGGTCATCGAATTTTTATTCTTCGAGGCACCGGGTGTTTCATGTTGTTAGCCAGCCATTGGCATATGGACCCCTAGAAGAACAACCGCCGTTGCCACCACGAGTGAGAAGACTGGACAATTTAAGGTTAGACAGCAGCGATGTCCCTGCTTGGCAGGGCGAGGCACTACCTATTCGCTTTTGGGGATATTTGAAACACCCGTTTGAGATGGCTTGGTCTGTAAGCGATTCTGGACGTTATCTCCAGAGTGGACGCTGGGGCCGCGAAGAATGCTCCAGGGGGCTGAGTGAAACGTGATATAGCCTCATTCTATAGGTGCCTGGACAAAATAATCTACTCGGAGAGAAGCTGGCTCTTCTGGACTCTTTTTCCACTAAAGCGACTTGTACCCATGCTAGAGAAGCATCTCGGGTTGCACGGTGGGGTGAAAAGAGTGGAGTGTATGTGAGGGGTGAGCAATAGTTAGCCCTTACTTCTTTCGAATTGGGACACTAATATCAAGCTATGGCTATATCAGGTACTTTTTCTCTCTCTCTATGTGCTATCTACTCTAGGAAACTATTGCATCTGGTGTAAGCAGAAGCGGATGAAAGAAACGGTAAAGATACGTTCACGGGGTGCGTCTTCATCCCAATTGAACAAAAAGACCTTGTGTTTCGCTCTCCTAGCACATTGTCTCGGTAAAATGCACGAGATACCAGTCTGTTTTCGCTTATGCCTGTGATGACGCTAAAAAGTGACGATAGTTGCGTCTTGGCCGTCTTTCGCAACAGGAAACAAGACGGTGATACTGTGGCAGCTTTGTTCCGTGGTCGCGGAAGACAAGAATTGATTGAGAGTTGATTGAGGATCTGCGATGCCGCGCATTGTTCGCTTGAGGGAAGCGATAAGCTGTTTTCCCTTTCTTGGCGATTTGAGCTTTTTCTCCGAAAAGCGAACAGAATCGGAAACAACACCGTCACACCAACTACTACTTCCAGTGAAGTCACTGTTGAACTTCCTGGGGTGCGATGCCTTGCACCTCTAGTCTTTGCCATGACATATGCAAGACCCGCCCTTTCTTGCTCCGTCAACCAGGGGCTTGCAGGGAAGCATCGCCAACGGCTCGGGTATCGCTGGAAGAAAAGGGAAAGAAAAAACATTGGCCGTGTTTACCTGTTTCGTTGATGCAACCGCTGGCCCGCGATGGGTAAAGAGACCCCATCCCGTAGGGGGAAGGGAAAAGGAAAAAAGAAAAGAGGCTCTATTCCTACTCGTACTCGAGTAACACTTCATAGTCCTCTACCGACGGACTATTGACATGCGTACTCTAAAGCATATATGCACACTGAGCATAATGTGATTGAGGGATGTCAGCACCAGTAGAGAGTGGCAGGTAGTGTAAGTGGAGGGGCGGGGAAAACAGGTGGGGAAGGAGCGGGAGGGGGGTCGGGGGTCGGTAATGTTATGAGAGCTCATGAGGAGCAAACCCTGCCAGAGCAGTGGATTACTGGTGCTCATGTATCAAACGAATGTTCAATGGAATACTGGATTCTGGACCATTCATTTGGATAAGTTGAAATCTAATCACGGGAGAATTACGTCGGGTTGAACACACACCTACCATGAGGGTTCCTGAAACGGCGCGCACGGGGCTTCCCCTACCGTCCAAGAGAAACAGAAGTTTTGAGATCACGGCCGATGAGCCCCGCCCAGCTAGGTGATTGGGGGCAAATGGCTTGAAAAGTGAAAGTAGATCAAACTCAAAGGAAAAATAGCTATGGAGCGAGACTAGGAAGCCGAGATAAAATGGTAACATTTTTCTAATTGGAATTTTGAACAAAGAATAGTAGCAACGAAAGACACTAATTATGGCCCAGCAAATGTTTTGTTGGATTTATCTATTTCTCTCTATTCTTTTATTACTTATCAATGCAAACATTTCTTAGCATATTTGAGCCGTTTTGGGCCTCCATATATTTATTTACGGTAACAGTGCGGCAGTCTACCGGTATCAGGCTATTCTTGGAGGAAGTTGGTTTGGTAAGCCTGATTGGGTAACTCAGCGGGGCTGGTATCATCCCAGCCCCTGATCCGACAAAGTCTGTCCGTCAAGTGGGATCGTCGGGTTCGCTGTTAATAATAATCGACAAGGTCAGGCACGGATTCCAACAAACCACTCAAACGGCGTAAATAGCAGTTCTGGGCAAATGGCGAAGCCAGTGTGAAGTTGGATCCGAGAGAAGATCAGGGTGATAGGAGGAGGCGAGTGGGCTTGTGGATCTACGATAGGCGCCGCAGCACACAAAAGCGGCGGAAAGAAAACGTTCAGGAACGTATCCGACCTGATTGGTTCGGCCCGTTTTCACTCGTGATAAGTCTTTGCGCCGGTGTTTATCGGAGAATAAGTTGCGTTATATACAAGGTTATCGTACTGTACCGTAGTTTCCCTCCTTGCTTTGCCAGAGTGGAGGGCGCGAGCAAGGGACCGGACTAAGTTAGATTGGGCTGGGGAACTACGCTGCCGGAGATACAAATCATACTGTCTCGTGGACGATGTGGTGTCCGTGAGTCTCTTTTTGTCCCTTTCTTTGCAATAACTAGAGGGTCCTGCGGCATAATGATCCAGCCGCAATGACATTACCGTCTAAGCCGGAGAGACCTTCTCGGAACGAAGTGGGACATGAACCGAGGCGGAAGCCCGGCTTTCTTCATTCATCTCCGTGATCTTGGACCTCCATTGTAACATATCGGCATGTTTTATCATAGAATTGATAAAATAATTCCCAAGCACGGTCACTACCACCACTCGGTTGTGTGCCCCCTTTTTTACTACACAAAATGAAGGAAAAACGTACGGCACGGTAGGGTTGCCACTTGTAGCCCGCTGGGCGCGCCATGGGATTTTTGCTGTCCGTGGGGAGATACAAGTTTCTGAGTACTTGTGCTCGAGCAAGTTAATGCAGAATTAGCCCCACAAATATTCAAGTCATTGCAAGTTATTCCGGGTCCAAAATTGACCAATCAAATATAGGTCTTTGAAGCGAACCAGACTAAAAAGAAAGGGACACCGCAAGACAAGTGGTCCACGAGATTACTCCGAGCGCTTGGTCACACGTTGGTTGCTTTATTCACTAATTGAATTCTTTCTATTGAAAGTGAGCGAGGACAAATAGAGTTTCTAATTGTCAATATACTTTGGTAGTTGATTCTTGTTACTTGTTCGAAGGCTATGCTAACGTCCACAGGGTCGCGTGGTTTGTTTGGACAGGGTGAAAGGTGCCCTGCTCTTTCCGAGCTAACACATCGTTGTTTGCGGACCACTTTGCGCATTAGAAGGGTGAATGGTTGGATGTAAGGGCTAGTTTTGTTTAGTCCGGTTCAGTTGGAATGGTTGATTAGGTAGGCTGTTAAGTTTGGCGGGTCAAGGTGATTATTTCAGCAAAGTGTGTTGGGTGAAAGGATATGATAGGGTATGGTGGAGAAGGGAACAAGAAGCAAGCAGGCAGGCTGGGTCAAAGGGAAGAGAAAAACGGAGAGAATGTGGTGTGAGAGTGAGAGAAGGATGATTACGGTACAGTAATTCATTTTGGAGGAGTGCCTGGAGGAGTGCCATGCCGGGATTTGACGGTGGAGGGAAGAACGAGGGGGTGGGTGGAGAATTGCAAGCGCGTGTTTCAGGATTCTAAAAGGTTACCAAATGAGAAGGCAGGCAAGCATTGTTGTGTCTCTGGGACAGGCATCCCCCATCGGACAAGGCCCAAGCCAGGTTGAAGCAGCGGCAAACCTCTTTCGAAAAGGCAGAAGCAGGAGCAGGAGTGGAAGCCAGCAGAAGTCGAGGCGAAAGAGTGGTTCAAGAAGGAACCACTCAATCAATTGAAGTAGAAATAGAAGAAGAGGAAGAAGCAATGAAGATTGTAGAGCACAATAGAAATCCCCCCAGAGCTGCAGCAGAAGAAGCAGGATGACAGAGCAAGGTCTGAGAATGACTTGGGCTTCCCTCCGTTCACACGCCCCCTATTCTAATGCATCCGAGGAAGTTCCTTTTCCTGTTGTCTTTGAACGGAGATCTACATGGTCTTGAAGGGACTCAGTTTACGGCCCGGCGTTCTAGTCTAGCCATGGATGGTGATACGGGATGGAATTTATTTATTTATTTATTTATTATTTATTTTATGATTGTGTTTTTATTATTAATATTTATTATCCTTTTTTATTTATTTTTATTTTTATTTTTGAAATTGGTGCTAAAGGACCCATGAAGAGATCCGTCAGTTGTCGGTTGTAGAGGTGAACCAAGGCAACATGCAATCGAGGCTAGAGCAGCGAGCAAGAATAGCGAACGCACAAGCACGATAACGCGAGGTCTGACTTACCCTACTGTACATACCCAGAGCAGCAATTAGTCTGAGCAGCACCCGAAAACCCAAGGTGCGCAGTTCTGTACTCGTAATGGTTAATAAGAACGACAGCGACAACGACAGCGACTGCGGCAACATCAACAACAACAACAGCAGCAGCAGCAGCAGCAGCAGCAGCAACATCTACAACATTGGACGTTCTTCTACTTCTACGCAAAATTAGTAGAGTTTTTTTATCGCAGCTACGGTTCGCATGAGTTAAGGGAGGAAAAATAGATATCCCTGGGATCGACGACTTCACCGTACCTTACCCATCTTTGACTTGGCTCGGGCCTTTCGTATTTTTACACACTCGCTCAACCCGGGGTAACTCTTTGACTGAGGGAGAGAGTAACTCCTGTTGAGAGAGGCAATACTGTGGGTATACCCCCTTCCTTTTCCCTTGTTTACAGTAAACTGCTTCCCCCGTTTACTCATTGAGAATAATTTCCTGATTCCCTCATTTTCCACAAGTACTTCCCTACCCTTAACTTACGCTCCAGGGGACCAACCGCCAGGGACAGTGGAACTCGCTTTTTTTTTTCTTTTTTTCCTTTTTTTTTTCCCTCCCATACTTTTTTTCCTTTTCGTCCTCGTTCCCCACAGCGGTCGCTCTCCAACCAACACCACGCACCCAAGCAGCAGGCCTGCCCAACTCAGCCCGCCCTGCCGCCGCCTGCCCTCGCTCTGGTGCTTGCTGCTCGATTCTCCTCTACCACCCCCTTAGCCGCCCACCCACCCACCACCATCCCCCCCCTCCTCTCTCTCTCTTCTACCTGAACATCCCTTCATTAACACCGTGCATCATCTCCTTCGTCCCTCCGTTCTCTTCGTCCCAGATTTCTCTCCTTCGTCCTCTTCCTCTCCCCTCCCCTCTTCCCCCCCAAAAAAGCTTTCTGAAGTAATTCTCCCCCTACTTCACAGGCTTTCTTTGTTTTTATATTTTTTTATTATTATTTACGTCTACGCGTCCAAGGGACAGGTCTTTCTTTGCGCAGGACAACGGAGGCAGGACCCTCCCCTTCGTTCCTTCAAAATCTTCACCACGCTCTCTAAAGCCGTGCACCATTGCTTTTGCTTTTCGCTATTTATTTATTTTTGCGAAAGAAGATCCTTCATTTTTTTTTAAAGAAATCCTGCCTGGGCTAGATATTACGCGGCAGCCACTTGAGACTATTCCATCTTGAGCATTTACCCCTCTTCAGCACTTCACTATCCTGCAACAACTGCAGCCCAGAATTCGCAACGCACTCCGCCCAAATTTTATCACAGTGTCGGCCGCTCCAAGGCGCGACCGCAATAATCATGGCCCACCTAATGTATAGCCAACATCATCTCGCGAATCAGAAGCCTGAAACTTTCATGCTCTCGACTGAAGCCCAACAGTCGTTACCTCAGGATGCTCAAGTAGCTCTTCAGCAAGTTGATAACTGTAAGCGCATTCTTATAACCTTCTTGTTTTGATGGCGGGAGAAAGATTTGGATGAGAGTGTGGGAAGGAAAAAGGGTCATGGCGGAGGCTTGTGGCTTTCGGGAAAGGAGAAGGAGAGAGAGGAGGAGGGGAGGGTTGAATCGGATGATGGCGTTAGGGAGAACTGCTTGTGCTGACGGTTTTGTACAGTGAAATACTTTCTCATTTCCGCCCCAGTCGACTGGGCGCCTGATCAATATATAAGGCGGTTTTTACTACCGACAGGCGAATACGTATCTTGTGTTTTATGGTATGAATTCTCTCCAAATAGATGGGTGGAAAAAATAGTGGCAAAAAATAAATAGCATTACCTCGCTTGATTCTCGCCTTTTTTTCCTTTCGACCCGAGCACCGTCTCCGGCGTGAAAAGGGGTCTCGCTAACTGTTTCACAGGAACAATCTTTTCCATATCTCAGGCACCGATATTGTAAGATGCTTGTCGTTTCGCTTCCAGGCGTTTGGCCGACCGGTGAAGAATTCGAAAAAATTCGAAGAGGGGATTTTTTCCGACCTTAGAAACCTAAAATCTGGGACAGACGCGTCGCTGGAGGAGCCTAAGAGCCCTTTTCTCGACTTTCTCTACAAAAATAACTGCATTAGAACTCAGAAGAAGCAGAAGGTATTCTACTGGTATAGTGTTCCTCATGATCGCCTTTTCCTAGATGCGCTGGAGCGTGATCTCAAGAGGGAAAAGATGGGACAGGAAGCTACAACGGTTGCTGTTAGCGAACCGGCTCTTTCATTCGAATTCGACTCATCGCAGTCGCTTTTTGAGCAACTCACGAAGGCGCAACAGGCGAACTCATCTTCATTTTCTGCTCACGCTTCTTACTCCTCTTCTACATCCCCTGTGATGCGTGCTATGGATTCAATGCCGCCGCCACAGATAATACCTCACTCAATGCCCGTTGTGCACGAAGATATGGGCCAGATGGGTTCGTATTCTCAGATACCGATGTCCCTTCCGGCTCCGGTGAAAAGGGAAGATGAATTTTCAGTAGGGCCCTATTATCCATCAGACAGGACAGGAATGCCGCTGTCGAGGCCGATGCATCAGCGAACAGTCTCGATGCCGAGCTATTTGGAGTATTCGCCGGCTCCGTCGTCGTATACTCCGTCAGATGACTATAGTGCGAGGGGTATCTCGTACGAGCCTGTTACTCCTCCCCAGCAGATGGTACAGCTTTCTGAGCCTCATTATCTTGCCCATGACGACAATGTGTATAACACAGTGCCCGACCATACTGGGGCTAATGCACTCCATGGCATGATCCAGCTTCCTTTACCTCCCGTTAGCGGCGCCCCTCCCTTCAACTCCACCCCACGCGCATATAGCAATAATGTATACTCGGTTATCGAGGGGTCGCCCACCTACAAGCAGCGGCGAAGACGATCATCCATTACGCCCGGCATCAGTGCTTTGGCTCATGCCACAAACGCTGCTACCGGTCATACGCGGCGGGCAAGTGATCATCTAAGGCGTTCGGCAACAGCTTCTGTCGTTCCCATGTCGGATCATGGTAGTGATCCTGATTCACCTCCTGTGAACATGGGCATGCAAATGCCCTCCCGAGAAATTGTTAATCTATCGCGGCACGGTACACCGCTTTCCTACGTAGAAGACCGTAGTCCGGCTCCTCATTCTTCAATGATCCAGCAGCAGCAGCATGAGGACAGCTCGTTACCCCCTACCTCAAATTGTGACCAGTCAGAATATGGTGCTGGATCCGATATTAAGCGCCCTGGCGCAATAAGACGTGCCAAGAGCGCTACCGTGATGGAAGTCGGACCATACCCCCAAAAATCGCACTCATGCCCTATCCCGTCTTGCGGGCGGTTGTTCAAGAGATTAGAGCATCTTAAAAGGTTGGTCCCTCCCCCTGCATCCAATCCATTGGTCGCTTAACAAACATCCGCTAACATAACTCAGACATGTGCGCACCCATACACAAGAGCGACCTTATATCTGCAATCACTGCAACAAGGCCTTTTCCCGATCGGACAATCTAGCCCAACATCGCCGCACCCATGACCGCGACGGTACATCCGGCAATGCTGAAAACTATTCTGGTAGTTACAGTGAAGAGGATCCGGAAAACGAAGAGGACCAGCTTCAGACAATCGAGGACGTCTCGGAGACTTCAGAGCACGGCAGCTACATGCCACATCAAATGCCAATGACGGGAATGTCCCCATCCATGCCTGCTCCAAGTACATTGATGCACCCCGCTTTGATGCAACAGATGGGATGATTTTATGAGTGTCTTTTAATTGCTTTCTTCAACTTACTACTACTACGCAATGACCTGCCTTTTCTTTCTTTCTTTTTCTTGTTTTGGGGGAGTAGCGATACACCGTTGGATGTCTTTTGCAGGCTTAAAAAATTATTGGTAAGGGATGGCTGGGATGTTTGTGGATAGGATAGGCGTGACTTTTTCCCATGCTTCTGGATAAGACGTGCACCTAGATCTTTTTTACCCTTCGTTTTACTTTTTTTTTTGACTATTTTTTTATATTCATTCGTGGCTTCCATTTCCTTTTTTTTTGTTATCTATCGGTTGGCGGCGGGTAGGGAGAAAACGGTGGGGAATTAGGCTTTCTTTTTTATTTCTCATTTACATATTTGTATTGGAAGGAAGGGAGGAAAGATACAATAGTCTCTGGAGGAGATAGTAAAGAAAGTTGGATAGGGGGGAGGAGTGGAGGGGAAAGGAGATGTATATCTTATTTTTTATATATATCGGGAAGATATCACAAACAACTACTTTCTTGTCGGTATATTTTTTGTTTAAATTTCCACACTTTTCACTTCGGTTTTCTCTCCATTCTTCAGTTTTTCCTTAGTCTTTTTTCTTTCCCTTTCCTTTTTCTTTTTACTTGACTAGTTTGCCTTACCTTACATTTTCATCTCCGTATACCCATTATCATAGTGTATGTCCCGGCCCATTCATTCATCCATCTATCCATCCAATCATCCACTCACTTAACCTTCTTATACAATACTTTAAAATCTCCCTAACGTTCACGTGTTATCATAATTACTTTACCTCACTTTACTTTAACCTCTTTTCTCTTTCTCTCCCTTCTCCCTCTTCCCACCCATCTAAACTAGACTACATCTATCCACCCATCCATCCATCCATCAAGGGCGAATTCAGGGCGTGTTTGTCACCATTTTTCACTTCCATTCCCTTCCCCCATCTTCTCTCCTCTTACTCATGTGTGTGTACGTATGTACTATTTCCTTACCTTATCATCTAATAGTTGGGAATTATATTATCTCATCATCATCATCATTATCATCATCATCATGTTTTATTATCGGTGGTGTTATTTCACTTATTCGTTGGTTATCTTGGTATGATATTGGTGCGGTATGGTATGTGCTGGTATGATAACTAGCTCGAGTGCTAATATACACACATACAAGTGAATAAACAAAACGAAAGGGGGTGGTGGGGGGGGTTTTGTATTTGTGTGAATACTTTGTGTGCAGGCTAACTACGGTAACTAACCATACTAACTTACTTACTAACTAATCCTCGAGAGAGTATAATAGTAGATTTGAAAGATCGATTATTATTTTTCCGCCTTGTTTGACAAACGTGACCTACCGATATCCTCCTCCTCTTCTTTCTTCCTCGCTTCCTTTGTCCATATCACACACTTGCATAAAGTAATATACTTGTTTATTTACTTACTCCCCCCCCAGCCTAGTTCTAACTAAGCTCTTTGATTGTTCGTGATGGTCATCGTGATCTAGCTAAGAAGCTAGCTATTATAACTAACTAGTATGACGGGGACAAACACAGCACAGACAGATGACAGCATCAATTCTGATACTCACCGGTTTTTTTCTTTTTCTTTTTCTCTTTCTCTTTCCTTTTTTCTTTCTCCCCCCGTTTCTATTTACGGTTTACGGTATCCCTTCAGATCTACCGTATCAGATCTCTTTTTTTTCTTTCCTTGTCGACGTTTCTTTATTCATTTTCTTTTTTTTTATAATAACTCTACTCGAGTACGCTACTTTTTCGTTTTCGCTTCTTCTTCTTTATGGCGGGTGTTTTTCTTTCATTTTTGGTTTTCTAAGACCTTTTTTTTCTTCCTTTTTTTTCTTCCTTTTCATCCTTGGTTTGGTCTTGAGAAGTAAGGGAAGGAAGGAAGGAAGAAAGGGAGGAAGGAGGAAAGGAGGAAAGGAGGAAAGGGAGGAAGGGAGGAAGGAAGGAAGGAAGGGGGTGGGAACACATATTTTTCTTTTTTTTTGCACACTCTTTCCTTTTTTCCACTTTTCTTTTTCTTCCCTTTTTCTCTCTCTCACTTTTCTCTCCCCTTTTGCTACTTGTGGTGGGAAAGATATCACAAATATAATTTATTTTTTTGGTCATACTTGTACAGGTTGCCGTACCGGTACCCTATGCGTATGGGGGAAAGACAAAGGTGACTGACTAGTGACGATTCTTTCTTTTATTCCAACACGTTACGAGTACTGTACTCTTACCCCGTTATCATACATTCCAAAGAAAAGCTAACCGGTAGTGCAAAAGGCATTTCCCATTATATACTGAGCAAAGATCGTGATGTTTTTCTCTTCTTTTCTTTTCTTCTTCTTCCCATCTTCTTGCGTGTCGTTGCCCTTAGCCTTATCATAAGTTATGCGGGGTAAGTTAAGTTGAAGGCTGAGGAAATAAAAAAAATAAAAAAGGGGGCTTGGAAATCAGGGTCCTCCTCCATCATCCAGTTGAGACCAGTCCGTGCGATTCAGTTTGTTTGTTTTTTTGCTTATAATATGCAGCATGTGGTTCGGGTATTCATCCGGCATTCTTATCGGTACAATATGTTGTGGTGTGTGATAATTGACCCTTCCCTTCGGTGAATTCTATTTTCTGCAGTTCATAGGTTACTTTTCTCAAGGTATGGCTTTTGGAACATGTCCTGGTCGCGGGGGGGGGGGGGGGAAGACGGGTGCTTTTTAATTCCTTCCGTGAGAGGAATGGAAGGTTATGAAACGGCAGGCTGACTGCCTGTTTCGGAGAAGGGATGGGAGGAGAGGAGGAGGAGGAGGAGAGGGAAGGTTGTGAACGCACGTGTGGTTTCCTTTTACTGTGTTACCTTATTCCCCTGTGAAGAGGGGACAGGTACGGTATTACGGTAGTCACCTGTGGGCTGCGGAAATGGATCTTCCCAGCACGTGCAAGAAGAGTTAAGCTTACAGGGACGATCAGTTTCGCCCAGGGAAGAAGCTGGCCGCGATGCTTCTGGAAGGACTTCCTCTAAAGTTGGCTCTTTCCCTCGTCCGATAAGACAGGGCAGTTAACGCTACATTGCCGTACTGTACCTCGCATAGTCCTGCCCGTGCGGCACCCGAGCTGAGCGGTTTAGGGGAAAGGGGAGTGGGGAAAAGTAAAGTTATAAGCGCCTGTGTCGGAATTTGTGGCTCTGCGCCTATTCAGCTGGCATGTCTGGTTTGCGGATGACACATTCCCGTTTCTCCCAGCAACTCTTTGGTCTTCTGGTATGGGCATTGCGGAGACATACGGGCACATAGTGCAACCCCGTATCTGCTTTTTTGGCTAGGTTACGTGCCCTCCTATGCCTTAGTAATGATGCCTTATAATCCCTCTCCTTTTTTTTCTTGTTCCGGATTAAATGGCATGCTGATTAGACGCTGGTCATCGCTCGTGGTTTCTTTGCCTTGGCCGTGGTGGGTAGAGTACCTTGCAAGTATGGTTGCACTTCCTGTGACTCTGGTGGTCTTCCGTCATGCGACATCGCTGTGCAAGTGCACTTTACCCTTCGTCACCGAGTATCCTCAGTCTCAGAAAAAGAAGTGAGAGCAAAGATAGTGTATATACCAAGGAACTAGATCGCTAAGGCGTGGGTAATTCGATATGGTTTGCGGATTCTGCTCTGCGCCTTACGGATGGGTTGGGCCGGCCGCGGGGGTTGGAATTGCGCGCTCGGCGCTTCTTGGTCGATAGCGGTTATTGTTGGAGTCTATTGGCTTGTGTTGTGCGCCTTTGAGTGGCTATGGAGGTTCCGCGGTTCACGGTGTCTTAATTTGGATCCTCGAGGAGTAACAAGTAATGACGTGATCGTCGCCTTCAGCTCTTATAAGATGTTCCTCCACCGAACCTCAAGGCCTTCTTGGAGAATGTTTCGAACGTTAATATAGCATTTACCCTACCGGTAGTTGGGGTCATGCGCTAATACTCTCCCCGGTCTTTGGGATGATATTTGTGTTTGCTGAGCATGCTTGCTTATCAGTGGACTACCACTCGTGCTGGGCCTGGATATAGTACCTGCTTTGAAAACGTCGGAATCTGGGCTCTTGTATCTTACCCTAGCCACTTGTACTGTTGTGGCAGTATGACTAATAAATGCTGATAGATGCCAGGCGATTCGGGCGATTATGCAAGTGCCCCGAGTGATGTGTCGTGAGCCCGTCTTCGTTCATGCAAACCCCATATGGGTCCTGAAAACCGGTTGCCATATTTAGTTTCGGGAGATCTTTGATAATTTCCTGCACTGTGATAAGCTTTACAGGCGGTGGCCCGGCCGTGTGTTGCCCTCTATCAGGCATTCTTGCGATTGGGAAACTTGGAGTGGGGCCGCCTTTAGCCTTTGAGTATGATAACTTATGATAATATGATATTATGATACTTTTCCGAGATCCTCCTCGGGTTAAGAATGGGCGATATCTGCCATAGGGCTGGAAGGCGGGGGTATTGGTTGAAGAATGGTGGAGAACAGAGGAACTAAAAAAGGAGCTGAACTAGCTAGCATTCTTAGGAAAATGGCCACGTGAGTTGGCCGCGTCATGCTTCATGGGAGTGGACAATGCGATTACAATGTTGTCCTCGTTGAGCTGAATATATCACGAAACTCAAAGAAGGTTTTCGTGTAGATTAATCCATGATCATACTCTTTCTTTCGCTTGCCTTTTGGGACAGGGATCTGAGCCATGTTTGAGGTTGTGAACCCGAAGATCACGATCGCCGTCCCGGTTACCGAAGCATAGCGCATGAAGGACCAGGACGCTCTATAATAAACTTTAATGATTGAATTCCGATTTTAAAGACCTATTTTCGAATATAGTAAAAGTATCCTTTACAGTCACTGATTCCACAAAGAGCTATTAGTGGAGCAATAAAAGTAGCCTCAACGCCTTCCAAATCCTTGTCCCTAGTTTGCCAATACACCGGACTATCTCAAACTCCGCTCAATATCCCTCCTCAACCTCAGCCTCTCATCTTCGTTCAAAGGTTGTGGCGGCTGGGGTTGCGCATTCTCCCAAGGCCCGGTCAGCCCTGCTTGGCTACTGCTTTTTCCACTGCCGCTGTCCGATCCCGATTCATCCGTTGTATTAGTGGACTTGGCCACGGTCGTTTCTCTGTAGGGTGGGGAGTTCTCTTGGAGCTTTTCCTCTGGCCATTTGACTGCGGTCGGTTTGTCCCGGGAGATCCTGTCCCCCTTTTTGTCGGAGCCTTTGATTGCATATTGCTTTGCTCCCGTCGGCGCTCCGGAAACCAGTTGTATAAACCACCTTGCGCATAAGAAGCTCGCGCATGCACATAGCCAGACTACCGTCGCGATGGTTGCGGTGAAAGCTAGCGTCGAGAATAGGACACAAACTATTGGCGCTTATTAGCTACCCGTGTCCATGTGTAAGCTTAGGGAGTAGCGTACGCCCAACACCGATCCAGAAACCACATATCCCTAAGGTGATGATTACCACCCCGAGCGAGAATCCTAGGAAGCCTAGCAGAGGCAGTAGAGCGAACATGAACTGCGAAAACACGAAGGTCTATGTAGTTGCGCGATTAGTAAGTTGACCCCAAAACAAGCAATAGACAGAGCCTCCTACCGCAATAAACGGCTGGTGGTATGAGAACTCTACCACGTCATGGTAGAACTTCTCTCGCGTAGATTTGTCCGCGACCCGTTTGTCAAATTGCTCCATAAGAAAGGATAGTGTAGCTGAGACTGCCATAATGTATACGCCTTTTGTTTGATGTTCGTGCGATCGGATGTCCTGGCTGGGGGGGTTAGCCCGGCCGTGTAGAAGTTGAGGTTGGTAAGAAGGGGCAGGGGTAACGCCTCTTTCTCGGGTCATGACGTTAGGCTGCCAAGTGGAATGCAGCCCTTGCAGGTGGAGTCTTGGCATCGTTTGGTATTCTTCTGCACTCATCACTAGATATCACTCGACTGGTTCGAGAATGCTGCTCTAAAGTGCCTCAAGGAGGCAGTTTGGGGCTATAAGAGGCTCTTGGGGTCGGGTTTTGCATGGCAACCAGATGCCCCCTCAAGTATTTTAGCTTTGTGGTAGACAGACGCCATTTGAAGTTCCCAACAATTTACGGCCTCATATTTTTGCCAGAAATCGGTGTCCGGAAGATTAATACCGCTAGAGCGAGAATTGACTGGGCAGTATAAGCTGGAGTAGCAAGTCTACCAGTTGCAACTACCTGCATCTGCCGTCCCTCGGCTAGAGAGTTTCCCTTACCGAGATCGTTTAAAATTGCTCCTTTCTTTCACGGGTAAGTGCGCCCACCTGAGCCGAAATTTACAGTTCCGTGACGAAGTCGATCCTTGGCGGCAAACTAACCACACTTGTCCCCAGCAACAACTCTGACGTAACTTCAGATGTGCCTAGGATTTGTATTTTCTATTTATTTTTTGCGGAAACAGAATGCGGAACAAACAAATGAAATTGGCCGATTCTACATTTAGTACACGCCCTTTTTGCTTTAGTAACTGTCTCGATTCTCCCAGGAATATATTCTACGAGTCCTTTAAATAAATAGTCTGGTATCAGCTCCCAACAGTGAATCAGAGCTTCCATAAAAGTGGTCCTTGTAGACCAACCCACACGTGTGCCACCAACCGATCGCTGGAGCAGACTATCCGAACTGGAACAGTACAACAGGGGCACCAAAGCCAACCTTCTAAATGAATGTCATTCAATGGTCCATCCTTCAATCTGAACAACAATAGCAATACAAAGGATATATATACAAACCCCCAAACCCAGCCCAACCAGCCAGATTCCATATTCATTCCATACCAGTCCTCACTCACAAGCGATTAGGAGACATTCCCGTGCTAGCTAAACAATTTGCCGTAACAGCCATCATTCCGGACATACAAATTATGGCGGCGGCATCAGCGCAACTCATTCCTGAGAACACCCTTGAGTGTTGACAAGCGAGTGATTTATTATGATGGCCACATGGCAACAGAATAACTATTAGAGACGTTCTGATATGACAAAAGGAAAAGCAGCACTCTTAATTCCATTTGACCCAAAACATAGCTTAGGACGTGGTCTATAGTATAGAAAAGGCAACAGCGGGGGGTTGAAAAATTCGATATTATTTTTGCATACAGTAGGTATCTGTGGCCCCTGGTAACCATCTTTCAACGTCCATCCATTAGTCCAGCGCAGCCCTTCACAGTCTTCCATGTGGGCCAGTAGCCGACCGTGGCCGGATTCAGTCTAGCCAATATGACTCCGGTGTAAGGTCTTACGTTGGTGAGTGGTGGTCTTCAAAAATAGCAGGACTGGAGGGACGGTGGATGGCAGTCTCGTGCGACCAGGTTTTCTTTGTGACCTCTCCGTGGCCGCCAGGGCTCTAAGATCGTTGAACTATGGAAAGTTCCTATAGAGACTGTCTACCGGGAAAAACACATTCACTTGCTCTTCACTCATTCTTGCATTCTTGCAGATAATGTATTGGCCATACACCATCGAGTGCCTTCCCAGTGGATTTTACCACGGCGGGCTCGAGGCTGGTGCTTATAGCAGTAGATGAGACATATGATGCATTGGCAGCTAACTCTTGTTTTCGTATCCCACGAACTACTCAAATACAATTCATTGTGTTAGTAATGGTGAACACTTGAAGCCATGGATAACTTAAACCGAGGGAGGCAGCTAGAGCTGAGCACAAGATTCCCACCTGCCACTGGGGAATAGTAATCCTGCTACCCCAGCAAACCAAAGCGATCTTCACTTCAGCAAAGCTAGTCATCCTTTGGGCGGTAAGGCTCTGAGCGCTTAACCAGTGCTGGCTCTGTGGCCTTTGAATCTTTCTGACTAGTCTATGATAAGTAGCCCGCAAGCCGGGCCAAATTGAATCAGAAGCAATATAAGGGAGGGCGTGCCCGGTGGGTGAGAGTAAGGCTAGATTACAGAGCCCTGTTTTCTCTGCGTTCTCCTGTTCTAGTTTGAAGTTCGTGGCAAACAACCTAAAATGCATTAGTTGGCACTCGGGGATCTGGCCACTTGCACGGGTGCGATAGATTATGTGCAGATAGGAAATCTGGACATGTTTGTTGCCTGCTGTCGTCGATGAGACCACGACATCGGGATGCTATTGCTACTGAGCGCCCTGCTCCATTTACTGCTCCTCGGATTGCGGGGCGGATTTTACTCCTGCTCAATCAATTACGGTGATGCTCTCATACTCTACTGCCCCGAAGTTAGACAATAAATCCACATACAGTAGGTGGTGCGCGGAGTACAGGGCCAGTGCCTGAAATTAGCCCCAAGGTGCATCTTTCCCTCGGCGCAGGCCTCTAACTTAGTGGGGCAGACGTATGTTTAAGGGGGGAGAGAGGCTAATTGGGAGACATAGCTCACTGATGGGCTGTCTTATCTGTGATTGCAATTAAAGGCCTCAAACGACCTAAGCAATCAATAAGTCATCATGCTTTGCTCTTATAGCAGCACTGTACAGTTTCTCATGATTAACAGTTCTTTGCAACTTTGATTCAATTCTGCCATGAGCAGGGCTCAATCGCCGTTCACTCCCGAAAGGGGTTCAGGGAGAATGATGGGAGGGGGCCACCGAAAAGACGCGATATTGCTTGATCGAATTCGAAGTGGGGAAGAAGAATTTTTTTGAAAACTGTCCTTAGAGGGCTACGGACAATTACAACCGTGTACGCGGGCTAGGGAAAAGTGTCACGAAATAGAAACATATATCTCCGCTAGGATAAGAGCCATCACTAGAATTTAGAATATTTTGGGATTAAAATGAGATATTGGAGTAAACGGAAACTAGAAAGGCCTAAAAAACTAAAAATAGAAGGTATCATTGAATCGGGTCCCAGCGAGGACTTTGAAAGGGACAATGGTCTGCGGGGAGTAAAAAAGTGCTAGAAGAGAAATTCCACCTGAATTTCAATCAGCTTTCGTTTTGCCCAAATTGAGGAGTTTAGATTGCCTTTCTCTAACCTTTGCTTATGAACCGTCTCTTCTTAATTTAAGTTTACTTAAGCTCTCTGGGTTCTGGGGAGAAATTATCAGATGAGAGGGAACCCTCAAATAACAAATCCGGAACCTGGCTAATGGAGCTCCGGAAACTAGCTGGGCGATTATGAAACGGATCAGCGTTTCCATCAATCGTTTTCTCCTCGACTTTGAAATCAGTCCTATCCAAGGGCTCCCATTCTTTAGTTGCTCTTCCGTAAAGATCTTCCAAGTCCTCAATATGTCTAGCAAGCCAAACGTGACATTGAGCCTCATCACTGGCCATGCGCCTCCTTGGATCAATGGTCATAAGACGGCGAACGAAGTCTTTTGCCTCAGGGGATATGTTGACCCATTCTTCTTCATTATCTTCCAGGCGGGTCAGCTCGTAGTCCTGAAGTCTGGTAGGAATCCTGGCAACTGGTCCTATGATTGGTGTGGTATTAGTTAGGAGTGTATATACAATAGCTCCTAGGGACCAATAATCAACCGCGCTTGCATATCCCGTAGGCGAGGGAACTAAGTGTGGAGTGATAAGTTCCCTAAAATCTTGTTAGTGAAACTTGGCGTGAACAGGAGAGGGGAACAAACGGAGCCAAGTATTCCAAAGTCCCGCATTGACTCCTCATCGTGGTTGTTGGGGTAAAGAACCTTGCAGAGCCAAAGTCGCCGAGCACGATTCGAGACCCATTGGCATGGCGAGTACACAGAATGTTATCAGGCTGCGAACTCGGAATTAGCAAAAATGTGCACCCCCTCCAAGTGCTAAGGGTGAAGGAACCTTGAGGTCTCGGTGAACTACGCCACGCCCGTGCATGTACTCAAGAGTCTTCAGCAATTGATAAACGATGGGTAGGATCTCAATCTCAGTCATAGGGTCTGAGTCGAGGCGTGAAAATAAATCACCCCCAGTGATTAGGTCCGAAAACATGTAGATGTTGTATTCAGTACGGATAACTCTGTGAAGGGCCAAGATGTTTGGCTGGAATAAGAAATCGTATTGGTATCAGTATAAGTGGATGAAGGTGGAATTGGGCAAATATTTACGTGATTTAAGGACGCCATTATCTCGAATTCTCTCATATGCAAATCCCGTGCTTTGCGGGGATCTCCTTGAACCAGGTTTGGACCATATCCCACAACTTTACAGGCAACCTGCCGGGAGCTTACAAGGTCCCATGCAAGATGGACCCGGCCGTAGGCACCCTTTCCGAGAACACGATCTGTGATCATATAGTCGGGTGTTAACCTAGTCCTCTCACGTTCAAAGATGGTGTCGAAGATAGGCCTCTGAGAGTTGAGTGCACTCGGTTGAATGAAACAGAAAGAGTTATGTTTGTCAAGCCTGATCACATCGCCGTGCGAGAGTAGCACACTGTTATTTGTGCCAATAAGTTTGCCATTTAGAAGACTACCACTCCGGCTAATATCCTCGCAGTAAACAAGTGGCTCTGATTTCTCCTCAAATATGACAGAATATATCCGGATATGTTGTCTTGATATGGTAGGGTCCTCAAGAGAGATGCTAGATTTATTAGGATCCCTTCCAATAAGAAGGTCCTTCCTCAAAAAAACCTCGAATCCTAGTAGATTTCATTAATAAGATAGTCTAAGAGGATAGTGCTAGTAGCAAACAATGAGGAGTTACCTTGAATATTTTCTCCACGTGCCAATAGAAGCCCAGCAATCAAGCGAGGGACGTCAAGCCTACCGGGGGTATTGAGGGTTTGGGCGACTGAACCTTGGATATCCTGGTACCCATAGATCTCTCTCGTAATTCTCACAGATTCCGCAGAGGAAAGAGCTAATGCTCTGACATTTTCCGTACCGGAAATCGTTTCGTTGGCTGAGTTGGCCGCGGTATGTGGAACTATCGGCCGAGCACGTATTGGGAGAGAAATCGACATTTTTTGGCTCCCGTAATACAGTAATACTTTTGGGATTCTTTTAAATAATAATAATAATAAATACAGTCAAACCGGAGTGGCTAGCGAGATTGGTGAGGGGGGACAGCAATGAGAGTGTAAGGATGGTAGATGACTAGAAAAGAGAGGAAGAGTCAAGGCAAAAGAAAGGGTGTGCTCATAAGTGGGGGAATGGGGAGACTTGGTAAATGGGGCATTACGACGCCCTCACCCTAGCATCCAGAGATGTTCACAGATGGTCACTCGATCTGAAGAAGAAATATGTGAGGCTCTATCACTGAAAATCTTGGCATCTCCCGTTTTCAAATCTTGGCATTCTTATCTCTCTCTTTTGCAGCTAATGATGTAACCGGGGATGTAGTGAGCTTATCCCACGTTAGCAACCCCAGATACCTCAGAAATTCAGCACCGCCCGTTCATCTTAGGTAACCTAACAACGATAACAAAATGGAAATTCCAGGTGAGCGTTTTGTTTTACCCTTAGACAGTGATTCTCAGAACGACAAAATCCTCGTGCCCCAGAGTCGGTCAAGTCTCATCGGAGACATTGTGGAAAATACACCTGATAGCATACCTACAGCTCCGGTTCTTCCTCCAAATGCGCCTCAGAGCACTGGGTTCCCTGAGCACAGAAACCGGCTTCGTGGTCCTTCGAAATTCAAACAAAGAATGCAGGGGACTCTTCCAAAGAATCAGACGAAAGACGCCCCTATTCTAGATCGAACGGAGAAACAAATGATAAGTGATGAGAACGAGCAACGTATTGCGAACATGTCACTAGATGATATCGAGAAGGAGCAAAAGGAGTTGATGGAGAAATTGCCTCCTGGCCTTATTGAACGATTCCTAAAAAAACCTCAGATGGGTGACGGGGAGGTTCATGGATCCTTTAAATACTCGGGAGTCGACGAAAACAAATCGAGTTCTGGGCCGGGCTCCAAACCAGTTCCGGGGGGTCAATCAGGACCAAGTGGCCGTCCAAAGCTCACGAAGAAAGTCACTTTCGAAAACGACCTACCATCAGCAGTAAACGACGATGGCGACGACGATTCTCCTCCTGCAGTTAACATGCACTTTCCCAAACCAACAGCAACCGCCGATATTGACGGACTCGACCCCGACTCCCCTGAATTTCTCGAAAAGCTTCACACAAAATACTTCCCTAGCCTTCCTGCTGATCCCTCGAGACTAGCCTGGATGGCGCCTGTCTCGTCTGAAGAAGACGAGTCATCCTATCACCCGTCCCAATCCGACGTTTCCGCATCAGCCCTACGTTTCGATTTTAAGGGGAACCTCCTCCCGCCCCGTGTTTCCCGTGAGCTCCCGGGCCACCTCGGACTCCACCATCATGCAGATGCGCCTAACGCCGCCGGATATACTGTCCCGGAACTAGCCCACCTTGCTAGGTCTACGTTCCCTACTCAGAGGTGCATGGCTATACAAACATTGGGGAGGGTACTTTACAGGCTTGGGAAAGGTACTGAGCAGGGAGGCTATGGAATCGAGGAGATTGTGCAGGGGCTGTGGAAGTGCATGGCTGAAGGAGGAGTTATAGAGGGGCTCGAGGAAGCGGCCGCGTCAACTGGTGGACATATGAGTGTTAAGGCATATGCTACGGATGCATTGTGGTTGTGGCAGAAGGGCGGTGGACATAGATGGAAAGCTTTGTGAAATGTTTATTACTTTTCCGTATCTATGTATTTGGTGTTTCTTTGGTATAATCTGAGGCATGCGATATTTGTTGGTCGCCGCCTACTAAATAACGTATTATACCCTGAGTCATAAAGGTATATGTAGTTTCCTTTCTTTTCTATTTTTATGATTTGCCTTCTGTTGATTACCGGTATCATTCATTAAGAGTTTAAACAGCCCCGCAACAGTAGCCAATGATGACGCCCGCTGCCCGCGAGATCTGGCATGGTATTTACTTGGCTCCGTTTTTTATTATAAAATTACATCCCCCCGAGAATCCCGCCCACAAATAGTGCCGAAAAGGTGAGGCCTCTGGGTCGTAGACTATGACCACGACAGGTTTCTTATGGCTATTCTATCTTGCTAAGTATGATACTTGCTAACAAGCGCGAAGTGTTTGAGGGCCCGAGATCTAGTTTCCAGGCAGCCGTCGAAGTGTTGGCAAACGTCCTGGGTCGCAGTTTCCACGCTCCCCAGAACATCACAACGAATCACTCGGTAAGCTCAACCTTATTGGAATCCGGTACTAAAAGTGTTTTTCTAGGTATCTAATTGACCACCAAGGGTGGTCAGGAGCAGCTTAGGAAAAGGAGTAGAAGCAGGAATCTGTGTGAAATATTACTGGCAGGGGCTCCATTTTCCAGCGCCTAGTTTCACGTTTAAGGAGGATCCCAGTGGTCTAAAAGTTTCCTTACGATAAGAAAACCATGATACACTAAAAATACACTATTTACGGCGGCCCGACATTCCCGGCCTACTTCAGCCTAATCCAGCCCTTCCAGGAATTAAGCTGCCTCTCCAACCAAGACCTCTTTGGCGCGACCTCAAGTTCTTCCAACAGCTTCTTATAATAATCCGGCTGGCCCTTTGGCATCAGGATATGATCTGTAACCGGGTACTGTGGCACCACCATCATCACTATTGTTACTCTTATATAGGTTTATGGAGGCTTTATCGGGGGTGGGAGTGTACCATCTTCTTGTATCGGTCTTCGAGGAGACTTGAAAGGGCATTCAATTGTCTTTTTTCGTACACCTCATCGAACTTTGACCGTGCTTCAGCTTCTTTGACGGTGGCACTCACCGCTGATGGAGGACTCGAGTCCGGTGGGTGTAGGGCGCCGAACTCCCGTTCGATTCGCCTACGCAGAAAGTCGGGGAATGATAAGCCGGGGCGGAGGGGGTCTGCCGGCCAGTGGGAGAGTAGGGTCATGTATTGCTTTCGGAGGGCAGATTGCTATTTCCCGAGGTCATCAATATATGCAGGACAAGCTAGCCAATGCAAGGAATGCTCTCACCAGTGCCATTGTAGCGTTCTTCCCCCCCTCGGTAGTGGTGATTAGAAGGTTGTGCAGAGGTTTACGTGTGGATGTAAACACTGGAGCCCACGATGATGCTGCGGAGACGAGCTTAACTTGACCCAAACAACTGGTATAGTGCCGGACAACTGCCAATCGACACCTGTGTTAATTCGCCGTCGCTTACTAAGCGCCAACAACCTTCCTAATTGGGTTAGGTTATCTCATCCAGTGAAATGATCGGCGATATTTATTGCCGCATTAGGCATGGTACTGCCAAGATATTACCTGATACAGTAATTTTAGGGTGTGTTAATTTGGCACCTCTCCCACCAAAAAAAAAAGGAAATCTTTGAACTGCTCTAGCACAGCAGGAAGTTCATATTTCCTTAAACCCCTCTGTAATTCTTTAGACAACCATCAAATAAAGACTGTTACAGAAGCTTTTGAGCTTTTGAGTTGTTGTTGTTGACTTAGAAGAGTTTGAAGTTGGTCGTATTTGGGGTTCGCTAAGGTGTTGATTGGCATTGTCCGGCACCATATTTCACATTGCTCCTCTAGCACCGCCCACGTGACACAATGCCACCGCTAAGTTACCCGACTGACCACTCCACAGTGGACTGACGAAGCTATCATTAGACTAAAGATGCGACACCAGGGTCAGCCCTCACATCAGTGGGACGGCGCTCTGAAAGCCAGTCTTGGCACACCCACAGAGACCTCCGCATTCCCTAAACGCCTTATCGGCCCCTCTCTTTCTCTCTCACCTCCCTCACCAAACATCATCGTCAAGATAACGTGGGTCTCCTACAAACCCCACTTTGGACTTGGATTGGATATTAACAACTTCTCTTAGTTAACATCCGCCACGATGAGAGGTATAGTTCTCTCTCTCTCCTCACTTCGTTGAATAGTACTACACGAGCAATTACTAACATGTAATTCTTATAGCTAAATGGAGAAAGAAGCGCGTTAGGCGTCTTAAGCGAAAGAGAAGAAAGACTAGAGCTCGCAGGTTCGTTCTAGCGATGGACTGACTTCCTCGCCTTACTACTGTAGCAAACGGCATACTAATTTTCCTAATAGCAAATAAACAACTTTTCCTCACCGACCCATCACCGAAAATAACTTCCTAAAAACCCTTTCTTCTTACCTTCGAAATTGAGACGGCACCTCATCACTTCTAAAAACAACAGCAACAGCAGAAATATTGGGCCTCGAGTCGGGAGCGATTAGGAACTATGGAGGGGGAGATATTTGGGAATGCACAACTGGGGATGAAATTACAATTCAAATAGCCAAAAAGTGGTTCGAATGTTCGGTCGAGGGAATCTGGTTGATTTATAGGGAAGCGTGTTTCTGGGGCTTTGCTATTTTTTTCCTTTGCGATCTATCTGGACAGAGACTTGCAATGAAAAAATAAAACAACAAAAAGCGTAAACTCTGTGATCGTGACCTGGGAGCCGTGAAGTGATCATATAGATTAATCCTAGAAGGAGGGAAGAAATATCCAACGGTAAGGGATACTGCTCCTGCAAGTTACCGAACGCCTTGGTTGCTTTTTACGGGTGCTGTGCACATTAGATATTCCCTCTCTAGTACCGGTACAGTATCCCAGAGGCTCGCGAGATTCTCGAGTTGCGAGAGTCGTAGCATAAAAGCGGGTACATGCCTCCACTTAAATCAAGGCTTAGCCCAAAAGAGAAACTTCAATCCCAAGAGCAAACAAGAAAAGTATCAAAGAAAATTTAAAAGCAGGGTTGACCATGGGAAAATCCATGCCAAGTT